>Ga0315909_10002823_pt1 | contig 21869 bp, 31 predicted proteins | sample LakEriMetagenome_11_FD_203527 | JGI IMG/M metagenome (GOLD analysis project Ga0315909, IMG submission 203527) | Freshwater fungal communities from buoy surface, Lake Erie, Ohio, United States - Buoy 2 MA125 | ecosystem: Environmental > Aquatic > Freshwater > Lake | place: USA: Lake Erie, Ohio... | reverse complement strand
AGACTCTGTTCGGTCTTTGGACTTGATGGTTAATATCCCTTCTGCAAATTCTACAGACACATCGTCTCTGCTGAATCCTGCTAGGGCTACTTCAACGTTGTACTCGTTAGCACCAGTCTTTACAATATTGTAAGGTGGGTAATTAACGGTTGGAACGTTAAAGAAATCGTCATTGAACATTCTTTCGAAGTGGTCAAAAACGTTGTCAAAACCTACTGTTACAGGTCTTAACTGATTAAAGATAGATAGTTGATTTTTAGTCATTTGCTTTCCTCCTATTGTTAGCAAGGTTAATGAACAGCCTATCTGTAGCACTGTTCAACTCTTATTTATACAGATTAATATAGTGATTTGGGGATATTTTTACGACCTTTTTACCAAAAAAAAAGTGTTCTAAAATAAGGACTTATTTTTTACGTTTTTTTAACCATGGATTGGCTTCTTCAATCCATTTTTTAGTGGCTCTTCTTTTGATCATTAGTGCTTCTTTACGAGCTAATCTTCTTTTAGCACTGCGAGGAGTAAAACTTTCTCTTTCTCTCATTTCCTCAAATACTTTATTATCTTTTAACATTTTTTTGATTTTGCGATATGCTCTTATGGCATCTCCTCCTGGAGGCACGTCCACCGAATAACCGCGGAACTGTTTTTCTCGTGGCGGGAATCTTCGCTCGTTATTATTTTGATTGGGATTATTATTTGGAATTCTGTTTGCTATATTTTTCATCTGTTTTGTTTTTAAATATTAACACAGGATCAGCACCCTTGTCAATGCATTCTTCTGTGATTTCAATTTTTACCACACCTTTATTACGCATTTCGTGAGCATCAAATTGATATGGTAAAAGAGCATCATCTAGTATGCTTTTTAATCCTCGAGCATTTGTGCCCAATTCTCGTGCTTTTTTAGCAATAGCTAATTTGGCACCTTTGGTTAGACTCAATTCAATGTCATCTAAACCAAATAGATATTGATACTGTTTGATCAGACTGTTTTTAGGCTCAGTCAGCACACTTACTAATTGTAACTCACTCAGGTTATTCACATGAGTGACCATGGAAAATCTACCCACAAATTCTGGTATCATACCATATTTGATTAGATCTTCAGGTTTGACTTCTGCTAGAAAACTTTTACCTTCTTTCTTACCCACTTCAGCACCAAAGCCCATGCCACCTGCATGTTTTCTTTCTAATTGTTTTTCAAGATCTGTAAAAGCACCTCCTACTATGAACAATATATTACGAGTGTCAATTTCTACCATGTTGCCATCTGGATGTTTTCTACCACCATGTGGTGGAACTCGGCACAGTGTGCCTTCCACTATTTTTAACAATCCCTGTTGCACACCTTCACCACTTACGTCTCGAGTGATACTGACACCCTCGCTCTTTTTAGCAATCTTGTCAATCTCGTCTATGAATATGATGCCTTTTTCAGTCATCTCTTTGTCGCCTTTGGCAGCATTGTACAGTTTGCTGATTACATTTTCCACATCATCACCCACATAGCCTGATTCAGTGAGGCTGGTCGCATCACTGATGCTGAATGGCACATTTAGGTATCGTGCTATGGTTCTTGCCAATAGAGTCTTGCCTGATCCTGTGGCACCCAATATCAGAACGTTGCTCTTTTCTAATTCAAAATCTTCAGGTGGCATCATGATACGTTTGTAGTGATTGCTCACTGCCACACTCATCACAGTCTTAGCATGATCTTGTCCCACAATATATTGATCTAAAAATTCTTTAATTTTTACAGGATTTAACAGCTCTCCTGATTTAACTTTTTCTTTCTTGGCTTTAATATTATCTTCTTCCAGTATCTCGTTACAAAGACCAATACATTCATTGCAGATAGACACCTTGTTGCCACCTACTATCATCTTTGTGACATCTTTTCTGCTCTTACTGCAGAAAGAACATGTGAGATTTTCTTCAGAAGTCATTTTTTACTTTCATTTAATTTTTGAAATAGATGTACCACAGATTCTGTTCTATTTCTGTTGAGTACATTTAATATTTTTGCTTCTGCTTCATTGCCGTTTATAAAATATGTTTTGGACAGTGTTAATATGTATCCACTCCATACCATCAATGGTTTGCTGATATAATCCATATTTAAAATCACAGTGGTGGACACTTTGCAGGCATTCAATAACCAATTATAATCTCTATTAGTTTGATTATGCTTCCATTCTTTTACATAGGTTTCATAACTGGGATCGGTTTTTTCCACAGTATCAGTCACAGAAAAGTTATTGTCATCCCACAGATACACAGTGACGTCTTCATTGGGCATGTATCGATTTAATTGATCTGCAAAACTGTCCTTATCTCTCTTGCTAAAATTAATTAAGCAAAAACTAGTGTTTTGATTTTGAAAAAAATCAGGAGGAGTTACCAGTGTGATCTGTCCCAGCCTAGCTGTGGTTTCTAATTTATTCATTGGAATTCATTAAACCAATTATAACTTGTTGATCTTCCTGTGATAAATCAGCGAGTTTTATTTCGCCTTGCTCTATTTTAGTTATCAGTGAGTTGATTCTATCTTCAATTCTTCTTCTATACTCATCGTTACTCAACATCTTGATTTTATGTTTGGTAATTTTTTCATGAGGTATCTTTGCTTCAACAGTGATGGATTCTGCTATGTCGTGTATGTCTTCTGCTGGAGTTGGTTCTATGTTTGGTAAAATAATTTCATTCTTCTCTGGTTCTTTAACTTCTAATATTTTACTCCAACCATTGCTGTCTTTCTGCTCTTCATTCTGTACATAGGTACTTTTTTTATCCTGCATGATTGCAGGGTCTGGGTGCTCACTTAATATCAGTGATACTGTGTGTGCTATATCCTCAGGCAACTGTTCTGCTGTGACTGTGCCTCTCAATACATCATCCACATAGTCTTGAAAATATTTTCTGCGACTAGTAGTTATTGGCAAATGATTTTTACTATCATTCTCTGTAACTGGCACAGCAGCAAGAAACTTTTGTTTATTAATCTCATCTCGTTCTTGTTTTAATTCCTCTTCAGAAGCATCTTGAAACAATCCATTTTCTTTATGGAAAGTCTCTAATTTTTCTTTGCTCTCTACAGGATCTATTTTTGGGGCTGGTTCTAATTTAACAGGTTTATTTTTTTTAACAAATACCTGTCCTAATCGTCCAACAAATGATTTATTCTCTGATTCTACAACTTCTGTAAAATTGGGTATTATTCTGCCAGTGTTTTCTTCTGGTTCATTATATTGGGTTATTATTTCCTCAGGTCTTTTTTTTTCTGATTCTGCTTCAGCAGTTTTGATCTCTATGGCATCTTTAATCACATAGCTCACAGTGTCTTCTGTTTTCTTCTCTTCTTCTTTTACAGGAACAATTTCGATGGTTTTAACTTCTGGTTTAGGAGCTCGCTCATTAAACTTTGCTAATTTCTCCTGCCAGTCTTTTAATTGAGATTCATATTTCTTTTTTATATTATCTATGATATTACTTTTGGGTTCTATCACTGGAGGTAAATCTAAGTCTGGTCTTTCTAAATCTATAATGTCTTTCGGCTTCTCCATCAGTGTAGGGAATTGTCTTGCAAAACTTTGGTTAGCAGCCACCAACATTAGAACTGCCAGTGGATCAAACACAAATATGATTATAATGATAACCCATCTCACAGCCGCTTCTACATCAACCTCTTTAGCCAATCCCACATCCACTGCCAGTGCACCAATGTATTTGATCGGTCCTATTTCAGCATCAATTTTTATCTGTGCTGATTGTAGTGGAGCTCGTTGACCAATTAACTGTTGTATCTTCTGCTGACTACGAGCAATCTGTGCTTCTGCTGCAGAGTTGTTGCCAGAGTTAGCTGTGGTTAGCTGTTTAATTTCTGCGTCAATTCTGTCTCGTTCTGCTTTCTGTTGATTCTTTAAATCTATACCTTTTGCTACTTTGTCATTGAATATGGTACTGGTAGCACCTTGTGAAGTGTAGGCTTCCACTTCTTTGTCCATCTGTTTAATTTTATCTCTCAATTGAGCAATACGTTCTCCTGTGCCGCCACCTGCACCTGAGTTACGTTTAATAATTTCCTGCTGACGATCTATCACATCCTGCTCAGCTTTGATCTGACTATTGATAATAGCAATTGATTGTGTGTTGTTACTACTTTGGAAATTCGTTTCTAGATGTGCTTTGGATAGGAATCCAAAAATACCCATGCTGGTGATCAAACTTAGAATGATCACTGCTGAAAATAGATAGATTCTTAGAGCTCGATTTGTGACATGCCAGTTTCTATACAGCCACGAAGCACAGACCAGTTTGCCTGCTTCCAGCACTGAACCCATTAGAACCACAGGCCAATAAGCACCTGGGAATATGGTTGCCAGTCCTACAATGGAATAGAATGCTGCCACAGCGGATATACTGAGTGCTGATATGAGTGTTAATATTGCAATGAACATATGAGTGTATTTAATATAGCATGATAACGAGTTAACTGCTACTGATTTTTTACTTTACCAATTAACATATAAATATGATTACAATGGCAGCAAACGGCATATCAACACTGACTATAGCAAGTGGAACTATTCTCACAAAAAATATCAATCCACCACATACTAATGCTGAGATTGTTCCACCTTACTCAGCTATTTGGAGTTTGAATTATGCGGGTGCTTTGGGAGCAACAGACAGTGTCTCATACAAACTGTATGTAACATCGTTGGGAATAGGCTCTGCTTTCACATTGACCAGTCATTCAACAGGTGATTTTGCAGTGACAGCAGGCAACTTCTTGTATGATGAATATGGAACCAGTATTGGCATCATCAAGGGCAACGCCACAATAGACAATTACATGGCCAAAGCCGCAGCAGTTTGTGGTTCATTGAATGCCACTATAATAACTGCCGCAACATACAAAGGCACATGGAACGCTTTTACTAACACTCCCACACTGACTGATGGTGTTGGCACTTTGGGAGATGCTTACGATAACACTGTTGCTGGAACCAGCGGTGCCTACCCTGCGTATGGCGAACAAGACTGGCGCATCTATGATGGAGCTGTCTGGCAAAGAGTTGATAAAATAACTACCACACAGTGGACCATAAAACCAGCAGCTGGCGGTTTAGCAGACAAAGAAGCTAGACAGACGGCCAAACTCGACATTGCTCAAGCCAAACGAGAAGGCAGAGTAGTAGCTGACGATGGCTCCATTAGTGGTGCTGTTGATTCAACTAAAAATTATTATCGTGCTAGAAATCAGTATGATATCACTCAATTACCTACTCAATACTCTGGTGGCAATTTAACGGATAATCCAAACACCGGTGGATTAATTGAAGGTCGTCCTTGGACTACTTAATTTAAATCATGGCTTACGATAGACCCAATACAACTGATTACACGCACCCACAAGAGAATAATCTATTGAATGTCCACAAGGCCATGGAGTACAATGCTCTAGGACAACCAATCATAAGAACAGCAGGCAATAGTTCCAATTACAGTTCCGCAGGTAATATTGATGGAGGCAGAGACGCATTTGGACGACTGAGAATATCTGAACCTTTCACACTGTTCGACAGCTCATTTCGTTTTGGTGACAACTCATACTGTTGGAGCACCTATCAAACATCTGGTGATGCTGTTGTGTCACACTTGACCAATGAGAGTTCTATGAGCTTGTACCTTGGTACCACTGCCGATGAAGAGATCATCAGAGAGACCAAAACAGTGTTCCAATACCAACCTGGTAAGTCACTGTTGATACTGAACACTTTCGTTATGGCAGCTGCCAAAGCCAATCTACGACAGAGAGTGGGATATTTTGGTGCCAATAACGGTTTTTATTTTGAACAGAGCGGCACAGGCTACAACATTGTGAAAAGAAGCTATTCCAACGGTTCCATAGACAACACAGCCATAGCACAGGCTGATTGGAATGTGGATAAGCTGGATGGCACTGGTCCTTCCAAGATCACAGCAGATTTCAGCAAAGCACAAATATTTTGGATGGATGTGGAATGGTTGGGAGTGGGATCTGTGAGAACTGGATTTGTGATCAATGGCCAGTTCGTTATTTGCCACATATTTCATCATGCCAATTCTGTTTCCAAAGTCTACATGACCTCTGCCACATTGCCCATAAGATATGAAATTAAAAATACCGGAACCACTGATTCTGCCAGCACCATGCGACAGATATGTTCTTCCATAATGAGCGAAGGCGGATACAGTCCCAGCAACATCACACGAGCTGTATCATCAGCAATCACAGGCAAAAACATATCCGACACTGTGTACACACCCCTGGTAACCATACGATTGCGTTCTGGCAGAGAAGATGCCATTGCCATACCCAACAGTGTGGATGTGTATGGATTGCAACAGGCTGCTTTCAAATGGCGACTGATACAGGGAGGTGTACTCAACGATAACACTTGGGACACTGTGGATTCTGAGTCATCTGTGGAATACAATCTTGCTGCCACCACAGTCACAGGAGGAACCATACTGTTGGAAGGCATATTCATTGGTGCTGTTAAAGGTGGAGCAGAAGGCATAGACCTAACCAAACATATGTTGGCTTATCAATTGCGAAGAAGACTGGACAACACTCGAGAAAATTTAACTCTAGCAGTACTTGCCACAACCAACAATGATGATGCTGTGGGCAACATCATTTGGCAAGAAGACAACTAATAGATCAGTCTAGAAAAATCCAATCACTGTTGCCGCTTTTACAGGCCTTATTTGTCCAATGACGAGAACTACCGTTTATTTCTATCAGTGCTTGATACACTCTACAGTAGCCAGTGCTGGTTTGAAAACTGTGTATGACTCTTACTTTGCCTTGTGCTAATCTTTCTCGGTTATTCCAAGCAGTGATTGGTCCATTGGGAGAGTTGTTCAGTGCATGATACACAGCAGATTGATGCTGTTTCTTCTCTTCATCATTGAGACTGAATCTTAGATACTGCATGTGATTCCAAAGGAACCTACCGGGTTCGGCTAATCTACCATCTCCCAATGACACAGGATCTGGCATTTTTAGGAATTCGCCTTGAGTCTCTTTTACGTAAGAGTTACTGCTGGCACAGTTGGTCAGTAATAAACTACTTAATATAATGATAACCTGGAACGATTTCATATCCACCATCTAATTTTTTACAAGCGATTGATCTTTGTTCTACTCTGGTTTGTCCTAAAGGCATCATCCAAGTAAAGTATTGGCAACTTTCTGCTATGCCCATACCGTGTAAGAAATCCTTTACTCCATCCTCACACTCAACTTTTTCTTCGGTCTTCTCTTCTATGATGTTGCCTTTGCTATCTACCACTTTAATATAGACTGTTTTGATATTACAGTATTGATCGCTCCACGGGCCACCCGCTTGTACAGGTTGAGCCTGTGTTGCTGTCAACACAAGCAGAGCCGCCATGAATATTCTAATCATGGACTAGCTCTTCTTGTCTAATACTTCTTTGGCTTTTTTATCCAGCTCGGCTGGAGATATTGACGAATTTTTTCTGCTCTTAATATCAGAAATCACTCTGTCCACATCTTCTTTGGATATACTGATCATCACGTATGATCTGTAGCTCTTATCACCAGTCGCGAATACTTCTTTCTTTGTAACCGCATAGTTGGTTAATAGAGTGTCAGATATTACGTTAACCACAGTGTCCTGTGTGCCTGCTTTAACAGTTTGACTCTCGTCAGTGCCACCTTCATTTTTAGCGATGGTAGTCTTGTTGTTCATCTCACCGTTGATTCTGTCAGCCAATTTTGCTTTGGCCAATAGTATGCTCTTCTTGATGGCTAGTTCCATGTCAGGGCTAACAGATTGTCCTGTTTCCTGATACACTTTACCATCAAATCCTTTGTAGTCCACATACCAAGCTGGTACTGATTCCACTGTGGCATTCTTATTTCCATCATGCTTGATAGAATAAGTGCTACAGTTAGCTATCAATAACAATCCAGCGAACGCAACACAAAGTTTTAACATCTTGTTCATTGTTCTCCTTTTAGTTTATATTAAGATTTCAAACTGTTTGAAATCCAATCCAATGCCGCTATTAAAGTATACTTTGTAGACTCTATGCCTGCATGAACCTGTTCTGGGTGTTTGAGATATATGTACATACCTACTGCACCTATTATTATTTTTATCATACTATTATTGTAACACAAATACCAAAAGCGTCAACCTAGTTGATCTTGTTTAAACTGTTGATTTTATTGATGTTTTAAAACTATTTTTATGATCTTTGTGATCTGATGGTGTTAATTCAACTTATCCAAAGCATTGTCTCGGATCACGTCTTTGATTTCATTGCTGTATTCAGGATTGGTAGCCCAGCTATTGATAGAGCCTGCTAATCTATACACATTCTTTATGCCTAATATTCTCTGTACTGCTCGTTCTCTCTGGAATTCCTTATGTACAGGTTTGGTATTTAGGATATGTATCATGTCTCTCACACTGGCACATTTGGTTGGATATTTCTTCACTCCCCATTTGGCGTGCAAATTCTTGTAGGCTTTGAGCTGTGGTTGGTTGGCGTCCCAAGTCCTCACACCAAATAGGGCATTGCCCTCCAGTGCGAAACGACTGGTACCGTTGTCTGATTCTATCATGGCCATGGCAATAATGATAGCTTTGGGTATCTCTTGCTCGTCGTCATGTTCAAAGTTTAGATAGTCCACACACTTGCTCACTGCTTCTATAAAGGTCTTTTGACTGTAGTAATGCATCAGAGGTTCTACCAAACCAAAACTGCGAGCTCGATTCTTTAGAGTATCAGTGGCAGTGACAGCTACTTTTTTCTTTACCACGAAGTTGGGCCAGAAGGTGCCAGCCGCAAAGGCAATCACCATCATGGATCCTATGATGTATAATCTTGTTCGGTTGGCTTTAGAGAATAACTCACGCATCAACTCTGTGCGTCTCTCTTTGGAAAATAATTCACGTAACACTCGCATTACGTTTTTTATTTTAACGTGGAGCATGGTGATATTTATCTGATTTCAAGGTGCTCCGAAGAGCACCTGAATGGATTAAGCAACCTTAGATTGTGCTTTTTCTGCGTCTACGGCAGTCTTATTACCAGACGATAGAGTCTGTTTGTAATCAAATTCTGCTTTGGACATATATTCATTCCAGTTTGATTTGCTCAAACCTGTGAATCTTGTTATGGTACCATCAGCAAGAATCTTGAATGATCCTGCTAATTTGTGGCTGCCATCGGCTTGGAATTTGTGTACCACGCCCGTAGCCTTACCATCTGAATTTTCTCTGCCCATGATGTACATGTAGCTGCCGGAATTTCCAGACCACTTGTTATTAGTTTTAGTATCCTTCTGACATCTTACTGCCACTTGATCTAAAACCAGTCTTGCTTGTGCTGAACATTTGTAGTTCATATTTCCTCCTAAGTTACCATTATTGTAACAGGTTTTGGTATTTTGTCAACCAACTGTTGTGCTAATATAGAAGTATATAACAATCAAAACCCTAATAATAATGGCAATAGTTGTGATCATGATCTCGTTGGTGCTGATCTTTCCGGAAAAATCTTATCTAGCAGCCCTAAGAATGGGCAGCAGCGATGGTGTTTATTTTTATGGTCCTAGATTATACCATTTCGAATATATAGGTTTTAAGTCTAGTAGATGATTTTTTGCTCTTTGTATATGATTTGCATTTAAATAATCAACAAATTTTTTTTCACAATATAAATTGAAAAGTCCGCGAAAAAAATTAATTGAAGCTTTATTATCATTGCTCAAAGTTTTTGCTAATATATGATCATAATGCTCTCTTATGTATCTATACGTATTCTGTGAACCTAAATCTATACTTAATTGATCTTTCCATGCTAATTTTTGACTAAAACTTACACCGTGAGTAAGTTCTGTCCTATGTAATGCTTGAATTATTTTATTATAATCTCCATCTAATATATTGTAAGCTAACGTATCGTTCTGTATATTTTTTTTTGTGTCCACTATATATTTTTTTAAATAATTCTTATATAAATGGCATTGTTTAAGATGTATCAACGGTTGTAAGTAAAAATATTCAATATTGTAATTATGTCCTATCACGTGATATATTGTTCTATCTCCAATACTAGCCCACCAAGTACCATTTGAGAACTTCAACTGGGGTTTTTCATATCCAGTAATGAAAACATATTTCTTACCTCCATGGTTTTTCTCTATTTGAAATTTGGTATGTGCTCCTCCTGTATTCACGCCAGCATGACATACATCTCCGCAATTCTTCCAAATCCATTCTTCATTAGGCCGATCTAACAATCTAAATGAGTCATCATATTGATCATATTCAGTAATAATTGTATTTTTATCATAATGATTTTTTCTTATCCAATCGGCATGATTTTTTGGTTGATAAATTAACTCTTTAGATGTTTTTATAATTATTTCATCTATATAGATTTTATTTTTTTGTAAAACTTTATAGATAGTATGACTGTCTGATCCTCCACTCCATCCTAATATTACTCTATCATGAGTATATCTGAGATTTAATGCATGATTACTCATCAACTCTTCTAGTGATTCTTTTGGTTCGGTCCCCCAATCTAATAGATCGTATTGATCGTCATTACATAAAAATGTTAATGGTTTATTATTTTTGAATGAATTATATAGGGCAAGATATTTGTTGTAAAAAAACTCTTCTCCTACCTTGTAGCCTATCATTTTTATTGCAAATTTTATTTGTTACCTTTAGAATTTTTAATCGTATGTTCTATTATATTTTTTAAATCTCGACTGTAATTATCTAGAGAAGCAGCATCTCCTCCAGCATCTAGCACACCTATTTTATCAAAAAAATTCTTTATTTCGGGATCAGCTAGTGACTTATAGATAATGTCATGAATCAGCTGAATTGTTTTGGTATCAACGTCTGCAGGAGCATACACACCATAATAGGTGTAAAGTTCAAATTTTGGTTGCAGGATAGGCACACTTACCACGGAGTGGATATTTTTAATTTTTTGTATTTTTGTCAATCCATCTTTTTTATCAAAAACTGCCAGTATGTTTAGAGAATCTTTTTGCCAATGTTGATTAGTTGCTGTATAGCTGTCAACACTAAATTTAATATGTCCTCCAAGCAAATCTATAATTTGAGGACCGGAGCCGTCGTAGTACACTATATCAGGAGTTGGCAAGTTCTCCAATCTTGCCCATTCTTTGAAAGTTTCTCCAAGATGTTTATTCCAAAAACCAATTTTAAAATTACTAGGGTTTTTTCTCACATAATTTTTGAAATCTTCATAACTTGTAATATTTGAATTTTTACTAGAAGTGAGAACTAGAGTTCCTGTGCCCAATGCAATTACAGACTGAAAACTTTGATTATGGTAGTTTATACCAGACACTTCATCTTTGAAAATTAAATTTGCATCTAGAAGACCTGTACCGCTTACGAATATTGTATGTCCGTGTCTGTCTGCTTGATTTGCCACATAGTTCGCAGCAATTATTTGTGATGCTCCTGGTTTGTTTACAACTATACTTTTCCAGCCCTCTTTTGCAAATATTGTTTGTATTAATCTTGCAATTTTATCGACTGTTCCTCCAGGATTATACCCCACAACAATCTCAATATTTTTTTCTTTTGGCTCGAATGTCTTCGCTTCTAGTCCTGTACCACTGAATAGAGCGAGAAATAAAAATGTTAGAATCTTTTTTTTCATTTTTGTTTATTTTTTAATTTTACTTATTTTTGACTTGTTTACATTGTATATTTCTTGGGTAAATGTTCTATATAAAATTGCTGCAGAAACAACTAAACAAATTAATGATATAGGGCTGCTTAAAAATATTGTAATGTCGTTGTTGTGAATTAAAAGACTTCTAACAAAATATTTTTCAAACAACGGACCAATTACGAATCCTAGTAAAATAGGCGTAAGATCAAATTGTAATAATCTCAGAATGTATCCTATTATAGTCAATGGCAATAAAAGAAAGAAGATATCATTTATGTTATTATTGATCTTGTAAACACCTATCAAACAAATCACTGAAATCATAGCAATTAGAATTTTTTGATTTACTTTTAAAAGATGTATCCATAAAAAAACTAAGGGATAATTGAGTAAGAATAATATTATGTTGGCCATTAAGAAGCTTACAATGACACCCCAAAATAACATGGGTTTAGTGTCCATGACTAAAGGACCAGGAATAATGTCATACATTACAAGTGATGCCAGTACCAAGGACATCACGGAATTAAAAGGGATTCCTAAAACTAACATAGGCACAAAACTAGTTTGCACAGATGCGTTGTTAGCGGATTCCGGACCGGCTACACCTTCTATCATTCCGTCACCAAATTTACCTGGAGTTTTGTTTATTTTTTTTTCAACAGCATAACTTAGGATAGGGCTTATCACATGTCCAAAACCAGGCAGCAAACCAAAGAACCCCCCAATAGCAGTTCCACGAAGACTACTTGGAATTCCTCTGCATAATTCTGATTTTGAAATAAGAAATAGTTTAAATTTAGATAACTTTATTATTATATTTTGGTTAAAAAAATTGTAAAACAATTCTACAAATCCAAACAGGCTTACTGCTAAAATAGCAAAATTTATACCATCATGTAAAAAATCTAGACCCATCGTAAATCTTGGCATGGCTGTATTTGGATTTATACCAATCATACCTAAAAAAATTCCTAACAAAAACATACTCACAGACTTTAATGGATTTTTTTTAACTAAAAACAAACTTGAAGCAAATGATAAAAAACACAGACTCGTTAATTCTACCGGCCCAAATTTTACAGCAAATTTTGCCGCAGGTTCAACAACTAAAAAAACAAAGATACTTCCTATGATGCCAGCAATTAAACTTCCTATTGAGGCTATTGCTAGCGCCGCGCCTGCCTTACCTTTTTTGGTCATAGCATAACCATCAAGTGCAGTTACTACTGAGGTTATTTCCCCAGGCACGTTAGTTAATATTGCCGGAGTAGAGCCGGCGTACATAACAGCAATATAAATTGCAGACATCATGATCAAAGCTGACAGCGGATCACCGATGTGAATTGTAAAAGGTAACAAGATACTCAATGCTGCGGTAGGGCCAAAACCTGGTAAAACTCCTACCATGGTTCCTAGTATTGCACCATAAAAACAATATAATAAATTTTTTATTGTAAAAGCAGCTTCAATTCCTAATAATAGATTATCTATCATATGCTAGTATCTAATTATAGATATTCTGCAACACTATTAGGTTTTTTTATGGGCATGCCACAGTTGTCAAACCATCTACCATCGGCTGATTCATATGCTGTTGCAAAGAAACTTTGTCCTTCACTATTTTGATGAGTGATTCTTCTACGATATACTTTACCTTGATATTTGGTAGAATCTTTATTGATTAACTCCACTGCTTCTGTGATGCCTATTTGGTATAATCTATCAATCCACTTACCGCCCATGTGATTGCTCTCAATCACTGTGCGTGTGTTTATAGGTGCTGGAGTATTAATATTTGTATTCACGGAATTATCCTAGAGCCAGTAACCGCATTCAAGCACAGAGTAAGTCGGCCAACAAAGGCCCCCAAATCTCGACCTAAAGGGTCTCTTGTATGCATTTTAAAATGACCTAGTACCATTACTTGAACCTATAGGTTACTCGGCCCTTGGACAAATCATAGGGGCTAACTTCCACTTCGACTTTATCCCCTGCGAGTATCTTAATTTTGTTCTGCTTCATCTTACCACTGGCATAGCCTAATACAGTGTGACCATTCTCTAATTTAATCCTGAACATTTGGTTAGGCAACACTTCAGTTACTTCTCCTGCAAATTTTAACACTTCTTCTTTAGGCATTCTCTTGTTCTGCTTTCTGTTGTGCTTCTTTGATTATTTCGTGCAATATTTCGATAGTCACATCATTCATACGAATCTTTCTTTCTGCTATAAGTTGATCCTGTATCTGCCTTGCTCGCTTGTCCTTCTGTGCGTTTCTTGTAAAAAAATCTAAGTCGCTGTCTTTAATCATTTTCTATTTCTTTTCTTGCCTTAATATCTCTCATGGTTTGTTCCAATGAGCTTATGGTTACTTTATTTACTTCTATGCTGGCATCCAGCAGTTTTTTATATCTTGATTCATAGAATCGAGAACTCAACCACCAACCTATAATGCCACCTAACCATAATAATAATACAATGCCTAATATCAAAGCAGTATCTCCGCTCATCGTTTCTCCTGTAGAATTTGCTTAGGTGTTTTTGCACCTGGTAGCAATTTACTCAATCTACAACTGAACAATTTTTTTGGTCCTTTATTTGTAATAATAACAGGTTGTCCATTTTCGTCAATTGAAATATCTTTGATCCGAGCAGTTACATTGCGGAATCTACCCACTTCCACAGTGTCTCCCACATTTATTTCTATTTTAAAGTTTTTCATTCTTTTCAAATCCTCGGAATCTTAGGAATCGTGGAAAACGCAGTGAGTACTCATCCACAGCATCTTGATTCTGTGTGACGGCATCTGCTCGCACTTCCACTATCTGTCCTATTAATTTTTCAGTGTCTTTCCAAAAAGTTTCACGATCCTCATCAGTTAATCCTGATCCCACATTGGTTCTAATAAACTTGCCATCATCGGTGCCTTCCACAATAAGAGCTCCTAGTTTGCCAGCATTTCTGCCTGTGCCTTCCTCTACATCTACAACCTTAAGACTTACTTCTATGAAAGGTTTTACTTTTAACCACAGCGAAGATCTCTTGCACTCATACACACCGTTTTGTGGTTTAATCATAATGCCTTCATAACCTTTGTCTATGCAGGATCTATTATAATCCATAAACCGGTTATAATCTTTGTCTAGGTCAAACGTAACACTTTCAATAACTTGGATGTTTGGTAGAAACTGAAATGAGTTTAACCATTTCTTTCTTTCAGTCAATGGTTTATCACAGCCACCTTCTAAAAATTCATTTAATGGCATACAATCAAATAGATTTAATATCGCATCATCAGTTTGTGCATCACCTTTTCTATGGATCTGTTTCATTAGACTTTGAAAATCGGCACTCATTATCTCTCCATCAAATACCCAACTCTGGTCCAACTCTCCCAATAAATGAAACAACTGAGTATTGATATGAGGAAAGTTTACAAGCTCTTTGCCATTCCTACTCATTAGTACTACTTCGTCTTTTTTTGTATCACAGATTGCTATGACTCTCACACCATCCAATTTGGGTTCCACAAACACCTGTCCTTTTAATTTACTCTCGTGTTTTTTACTATCATCTGCCAGCATACATTCAAACACAGGTACTTTAATTTTACTGAATTTATTCACAGTTTTTTCTGTGACTCCACATCTTAGATCTTTGATCAGTATTCTACGATACCAGTGGTTCCACTCATCTTGGGTAGCTAGTCCTATGAGATAATCAATCTTGTCTCTTGCCGCATTACCGGTTAATGTTCTAAGCTCTAATTGATTAGTGGTTTCTAAAAATGTGTCCCATTCTAAGCCTGGACCATCCTGCTGAGATTCCGGCACTTGTTTCAAACCAAATGTTCTCAATTTGTCCATAGCCATGCTAATGCCTTCAAATAATTCTGTATTATTGTTTTTATCTTCGCGAGCAATCACAGACTCTTTGAATTTGCGTGAGTTATCGCTTTCTAATTCTTTTATAATTTCGTATGGTTTCATTGTATATCTGATGTTTTTGATCTATTAAAAGTCTCATTAGGTTTTAATCTTATTTGTGGATTTCTAAATGTCCAACATTCGCCAGTTTCATTAATAAAGCATACCCATAGCAGATGTTCTTCCATGCCATAATCTATCAAGAAGTGAGCATAGGCTTCTCCTTTGGGAGTCAATATCGGCAGAGCTGGATTTAATTGCACAATCATTTTTTGTTTCCGTATATATATTTTGATAGTTTCTTACCACATTCGCCCAATCCATTAGTGTGCCATACTATTCTGTCTTGTGGTACACCCGTGAACATGGCTATTTTTCTTATCTCATTATCTCGTAGATCCATATCACTCTTTAAACACAGTGCATAGGGCATGATACCCATACGCATTAATTCTTTTACAGAGTGTTGCACAGGTTTGGTTTTGATCTCTCCTGCGGCTTTTAGGTATGGTACTGGTACATACAGCACAATTCTTACATCCTCTTTTAGAGTCATCTCTCTCACTGCTTCTATAGCCAATTGGTTTTCTAAGTCACCCACGTTACCACCTATCACTGTGACAGTGTTCTTTGCTCGAGTTTTTACAATCCAATTACGAATTTCTTCTGTGATGTGAGGAGTAACCTGCACTGTGCCACCTTTGTAATCACCCATTCGCTCTTTGTCCAATACTTCAGCAATGATGTGTCCTACAGTTTTATATTCTGCTGTGACTTTGTTGGATACATTTAGACAGGGATCTAAATATTTGTAATCTGTTTGTGCTTTGGATGCTGTTTGTATGGCTCTTGCTAATTCCACTTTGTCCACTGCAGAATGCACTCCATTCAATATGATTGTGTGGATCATGCTTGTATTGTATTATCTTTTATTAAATTGTCAATGCCCAACATTCGGAAATGATCTTCTATAGACCATGTATTAGGATCTATGATTTCTCCTCGTAAATTCTTGATTTGTTTGGTAAAACCTGCCAACCTGTATCTTTTAAATGGGTGAGTCCACGTGGCATTCTGCTCCCATTCTCCTTGTAGAGTGTGTTTATCAGAATCAGCAATAAGACACAGTGGCATGTGTATAGCTTCTATGGCTGATATATTGCCTTCCATATACTCTGCTAGGATTTTATTCTGTGGTATTGGATGTTCTAAATGTTTTTTAACATCTCCTATATCTACTGCCGCATAATGAGAACCATTGGGTTTACATCTATCTTTTTGTGTATCTCTTAAAAATCTTTGTAAGAAATAAAAATATCTGCCTTTGGCTTCTCGAGATACATTCTCACTCAATAACTCATTTTTAAAACGATCCAATATCTCACAATCAGTTTCTACAGAAGTATCGTTGGCAGATTTAAATTGTAACCTGCCACTTACTTTGTTATCTAATTGCTGATATCTCTTCAGCATTAGGCTGCTTTTTTAAAGTATGGTCTAAATTCACTGCACACATCTCCAGTCATTATACCCATAGAAACTTTGGGTTCATGTGGTGGATTGAATAGATCCTGTTGTGGTGCTTGTACAAGATATACTTCTCTCATCAGTGTACTCATAGCCACAGGTGCGTCCCAAGAAGTGCCTCGAGTGTGTTGCCATTGTTTCTTGGCCGCTGAGTGTATGCCGTTGGCATTTCTTCCACACACTTTTATTGTGGCTTCTAATATTCTATCTACCCAGTCTTGTGGTAAGAACTTAGTGGATCCATCTTCTTTAGCTAGAGCATACATCTTAACCAATCCTATGTAAAGACCTTGGTTGATTTCTCCACCGTCTTCATCACCATAGTATTTTTTAATACCTAATAGAATTTTTTCTAAAACATCCACATCTCCAATCATTTCTAATCCTTTATAAGCATAATCAAAATGAGAGAAGTAATGTTTGTTAGGACCACACTTGCCTGACGACTTTCTAACTCGTTTAGGTTCTAAGTCAATGGCGCATTTCTTAAACAGAGTATCCACAGCAAATGCTATTTTAACTCTAGCTTGATTCCTATCATTCTCTCCTGTAGGATCATTATGCCATCTGTGTAATAATCCTCTATGTATCTCTTCTGTGCCAGCTCTTAAAATACCTGTGTCATTTAATATTTCAAATGCCATAGCATCAAAAGATGGTTCCAATGTCTCTACGTATGTTAATGGTATTGAATTGTACCCTAATACTGCTAGAGCAACAGAAGTATGTTGTCCATCAAATAGATAATACTTGCCATCTCTTTTTACTGCTGATGCTGGACGAACCACTCGTGGATCGAACTTTTCGCAAATCCTTAATACGTGAGCGGGTCTAAGATCTCTCTGTACAGAATAGTTGAAACAGAGATTATCATCTATGGTAATTTTATTAATGCCTTCAGGCAATTTTTTATTAGGATCTAATTTATCGCGAGCTGTGGCTAATCTTGTTTTAAAATTGGGTAACTCTTCTTCGCCTTCTCGGTAGAATTCTTCTACAACTTGACTTAAAGTCTTTATTTTATTGTCTTCCATCTTACTCTCCTATAAGTTTATAGTATGACGAAAAATAACATCAGTTATTTCAGTCAATGTTTTATTATTATAACAGATAACGATTATCTGTCAATTAAACAATTAGTGGACTTTTTGGTACAGTTTTAATAGGACTTACAGCATTAGAGTATTCTGTGGATACTTTGTCTAAACTAGGTCCTATGGCCACTATGGCTGATTTATTAATTGCTACTCCATTAACACTTTCCATTGTGGGAATGAATGCTCCAAATGCCAATCCTTGTTGGCTGATCATTATCACCACTGGTCTGTCCAATGTTATAGTAAGCTCGTCTTGATCTTTGATCTTGGCAACCACTTCTTCGCCAGTGTTCATTTTGATTGTAACGATTTTATCATTTTCTGGTATTTTCATAAGTGTATAATATATGGCTTTGTGCTTCGTGTCAATTGCTATCTTTTTGCCAATTGCTTTACAAGTTCTATCTTTTCTTCTGGGGTCATTAGGAACCAATTGTTGATTTCTTCTGGTGTTCGTGAACACCCTATGCACAAACCACTGTCAGAATCTATAGTGCATATTTGAATGCAAGGGTCTATCACCTGCTCATGTTTCTTTTCCATGCTGTTATTTAATATTTTACTTGTCAGATGGTATGTGTGGTAACACAAACTGTATGCCCAGCCAACGAAAGTTTTTTGGGCTGTCAGCAAAACTACAATTGATTCTAGCAGTTCTTACTTTATAAGGATTTAGAGGTTCTATGACTATTCTATTTTCTGACATGAATCTAATAGGTACAGTGGGCCAGCTGTCTCCATCATTGGTAGTACACACTATATTCTTAAGATTCTTTAATCCTGGCACAAACTCTATCTCCAGCTGTGGAGGATTTTTGAATTCTGATACCTTCTTATCTGCAGGTAAAAACTCTTTATAAGGCATAGGCAGTGTGTTTAACACCATTTCAAATCGTTCAGCTTTGCCCCAATTCTCATTGATAGGAAATCGTGGCAGCTCAAACCGATCTTTGCGACTGTCTACTACTCCTGAATGCTGTCCAAATGCCAATCTGAATCCCATGTCTTTGATCAGTTCTTTAAATTCTAAGCTGTACTCTCCAAATGGGTATGAGAAGTATTCAGGTATGGAGCCTAACTCTCTCATGAAATCCTGTGACGCTCTTTCCATGTCTTTGCGCAGTGTGTCTTGATCCCAACCTACCATGTAGTCGTGGCTGTAAGAGTGATGTCCTATCACTCCCAACCCTGACTCGTGTATCTCTCTCACCTGTGCCCAGGTCATGTAATTACGATTCTTGGAATTGATCTCTCTGGTGTTGATGAACAGCACGAAAGGTATGCCTTCTCTTTTTAATATAGGCCAAGCATTTTTATAGAAACTGGCCCATGCATCATCCACAGTTAATAGCACTCTTTTATTGTACAGTTCTCTGTGCCCATGCACATAGTCGTCAAACTCTTCTATAGAGATAAAGTCCAGATTCATCTTGCGGATCATGCGTATCTGTTTTTCAAACTCTTTGACTTTAACGTTGGTTGAGGGATATCGGTTTTCGTCAAACTTGTGATACATTAAACCAATCACGCCAGGTTCTCGGTGAGGCTCCATGGATAGAGCAATACTATTGATTGTTAAAAACAACAATAATAATAGCGTTCTCATACTTGTATTATAGTTTATTTTTTGTAAATGTCAATATTAGTTTGACAATTTTGGCCATTTGCTTAGATCAGGTCGGGTCTTTTCTATTTTGGCTTTTTCTTTAGGTAACTTAGGCATAAAGTTTATACCTGTAATTTTTTCCACTGCTTCTACTGTGGTAGCATATTTGGGAAGATCTTCTACAGGTAGAGCTGTGTTGGGAAATACGAAAGCAATAGCTTTCCCTTCTTTTCTGTCCACTATCACTTTCCATAGAGTATCAGGCACTCCTACTCGACCTTCACCTATAGTTTTGTATTCTTTGTTGTAGGCTGTGCCACTGATCACATATATGTCCATGCCATGATCTACTACCCAATCTCTCACAAATGTTTCTAACTGTTTCCATATACCTCTGTTGTGATTGGGCACCTGTGGAACCATGTTAGATAGGAAGAAACTCTCACTCATCACTTCTTCATTCTGTGTGTTGTTGCCTGCTGGAGCAAGATGTCCTCTGTCGTAAGGGTTACCTGCGTAATCTTTTAACGAAGCATTGTGTTGTGCGGGTATGGCAGGATCTGGTCTGAAGTCATCTTTACGTTTGGCAGTGCCTGTGGTGCCTTCTATGGTCACATGTTCTACCACATACTCTGCTGTCTTGGTATCATATCTGTAGTGTATAGCATAGTTTATCTTGCAGATATACTGTGTATTTTGCTTGATCTTGCTGACTGGTGCACCCAGTAACACATGTTGCGGACACTTATCGTCGATAGGATTTGCCCACAGTGCTGAAGTAGATAACCATAGAGCAATGAATACTATTCTAATCATGCAGATACTTATCTTTTATAATGGGTTATTTTCTTTTTTTATTTTTTGGTTTTTTATATTTTAAATAGCTTTTTGGATGCAAATGTATATCAATATAGATATAAAGTAGAAAACCTATGATCAACGTTGGTATAGCAACGGCCAAAATTAGATTCATGATTCTCTCCTGTTGTTTGGGTGCCCGAAGGCACCCGCACAATTACTTAGTCTTCGTCGTCTGAATCATCTTCATCTTCGTCAACTTCGTCGCCATCCTCGTAGTCTTCAAGATCATCTTCATCAGAATCATAATCAAAATCATCTTGGTCATCTTGTATTTCTAAGATTCCTTTGATGTTTTCCATTTCAGATTCCAACTTCTCAATTTTTTCTTGCAGTTGTTCTATGATGTTTTTATTGTCTTCCATTGCACACTCCTGGTTGGTTGGCATCTGTAATTATGGAAAGACGATTGAATAATATCTGGAGTGATAATCGTTTCTATGATAGTATTATCGAGGATATTTTGGACGTTTGTGATTTTTAAATTTATAGAAATCATCTATAACGTCTCTGCAAGCATCATGCCAATACTGTCCGCTGTCTCTCAATGCTGAGTTAGCATCACGCAACTTCTCCATTTTCCTTGCTAGCGTTTTGTTTTGTGCTGTTGTAAGTTTTTTTGTAGTGTTACTAAGTGTATCCAGTCTGGATAAAACATCGTCTATAGAAGGACAAGTGATATCAGGTACTCGCGGAGCTTTCTTTCGGATCTTATTCCATATCTGCTCGTATTTGGGTAAACTTTTCACACGTCTCTTGGCCATGCACGCTCCTGTTCGTGCAACTATTTACGGTTTGGTGGTTGAAAAATTAAATGCTACTATACTAATTCTACGGAATAGAATGTGGGATATTCTTTCAACACTCTTTCTATATCTATGGTTGGATCTTGTGGTTCCGCTAATAATACTCCTAGATATTCGTCACAAGATCTCCAATCTTTGATATTATAATGTAGTAACCATTGAGTCTTAAATTGAGAGAACCATTGTTCAAAATCCTCGGATAATGCGGGAGGATCAAAATCTTTCATTGCAATCATAAACTTTGCTCGAAGAGTCACATGCGGTTTGGATAACTCACAGAATCTAT
>Ga0315909_10002814_pt1 | contig 21901 bp, 38 predicted proteins | sample LakEriMetagenome_11_FD_203527 | JGI IMG/M metagenome (GOLD analysis project Ga0315909, IMG submission 203527) | Freshwater fungal communities from buoy surface, Lake Erie, Ohio, United States - Buoy 2 MA125 | ecosystem: Environmental > Aquatic > Freshwater > Lake | place: USA: Lake Erie, Ohio... | reverse complement strand
GGTATGTAGAACCTTCGGTTGAGCTGGGGACAGCAATAAGAATAACTCATAGGATTTATGTAAGACATAGAAAGCTAATCCCTTTTTACTATTGCGTGATTCAATACCAAAGTGGTCTTAACATCAAGCTATCCGAAAGGACGTAAGATAAGACTGTGTACGGGTGGTGCCGTTACTATCCTTCAATGTGGGACACCAATCCCTATTGATGAAGATGACTTGAAGTATGGTGCTGAGATAGCACATTGGGTAGTTTAGTATTCTCTCGTTCAAAAGATGGGGGAGCTGGTGATAGGCCGCTACCTGAACAATCTACAAACCAACCTTATTTGCATATATGGATTGCAAAATCAATTATACAATAAGCATAAGTGCCTATCAGTTGTAACCGAAAGGTGCATACACAGTAACGAGTTGTTCGTTGCCGTAAACGCCCGCAAGGTGGTTATGATTTTTACAAAAAGCTTCTAAGCCCGCAAGGTTGAATCAGTTCGGCAGGATTGAAGAAGGGGAGTAGTAAGAGAGTAAGTTACAACTTTAGGAGTGGTTATACCTAACTAACCTGCATTGACAAGTACATCTCAAAAGGGTGTGGAAACGAAAGGAACACAATAATCTTTCTAAAGCTTGTTATCCCAACGTGTATTCTCAACGTTTTTACTTTCTCAATGGTTGTATATTGGTTCGATTCCAATAGAGAGAGCAAGTTCATCCTGTAAGATGAATGTATCGTGGTCTTTCGTATTTTTCATTGTGATTATGCTCGGTAATACTCAAGTGATTTTAGAGACCTAAAAGAAAGAAAATCAAAAGCAGTAACGCGAGTTGGTTCGTTGTAAGGCTCACCATATATTACTACGCAAATTGTAATATAGTAAAGGAGCAGGGTTGACACGATAAAGACCCTTGGTTAAAAGCGCAGGAGAGATTCCCATCTTACAAAAAATCTCTCCACATAAGTGGACATGGTGTAATGGTAGCACAATAAATGTTTAGGCATTTATAAGACGAGGTTCAATTCCTTACTTCCGCTCTACAACAGCCGAAAGGTTGTTCGTTTCATATCTTAATTTTTATTACAACTTGAAAAGGGGGACATAGAAATATGTTCCCCAATTTAAGCCTGATGAAATGAACAACAATTTGGAAATAAAAATATTTTATACTTATTATAAGAATAACGATTATGCGTTTACTTAACTTACATACGGAATGTTATCTACCTATGATTCAAACATGGGCGGGCATTAGTGTGTTTAATTCAAAGAGAATTAAGTAAGTTAGGGCAACACATTATCAGGCATTTTAGAACTAATTAGAAAGACCCTAACTGAATCACATCGGTTAGGGTTTTTTCGTTTTAGCTCCTTTGGCGCAGCGGTAGCGCAGCAGACTGTTAATCTGTTGGTCCTTGGTTCGAATCCAAGAGGGAGCGCAAGATTAAGTTCTTTGACATATTGGGATAAGTTAGAAGGTTAGCTTAGCTGGTGAAAGCGTTTGGCTTACATCCAAAAGACCACAGGTTCGAATCCTGTACCTTCTACGATATTGGGGTATCGCATAGCGGCAATTGCAACTGACTGTAAATCAGTTCTCTTTGGAGTTCGGCGGTTCGAGTCCGTCTACCCCAACAATGGAAGTGTAGCTCAGTTGGTAGAGCAACGGACTGAAAATCCGTGTGTCACCAGTTCAACTCTGGTCATTTCCACTTAACAATTAAAATTTAAATACTATGGAAAGTGACAAGTATGACAAACGGTAAGACTTCTTAGCTCAATTGGTTAGAGCACTACACTTTTAATGTAGGGGTTTTGGGTTCGAATCCCAAAGGGGTCACAAAAAGTTCCTAACTTTAATATTAAGTTAAAGTAATGATGTACACATTACAAGATAGGATGGAAACCTATCACATTGAAGTATAGCTCAATTGGTTAGAGCATCCGTCTGATACGCGGAAGGTTGTAGGTTCGATTCCCACTACTTCAACAACAAAAATATCGGTGTAGTGTAATGGTAGCATACCAGTCTCCAAAACTGTTTGTGAGGGTTCGAATCCTTCCACCGGTGCACATTGGCTCTTTAGTGAAATGGATTATCACACAACGCTACGGACGTTGGGTTAAAGGTTCGAATCCTTTAGGGGCTACATAAAATATGGCGAGTTGTTAGAGTGGTCATATGAAGTTCTGCAAAAACTTTTACACAGGTTCGAATCCTGTACTCGCCTCAAAATTGCGATGTAGCTCAATGGTAGAGTGAGAGATTCATATCCTCTAGGTTGGTAGTTCAATTCTACCCATCGCAACTAATATGGTGGCCGTAGCCTAATGGTAGGGCGAAAGTTTGTGGCACTTTATGTGAGAGTTCGATTCTCTCCGGTCACACCAAAGGAGAGTTGCCTGAGTGGCCGAAAGGGCCGGTTTGCTAAACCGTTGTACGAAGTTAATTTGTACCGAAGGTTCGAATCCTTCACTCTCCGCCAAAATAAACTTGGATATATGAATTTATTTTCGTATATTTGTATAACTTAAAACTTAAAAGGATGAATGTTAAACAAGCATTAAAAGCAAAAACTAAAATTACCACTCGTATTAATGAGTTGTATAGCTTGGCTAAAAGCTATAACTCAATTGAGGAAGGTAATCCGCGTAGATATTCAGTAGTGGGTTTACTGAATGAAGCAGAAGAATTGACCAAAGAGTTGGTTGATTTGAAAGCCCGAATCCATACCGCTAATCAGCCTGTGTATGGTAAAATCTTCCTAATGGCAGAGCTAAAGGGAAGGGTAAAAAACCTTAAAGCAATTAGTTGCGAAGAAGGTAAAGTAACTGAAAGGTACGGTAGTACTGTTGCGGTGAAAGAAGTAGAAATGGACATCGTACAAAGAGATGCGATGGTTAAGCAACTTGAAGCTCAAATAGAGCAGTTGCAAGATGAGTTGGATGTGCATAACGCAACAACAACCATCTAATAAAATATTGGGAAGATGTGAGTGATGAAATTTGTTTTATTATTATCTTACAAATCTGAGCATTGCCAAGCAGTACTAAACGATAATGATACAAACTGAATTCAAAAATTAAATCTTGATAGGGTCAACAATCGTGCAATGTCAACACACTCAAAACTCTTATAAATTGGTAATCATATTAACTTATGGATTCACCACATCAACCCAACTATGGCCCGTTCGTCTAACGGTTAGGACGTATCCCTTTCACGGATAAAATACGAGTTCGATTCTCGTACGGGCTACAATAACATACATCAGCATAACCGGTCAAGCCGCATTTAGCCGTTAGTGTATGTTAGATAAGAGAAAGACGCGGCTGGGACGTTCTCTTATCATCAAAAGCCTGATTAGCTCAGCTGGTAGAGCATCTCATTTGTAATGAGAGGGTCATTGGTTCGAATCCGATATTAGGCTCAAAACTAACTTATTGAGGTATATGTCAACCAGTGCATGACATGGATGGTGCAGATAAAGATGAGTTAGTACAAAAGGAGTGTTAGTTCAGTTGGTTAGAATACTTGCTTGTCACGCAAGGGGTCAGGGGTTCGAGTCCCCTACATTCCGCAAAAAGTATAATTAAATTGTATATGCAATTAGCTCGGCAATTTGGACACCTGAAGATGTGAGGTGATTATACTTTGAGTTGTTTCATATTCGTAACACACCTAGTCACAAGGTAAGGTACATAGAGTGACATAGAGGCATGGAGTAATTAACCAACGCCACATTCGGACTACAAATGTAGATTCAATTCTGACGTTGTAGAGAAAGAGATGTTATGAGTAAACCTGCAGGTTGAAACAACTATTTGGGTCCATAGTTAAATGGATATAACTACAGCCTTCTAAGCTGTTGTTCGTGGTTCGATTCCACGTGGACCTACCAAATAAAAAGTAAGTTATGAAAAAAGTAATTCTTTTATTCTTAACTATTATTATGTTTATTCCACATAATATGCCTTCCGAAATGAGTGAAGAAGAAATTGTGGATGAAATAATAGAAAAGAAAAAGTTACCTTATGATTTAGTAACAGTCACAACCTATACTATATCAGTAGGACAAACTGATTCAACACCACTAATAACCGCAAGTGGATATAAGTTGGACAGTATTAATCCTAAAAAACAAAAGGTAATAGCAATTAGTAGAGACTTAAAACGAAAGTATAAGTTTGGACAAAAGGTAAGAGTGAAGGGAGCTGGTAAATTAGATGGTGTATATACCGTCAGAGATTTAATGGCAAGTAGATGGAGAAAAAAGATTGATATACTAATTAATCCAGAAGATGATGGAAACAAATTCAGAAGGGTTAAGTTATATAATGTGACAAACATTGGGAAGTAGCGCAGGCCGGTAGCGCACTTGGTTTGGGACCAAGGGGTCGCAGGTTCGAATCCTGTCTTCCCAACAATTAATATGATAGAAGAAATAAAACAAAAATTAAAACAACATCACGAACTTTATAGGTTTCCTGTAAAGGCAGAACTATGGGAAGATATATATGACCAGGTTATTAATAGTGGTAGTATAGGGTGGGATATGGGTAACCACAATGTTGGTACTGATGTTGTAAGTAAAGGTGTAAGATATCAAAACAAAGCTGGTAACATTGATTTAAAAAATGGTACTATTACTTGGAGTGGTCATCGTACAACAAAACATAAAACAATTGATGAGAAAGTGAATTTTATTTCTGAAAATCATTGTGATAAATATGTAATGTTGGCGCGAAATAAAGATGAATGGGAAAGAGGAATAAAAAAATATTATCTACTTATATTTGATTCTTCTCTTATTGATTATTCTAAACTTCAATGGAGTGAATATCTATCAAAAGAAGGATATGTATCCGGTTGGAAAGGTGAAAGTATAGAACAACCCTTCTCAGCAAAAATAATCAAAACAATGTCTGACCAGTTATGGACAGAAGCTAAGTTAGATTATTTGGGGATACCAATAGAAATTGTTATAAATAATGATACTGAATTTTTTAAATACAAAGAATAGTTTACGAAATCTTTCGGATGGTGAGTTTGAAAAGATTTTACCAACATTGGCTAGTGAACTTGAAAATGTAATTTACCAACCGAATCATTCTAAATCCGATTTGTTAAAAGATTGGATGAATTTGTGTAAATGGAACGCTAATGTAAATTCTATATCTTCTACTCAACGCATCGGTATGAAACTATGCGAACAATTCTTTCCTAACTTTTTTGATATAGAAAATAAAAGTGGTGATTCTTTTAAAAAAATGTGGAAGGCACAAAATTTAGAAAAGGTGTTGCGTTGGAATCGTAAATCTCATTCAACTCCATATCTTTCTGAATTAAAAAGAGGAATATATTTTAATTTTAAATTACCAAAATCAACTATGTTTAGACCTCAAATGGCTAAGATGGTTGTAAGTAATTTGGGAGCTAAAAGAGTATTAGACCCTTGTGCAGGTTGGGGTGGAAGAATGTTAGGATGTGTGGCGGCAGGAGCTGAATATGTGGCATTTGAACCAAATACTGAAACTTATAATGGGTTGATGAAGTTGATTGAGTTTTTAGATATTGGTGATAAAGTTAAAATCATAAAAGATTCTGCTTTGGAAATGGATAAGTATGATATTGGTGAATTTGATTTAATACTAACATCCCCACCGTATTTTGATTTGGAAGTATATTCAAAAGAGGATACCCAGTCAATTAAGGGTTGTAATACATATAAAGAATGGGTTGATAATTTTCTTAATCCACTTATTATTTGTTCTATTAAACATTTAAAAACAGAAGGTTGGAGTTGTTGGAATGTGCATAATGTTGGAAAAATGAAAATGATTGATGATGTGAAAGAACTGCATAAAGATTATCCAAATCAAAAAGTCTTTCAAATCACTTCATCAAAAAGACAAACAAACCAAAAAAACAATGATAAGAAAAACTCTGATGTAACAATATGTTATTCAAAGACAAAACCTAAAGAAAACATATTTTTTTAATTCGGAATTTTTTCGTATCTTTGATATATTAGTGAAAAGCAGCCCCGATGGTGTAACTGGTAGCCACGCAGGACTTAAAATCCTGTCCGAAGAAAACGCGGGTGCGGGTTCGATTCCCGCTTGGGGCACATTAGATGGGGAATTAGCTCAGCTGGCCAGAGCATTAGATTTGCATTCTAAGGGTCATCGGTTCGACTCCGATATTCTCCACTATATCGTTGAAACCTGTGATAATTAAAAATATCGTTGGTTTCAATGATAATCGGACCTATAGCTCATTCGGTTAGAGCAACTGACTCATAATCAGTAGGTGCTTGGTTCGATTCCAAGTGGGTCCACATAAGCGGAAGTAGCTCATTTGGTAGAGCATGACCTTGCCAAGGTCAGGGTGGCCAGTTCGAGCCTGGTCTTCCGCTCCAAATGTGCGGGTGTAGCTCAATTGGCAGAGTGCGTTCCTTCCAAGTACGAAGTTGCTGGTTCAAACCCAGTCACCCGCTCAAGTGGGCCTGTTAGTATTAGGCCGAAAGAGAAATAGATGTTTTTCAATTACTAAACCCAATCATTAATTTGGTTGGGTATTATTGCCCGATTGTGTAATGGTAGCACAACAGATTTTGGTTCTGTTTGTATAGGTTCGAGTCCTGTTCGGGTAACTAAATGTTTATTATGAAACAATTATTAACAGTCCTTTTTGTTGTATTACTTTCCGCAACTACAAAGGCTCAAATGATTTCGGTTACTGGTGGTAATCTTAATCTACATGGAAAGAACAAAGGGTATATTGAAGTTGAAGCAATGCAACATATTTCAAAGAATGTAGCGGCTCATATTTCATATACTAAAACTATTGGTGGTTATGATATCGCAATGGTTGGTGGTAGATATGGTTTCTTAAAAAATCAATTAGGTGTAATGTTATCAGCATGTTATATGCAGAATCATCCAACTATGGCAATGTGGGGAGTTGATGTAAGACCATTTAAGAAAAATCCAATCAGTATTGTTTATTCACAATCATCCGATAATGAACTAAAAACATTTGGATTGAAGTTTCCATTAATTGATAACCATAAAAAACATCATTAATTATGTCAGGATTATTATGTTATTATCTTCTTACACTTTTATATTGTGTAATAATGCAAACCCGTAAATGGACAAGAGAAGTAAGAGCTGGTGGATTGGGTATATCGCCAGGATTAGATACTCTTGCTCTACTTATTATGTGTTGGGCATTAGCACCAATTGATATATTCTTAACTTGGGTTAGGGTATATAAAGAAGCTGAAGAAGCAAGAAGAAAAATTGATAAAGAAAACAACGTATTCTAATCAATAGGAGAGTTGCCAGAGTGGTTGAATGGAACGGTCTTGAAAACCGTCATACTGGAAACGGTATCTGGGGTTCGAATCCCTGACTCTCCGCAAAATTAATTTATGAAAGTTATATTATTTGTAGCATTGGAATCAGAATTTCCAAAAGATAAAGCTCCGAAAGGAGTTAAAGTTGTTTATACGGGTGTTGGAAAAGTAAATGCCGCTATAAAAGCAACTGAAACCCTTAAAGATTTATCTTCAACCGATACTATTGTAATTAATTATGGAAGTGCTGGTGGACATCAAGTTATGGTTGGTAACCTATTTAAGTGTAAAACTTTTGTCCAAAGAGATATGGATGCTAGGCCATTTGCAGAAAAAACAGTCACTCCATTTGATAATGAGTTGGTAGGTGGTACAATTGATTTTAATGGTTTGGGATACAACATTTGTTATACCCAAGACCATTTTGAAACAACACCATCGGTGATATGTGATATGGAAGCATATTCAATTGCAAAAGTGTGTAAGATTTATGGATTTGATTTTACCGCATACAAATATGTGAGTGATAATGGTAATCCAGATGATTGGGAAATTAATCATAATAAAGGAATAGAATTATTTTTAAAATCATTAGAAAAAACAGCCCTGATGGTGGAACGGTAGACACGTTAGTTTTAGGAACTAATATCGCGAGGTGTGAGAGTTCGAATCTCTCTTGGGGCACATACTTATTACTATGATAGTGTTTTATAAAAATTACGATTACGATAAATATCAAATAAGAAGTGATAGAACTTATTTATCTATACAATCGGTACGTTATTTATTTCCCGAAATTGACATCAGATGTTTATTTCTATATAATGAATCACCCGAAGAATATGATGATAAAATACATAAGTTTAAAGAGTTGGGTGTAACAACATATTTTTCAAAGAAAACACATAGAGTTGGTGATGGTAGTGGTAGAGGTAGTGAATATAATGGTTTGTATTTTACAGAAGGAATTAATAAAATCCAATACATTTGTAAAGATATTAATGATAAAGTTTTAATAGTTGATGAAGATTCGTATTTTACAACCGGTGAAACTATTCGTTATTTACAAAACACAAATTTTGATTTAGCATACGCTGAATGGCCTTCACCTTCTCCACGTATTTATAAAGAACGTTCATCGGTGGGAATTAATGGTAGTATATTAAGTATTAACCCAAAAAAGCTTAATTCATTATTTCCTATATCCGAACAAATTGAATTTATAGAAACTCTTTTGGGTTATGAACTTTATGAAAAAGCTAAGGATTTGAATTTTGAAATAGTTGAAATACTTACTAAAAAATACGAAAAATTTAGAGATGGACAATGGACAAACGAAAGAAGTTTCATTCAGTACGATTTAAAAAATCACAATATACCATATAAAAATTTAAATGAATAAAATATTATACACTGGTGGCACATTTGATGTATTCCATTATGGGCATATGAACTTTCTGAAACAATGTGCTAAAATTTCAGATAAAGTTATTGTTTCACTTAATACTGATGAATTTATTACTCAATATAAAGGTAAACCACCTGTAATGAATTATGATGAGAGAAAACGTTCTCTAGAATTTTGTAAGTTTGTAGATGAAGTAATACCAAATGTGGGTGGTTCTGATAGTAAACCTGCTATCTTACAAGTCAAACCACATATAGTAGCAATTGGTGATGATTGGGCAAAGAGAGATTACTATACACAAATGCAATTTACTCAAGAGTGGCTAGATGAAAATGATATTATTTTGGTATATTTGGCATATACCAGAGGAATCAGTACTACTGAAATTAAAAAAAGAATTATGAATAATTAAAACAAAGTTTATGAACTACAAAAGATTGTATGGACGCGAAGAATTTGAACTTATCCCCTATGTTAAAAACTATATTGAAAATAATGAAGGAATTGAATTACTTATCGGATGTGATTCACAAAACTTTGCCGATAAAACAATTTATGCCGTTGTTGTGGCTTTGTACACTCCTGGTAAGGGAGCGCATGTTCTTTATAGAAGATGGAGAGCAGATAGAGAACCAACGCGTTCAGTAAGATTATTGAATGAAGTTTGGTACGCAATTGAAGCAGCTGAATATTTAAGAGAAGCAGGTATCCCAAAACCTAAATGGATTGATATTGATTTGAACCCAGACCCACGCTACAAATCAAATGAAGTATTTAGACAAGCAGTTGGTTTGGTAGAAGGTATGGGATACGAAGTAAGATATAAAACATTAGGTCCAATCGCAACTTATGCGGCAGACCATTTAGTTAAAATATAGTTATGATAAAACAGACAACATATCATCCTGATTGGCAACAAAACAGAATCAATTTTATTCTTTCAAAATATCCAAAAGATTTTTTCAAAGGAAAACGCATATTGGAATTGGGAGCGTTTAACGGTTATATTGGAGCTTATTTTGCTGAATTGGGCGCTGATGTTTATAGTATTGAAGGTAGATTGGAAAATGTTGATAAAATTAGAATTGATTATCCAAAACTTAATGTACAACAAGCCGATTTAGATACAGCCGAATGGAACTTTGGACACTTTGATGTTATAATTAATTTTGGACTTTATTATCATTTAGAAAAATATCATAAAGAGCATTTAGTCAATTGTATTAATAATTGTAATTTAATGTTTTTTGAAACTGTTATATATGACAGTTTTGAATCTGAAATATTTTATAGATTAGAAAGTGGTAATGACCAATCATTGGGCACATCGGGTGGAAATCCATCAACTTCCTTTGTTGAAAATATATTTAAAGAAAGTGGCGTACAATTTACTAAATATACAACACCATTCTTAAATAATTATCAACATAAATACGATTGGCCAGATTCCAATAGTAAACATTTTAATCAATTCCATAGAAGGTTTTGGATAGTAAATAAATAATATTATGAAAATTGTTATAGTAGGTGGTGGAACTGCAGGTTGGATTACGGCAGCAATGTTTGTAAAATATACAACCGATTATGATGTTACGGTAATTGAATCCACAAAAATTGGAATCATAGGTGCAGGTGAAGGTTCTACTGGAACTTTACCTTGGTTTATAAGAGATAAGTGGCCTGATAATTCTATTAATGAAATAGATTTTTTGCGTAAAACAAAAGGCACAATAAAGTTAGGTATCAATTTGGTTGACTGGAAAGGTGACGGAACACAAATTTATTCACCCTTTCATGGTTCACCAACCGATACCCAATCAGTAGACACCGCTTTTTTAGGTTCAATACTAAAATATAATAGAGGTGATTTGGCATCTATACATAGTTGGATGCTAAAAGATAAATTAACCACATTTAGAAAAGAAGGAACTAGAATAGTACAGCATTTCCAAAATCACTCTTATCATTTTGATGGAGTTGAAGTTGGTAAATTTTTTAAAGAGTGGTGCACAAAAAGGGGTGTAAAACATATTGATTCGGAAGTAGAACGTACCGAATTTGACGAAAGAGATTATTTACAATCCATAACATTAACAAATGGACAAAAAATAGAATCTAATTTTTGGTTTGATTGTAGTGGATTCAATAGAGTATTGATGGGTAAAACTAAAAATAAATGGATAAGTTATAAAGAACATTTGCCATGTAATACTGCAATACCATTTTCAACAGAAGTAAGTTCTAAAACTATTAAGTTTGAAACCGAAGCACACGCTAGAGAAGCGGGTTGGACTTGGAAAATACCACTTCAACACAGAAATGGGTGTGGGTATGTTTTTTGTGATGGATTTACTACTGAAGATAAAGCTATACAAGAATTAGAATTAAAATTGGGTCATAAAATTGAACCAATTAAAACAATAAAATTTGATCCAGGTAGATGGGATAAAATTTGGTATAATAATATTGTTGCGGTTGGTTTGGCACAAAATTTTTTAGAACCGTTACAAGCTACTTCAATCCATACTTCAATTGTTAGTGTGGCCAATTTATTATTCCATTACATAAAGGGTGAGGTCATTTATTGGAAAGATGTTGATAAGTATAATGATTTGGTTGGCTTAATGATTGATGATTATAAAGATTTCATTCAGATGCATTATTTGACTGGTAGACAAGATACTCCTTTCTGGAAATTTGTTACAAATGAATTAAAAGTTTCTGATAAAAATTACTATTTAAAAAACCTTTCAAAATTTAGAACTATAACTGCTTTTGATATCTTACAATCACATGGAAGTGCTGGTTATGCTTTATGGTGTCATATTTTAGATAATTCGGATTGTTATAATAGAGATATTATTAAAGAAGAATTAAAACATTTTGGAAAATTTGATGAATCGCTTTTACAAATTTCAACATTAGAAAAAAACTATTTGAAAATAAAACCCCAATTAGTTTCAAATGAAGAATTGTTAAAATATTTAAAATTATGAAAATTGTTATAGTAGGTGGTGGAACTGCGGGTTGGTTAGCGGCTTCTGTATTTGCAATGAGTGAGATGCAAAGAGAATCCTACAACCTACCAAAAAAATTAGATATATCAGTTATTGAAAGTGATGATGTTCCGATTATAGGAGCGGGTGAAGGCTCTACCGGTGTTTTTTCATCTTGGATTGAAAAAAAGTTGGCAAAACTAGGTATTGATGAAATGGATTTTTTATACAAAACTGGAGCAACTCTTAAATTAGGAATTAAATTTAAAGATTGGAAACATATAGGTCATCAATATCTTAGCCCAATACAACCAACACAAAGTACAAATTATAATGTAGATTTAGATTTGATGGCTAGTGCTGTATTTGGCGAATATCACAATGCATCTGCGGCAGGTTATTTAATGGCAAATGAATATTCTTCTTATAAAAGAGGAAAGGGATTACTTCCAATTAATGCATATCATTTTGATGCACATAAAGTTGGACAATATTTTAAAGAAAAATGCACCGCAGTAGGAGTTAAACATATTAAAGGAACAATAAATCAGATTAATATTGATAAAGAAAATGGATTTTTAAAAAGTGTAAATGTAAAAGAGAGTGAACAAAAAATTGAAGCAGATATTTGGATAGATGCTAGTGGATTTTCAAAAGTATTAATTGGTAATATGGATAGTGGTTGGGTATCATACAAAGATTCATTGCCAACTAATGCGGCTATTCCATACATCTATCCACATGAAAATGATGGGAATGTATTAGCTGAAACTTTAGCATGGGCACAACCCAATGGATGGATGTGGCAAATCCCAACACAGGAGAGATATGGATGTGGCTATGTTTATTCCGATAATTTCACCACATACGATAAGGCAGTAGATGAATTAATTAAAAATACCAATCGGAAAATTGAACCATTAAGAAATTTAAAATTTGAAGCCGGCAGGGTTGAAAAATTTTGGAATAAGAATGTGATTGCAATAGGTTTATCTTCTGGCTTTTTAGAACCATTGCAAGCAACATCAATTCATTCAACTCTAATACAACTTGATATATTTGCTTATCACTATTTTAGTGCAGATTTATCTAATATTGATTTTAATAGTTCACCAACAATTTACAATAGAACTATTGCAAAAATGTGGGATGACTTTAGAGATTTATTACAGGTGCATTATATGACACAACGTGAAGATACTGATTTTTGGAAATATTGTAAATACGAATTACCAAAAACTGAAAGAGTAAAATACATTTTAGATGTATGTAAAAAACGTTCACCTTCATCGTGGGATTTTGATTTATATCATGGTGCTGCAACTTGGGGTGTTTGGTGTTGGACAATTTACGGTTTAGATTTGGTATCAAAAGATACAATAGAGCATACTTTAAATAACTATGCTCTCAAAGAAGAAGCTAAAATTAAATTTGATAAAATGATGTACAACAACAAAGTACAGGTACAATCAATTCTTAAAAACAAAGATTTCTTATATAAACTTAAAAAGAAAATATTATAATGGATATAACACAGGAAGTAATATATCACTTATTAAACAATGTAAAAACTGAATTAAGACCATCATCAATACATGGTATAGGTGTTTTTGCAATTAGAGATATTAAAGAAGGAGAACAATTATTTGAAGTTTGGGAAAACGAAAGTGGTATTTATTTGATACCTAATGAAGAATATGAAAAATTTCCTGATTCAATAAAAGTAATTTTACATAGATACTTCATAAACGGTGAATGTGGTTACAAAGTTATAAGATTATTTAAAGGTATGAATTTAGTCTGCCACTCAATATCGTTTTGTAATTCGGCCTATCCTAACAAGGAAAATACTAATATTGATTTGAAAGGTTTTGCTTTAAGGGATATTTCCGAAGGTGAAGAAATTTTAGAATGGTACACCGAAAATATTGATTTGTAAATTAAAAAATAAGATATGTATATTCAAACATTAAACACTTTTTATGGGAGAACAACATGTTAGACTTTCAATTGATGAAAACAATTTAGTAACTGAAATTAATCCAGCATTTACAACAATTAAAGATGATACTCAATTTGATAATTGCGTATTATGTGGTAACCAAACACAATACAAAACTAGCACTCACATTGATATGAGGTCTGGATATGTAGAAGGAGTTGGACAACTTTGTGGAATTTGTTATTCGGCCGGTTCATCTTCGGGTAGAGAAATGATTACAATACCAAAATACTTGGTTGAGCAATATCCAAACGATATGGAATTGGGTGGTGCTGTAAGGCAGTATTATTGGGAAAAATATAAGTAATTCATAACTCATTGATTTTCAACAACTTATAACCTATTGATTTTCAATGGGTTATTTTTTGTCCAAAAATTCTTGCTTGATTATCAATGACTTATGATTTTTATGGGTAAAATAGTTAGTAAAAAGCTTGTTATTTTCGTAACTATTTTGTAGTTTTGATATGTAATAAAAGTTAAAAAATATGTTTGAAAGAAATTTAGGTATCGTAGTTGGTTCACATTTGAACGATGCGATGATTGAAATTAGTATTAACCCACAATTAGCTCGTAAGAGAATGAAGTTTGTAAAAGCCCTTACATTCTTTAATCAGAATTTAGAATTGGGTGTAACCGATGATTATTTAAATTGGTTATGGTCTGAATTAGATAATGGTAATTGGGGTAGTGAGTACAACAAGTCAATTGATTATTCAACTAAAATTAAATAAGATATGGAAATCAGAAAATTTTATGTAAAGGCATATCCAACCGATGAATTGGGTAAAGATATTAATAAGAATGTAACATTTGCCGGTCTATTGAATCAATTGATTGTGGGTGGTGACATTTACAAATATATTGGTGTGGGTGATAGTTTGATTAGAGAAAGATTGTTTGAAAGACTCGCTGAAGAATTAGAAGTGAGTTATGATTATGTTTACAATTTGTGGATTAAATAATTTAAATAAATAAGATATGAATCAGTTAGTTTTTAAAGTAAATGAGAAGGCGTGTGTGACCTTCTTAAAAAAGTATCCTTTGGTATGTAACCTAATGGAAAATGCTAAAGGTAAAGATTTGTTATCAGCGTATAAACAATTCTTAAAGTTCAAAGATATGAATGAATCAAAGTTAGGCGGTAGAGCTGAATCTATTGGTTCGGTATCGTTTGGTACTAAAACATTCTATAAGTACGATTGGGATGCTTGTAGTGGTTGGGCTGAATTATTTCAATATTATAAAAGTAAAAAATAAGATATGAATACAATAATCAATGAATTAAAACAGGTTATTGGGAAGGAGACTTCTCAAAATCAATCACCAACTTGTAGAGCAAGATTGGTTAAAGTAAATAAACGTAATTCAACATTTGAATCAATACCCTCACCATATAACCGATTTCCAAAGCCGGAGTTTGTTGGTGTAAAGTACAAAGTTCCAAATTGGATTGCACACAATAGTTTCTTTTATTAATAAATTAAAAATTAAGTATATGAATTTTAGAGGTAATCAGCCGGCAATATTTTCGGCACAATCTTATGGAACAAAAACAACAGTAGAAATTGACCATTCTGATTTGGATTTGGATGAAGTTATGAATGCTTTCCAAACACTTATTATTGGTATGGGATATAGTAATGATGCCCTTAAACATTGGGTATTGGAAAAAGCAGATGAATATAAAGATGAGAATGGTGCGAATGTAGAACCTGTGTACGATGGTGCCGGGTTTTCTTACAATGATAGATTGGATTCTACATTGAAAAACGTATTGGGTGATGCTAATCCTTTGGTTGATGAAATTCGTTCACATTATGTAAGTAACGAAGAAGCCGATGAAGATTATCGTTCAACATTGGTGCAAGATTCTCAAAGATATGAAGTAAACAAAAGAGCACGTGGTTTGATTACACAACAATTATTAGACTATGTAGATGAGAAGGGTGCAGTAAGTTATGGTGAATTGCATGATTACTATAAGAGAATCACTGGTTCAAATAGTTTTTCACACGTGTTGGAATCATTGAGAACTCCTTATAAGAATAGACCTACACAAAGGTACTTAGCTAAAGAAGGTAAACGATATTCAGACGCTAAGTACATTATAAAGTTGGCTAACCCTTCTAATTGGGTAGTGGTTGATAACTATGATGATTTTAAAACATTCAACGAAGCACCTTATGGTGATAATTAATAAAACTAAAAACAAAAATTATGGCAAGTATTGATATTGAAATTGATGATATTCTTTATAGTTTGTCCAGTTATGAAAAGCAAGAGTTAGCAGACGAGCTTTATGATGATGGGTATTGTCCAAAGCAAGTTAAACAAGTTATTGATGAGGACTTGGATGATTGGGATGAAGCAATCTTAAAGTTGAAAGGTAACAAATGGAAATTGTGCAAAGAAGATGAAGAAACAATTTTACGAATTACAAATAAACTAATATAAATGAAAGCAATAGAAGCATTTTTAATTATTGTAGGATTGTTGTTATTATCTTCAATCCTTTTGGCATTCCCTACAATGTGGTTGTGGAATTGGTTAATGCCGGATATTTTTGGAGTAATGAAAATTGATCTGTACCAAGCTATGGGCATCAATTTTTTAACTAACATATTGTTTAAATCAAACGTAACAATTAAAAGAGAAAACAATGGAAACTAATATTACTATTGAAGAACAAATGGATATTGAAATGATATTGGAAGAAGCTAGTGCTTGGGGACTTCGTAATGAAGTTGAAATGACTGCTAAAAAATATCACCATGAAGATGGACACCCTATTGTTGATGCCTTCCACTTTGCTTATGAGGATTGGATTAAATAAACAATTATGCTTATAGAAAATTTTGATAAAATATATGGGCAAGTAATCTACACTTCTGATACAATGTTTGAAGTTGTAAAAGATAGTATGATAGTATCACCACATAATTCATATACATTTAGATTAAAACCCATAAGTGGTAAAACTAAAATTGATTTTACATTAGTTATTACTGTATTGGAAAATCGTATAAAGTGTGGTATCTATGTAGATGGGCAATGGAATGCTATTGAAATATTTGATATGAGCAGAATGGACTTAAAAACAATAGAAACATTCAAAAGGTTAGTTGCTCAAAAAATACAAAACCATGAATAAAAAAGAAATAGAAAAATTAGCAATAGATTACTTTAATAAAGTAATTGATTTATATGGTGAAAGTAAATACTACAAACATACTCCTTACTTATCTTTGGAAAGTTCGCCTATGGCAGATGAATATGATCCTGAATTGAAAGGTGAATTTGTACAAGATGAGAATGAGATAATAGTTTACTTTCGTAATATCAGGTCTAAAGAAGATTTGGCAAGAACAATTATTCACGAATACATTCATTATCTTCAATCACCAACTTGGTTGACACGATACAATAACGAATGTTTTTATGATGAGAATCCGTATGAAAAACAGGCCTTTATAGCTGAGGACTTAAATTGGAAAACAATATGCAAATAGAATTTTTAAACGCTAATGGTTCACTATGGGTTGTTAAGAGAAAGTTCAAAGCCGATAGTTGGTTTGTACAGGGATTGTTTTCTAATAAGTTTACAGCACAAGAAGTATGTGAAGCGTATTGTGTAGAAAAGTTGCTGAGAGGACCAGATGATACTCACTATTTGGTAAACGAAGTACCTGAAGCAGAAATTGTAATTTAATAACCTAATATTTATACATCTATGAAATATGACCCAAATAATGAGTTGACAGAACAACAATTAAAAGAATTATCCGAAGATGATTTCTTTGCGTATTTGGATGCCAAAGCTGCATATTTGAAAGGAAATACTATACCTTTGGATGAATATCATATTAAAAGATTTACAGCAATCACAAAGGGTGAAGTAAATGATGACGATATGAAAAGAGCGAAAACTTTAGGTAGAGAGAGTGAGTTTGTTCGTGCGGAAAAGATTAAAGAAGCAGCTAAAAAAATCACTAAAAAAGTGCCTGAACTTTATGTAAAGGGGCACAAAACACATCGTTCACAATGGATTGATTAGTTATGAAAGAATTAGACCTTCACGGATTAAAGCATTTTCAAGTAAGAGATGAAGTTGAGAACTTTGTTTTACTTAACTCTACCGAATTACCAATAAGAATTATTATAGGTAGTTCTATGAGAATGAAAAACCTTACTGAAAACATTTTATATAAACATAATTTTGAGTGGTACATACCAGCACACAATGCTGGTGAAATAATTGTAACCTTTGATAAAGATTATAAACTATAACCTATGGGCAAGTTTTATGAAAATCTAGATGACCTTAATAAATTGATTAAGAAGTTTGAAAAAAGAGATGAGGTAGCTATATTCCTATTGAGAGCAATAGCTTACGCTAAGGACAACCCTACCCTATCCGTTCACGAAATAATCAAAACCGTTAAGGACGAACGATTCTAACTGATTGATTACCAATTACTTACGCTTAACTCGTTGATTATCAATGACTTATAACTCATTGATTTTCAAGCAAGAATTTTTTTATGGGGCTTGTTAGTCTCAAAGTTTATTCATATCTTTACTTTGTAATAAAACTTAAAATTTATGGCTACGAGCAATTTCCACAATGTAAACGCTTCCTACATTTTCGCGTGTTCTTTGGAGAACGAATGGGATTTTGATGATTTGAAAGATAATCTTTTTTATGAATTCAAAAACGTTAAAGGTTTTTCGGACTACACTAAAAGTGACCCGAATGAATTGAGAAGTTATCCTTCACATTCAATTTGTTCAGTAGAACGTGATTTCAATTATAAAGATTTTACTTTGAATGTTATTGTTACTCCGGTCATTCGTTCCGCTTATTACGATGGATGTAATTTGGATTGGCACGTTTGGTATGGTATTGATGGTAACGAAGTTGATATTGATGATATTCAATATCATTTGGGTTTTATTGATAACCTTACTCCTTCGGAAACTAAAGCTTATTCATTGTTGGCTGAGAAAAAAGCTGAAGTATTATTGAATGAGATTGTAACCGATGTTGAGAAAGTGTTTGAGATGTATTCAGAGAAGTTAGGAGTTACTGCTCGTTTCTCAAATGGTGAAACAATGTATCATAAAATTGCCTAATATGAATCCTTACGATATAGAAATTCTTGCTGACCAATGGGAATTGGAACAAGATATTAACGAACTAATTAACAAAAAATAAATTATGAGTATTAAGTACAAAAAAATGAAAACAGGTCCTGTTGAAATAGATTTGACCGGACCCGATGGTAACGCATTTGTATTAATTGGTACGGCTAGTAAGTTGGCCAAACAATTAGGATTAGATGGTAAGGCTATTCAATCAGAAATGATGAGTGGTGATTATGAAAACTTAATCAATGTGTTTGATAAGCACTTTGGTGAATTTGTAACCCTATATAGATAAAATGGATAATATACAGTCTTACATTGATTTTTTTGAATCAAAATTATCTGAAGCCAATGAGTATGGTAAGAAAGGTAAAATGGGTATGGTTCGTTCCACAATGAAGGATTCTGTTGAATTACTTTTGGATTTAGTATGGACAACCGAAAGAGGTGGTGAATCTAAAAAGAATGATTTCGTAGAATCTAAATCAAAAAATGGATATGTTTTAAAATTTCAGGTAGATAGGCATTTATATGATACTGAATTAAAAGGATTGGCTGAATGTAAATCTTATTTGGATAGATGTTTTATGGAAAGAGCTAGTTCTGACTTTGGTAGAATCAAAAATGGAATACATCAAAAACCAAAATCTTTTATTCTTGCATTAGAAGATGCAGTTAGTGAAACTGCATACAATTATTATATGGATGAAGGTAATATTGATAATGTGTTTTATCTATTTGATGGTAAACGTAATCCAAAAAAACCGATTTGGAAAAAGAAATTTTACAAACCAATCAACAAAGTTAATTTGGAAAAATTTGTTGAATTTATAAAAAATATATAAAATGATTATTAATTCAGTATTACCACCCGTTTGTATTCAATCTGTTGTTGATGGTTGTTGGTATATCGTTACAACCGATTCAAAGTTGGGTTGGGTTAAAGTGAATAGAAGATATGATTGGGAAGAACTCAGCAAAATGTGGAATAAACGTACATTTGAAAATGTAAAACAAAAGCCTATTAAGTCCAACTACAAAGTAGAAGGAAGTAGAGGTAACACATACAATGTAGTAAATAATGATGGTGTATGGAATTGTAGTTGCCCGGCGTTTGGTTGGGGTAGAGGAAAGGATTGTAAACATATTATTCAGTTAAAAAATAAAAAATAAAGTATATGAGATACACTTACACAGACTCAAATGGCATCAGTAACTTTTTAGTAGATGAAGGTAATCTACGTGCAGAAAAATGTGTGGATGATTTTGGTGGACCTAATATGTGGAGATTGCATGTTAAGACTTCGGATGGATATTGGGAAAATGTACAATGGATGAATGTATATAAAATACAGCAATTCTTTAACACTAAACTTCCTGTATATAATGAGGGAGAAAAAAGTAAACAAAACTATTCATTAAAATAAAAATTAAAGTTATGGGATTTTTCAGTTGGAGAACAATGGACACCGATAAGAGTATTTCAAATAGTTACTCAAGCAGAGGTGCTTTCAAAGTAGATATGTTAGATGATAAAGGTAATGTATGGACTGAGCCTAATTATGAAGGGTATGGTGTATTTGGTGGTAAGGACTTTTATGAGTTACTTGCCGAAATGAATGGAGTAACTTCAGATTTGAAAGGTGAGGATTATACCAATTATATGAGAGGTGAAGGTATCGGTATTGCTTTCAAAGATAATGGAAGTGGTGACCATACATTCGCAGTAAAGTATCCTAATTTAGTTGAGGAAGCTAAGGGATGGCGATACAATTACTATGGGCCTGATAGTTGTGAATCGCAGGGTTACTTTTATGATGATGAGAACAATGATTATTGGGATGATGAAGAAGATTATGAATCGTAAAATATAGTAGAATGAAAAATACTCTTAAACAAAGAACTTATGAATGTAAGTGCGGCGCACTAACAAAGGAATATGTTTGGGATAATGATTTGGATAAAACTAAAATTGAATGTAGTGAATGTTCAAAAACTCTTACAAACCAAAATTTAGTAGGTGTAACAAAAAATTGGGCAGCTAGTATTAGAACCCCAACAAAAAATAGATAATTAAATAAAAAACAAAAATTAAAGTTATGGGATTAGACATGTATTTGAGTAAAAAGACGTATGTAAAGTATTGGGAACACAAAGGTGATGATAACTATGAAGTTAAAGTTACTAAAGGTGGTAACCCTACAAAGATTGACCCAAAGAAAGTAAGTTATGTAACCGAAGAAGTTGGGTATTGGAGAAAAGCAAATCAGATTCATGACTGGTTTGTTAAGAATGTACAAGATGGTGTAGATGATTGCCGAAACGCGTATGTGAGTAGAGAGAAGTTGCAGGAGTTGTTGGATATTTGTAGGATTGTATCTATTGATAAAGATAAAGCTGAGGATTTGTTACCAACAGCATCTGGCTTTTTCTTTGGTGGTACTGAATACGATGAGTGGTACTATGAGCAAATCAATGATACGATTCAAATATTGGAAGAAGGGCTTAGTGATGAAAACGCCGATGAATTTGAGTATCATTCAAGTTGGTAATATTAAAAACAAAATTATATGGGAGTAGATATTTACGGCAGAAAGCCAAAGATAGTTTCGGAAAGACCTGAGCAAATAGATTATCAGGCATCAACCGATGATGAGAAACAAAAGTATTGGAATAAAGTAGATGAGTGGGAAGATGAAAACCCCGGAGTTTACTTTCGTTCTAATTGGTGGGGTTGGAGACCTATTTGTATGTTATGTGAAATAGCAAACAATAAGTACAAACTCAAATTGGATATGAGTTATTGGGGTTCAAACGATGGGAAAGGACTTCGTACACAAAAACAATGTGACCGATTAGCAGACGCATTAGAAACAATGTTAAGTAATGATAGTGGGTACAATGAGTTTATGGCAGATGAAACCGATAGAATTCAGATAGTGATGGGAAGTTGGTGTATAAGCGGCACAGGTCAATTCTATTCGGAT
>Ga0315909_10002812_pt1 | contig 21902 bp, 5 predicted proteins | sample LakEriMetagenome_11_FD_203527 | JGI IMG/M metagenome (GOLD analysis project Ga0315909, IMG submission 203527) | Freshwater fungal communities from buoy surface, Lake Erie, Ohio, United States - Buoy 2 MA125 | ecosystem: Environmental > Aquatic > Freshwater > Lake | place: USA: Lake Erie, Ohio... | reverse complement strand
CTTCTCTAGTAGCATTAGCATATGATACTTCTCTTCCTCTGAAACTCTTAAAGGTTCCTTTATTCTTTCTAGCCTCTGCATACAATGAATCCTTTTGCTCTTTAGTCAAGAACATCTGAGTAAAGCCGTGCCATGCTTCGTGATATAGATCAGAGTAGTTAGATCCTTTGAACAGGGTAATACCATGTACATCCCATGTAGCAATAGATCCTCTGGTCTTAGTATTGATTATATTAAATGCTACAGTAAATGGAATAAACTTAGAAAGAGGACTGTTCTCATACCATTCCTTAGCCAGTTTTATCTGCTCAGCAGTAGCCTTGACATTAGTCTGGTCATCAAGCTTGTTACGCAATCTCTTAAGCAGATCATTATTCTTAAGGATCTTACTTATAGTATCTGCATCACTTGATGATTTACCCTCTTGTTCTTTTACAATAGGTTCAGCCTTTGCAATAGCCTCTTCAGTTTTTTTAGGTTGTCTAGGGTCATTTTCTTGAATGTTTCCTACATATTTATCACCAATATATACTTCTACAACGTCAAATAATTCTCTACCATCCTCAGTAACAAGCCTATCTACAAGCTTTAATTTAGCTTTTTTAGTAAGATCTGATTCGTTTATAGGTTCTGCCTTGTTATAGAAATTGACTACAGTACCGTCAGCCTTTATAAATTCATAACGAGTAATAGTTTTTTCTTTTGGTCTCTGTATATCGCCTATTACTTCTTCCCCTCTTCTTAACTGATCAACTATTGCATCTTTCTTTTCCCTAATTGTAAGATTGGCCGCATTTCTACTTTCCAAAACATCAAGCTGAGCAGACAGTTGATTAATTTCTTCCTTAAGTCGCTTTATATCTTCTTTATCTACTTTGCCGTTTCTTCTTCTATACTCGTTCTTACCTATCTGTAGGATATCTATGATTTGATTTCTTACAAAATCTTCTTCCAGTTCTACCTCTTCGGCTTTTCCTTGAGCTACAATAAGTTCAGCAGCCTTTTGTACAGATACTCCTGACTTACTAAGGAGAGACGGATTTATATCCTTAGCAGTACCTGTTTTAGTTCCTGTTTCTTTTTTAGCAGATTCAGGAGTAATCTTGGGTAGATTGTTTGCAATATAAAGATTAGGATTAGAATAAGGATCTTCATTTAATTCAGCTCCTAGTTCAAGCTCCTCAAGTTTTCTTTGCTTATCTTCTAGCTGAGCCTTGAGATCTGTAATTGATGGTTCTGTTTTAAGTACCGTTTTTCCAATAGTCTCTGGTGTAGAAACCAAACTAAAGTATGGATTGTACTGTCGTATAGTTCCATCAGGTTCAAGTTCTACCTTTACCTCTGATACATGGCTCATGTATTCAATGGGAGACATAGGTTTAATCCCAGAGATATATGCTCCACCAGTTCTTTCATCTACCTCTACACTATAAAGGGGTATTGCTTGTTCATCATTGAACTTGTTTGTTGCAAACGTATATTCACGGAGATTACCTGTCTTGTCTCTAGCGATGGCATTCTTTACCGCATCTACATTATTTAAGTCAACAACTTCACCCTTGTACTTAAGGACTAGTTTATTGTTCGTAGAATCTATTGATATCATTATATCATTCGGAGACGTTTTTATGTATGTCTGAATGATATTCTTTCTAGTCTCAAGTGATACAGGTTGACCGGCTTGGTTAGTAAGATTCTTAGTAAGTACATTGAAAATAAGATTGATATCTGTATCAGATAACTTCTTAATTTTCATAAACATCATACCCTTACCAGTAGCGGTAAGATAGAAACCACCTTTAGCATTTGAAGATCCTGTTGCTTCAGCAGCCTGTTGTTTATTAACCAATACTACCTTTTTAGCAGCATTCTCAAAATTAATAGACTTAGGATCTACGAAAGCAGCATTCTCATTTACAACTGTGCCGTAACTTCCTCCTTGAATTGAATACAGAATCTTACCTTCAGGGTTAACCTTAAGATATTCATATGATTGTTCCAGTGCTTTAAACTGAGCATCCAACATCTTCTCAGCATCTAATTCACTTATGCCAAGGTTTTTAGATAATTCTTTGGGATTCTGAACGTTCTTAACATTTGTTAAAATAAATTTTCCGTCTTGTTTTGGAGGCAGGAATCTGGTATTATAATAAATTAATTTACCAGATCCTGATATTTTATAGTTCTGATCAAATGTTATCGGAGAACCATCCTTATCAGTTATTACATAGACAAAGTCATTATCATATTTGTACTTATCCTCAGGTCTGTTTAGATCCATTTTAGAATGGAGCTGTGCTACAGGTATCTGATTATAGCGCATCATGGTAATAAACATTCCACCAAAATAAATACCTGGATAGTCTATTCCTGATAGTTCTGTGGTTCCTACACGTTTACCAATATGATTTGTTAGTACCTCACGGATAAACTTTGTATAGTACTGCATTCCTGGATCAGCCCCAAGACTTGGGTCATCTGGATCTACTAATTCATTTATAGTAGTAGATACTGCTGTTCTTGGACGCAATCTTTCAAAACTGATTCCACCAGCTGAAATGTTTTCTTCTACCTGTTTTTGCTGTATTTGTTTTTCTTCTTCAGCAACAATCTCTTCTATAGTCTCTTCAGAAACAATTGGTGCAACATATTCCCCAACAAGGTTTAACCCATTAGTAGGATCTGCAAACTCAATGTTTTTCTTCATTAACTCATTGAGATCCAGACCTTTATACAAAAGCTTGGCAATATCAGCAGGTCTGTTTGTAACCAACTGAGATACAATTACAGATCCCATTCTTGCATAGTCTAATGCAAGATTTTTGTTTCCGTTTGATCCAGCTTCAACAAAGTTATAAAGATCTCTCAAATAAGATTTTACATCAAATTGAACATCTGGATTACCTAGAATATCTAGTAAGTCACCTGAAATCTTTACTCTAAGGGTTCTGATTCGATCAGGTGTGAGACTACAATTTATCATTTTATTTACAGCCTAATGAGTTTAAAAGGTCGTTATCTCTATCTTCTTTTGTCATGGACTTGGCTCTTTCCACGTCCTCGTTAATACTATTTATAAGTTCCTCTTCAGTAGTAACAGCACTTAAACTTTCATTTGACAATTGCTGTTCTTCAGAAGTAACTTCTGGGGTGACTTCAGGAGCAACTACCCCTGTCTTATATATACTAGCAATTTCATTAGGTATTTCACTTTCTATAAAAGTTACTCTATCTTCGGTACCAACGGGTTGAACTGTAACAGTTCTATTAGCTGCATTAGTTTCAATAACTCTTGCGCGCTTTAATGGAAACTTGCCAGTATCTTTCATTATAAGTACAGTGTTTTCTGTTAAGTCTTCAAATTTAACTAATTCTGTAGAAACCCCAGTTGCTTTTTCTGAAACTTCTGGTCTAGGTGTATTCTTATCTATGAGGTTATTAGCCATGTTCCAGTTATAGATAATGTTAGCAGCACTAGAACTTGTCTGAACCCATTTAGAGAATTCAGAATCCATCATAGCTGTTTGACCTGCATTGATCAGATTGTTATTATCAATTCTAAATTGTGCACGTAATTGGGCAATAAGGTCTTTAGGAATATCCCCTACAGCCATATCAGTAGTAACTGGTTTAGTTACTGTTGGAGTTTCTGGCTGCAGATTTATTTCTTTTGTATCTTCTTCAGTTATTTCTTCTTCGTCTACCTCTACAATCTCCGGCATATTTTCAAACTTGTATCCCATAGCTTCTTCAAATTCTTTGAGATACATTATTATTTCAGCATACTTAGGACTGTCTTTTTCAAGAGGGATTTTAGTAGCTACATCTACAAACTCTGATGGTAATTTTTTACCAGCAACAAAATCAGCAATGTCTTTAGGCAATACAAATACCCTATACCTATCGTATAAATCTCCTAGAAGTTGATTGGTATCTTTCCTACGCATGAATTCAGCATATGCATCATTCATGTATTTCATTCCTGCCTTAAACGTTTCTCTTTGTGATGCACTAAATCTTCTAGCTGTCTTGAAGAAAAAGTTAGGATCATTAAGTTTATTTACATTAGCACTAGCTACACGTTTGTCATGATCTAATTCATAGTAATCCTGAAAATCAATAACTAGTTTATCCATAGATGCATCATCTACGGGTAGTCCAGTAATTGTAGAGATGTATTCCCTAAGATCGTTGTCAAGTTCTTTTCTTGAATACTCTAGATACTCCGGAATGCTTTCATCACCAAGATCAAGTTCTAATTGCTGCTTTACTCTAGGTGATATAAGCTTAGATGAAATATTAACCTTTTTAGTTATCTTCTTACCACCTTCAGTATATTCAATGACTACTTGCTTAGCAGTTCTTTTTATGACCGTAGCATTTATCGGAGTCCCCTTCTTTGGTGAATATAATACTTCAGAACCAACCTTTAGTTGTCTGTTAGTTTTTACATCATCAGAAATTTCTTTTTTAACATCCTTATCTACAAGACTTTTTCTATGTTTTTCAAGGTCTTGACTATACAGTTCAATACTTCCTCTAAGAGCCGTTAATGCATCTAATGCCTTTTGTTTTTTCTTTCCAAGTTTCTTTTGCTCAGCATCACCTTGAGATAATACTGTAGCCTCTTGTCTTAAAAGGTCGATTTCATTATTTAACTGCTCTAGGTTAAAAAGATTAGTAATAGTACCAGCAACAGCACCTCCAGCAAATTTAGAAGTCTCTTGTAGAATGCCAGCCATTCTTTTTTCTGCTTGGTCAAAAGTATATTCGTTATAGATGGCAGCTTGTCTTGCAGTTTCAAATCCTGCATAATCAAGAAACTCATCAGAGTCTGGATCGAATGGATTCTTTATGCTACTATACTTTTCATGTCTTTTGCTAATTTCTTCAATCTTTGCTTCTACACCATTCAGTTTTTCTCTAATAGATTTATTATACTCGTTTGCATTTCCGTTTTCTTGAGCATATCCAAATGCCTGAAGTAATTCAGCATCACTCAGCCCCTTAAAACTTGAAATCTGATCCTTTAATAAATCTATGTAACCTTTATTTAAAAGAAGTTGTACATGCTCAAATATTGAATCCTGAGAAGCATCCTTATGCTCTTTCTTATTACCATCAGCTTCAGCAGAATCCATCTTTGTTGCAAAGTCTTTCTGGGCCTGCAGATTAGCATATATGGGATCAAATACAGCTTTAGGGTCTTCTGCTACGCTATTGAGGAAATTAGTTATCTTTTCTTGTTGCTGTTTTCTTAGATCCTGTCTTTCTTTAAACCTTGCCGGATCTTTTTTTCTGTCATAAAAGTCTTTAGCTATCTGCGGAGCATACTGAAATGCTAATGCCTGTGGTCCTTGTACAAGACCTCCCATTAAGAAACCAGATAGAAATGTCTCAGCACCTTTACCTGATACTTGATTTCCAAACCCCTCACCTAATGCGGCAGTATATGATAAGTAACCTGCCCTATCTGCATTCAGATATTTCTGTGTAAAGTAATTAGTTGTAGCTTCACTTATAGCTTCCTGATATACTTCCTGTAGACCTTCTGCTAGATTAGCAGATAAATATCTCATTCCTCCTTTTGCTATGTTTGCTGGTTTAAACTGGTTACCGATCCTTTTAAAGTTTCTCTTAGTAAACCAAGTTTTAGGATTAGCAGTATCTATAAATCCTTCGTATGCTTTACCCTTGCCACCTAATTTCTTTACCATTACTCCTAAACTACCATCTAGTGTTTCTCTAAATGGTTTAAATCCGTTCAATGCTTTATCAAAAACTATCTTATTAGAATATACAATTGCTGGCATATTCATAAGTGTAGTTTTGATACCAGCATCCTTTGCTGTCTTCAGCATATTGTTAGCTGCAACATCATCTGGTGGCACTACGTTGTTCTTATTCCAGTCTTCAATAAGTTTATTAAATACTTCATTCTGAACAAAGCCACCTTCAAGTCTTGACTCAGCTAATGCTGTATTCATGAGGCGCATGTCTCTAAAGAATGCTCCAAATGTTTTAGTTGCTTTAGCTACATCCGTAAGTTTATCAAAACCATCAGCACCGGTCTTAATATTCTTTATTGCTCCTGCTGTTTCTGAAAATGGATTTATAAATTCTGCTACCCCATTCCAAAACTTTCTAGCTTGAGAAACATCTTGAACAGAGTTTACTGCTGTAGTTAAAGACTTTGCTTCTTCAATAGTCTTACTCGCTTTTATAGCATCTGCTGCATTTTCTGCAGCGTTACCCGCAGAAAATAATTTTTTTAGATTAGCACCAGTTCTTGCAATAGCTGGTGCAGCCAAAGCACCTTCTGTTAATGCAGTTGCTCCCCATAGTGCTGCTTCTTCTGCAATGATTTCTCCCATTACGCCGAACGTATATGCAGAATTTGCAAATTGGTTAGTTACAAATCCTCCAATACCACCTCTAGTTGATGAGGCAATAGACATAAGTCTATTCATTTCTCTAGCGTTCTTAGTATCTCCAGCTGTATTTAAACTAAATAAATCATCCCAGTTTTGTACAGTTTGTTTAAAACCTAAACCAGCAAGAGAACCCCATTGATCCCATGCTCTTGAAAAATCATCTGTCCAGGAACTATTAGCATTATAGTTAGTTTCGTTATCTGCATAAGGACTCCATCCTAGTTTTTTATACTGAGGATGTGCATAGTATCTATCAAAGTTTAATCTATCTGGTCCTGCTGTAAATCCAGCTTTTTTATTTCGTGCAACAGCTGTAGATTCTTGAAAAGGATTAGATATTGTAGATGAAATCAATCCCTGTATATAATCTGAATTTCCTCCCTGTTTTGGCTTTACATTATTAGGTTTAAATGAAGCCATGCCATTATATGTACCAAGAGCTTCATCAGCCTTTTGACTATTAAAACCAGTATACCTAGATTTATTTTGTGTCTGTGGAGATAATATTTGATTTATACCTTGTTCTAAGCGAGGTACAGTCTGGTCTAAATACTGTTTTGTTTGTGCAAGAGTAGTAAGGTATTGATCAATGGGATCTATACCCTGATTACCAGTAGGCATTTGAAAATTATCTACCATGATTATTCTGTTTCAATTTCATACTGAAGATTATTTTGATCTCTCAGCATTGCTTGTTGTTGAATATTTGACATAGATGCCTGACTTAATATATCAGTAAGCGATGCTATAGCACCATTCAAATCAGTATTGGTAGTACCAAAAATTGGATTGTTTAATATGGCCCCAAATTCATTCACAGAATTAAGATATCCATCATAGCTATAGCCACCTAATGAATTTCTAGTAAGGTTTACAACTCCTCCGTGTTTAGAATGAGCATCTAAACTAATGCTACCGTTCATATTCATGAGCATTTCATTGCTATTCATCTGCATAGCTTGGAATGGTGCCGATTCTACTTTATCAGCATCCATAAAGAATGTTACTTTATAATCACGAACACCACCATTTTCTTCTCCTTGAGCAAATTTTTGCTGTAGCTCCCATGCAGGTCCAGGATTTTCCTTAGTACCAGTATGTTTTTCTATCCAATCTGGACTAATATCCCAAGTCATTGCTACTTTATTAGCATCATTAGCTGCAATTGCACTTAAATAAAACGTACCAGTTGGTCTACTTTGATTCTCACCAGTCTTACCACCATAATTCATTGCAGCAGATGAAAAAAATGTTTTTAATAACATTTCAGCTTTTGGATTATGCTCCATTTCAGCATACTCATCTTTTGTAATATCTAAACCTGAACCATAAACTACTTTAGCACCATAATCATCTCTGAATGATGGAGATGCTGTTTTAGGTAGAAAATCCTTTTGGTAAATATCCATTACCATTCCAAAAGATTGTTCACCCCAAACTGCGGAATCAAAATTATATACCTTAGCTGTTGACATAAATCTATTTAAGCCACCATCAGAAACCAAACCTTCATCAAATACAGATCTTAATTTTAAATTACCTTCTGGATTTTTAGAAAGGGTCTGATGCGCCTCTACAAGTTCCTCATACATATCCATGGCATCTTCTCGCATGTCTGCAAGTCTATCTTCTTCAGAAACACTATAACTTCTATCTCCAGTAAAATCAGAAAATGTAGATCCTACTACATAACTCATGAATGTAGTCTGAGGATAATCTTTTGTATTATTCTTATTAGCCTCTATATATGCAGAAACAAATTCGTTTTCTGTTCTAGTTCCGGTCATGTCAGGTCTCCAGTACAACTTAGCATTTTCAGCTGTTGTTCCTGTTTCATTGGCCATTGCCACACTAAGAATTTGATTATTCTCGTTAGTAATCCTCTTTATACCGTCTAATAATTGATTGTTGTTATTAAGAGTTGTTTGTCTATTATTAACACCTTCAATAATATTATTGATATTTCCCTCAAGAGGAGTTCCTTTATATAATGTACTGGTTTCTTCTAAACCATCAAGAATTGCCTTATTGACATTATTATAATAACTCTCACTAGCAGGATCAGTAAAATGTGTTCTCTGGGATTGAGGCACTAGATCGTAAGTTCCCCTAGCATTTTTAACAACTAAACCTTTTGACTTAGTTATTTTTTCTGGTACATTAACTGTTTGGTCACCTGCAAATCCTTGCATAAGATTTGAAGCACCAGCACCAAGAGCAGCACTACCTGCAGCACCTACAGCTACTTGTGCAGGTAATGATAAACCTCCTGTAAAAATAGTACCAGCCACAGCCTCTACCCATGCCCCAACACCAAGACCAGTTTGTAATAAACCTTCTCCTACCTGAGACCAATTAGTTGGTAAATCTTCCTGTTTAGTATATGCTTCTTGCTTATCTACAACTTCATATAGTTTTAGTCTATCTAATATATCCTGTTCTGCTTTTGCTTTTTGTTCAGGTGTAGAAGTCTTACTACTAATTATAGCATTTTGCACAGCTAAAAAAGCCTCAGCATTTTGATCTACAATTGCTAAGTTAGTTTTTAGATTAGATTGTGCTTCAGCTTCATTTGCTCTTTGGACATCAATATTATCAAGAGTAACTTCTCCAGTACCTGAAAGTGCTAGATTTAATCCAGTACTAAATAATGGATTAAATGATCTACCTGCTTGAGCATTACCACTAGCCTTAAATATCTCAGTAGCAATGTCCAGATACTTCATTTGCTTCTCGAAGTCCTGACGATCATTTTGCTCAATCATATTATATCTATGCTTGGTAGCTTCAAGGTCATACGGATTTACTTCGAAATCAACCTTTTGCTTACTCATTGCATACTGTGCTGCAGTCTGAGCTGCCATTCCATCAAGCTTAAAGTATGATAAAGCATTATCTACTCTATAGCGTAGGGATTCTCTGTCCAGGCCGTTTATGTCTATACCATCAACTTGACTAATGACTTCTTTATTTTTCTGTTCGTTATTAGCTACAACGGATTGGTCAGTCATCGTACCCTGATACATTTTAACAAGGTCCTTGTCTAGATCAGGATCAATACCATAGGTCTTTACCCTATCTTCAATTACCTTCTTAGTAGTATTTACTTTTTCAGCATCCTTTTGTGTTTGCTTACTTGCCTCAGCATAATACTTATTAATCTCTGTAATTTTGTTTTGCAAGTATTCTGTTTCCGCTGCCATCTGATCCCCATTGAACCTAGTAGCATTTTCTTTACTATAGTTCTTTCTTTCTAGATATGCTTCAGTGTCAGTCATAGCTTTGATTCTAGGATCTGACATTAGAATAGATGAGAATGTATTTTGTAGGGTAGGTATGGCTTTTTGGCCGTTGGTATATTTAAAAATAAATCCGTTAGAGAAATCTAGATACTCAGGATTAATATCGTTATCTTTAGCAAACTTAAATAGTTTTTCTGTTACATCTATCTTTGGTGTATAGAGGGGATTTCTATAGCGCATAGATTCATCATCGGTAGACTTAGAAAAATCTTCTGCTTGATAATGCAATGCTGTAACACCTTCCTGCCAGTATCTTTCATCACTTTTAGGATTAGGATTTGTATTTAATCCCTCAGCTCTTTTAAGTTGTGCATAATACTGTTTAGTAAATGCTACATCCTTTCTAAAGAAATCATTGCTAATAAGTGGCTGAAACAATTTACTTGCTTCTCTAACATTCTCTTGAAGAGATAAATCTACTCCAGATAAACGTTTAATATCACTATCTATTTGTGTAAATAATGCATCCCTTCTTTCCTTATTAGCATCTCTAAGTAGCTCAGAATTAAGAAGTTGGCCATACATGGCACTAATCTTATTGTAGCCAGCTTGATATTGCTGCTGCTTCTGTTCAAGAGCAGATTGGAAAAAGTTAAAATCCGGCTTAAACGGCTGGATTTGTGGAATGTAATCTTGTATACCGGGTATGTACGTTGCCATTTCTTATACTAAAATACGAAAAAATTTATAAAGTTTAATAAACTTTTCAGGTTTAAATTATCGTGAATAGCCTACTGTATATGTAAATGGTACAAGACCACCCTTCCTATAACTATCCATATAGTAGTTGCCAGGTCCAGGATTCTGCACAGCCATATTACTATTAAGCACATTAGAATATGCATTATAATAATTCTGTTGTGGAGTCATAGTCTGAGGCTTCATTCTTGAAGTAGCTGTCCATATAGAAGTGGCCTGATCAGCATCTAAGTCAGGGTGTTCAACTTTCCACCAGTTATAGAATGCATCAGCATTTTGTCTAGCCATAGATGTTTGTCCTGCGTTTTCATCAGGTATCATATCATTACCTCTATTAAATACCATAAAGCCACCAGTAGCTGGGTCAATTTGGTAATTAGGGTACAATTCATTTAGTACCTGCGCTTGTGCACGGTTTGTAATACCGTCAATATAGGCTTGACGCAGATTACCTCTAGCCATACGTTTAGCATTATCATAGTTTTGATTAAGTGTATTAAACTCATCTATGTACTGCTTTGTAAACATCTGATTTTTCAGAGATGCTTCATTCATGATATCAGCCTTCTTATATGCAAATTCATTGGCTACCCCAACATTTAAGTTGTTGTATTTACCCATTGTATTTGCAATACTCTCTGCTGCCTTACCCTGAATAGCTGAAAGTCTAGCACCTAATGATTGTGCACTAGCCCCCATACCTCTTGTTGCATCAGTAGCAATACCTGCAGTTTCTTGCAGAGCAGCTATTTCTCTATTTGGATCATAGAATGTAGGCTGAGGTATATATGGCGCATACGTAGGTTTGTACGGCTTATACTTATTAATATCAAATAAGTCGTATGCAGCACCAGATATTTTAACAATATCCTGTAACCACCAAGGTGCATAGGTACCAGATCTTCTATAGTTAGGAGTTTCTACATCAAGAATTTCTTTTTCAGTAGTTACTTCTTCATCACCTGGAGAAACTTCAGTAACAGGCTTATCATAAGTAAATGCATCTGCGTGTTCAAGACCTAGTTTCTTATCAGAACCAAGTCCTGGTCTAAAGTCAGCATCTGTAAAATAAGATTCTACAGCATCTGCAAAACCAAGATTGCTGTATTCTTTACCGTCAGCATCTTTAATAGTTCTATTTAGTTTAGCTACCTTTCTACCAGATACAAAATCTTTACTATAAAGATTGTTAGGATTATCTATGTTTGCTGATATATGAGGATCGTTAATATCGAATCCTAGGTTATACAGCATATTCTTTCTATTCTTTTTCTTGTCTTCAGTAGAAAGCTTGTCCCAATCTCCTGCACCTTTATCTTGGTTTCTAGCTTTCCAGAAACGATACTCATAAAAATCAGGATTAGTAAATCCATAGAATCCACTATCTCCTGCACCTTGCAGAGATACATTTAAATCAGGAGTACCTGCACCAATCTGACCAGAGTTTTTACCTACAGAAAAGAAGTCAGTCAAGAATTCTTTTTCCTCGGTAGTCATTTTTTCCCTTGCTTTAGATTTGATTTCCCATCCAGGATTTCTTGTCTCATTACCTACAGTAAATGGAGTGTTATGATATACTGCAGCACCGTCTTTCTCTAATCTAGCAAGAATTTCTGTTGCTCTAGCCTTATTTTGATCAAACTGTGCAGGATCAATTTGCTGACCTGACTTAGTAGCTCTTATAGGCTTAGTCTCATCATAGGCACCGATTTGGTAATACTTACCGTTTTCAAGATATATATCACCACTATTAACGGCTTGATCTTTAGCTTTTACTTTAGATTGATCAATCTTAGTACCCTTCTTTACAGTGGTAGTTACACGGTATCTTTTACCATTCTTCTCAATAATTCTTTCACCATCTTTAGTAGTAGGCAAGTTATTAGGACCATAATAAGAAGTGTCGAAGCTTTTTACTCGTATCCCTCTACCATCTACATAATAGGGATTACCGTTTGAATCTTGTCTGTAGAATACACCAGTACTTAAATCAGCTTGTTCATCTGCTGTTACTGTGCCATCTGCAACAACCCCAGCAAGGAGTTGGGTATAATAATCAATTAAATATTTTCTTTCTGCTTCACGTTGTGCTCTTCTTTCTGCACGTCTAACATCTCTTCTTGATGGCAATGAATCCAATTCAGCTTGCTGCTGAGGTGTCATTTGATTAGTTCCACCAACTTGAAACATCTGCATTCCACCACCATATCTTGCCATTGGCATTTGTTGAGGCATTTGATTACCTCCGCCAGATGGAAGATTAGTTGGCAATACCATTGCAGGATCTATATTGTACTTTGCCAAATACGGCATAGCAACTAAAGGAATTCCACCGGGGAATCCTTTCATAGATTCTTGAATCAATGCTAACTTACCTAGTTTAACTTGGAAGTTTGCAATGTTATACTCTGCGGTTTGAATCTGCAGTTTATCAGAATCTGGATCTTGCAGAATTCTTCTAAACTTATTTATATCATATTTTTTTGCAATCTCTGCAGGAGTATATCCTTTTTTATTAGCAGGCATTCCAAACTCCTTGAGGAGGTCTGGATCCTTAATCCTCATGCTCTTTGTATCACTAAATACAAAAGAGTCTGGAGGTATATTCATAGGTACACCACCTTCATGGTGTCTTGGACCATGTATTCTATAGTGTGCTGGTAACCCTTCCTTATCTGGAAGGAATACAGTTTCACCACCTTCAGTTTCTACATTAGCCATAGACCTATCTACAGGACCTAATGACTGCCTTACTGATAAAGGCTTTTTAGCTAATGAATTTGGTATATATGTGGGGGCCATCTGATAGGCCTGAACAAAACTTTTATTGTACATGATACAAAATTAATTATTAGCGTCTGCTTGTAGTCTTCTTTAACATCTGTGGAGTTAGAAAAAACAAGTCTGCAACATCAAACATCATTGTGCCACCTTGCTGTGCCACATATCCAGCACCAGTATATCCTACAGGAACCATTTGGTCAGGTCTAAAATCAGCACCTGTTGGCTGATTCATTGTATAGTCACCTCTAAATTGATCAAATGTATTAAACATCTGATCAGCACGAGACATCATATTCTTATTTCTCTCCTGTGCTGCATCTTCTTGCGATTGATTTATATAATCTGCAACACCTCTAAGCATTACGGGGACATATGGATTTACTCCTTCTTTCTTTGTTTTTCCAAAATCAAGTCCAATTTCAAATTCATCAGGCCCCACGTATTCAGATTTACCTTCTGCATTTAATTTATAGTTGTCCTCATTAATAAGATTTAATGTTCTTTGCCAAGGAGCTTGAAATCCAGTTGTTGTAGTTCCAGTTGTGCTTGGTCCGATTAATCCTTGATACATTGGTAGAACATATGGTCCTCCATGTTTCTTTTTTGTAAATCCTTTAATTGTAGATTCTAATTCTCTGGCCATTTCAGGAGTCATAAATTGAGAATAAAAACCTTGGGCATCATCAGAATATCTAAATCTATATGCTGGATCTACATCTGTAAATGCTGCTGGTGAATTTGTTATTTTACCATCTCTCGTTGTTTTAGAATAATCTGTAATGCTTTTATCGTAATCAGCAAGTAATCTAAATGGAGCACCTATAGTTTCATATGGATCAATTGCTTCATTATTAATTCCTCTTCTAAACTCAGGACTTTCTATTGCCATTAAAACTTGTTGAACATAAGGCATTTGTTTAAACTTTTCAGTGTCAAAATAATTACGTCTTTCACCAGAACCAATATTTTCTTGGCCAGGAAGTTTTGAATATGGTTCACTGTAACATCCTTGTGCTCCTGGAAATTGCCTACAATAGTCATTAATTTTTTCAAAATAAGATCCTGTAATTATTTCAGGTGTAGGTCCAATTGCCTTTTCAATATCTGCCCATGATTCCAAAGACCCTTTTGCGTCTGCATTTGGAATAACTTTTCCTATTGTATATTTTGGTTTCTGAGCATCAATAAACTCTTGATTTACATTTGGATTCTGCATGGCTGCTTTCTTTTTAGCCACATTAGCATCCATAGAATTAGCATTAGACGGTGCTTGGCTTCTAGTAATTGTAGTAGCTCCTGTTGAAGTCGTTGGATTTGCTGCAGGATTACTTACTACATTTTGACTAGGTGGAGAATAATCTACAGTACCCTGTACAGATGCAGCCTTAGATTGATAATCATAATTACGATTAAAGTCATAGTCATCAGGAGTCTTTCCCTGCCTTATCTGCATCTCTCTAATCTTATTATAATTTTCAAAGTTTTTACGTTCAGCCTCTATATCTTCTTTTTCTTTCTGCAATCTCATTCTTTCATTAGCTGGTTCTTCAATTTCTTCAGAATCTGGTTCTTCCCAATAAGCTTGACGAAATGATTTAGCAGCTTGTTGATTTGAAGCTTGAACAGCAGCTGTTTCAGGAGTAGCGGTACTAGGATTATCTGCTGTAGTTCCAGGAGTAGTAGTTGTAGTACTAGGTTGCTGTTGATTATTAGCAGTTGTAGTTTTCTGATTAGTAACTGTAGGGTCATAACCTTTTTGGCCTGGCATTAGCATTGGTGCCTTAGTTTGGGTAGCTGTTGCATTTTGTCCAGGAGTATTAAACTTAACATTTAAACTCTTCAATTGATTTCTACGTAATAATGCTGCACGTGTCTTTAAATCAAACTCGGATACATTGGCAGAGCCAGACAAAATTGCTTTTAGTTGTTCTGGCCTAAGATCACTAAAACCAAGTCCTTGTTGTTCTCTAATATTTCTATAGCGTTCTCTTTGATTATTAGGAATAAGAAAGTTAGCTACATTATCTAACCCAGTACCTACATAAACACCATTTCTATTCCTGTAGGGATAAGGATTATACACCTGTTGTTGAGTATTAGTTGCAGCGGTTTGATTACCCTTAAATGGAGAATACAATTGATTGTTAGGACTTATAATATATGTTACTCCATTTTCATCTGTAACTGTTCGATAACCAGGCGTTGTAGTTGTAGTTGCCGCAGCTGGTTGATTATTAGCACCATCAAGAGGAGTAGCTACAGTGCCAGGAGCTGGTATTGTTGTTTGACTAGTTGATGTATTACCTTGATATGAAAGCATACCACCTTTTCTACCCATACCAAGTTCTGGCATAGCTGATGTAGTATCTGGTTCACTATTCATAATACCATTCTGCAGATTCTTATACGCTGCCTGACGAAGTTTATCAAAGAAACTATTCATCTTTTGCGTATAGAAGGTCTGATCTTTCTGTGGTTCAGGCATACCTTGACCACCATCCTGCATCATATAAAATGATGACCCTCCTACAGGACCTTGCGGATATACCTTGGCTTGAGGATATGCTTCCATGTAACTACCACCTACGGCATAAGCATTATTGCTGTTACTATAAACAGGACTAAAGAACTGTGTTTCAGTTTGAATCTGTGGATATACAGGACCACCTGACATGTAATAAGTCGGAGGCACAGGAACACCGTAACTAAAGAAGTTATTAGCAGTTGCTATCTGAGGAAATGCTTCAGGAGTACCCCCTAGTTTCATTTCAGGATAATCAGCCTCGAATGCTGCTTGAGTTGGGTACTTCTCATAGAACTGACTCTCAGTAAGACCTGTAAGTTTAAGAATTTCTTTTTTCATGAAATTTATTTGTAGTTATCTAACCAGCCTGTGCCTTTTGACAAAGATAAGTCTTTATACTTAATATAGTTATAATCTTGATTATCTGTAGCTATTCCGCCTCGTTTTTTATAATAGGTAGGATTTTCTCTTGCCTGTTTTTCTAATTGTTCAATCTTATCTCCATACGTTTCTTTAACATACCTATCTTCATCAAATCTATTGACATATTTTTTAACGCCTGGTTTTCTTAAATCTTCCCATAAATTGTTTTCTAATGCTACCATATTAGGCATTCCATTACTATGAAACCAATCAGATCGACCCTTATCATCATATCCAATAAAAGTCATAGCATGTGAAACATCAGGACCTTTAAAGTTTACCACATCTCCAGGTCTTAATTTTCCTTTTTGCTGTGCATCAAAATATGGATCATCAGTTTCAGCAGCTCTTTTAAAAGGTAATCCACTTTTATTTACAGCGTTTATAAATCCAGTATTACTATTAAAAGGCAGAGGATCAAAATTAGACATATACTCTTTTGTTTCAGGTGCACATCGCCATCCTAATCCAGCTACATACATACAACTTGGTGATGGAAAATAATCTGGAGCACCGTGTTGTTTCCATATATTTCTTGCATCATCACTTGGATTTCCTGAGTTGATTGTGAGGAATTTTTTTTCTTTCCCTGTTTTGGGATCAGTCCATAATTGTTCTGCCACACCTCGTTCAAAATCTACAACTCTTTCTGGAATTCTTTGAGCTTGGTCATAAATAGCTTGAATTTCATCAGTTTCTCTGCAATTACCATCTTCACAGTTTACCTCAGCACCAACTTGATACTTATCCAACCATCCTCCATCTTTTTCTTTTCTTAGAGCTGCTGCTGTGCCTGCTCCAATAGTTAACGGGGCTGCGTAAGAAGGTAAATCATTTAGTACTTCTGAAAGCAAATTAAAATTTTTTGGATCTTCTTCCATTATATCATATACTCGAAGTGGATATTTTTCTCCAGCTTTACTTGCATATGTATTATAATGCTGTTGTATCATTTCAGGAGTAATTACATCGTAATCATTTTTTATGATGCCTTTTGTAAACATATCTTCTTTTAGCTCAGTTACAAAAGGTACTCTCTCTGTTCCTGAAGAACCCGATAACCAATAATTTTGGTTATCTGCTAATGAACCTGGATAATTAGCATGATAAAAAAGATTAGACTCTCCTTTTGGTTTAAATGTTGTAATTGCGTCTATTGTTTTATCAGTAGGATTTTTGAGTTTTAGGCCACTTAATTTTTCATCAAGATATGTTGGACGTGTATATTTTGTAAAATTTGATAGACTATGACCTGCAATTTCATGAGCTGCTGTAGGAGCTAGATCTGCTGATGATAAAAGATCGGGATTTAAAAATACCCTTTGCCCAGAATCAGTAGATTCTATAAAGGCTATGCTGCTTGGTTCGGTTTCTATATATAGTTCATCATGCTTTGAACCTAGTCTTTGAATTTTTTCATCAAGATCCTTTTGCATATTAAAATAATCATCTGCCGATATTCTTTTAGCATTAAATGCTTCATCAATCTCATCCATATTTTTATGGTACCCTATAATCTGCTCTCTCAATTTTGGAATCTCTTCTTTAATATTTTTTAGTCGCACATTTGAATTTACAAGATTTTCCATTCTTTTAATGAATGTATCCGGGGTTTCATTTTTGAATGGGTTCTTTAAGCTAGAAGAACGAGGATCTTTATCAATTAACTTTTGTAATCTTCTTCTTCCTTCTTCTGTTTTCCAAGAAGATAGCTTACGTGACCTAATTGCTTCAATTGCTGCAATTGCCTCATCATCAGTTGCTCCAAATTCTCGAGTAGCATTTTCTATATCTCTAAAGTTACTAATATCAGATCTTACAGAGGAAGAATTACTAGAACCTGGTAGTTGTTTAGCTCCTCTGATACCTTTAAATAAAGGACTTACCATATTAGCACCATATAAATCTAGTGCTCCTGTAGCTGCATTAACTGCAGCATCCATATATTCTCCTCTGCTTACTTGACCTGGAATTTCTGGTAATCTATTTACTATAGCATCAGTAGCACCTAAAGCACCTAAGGCGTTACCTACAGTTGCACCAGACACCCCTGCTATTGGTGCATTTAAGGCTGATCCAATAATAGGTGCTGCTCTCATAGCAGATGCTCCAGCTACAGGTGCCATTAATGCGTATTCTACAGGACCCATTACAGGAGTTATTGCTCCTGATGGGAGAGGGGTTTCAATACGTTTTGTTTTTCTTAGGTTTTCCTTAGCTTTAACTGCTTTTGCTTTATCTACTGTTGGCCCTATACCAAACTTTTTATCTAAAAGTTTTTCTTCTTGCTCTTGTTCTGTTAGTATCTGACCTTTGTTTCCTAGCCATGGTAGGTTAGCAGGTACTTGACTTGGTTGTTCATCTCCCTGATACTTATCTAGCCAACCACCATACCTAAAATCAGGTGCAGGTACTACCCTTGGTCCTTGTTTATCTCGATCCTCTTGTTGTATACTACGTAAAACTTGCATTGTATTGTTATATGGCATCAGTGTTCTATCAGACTGAGGCATAACAAGTTGTATAGGTTCCCTCTCTAATTTAACTGTTTTAGTGGGAATGTATTCTTTAGGCTTTTCTTTATATGCAGGTTTAATTGGTAGATCAATAGCTTTAATTTTTTTTGCTTCTTGCCCAACCCAAGGATAATCCTCTCTTTCCCAACCATATGCTTTTTCATTTTCTCTGACCAGTGCAACAGCAGCATCATATGTGCTCATTCTGTATCTATCAGGAAGACTATTCCAAGCATTTGCGTTTTGTAAATATTCCTGATATGCTTTATTATAAGATTGATTAGCTTTTTTAAATTCTTGGAGATCATCATAGTATTTTATCTGCTGACCTTTCTGAGCTTTATCTAACCAATTAGGTCTAGATAGATCTGGTATAGATATATCTCCTCCGTAAGCCATTGGTATTTCATATACCATGTTTCCAGGAAATTGATAGTTACCTCCAGGCTGCATTATTTTAGTATTACCTAAATTATCAATACCCAATACAGGATATGGTACACCCTGCATTGTTATATCACCACTTGGAATAATAGTATTCTCACCAGGATACTCCCATTGTCCGTACTTACTTACTTTAAACTTTGCCATTATCTCGGAGAATTTAGAAGCTTGTTGTTAATTACTTTAAGTAGCATTTTTACATTGTTTGATACCTTTTTAGTAAGTACCAGATGGTTTAGATAATGTCTAAACTTCTTACGTTCAAATGCGGGTTTGGCATAATTGAGATTTGCTGCATTAAGAACTCTAATGTAACCATTAAGTTCTGTATTCCAAATAGGCTGCTGTACTAAAACACCAGCAAAGAATTCACCTCTGTTGTTAGTTATATCCCAGAATTGATTAAATCTAATCTTTTGTTCTTCCTTAGAATAAAGGATGTCTATGCTAGATGGATTTACAATAGGATAATTAACTATTAGAGGTGCATTGTTTTTGGGTGTCGGTTTAAGATTAAGTAAACCAGAAGTCTGCTCAGTATTGTATATAATAGCTTCATCAAAGTTGTAATCCAAGATTTGGAATCTATCAATACCATCTGTATCGTAAACATACGATTCAAGAAGGTATTCTACACTACGTGTAGTATTTACTGTTTGACCTGTAGATGATACATAGTCAATAGTAAATGGATAATCTACACCATAAAAATTACAGAAGCTATTTGTATAGTTACCGTGTTTCCAGATTGAACTAGATATGCCATTAGTCTGGGTAGTAGCAAAACCTTTAATGCTTGACAATGCAAATTCAGGATGCCAATCGTGGAATGATAACCAAGCTTTAGTTTTAGTATCAAAACTTATAGTCCAAGATACATCCTCAAAGTATTGCGGATCTCTAAATGGGACTTTTACTGTAACCCCACCATTGCGTATACTAAATTCTCCAGATCCTATATAAGATGATCCAGGTAAATACTCAGGCTTTAATCTAAAATCTGTCTTAGAGAAATACAGAACTGCATTATCATTATCATACAATGCTTGACAACCTATACCAAATACTGGATTTCCCAGAATATCAAAATCAGGGAACTGATCAAGCAGGAAGAACTTAAGGTACTTAGAGAACCACCACTTCATCCCCATATCAGATATAGCCATCATCCCATCAGCTACAGTAAATACCTTACCTTGTGATGCACTCATCCAGTAGATTCCTGCAGGAGTATTGATTATGCTAAGTCTGTCCTGACATGAGCCGTGTTGGAATTCAACATCAGCATTGTTTAGTGTCTGTAATGGTTGGCTAAATAATCCACCGTCACCAATAGTTACCTTGACTCCTAAGTCAGTTTCTAACTGATCTACGCCATTAAATAATAGAGGTGTAGTATTCTGGAACAAGATGATTGCTCCGTTCTTATTGATTGATTTAAAGGCAGTTACCTTATCAAGGAAGTCATTGTAATTGTTTACAAGGAATACTCTCCAGTAATCTTTCTTGTCCTCTTCATTTTGTGGCAAAGAGTAAATTACCCTATTTGGGAAATACGTATAGCAGTTTGCTGCTACTTCTGGATTGTAGGATCTGTCTTGTAGATTTCCCCAAGATACATAACTATTATAAACCTTAGAAAGACCAAGAGAAATATCATACTTATAGTAATTGCCAAATTTAATAATATCGGTATCAAACATTTCATTTATGTTTGCATAACCATATGGTTGATATATCCTTTCTTGTTTTAATTCTCCCCAGTCTCTAAGATCAACGTTGTATTCAGATTCTACGAAGAAATCCCTAATACCAGATTGGAATAAATACATTGCTGCATTTTTAACTCCAAGGTTTAGAGCAAATCCAATAGGTAAATCTGAACCAAAAATTTCTAACGAGAATGCATCAAGATTGAATCTATTTCCAGGTAATCCACTACCAATTTCACTAAGTTCAAGAGTTGCAAGTGATGTTCCTACACCTTGTATAAATTCATTAGCATCATACTTTGTAAAATCGGCATAGTATCTAGGGAAGTTAATCATATACTTTGTAGTATAATCAAACTCTGTCCCATCTGCTACATTATATAACCAGTCGTAGAAGTAGAAGAATGTATTTTTTTCAGTGTATCTACCGATGTAAACATCTCCGCCTAAAATTATAGGGGTCCTTGGTATTACTACCAATGATATGTTTCCAGTAGGATTAGTAGTGTTTACATATGCATTTGTAAGTTCTGCTCCACTTGATAGTGCATTAAATACGCATCCTGTTGGAATCTGCTTGGGAGAATCTATCTGGCCGTACTGATTACGGTATCTTACTTTCAATCCTCCATAGTAGCAGGATGTTGTAGTTCTAAAGAATCCATTACTTGGATCTCTGTATTTAATACCAAAATTTAGTACCTGACTTGATACTCCAGCACTAGAACCTGTAGTAACAGAATCAATTGTTTGAACAGAATAGTCAACAGTTGCTGGATTTAAGAATCCAGTATTACCTATCTGTAATCCTACACACTGAGGTCTATACAAGTTATTTACCTGCAGATCTCCTAGTACTGTAAATTGATTTTCTAAATATGTTGAATCTTTAATCCATCTACGTGTATTTCCTAGTACAACATTACCAGGAGACATAAGAGTTAAATCAAGAGTAGATAAAGATCTAAACACTAAGTCCCTATATGGTATTAATGCTTTAACTAATTCCATTAATGCATCAATACCTGTTGACCAGTAATAGGCAAATGTTGGTATTCCTGCAA
>Ga0315909_10002811_pt1 | contig 21906 bp, 36 predicted proteins | sample LakEriMetagenome_11_FD_203527 | JGI IMG/M metagenome (GOLD analysis project Ga0315909, IMG submission 203527) | Freshwater fungal communities from buoy surface, Lake Erie, Ohio, United States - Buoy 2 MA125 | ecosystem: Environmental > Aquatic > Freshwater > Lake | place: USA: Lake Erie, Ohio... | reverse complement strand
CCGACGACGATCTACCGTTCTGATGCGCTGCGAATACCAGAAGTGTCGGGCGGTGCTAGTGGAGCGGATTGACCGACTGGGGCGGGTGACGTACACCTGCCCCGGTTGCGCCCGCCGCAAGGCTGGCATCTGCGCCGGATGCCCGGCCCCGGTGGCCGGGAAGGCGCACAACGCCAAGTGGTGCGCGAGGTGTCTGGTCATCCAGCATCAGCGATACTGCGCGAAGTACCGGAAGCGCGACGTCGAGGCGTATAACAAGAACGCGGCCCGGCGGGCGCGGGAACGGCGGGCGAAGATCAAGGCGACCCAACCCCAGCGGCCCTGGCGGGAGATTGTGGCGGAGCGGACGGCCAGCCGGAACGCGAGCGTGACCCCGGCCCAACGTTCGGCCATCGCCAAGAAGGCAGGCGCGGCCCGCTGGCGGCGATACTATCAGCGGCAGATGTTGGCGAAGATGCGGCAGGAATCCACCACCCTCTCATCGGAGGCGTCACGAGATGCGTGACATCGAAGCACGAATCGGCATCGAACCGCTGGACGAACTGCTGGACCTCCGCGGCAAGCTGGTCGCGCAGGCCGCGAGTCTGTACGCCCTCTACGGCCCGTTCGGGACCGCGGAGCACCGCCGGAAGGTCTCGCTGGCGATGGCCGAGCTACAGGTCCGACGCGATCTGACGGACTCCGGCGAGAAGGCGACCGAGGGGAAGGTCGAGGCGATGAGCCGGACGCACCCGACGTACCTCACCTTCCTCGACACCCTCGAGGCGGGCCGGGCCGAATGGCTGATGACCGAGAACGCCATCCAGTCCATCACCGACCGCATCACCCGCGGCAACACCCTGTCGCGCTACGTCGCCTCGGAGCCCCGCTAATGGACGAGACCGAGATGTACCTCTACCGCAAGCGGCTGGCGCTGGATTTCGGCCTCTTTGCTGCCGAGCAACACAATGCGCGGACCACGGACCCGGAGACGAGTCACAAAGCCGACCGCGCCAACGCCCCGCGACGAGCCTCGCAAGCAACGCGGATTCTTCGCGCCTATCTTGACGGCCCGCAGACGGACGAACAAGCCAGCGAGATCGCCGGAGTGCCGAACGGGTGGAAGCGGTGTTCCGATCTCCGACGGCTTGGCTATATCATCCCCACGGGGGAAACCGCCGTCACGAGCTATGGCGTCGAGGCGAATGTCTGTCGCATCACGGACCTCGGTCGGGAGGTGGCGCGTGGCCGATAATGACAATTGGGAGAACACCGGCATCGACGACTTCGCTCGCCGACAGGCCGAGGTCTGCCGCCTCTGCGGGGACGATACCGACGAAGACGACACCCCCATCTGCGCGGCCTGCCGCGCCCAACCTGCGAGAATCAGCGATGCCGATTGATGAGTCGAGGTGGCAGACCTCGTGGGAATGGTACGAGGTTCGTGACGCCAAGAATACGGGAGCAGAGTACGATACCTTCCGCGAGGCGTTGCAAGAGATGAGCGAGCATTGGCAGGTCAAGTACCCGGAGTTCGGCCCCTACCGCATCGTCAAGTGTCAGCGTCGGGAGATGTCGCTGGCGTTGACAGATGAAGATATGGCTCGTGATTGGCGCAACGAGTTGGTGTCCGAGAACCTGCGGCTCCGCGCCAAGATTCGCGCTTTGACGTGCAAGCAATGTGGCGGGACTGGGCGAAAGGAGGTTGGATACCACGAAACGATTACGGGCGAGTTTGTGACGGACTACGCCGACTGTCACCACGGAGCGACGGATGCCGATTGATGAGATTGAGGCCAAGCTGGCCGAGCGCACCTGGCAGGAGAAGGTCTCTTCGCGGCTCGTGCCGGTGCCGATGGACCTGACCACGCAGCACCTCGGGAACCGCGTCATCTCGCGGTTCTATCCCGAGCATTGGGCGAAGGTGCAGCTCGCCCGCCACACCGCCGAGCGATACGGGAGGCCAGAATGAAGCGCGACGGAATGTTCACCAGCTACCGCGGCGTCACGATGCAACAGCGGGCCGAGGTCGCCACGACCTTTCGCGCCCTCTTCACCGACATCCGACCGCGGCGGGTGCTCGAGATCGGGACTGCCGACGGCGGCTTGACGCTCCTCCTCCGCGACCTGCTGGACGAGCTGGTCGGGGCCGACGTGCCGCTCTGGACGGTGGACCACAGCGGGGTCGAGCGGCCCCACCTGGCGCACCCCGCCCTTCACCAGCTCACCGCGGACACCTTCGCCGTCCGGCACCACCTCGTCGAGTTCATCGGCGAGGCCGGGCCGTCGGTCGTGCTTTGCGACGGGGGCGACAAGGCGCGGGAGTTCACCACGTTCGCGCCCGCGCTCAAGCCGGGGGATGTCATCATGGCCCACGACTACTCGCCGACGTATGCGTTCTTTAACTACATGATGCGCGGTCAGGTCTGGGACTGGCTCGAGATTACGGACGAGACGGTCGCGTCGGTGAGCGAGGCGCACGGGCTCACCCCGTATCATCAGGACGACTGGCAGCAGGTCGCATGGGCTTGCCGGAGGAAAGCGTGAAGCGCACCCCCTTGAAGCGCAAGACCAAGCTGACCAGCAAGGCGAAGCCCAAGGCCAAGAAGCGCACCCCCGCGGACTTCGCCCGCGTGTACGGGTCGCTCCAGCGGGTCGCGTGGATCGCCGCCCAGCCCTGCGTCGCCTGCGGTCGCGGGCCGTGCGAGACCGCGCACATCAAGTCTGGCGGCATGGGCCGGAAGGCTGACTACACCGAGACCGTGCCTCTCTGCGGGCCGTGTCACCGCCTGCAACACGCGAAGGGCTGGGGGGCGCTCGGCTTCCCGGTCTCCAAGCTCGGCTACCTGGCCTACGTCACCCAGTTCAAGTACGCCCTGACCCGAGGGACCGGTGACGATTGACCTCTGGTTGCCGGAACCGCCGAGCGCGAATCGCTACTGGCGCATCGGCAACGGCCACGCCTACCTCTCCGCGGAGGCCAAGGCGTACAAGGCGCACCTAGCGGCAATCGCCCACGCGGTCACCAAGGGCCGCATCGCCTTCCCATCTGGCAAGCCCATCGCGGTCACGCTAGTTTGGTATCGCTCGGCCCGTCGCGGCGACTTGGACAACCGCGCCAAGGTCGCGCTGGATGCGTTGAACGGGATTGTCTGGGACGACGACGCGCAGGTCGTTGAGTTGCATTTGTACCGGCAGGACCGCCCCAAAGACGGGGCCTTACATCTCACCGTAGAGGATCGCACCGTATGACCGACGTGACCATCGTCACCCCCGACGTATCGACCGGCTGGCTCACCGTGACCGAGGCCGCGAAGGTGCTCGGCGTGAGCCGTCAGCGTATCCACCAGCGCATCAAGAGCGGCACCATCGAGGCCCGTCAGGAGCCGTCAAGCCGCACGAAGACGGGGTTTTTCTGGGCCGTCCGGGTGGCCGCGACGCCGTAAGTGACGTACTGACAAGGGGATAGGTGGGGACTTGACAGGCGTATAGGGGCGGTGTATTCTTCACGGGTCGGCAATGACGCCGACCTCCCATCGGAGACCGAGATGACCAGCACCGAGATTTGCGCCAAGTACGAGACCAGCTTGACCGCCTTCGCCGAGATGTGCGGCGTCGATACGCGCTCCGCGCAGTATTTCGTCGAGCAAGTCTATCGCGGGATGCAGCAGGGGTTGACGCTTGAGGCCGCGGTGGAGCACGGCCAGGCGGTCGTGACCGAGCTGACCAACCAGTTCCTCGCTGGCATCCAGCGTCGCCCGGAGGCCGCTCGCGATTTCGTTGCCTCGTGTCACGGCGATCTCGTGGCCGTGGCGCGGAGGGTTGCGTAATGACCCGTCAGCAACGTGTCGCGCAGGGCTTGGTCGCCAAGCACGGCCTCATCAAGGCCCGCCTCATCGCCGGATCGCGTGGGCATCGGCACCTCTGCATCGCCCCCGCGCTCGAGTGCCGCCCCGTCAGCGAGTCCGACGTCTTCAAATGGACCTTCTGGCATTGCGTCAGCGCGGCCCTGAACCAGATGGTCCGCGCCGAGGCCCACTAACCGATGCGCTGGCACCTCCTCGACGATGCCGGGCGGATCGTCCGCACGACGGACGCCCCCGACAAGCCGACCGCGGCCACGCGCCTTGGCCCCGGCCCCATCGTCTCCGATGCGTCCTATCGGGCCGCTCCCGCTCGCGCCATCCCGACGCCCGTCGTCAAGGGTCAGCGCAAGGGGAACGGCCACGCCTCGCTCCCGACCCTGCCCTCCGGCCACCTCTACACCGAGCAGGTCGCCAAGCTCATCGGCGTCTCGCGCCAGCGCCTGCTCTCGTATGCCAAGGGGCTCGGCCTGACCGCGACCCGGCAGACCTCAACCGCGGGGGCTCGGCTCCGCTACGTCTGGACGCCCGAGCAGGTCGCCGCGCTCACCGATCGCCACCGCTGGTATCACAGCCCGGAACGCCGCGCCGAGAGTGCCGCCAAGCGTCGCCGGTCCTATCTCCTCACTTGTTCCCACCGCTACGCCGCCCGCATCGCGGCACGGAGACTTCAATGGCAAGCCAAGCAGTCGTCACGCACGTCCTCGGCCTCGGCCTCGGCATCCTCGTCGGCATCCTAATGACGCACCGGGTCGACGCTGCCGACCTCGACGAGGCCCACAAGCGCGGCTACGACCTCGCGCAACTCGAGCAGGGGCTCGCATACAAGGCCCGAGGCCGGAAGGCGTGGGCGACCCGCCAGGCCCGCAAGAAGGCCGACGCGAAGGCCAAGTGATCCGGCGAGCCCTCGAGCTGGTCGCGACCATCGTCTTGCTCGGGGCGCTCCTCGCCGTCCTCGCCATCCTGTCAACCCTCACCACCCCTTTCACCACCCGGAGCCGCCGATGACCGGCAAAGGTGACACCCCGCGCCCGCTGTCCGTCCCGCCCGAGGTGCTCGAGGCGAACTGGCAGCAGACCTTCCCACCACCCCCACCGCCGCCGGAGACGCTCGGCGATCCCGAGGAGTAGATGCCAGCCGTCTCCGTCCTCATCGCCTCGCACCGGCCCCACCTGCTCCCCTACGCCCTCGAGTCCGTCTGGGCGCAGCGCGGCATCAGTCAGGCCGACATACAAGTCCTCGTCAACTACTGCCAAGACCCGGCCAACTTCCAGACCGCGTGGAACCGCTTGGCCCAAATCGCCACAGGCCGCTACCTCGTCATCTTGGGCGACGACGACACCCTCGAGCCGGACTATCTCGCCGCGGCAGTCGAGACCCTCGACGAGACCGGGGCCGACATCGCCCATAGCAACGTCCGGCTCGCCCACCGCTCCGGCCCGCACGTCACCGACCGCGACCGCTACTTCCCGCCCACGATCGTCACCCTGACCCAGATGGTCAGCGGCAACCGCATCTGGCAGAGCTCGGTCGTCCGCGCTGCCACCTGGCACATGGTCGGCGGCTACGATATGACCCTCGAGTACGTCCACGACTGGGACTTCTGGGTCCGCGTCTTCAAGTCCGGCGGCACCGCGGTCCACCTCCCGATGCTGGGCTGGACGCACTACACGCACGACGGCCACCGCGTCACCACGTCCAGCAACCACGAGCAAGCGAAGGCCGCGCTCTACGCCAAGCACCCCGACCTGCTCTTCAACCCGCAGGCGTGACAAGTTGACGCCCGTCCATTCTGTCCTAGATTAGGTACACATATGGCACGACCGAAAGGGATGCCCAAGACCGGGGGCCGCAAGAAGGGCACCCCCAACAAGGCCACCAAGACCGTGCGCGAGGCGTGGATTGAGGCGTTCGCGCTCGTCAACGAGCAGATCCCGCTCCACGAGTGGGGGGCCGCGAACCCCGAGAAGTTCTACCCGCTCGCCACCAAGCTGATTCCCATCGACGTGACCAGCGGCGACAAGCCCATCGCCCCGTCCGCGATTCGCGTCGAACTCATCGCCCCCTCCATCGAAGAAGGGTGACCGCGCTCTCGGTCCCTACGCCCAAGGCGTTCGGGTTCCTCTACACGCCGACGCTTGGGCAGTTGCGCTACCGCGTGGCCTACGGGGGCCGTGGCTCGGCGAAGTCGTGGCAATACGCCCGCGCCCTGCTCATCCACGGGCTCTCCACCCCGCTGCGTATCCTCTGCGCCCGCGAGTATCAAGCGAGCATCCGCGACTCGGTGCATCGCGTCCTCGCGGACCAGATCGACCTCCTCGGACTTTCCGGCTTCTACACCATCCAAGAGTCGGCCATCTTGGGTGCCAACGGGACCGAGTTCCTGTTCAAGGGGTTGCGGCGAGACATCGCGCAAATCAAATCGACGGAAGGCATCGACCTCTGCTGGGTCGAGGAGGCCGAGGCCGTCTCCGACCATAGCTGGCGCACCCTCGTGCCCACAATCCGCAAGCCGGGCTCCGAGATCTGGGTGACGTTCAACCCCGCGCTTGAGTCTGACCCCACCTATCAGCGGTTCGTCAAGTCGCCCCCCGAGCGGTCGGTCGTCCGGCTGGTTAGCTACCTTGACAACCCGTGGTTCCCCGCGGTGCTGAAGGAGGAGGCCGACGCCCTGCTCAAGGCCGACCCCGAGGCCCACGCGCACGTCTGGGGCGGGAAGCCGTGGGCGCGGTCGGACGCGCAGGTGCTTGCTGGCAAGTGGCGGGTCGCCGAGTTCACGCCTGGCGAGGGCTGGCAGGGTCCGTACTTCGGCGCGGACTGGGGTTTCGCGCACGACCCGACGACCCTCGTTAAGCTCTGGCTCCACGACGGGCGGCTCTACGTCGAGTATGACGTGGGCGGGGTCCAGCTTGACAGCGATGCGACGGCTCGCGTGTTCGACACCATCCCCGACGTCCGGCAGTACGTCATCCGAGCGGACGCGGCCCGGCCCGAGACCATCGCCGAGATGCGGAAGCGGGGGTTCCGATGCGAGGCCGCGCCCAAGTGGTCCGGCTCGGTGCAAGACGGCATCCAGCACCTCCGCACCTATACCGACATCGTGATCCACCCGCGGTGCAAGCGAGCCATTGAGGAAGCTCGGCTCTGGCGATACAAGACCGACCCGCGCACCGAGGAAGTCCTACCGGCCTTGCACCCCGGCAACGACCACGTGTGGGACGCCGTGCGGTACGCCTTGGCTCCGCTCATCAAGAAGGGGCCGAGCGTGTTCGTGGTCTAACGTGGTGAGGCTTGCGCCCTTGCTTGCTTTCGCGTAAGGTTGAAGGTGGCGACTCCCACCCCTTCACCCACGGGGCGCACGTTTGTCTATTCCTGACCGTGAACCATTCCTGCGCCGCGTGAGCTCTGCGCTCCGCGTGTTGCGCGGTGAGCCGGGCGAGTCCCGCGCCATCATTCCGCAGACCTACCCCAACCTCCCGAACGGCCAGCAACAGATGACGCTGGTGCGAACGGCGAACCCCGGCGAGTACCGCTACGACGGCTCGACGATCCGCAAGCAGGGGTTCAACAAGCACCCGGTCGTCCACGCCTGCATCCGCGTTATCGCGGACGTCATCGGCTCGGTCCCGCTCGTCGTGCTGAAGGAGCGCGGCAACTATGAGAGCCGCGTCGGTGAGGCCCACCCGCTTCAGCAGTTGCTCGATATGCCCGGCCCGCGGTTCACGGCGCGGCAGTTCCGCACCCGGTTCGCGGTCGACTTCCTCGGCTACGGGAACGCCTTCTTCCAGATGGAGCGCACGGCACCCGGTCGCGCCCCGACGGGACTCCGCGCCATCAACCCCGAGTCGGTGCAGCAGGTCTGGATCGACACCGAGGGCGACCCGCGGCGCTACGACTACGCGAACTGGGCGGGCATCATCGTCAACGTCCCGGTCGAGGACATCCTCCACTTCCGCGACCTCGAGATGGGTCGCCCGTTCGAGGCCGACGTGTTCGGCTACCCCCGTGGGGCGACGGCCATCGGGTCCATCACCGCGGACAACGAGGCGACGCAGTACGTCCGCCAGGTGGTCACGAACGACGGGACGCCGACCTTCGCCGTGCTGATGGCCGACGAGGCGACGACCGAGGACGCTACCGCGATGCAGGACCGGTATCGCGCTCGTGTGGTGGACCGCGGCAAGCGGGGGACGCCTGCCTTCTTCGGGGCGGTGAAGGACATCAAGCCGCTCGGGTTTACGCTCTCCGACTTGGAGTTCCCGGACCTCCGGCGCGTCTCGCGTGAGGACATCTGCGCTGCGTTCGGGGTTGACCCGCGGATGATTGGCATCGCGTCGGCGTCCAGCGATGCGGGGCTCTCGGGCGTTCAGTACGTCGAGGCCCGCTCGCGGCTGGTGCAGCACACCATCGAGCCGATGTTCGCCGCGCTTGAGGACGAGCTGAACCACTGGCTCGCGCCGGAGTTCGGTGACGTCTGGGTGAGCTACGACCACGACGTCCTCCGCGATCTCGTCGAGGACGATAACACCACGTCGACGCGCATCCGGGCCGAGTTCCTCGAGGGGTTGCGGACGTGGGAGGAAAGCCGCTCGGCGCTCAAGCTGTCGCCGTTGCCGATGCCGACCGATAGCATCCTGAAGACCGCGGGCCGTGACCTGATTCCCGCCGCGGTCGCGGTGATTGACCCGTCGACCATCCTCGACCAGCCGCCCGCGACGGACAACGAGCCGCCTGCCGGTGGTCAGCCAACGCCCGCCGAGGATATGGAGGCCGAAGGCGAGGAGCCGGAGGAAGCCGAAGACCTCGAGGAAGAGGGCGAGGACGAGGCCGACGACGAGGACGAGGTTGAGGAGGAGGTCGAGGCGTCACGCGCCGAGCCGGTGACCAACTTCCCCGAGGACGGGGACGACAAGAAGGTGACGCTCCGCAACTCGAACCACGCGCTCTTCCCGGTCGGTGAGGCCGAAGACCTGAAGGAGAACTGGCCTGCCATCTGGTCGAAGGGCGGCAACGTCAAGGGGAACGAGCAGTTCCGCAAGCTCGCGCCGATTGCCAAGCGGGGCGGGGTGCCCGATGGGGAGGCCGAGGAGAACGCCATCCGGTTGCGCGAGGCGTGGGTCGCTCGGCACAAGGGCGACTTCCAACTCGCCGGGGTCGTGGCGCAAATCAAGTGGCTCGCCGTCGGCGACCGCGGGCTCGACCATATGCGGAAGGTCATCCGCGAGGCGAAGGACGCGCTCGAGGAGAAGTCCGAGGGGATGCCGGTCGAGCCGATGCCCGAGCCCGACGAGGCGATGAGCCGCAAGCGCGGCCTTTGGGAGCGGGCGATGCAGGAACTCGATCGCACCGAGCAGACCTATAAGGCGACCGCGGAGGCGCTGTTCCGCGCCGAGCGGCCCAAGGTCACCAAGTCCATCGCCAGCGCGGGAGACTTCGCAACCGCCCGAGCCCGCGTCCGCGAGGCGTACAGCGCGACCGGCGACCTCGAGGAGAACTGGCGCGAGGGCTTCACCCCGCTGGTCTCCAAGTCGTATGCGTTTGGCGCGACCGAGGTGGCGGGCAGCGGGGCCGACCTGAAGGCCGACGTGCAGGAGGCGGGCCTGGCGGGCCGCTCGGTGGCGTCGGTTCGTGAGGCCATCCGCAAGCGCACCGCCCGGCTGGCGGGGCTGATTGGGGACACCACCGCCCGCGAGGTCTTGGCCGTCATCGAGGCGTCGGAGCGGGCCGGGCTGACGGTCGAGGAGACCTCCCGCCTCGTGGGCCGGGCCGTTTATGGCGAGGAGCGGGTCGACGCCCGCTCGACGATGATTGCCCGCACCGAGTCCGCGGGGGCGCTGTCGCAGGGCTCGTGGGATCAGGCGAAGGAGATGGGCGACCTCTACCGGACGAAGGAGTGGCTCGCGTTCTCGGACGCCGAGACCCGTGAGACGCACACGGCCTGTATGGCCGAGGGGCCGGTGCCGATTGACCAGCCGTTCTCGAATGGGCTGATGTATCCGCTCGACCCGAGTGGTCCAGCGGACGAGGTGATCAACTGCCGGTGTGTGCTGGCGTATACTACCGAATAAGGGACCGCGGATGACTAAGACCCCACGCTCTACCCTCTGGCACCTGACCGACGCGACCCTCGAGGTCCGCGCCGAGTCCGACCTGCCGCCTGGCATCGCGGGCCGCGTCTCTGGCGTGGCCCTGACCTACGAGGTCGTCGACTCCTACGGGACGATGTTCTCGCGCAAGTGCGCGAAGCGGTCTATCGACGGGCGGGTGTCCGCTCGCAAGGTGCCGCTGCTGATGGATCACGAGCGCACGTCGAAGGCGCACGTCGGGGTCGTGACCTCGATGAGTGACGCCGGGGACGCGCTGGTGATGACCGCCGACGTGTTTGATACTGCCGAGGGCCGGGCCGCGCTCGAGTACGTCAAGGCCGTCCTCGCCTCGGGGGCCTCGACGGGGTTCAGCATCGGGTTCATCCCGCGGACGTCGGAGATGGTGACGGTGAACGGCAAGCCGGTCGAGCGGTTCACCGAGATCGAGTTGCGCGAAGTCTCTATCACGCCGATGCCCGCGGTGCCGGGTGCCGAGGTCGCCTCGGCCCGGAACGAGGGGTCGGACGCTGTTGTCGAGGAGGTCGTCGCCGAGCGCACGGACGCCGACCTGCTCACGCTTGCCGCTCGCGTTGCCTTGGATGCGCTGACCGAGGAACAACGTCACGCGGTGCTGGTCCGCTACCTGCCGGAGACGCGCTCCGAGACGGCTCCCCCGGTCGCCCCTGTGGTGACCGAGACGCCCACCTCGACCGCGGCATCGGTCCGGTATGCCACGCTCGACGATCGCATCAAAGCGGTGCGGTCGACATTCGTCACGACTTACTAGGAATCGAACCATGAAGAACACGCTGGTCACCAAGAACCGCGCTGCGAACGAGCTGCGCGAGAAGGCCCACGCGATGCGGGCCGAGCTGCTCAACCCCGAGGCGAGCTTCACCGCCGAGGAAGTGGAGAAGCGGATGGCCGACATCAAGGCCACCGAGATGCGGGCGCAGGCCGCTGCCGAGTTCACCGCCGACGCCGAGATTGCGCGCCAGGGGGGCGACGAGGGGCTGGTCCGCGTTGATGCCAACGGCGAGAAGGCCGGGTTCAACGGGATGCAGGAGGCGCAGGACGAGGTGCGTCGCGAGCTCCGCAAGGGCTTCAAGAACATGGGCGCGTATCTCCGCGCCGTGAGCAAGGGCCCGAGCAACGCGAGCGAGGCCGAGGCGCTCAAGCGTGTCGACCTGATGACCCGCACCATCACGGGCTCCACCAACGGCGGCGAGTACCTCCTCCCGCTGACGCAGGTGCCGGAGATCTTCTCGACGAGCAACACGCAGTCGGGGCTCTTCCAGGTCGCCCGCCGCTATAACGTGCCGGGGCGTTCGCTCCGTATCCCGTACCTGATTCAGGACGAGGGCACGACCACGCTCAACCGCCCGATGGCCGGTAAGATTGCCAACGTGACCATCGTCGGCGAGGGCTCGACCAAGCCGAGCCGCGAGCCATCGTTCGGTCAGCGGGTGCTCACGATGTACAAGTACGCCGCGGTGACGGAGTTCGGCGACGAGCTCCTCGGCGACGACTTCACCGGCGAGCTGCCGTCCGAGGTCACGCAGGCCGTGGGCGGGCAGATTATCAATAAGATCAACGAAGACATCACCATCGACGGGTCCGGCTCCTCGGCCCCGCTGGGCGCGTTCAACACGAACAACGCCTCAATCATCAAGGTCGCCCGTGCGACCGCTACCGACTTCACCGCGGCGGATGCGTTCAAGATGTACGAGCGCCATACGCACGGCCCGAACTCGTGCTGGATGATTTCGCGTCGCGTCCTCGCGAAGCTCTTCGCGATGCAGACGACCAATAACACGATGGTCACGTTCCTCCCGAACCTGCGCGAGAAGGCCCCGCTCCAGCTCCTCGGCCTCCCGGTCGTGGTGACGGACCTCCTTCCGACGCTCGGGACGGAGGGCGATGTCGTCCTCGTGAACGGCGACTTCTACGCGATGGGCCTGCGTCAGGCGCTCACCGTCGAGTCGTCAATCCACTACAAGTTCGTCGAGGACATCACGACCTACCGGTTCGTCGCTCGCGCCGGTGGCATTCCGCTCCCGACCTCGACCTACGCCTACAAGATCGACGGCTCGGGGAACAAGGTCGACGAGCACAGCCCGTTCGTGGTGCTGGATGAGCCTGCCTCGTAAGGCACGGCGCTCGAAGCAGTCACAGCCGGAGGGGGCCACCGCCCCCTTCGCGCTGGACGCTCCGGCTCCCGTCGAGACGGAGACGCGGGTGCTGGTGCGGACGAACTGCACCCTCGCGGGCGTCAAGCGCAAGCAGGGCGAATGGATTCTCGTCCCGTCCGAGGCGGTGCCCGGATGGGAAGCGGGTGGGTTGGTCGCGTCGCAGGCGACCATCGACCGGCTCTGGGATGCGGCGGGCCGCGTCCTCTCGCCGTCGGTGGTGCCGAGTCAGCACGAGGCGATGCCCTACGACCCGTCCGCGCTCAAGGTGCTCCAGGTGACCGCGTACGATCCCGGCTCCTCGGTCTATCGGTATCACTCCGCGGCGAACGCGGTGCCGGGCGTGGTCTCGGCGTTCGTGCGGTACGGGCATAGCAACCCGCATTGCGACCTCCGGCAATGGGATGTCGACACCGACGCGGCGACGGTCGAGCTGCTGTATCTGACCGCCGACGTCGTGCATAGCCATATGGACTACTACGTCCTGCGGAACATCCTGCGCCAGGGGACGCGACCGGGGCTGATCCAGTCGCTGACCTATCACGGCTCGGTGGACCCCGCGAACCCCGCGGGCTCGATTCGCGTGAACGAGGCCGGGAACGACGACCGGATGGACGCGGTGGTCTTCGGGGCGCGGCCCTATCACCACCGGTTCAAGGTCAAGCATTGGCTGCCGATTCCGATGCCGGTCGCGGACTATCAAGCGGTGCGGAAGGACGAGGCCCCCGGCCCGCGCAAGGGGCGCAAGTTCCGGGTCGCCCATTCGCCGACGCGCCGGTCTATCAAGGGGACCGCGGAGTTCTTGCGGGCCTGCGAGTACCTGACGATGCATCAGGGCATCGAGGTCGAGCCGGTGCTCATCGAGGGGCTCGAGCACGGCGCGGCGTTGCGGCTCAAGGCGTCCTGCGATGCGGTCTTTGACAGCTTCTGGCTGGGGATGCAGGGGTCCGGGCTGGAGGGTGGCGCGATGGGGATGCCGGTGCTGGCGGGCGATTCCGAGGCGCAGGCCGACCTCCTCAAGCTCGGCATCGAGGTGCCGTGGACGATTGCCAACGACGAGCAGGGCATCCGCGACCAGTTGGCGCGACTCGCGACGGATGCTAGGTTTTATCAGCAGGAGGCCGAGCGCGTTCACGCCTACGTCGTGGCTCATCACGACTACGCGGTCGTCGGTGCCAAGTATGCGACCATCTTGACCGAGGCAAAGCGGAATGGCCCTCCCTACCGTCAGTGACCTGAAGTCCTACCTCCGCATCGAGTCGAACGCGGAGAACACGCTCTTGACCGCGCTCCTCGCTCGGGCGACGGCGCAGCTTGAACTCTGGATGGACTGCCCCATCACGGCGGTCTCGCAGACCTACGTCGACCGGTGCGAGACGGACGCCGACGTGCCAGTCACGTCCCTCGTCTTTCCGCGTCGGCCCATTAGCGTGACCTCCATCGTCGACGTCGACGGCGTGACGATGCCGAGCACCGAGTACTGGACCGACGGCGCGGCGGGGATGATCTACGCCGAGACCGGGTACAGCTTCAGCAACCCCCGGTACACGGTCACCGCGCTCTGCGGCTTGTCGCTCTCCCAGCACTACACGGCGTGGGAGCCGATTCTCTCGCAATGCATCATCGACTTGGCCGCGGACCTGTACCAGAAGCGGACGCCGAACGCGGCGAGCGAGACCAGCGCCTCGACGACCATCACCTGGGACGTCTCGCGGGAGACCGCGGCGCGGGTGCTCAAGACCTTGCGGGCCTTGAAGCTGCCGGTGGCGGGCTAATGTATATCGCACCCGGCCTGCTGGACCAGCGGCTCGGCTTCTTCAGCCGGGGGGACGACGGGGCCGACGGCTTCCAGCGCCCCGTCTACACGAAGACGGGCGTCTATTGGGGGCGCGTCGATGCCACGGCGAACACCTTCACGGTGGCCGGGGCTCCGCAGGCGCATACGGACAGCCGGACAACCGCGGTCGCCACGGTCGCGGACTATGTGCCGGTCGACCCGTATGGGATCGTCAAGCTCGAGGGGGACGAGACCCTCTGGTTCGTGCGCGGGGTCTATGCGGTGCGGCAGATGGCCTGTCAGCAGGTGACGCTTGAGGCCATCGACCCCACGGCCTACGGGCAGTATATCTTGTACGATGCGGCAGACGTTTCGGACGGGGTGCATCTCGTCGCGACGTCGGCGTTCACCACCGGGTTTGACGAGGGCTTCGAGTAATGGCAGAGACCCCGAAGGTTCTATCCGCGCTCCTCGCGCAGTTGCCGGACAACACGTCGGGCGACATCAGCCCCGAGGACATCCGGGACGTGGTGGTCAGCCTGTTCCCGAGCCGGGGCCAGTTGGACCTCACGGCGTCGGCGGCGACCACGTTCGCGCTCACCGATACCTGGTACAAGCTGGCCGGGACGACGGCGCTGGACACCTCGCTCGGACAGGACGGGTTCTCGCAGTACGCGAACAACGAACTCCGAGCGACCAAGGCGGTCAATCAGGTGCTGCTTGTGACGGCCAACGTCGAGCTGGTCTGTGCGGCGAATAACAAGACCTACGGCCTGACGTTCGCCAAGAACGGGACGCCGCTGACCAACGTCCACATCTCGGCGGTCCTGTCGAGTTCGGGCGACGGCTACGGGTTCTCGCTCTCGACGCTGATCCCGACCGCGGCGAACGACATCATCTCGGTCTATGTGCGGAATGAGACGGACACCACGAGCGTCACGGCGACCAGCTTGACGCTCTCCGCGGTGGGCTTCATCCGATGATCGACGAGGAGTTCGTGTCGGGCCTCGACACCCGGCAGCTTTGCGGGCACGACGTTCGGCGTTCCGGCTTCTGGCCGACCGACCGCGCTCGCGCCGAGCGGTTCGTTGCCACCTACGGCGGGACGCTGGCCGCGGTGCCGGTGGGGGACGCGGCGATCGCGCTCCGCTGGGAGGCGGCGTCCGGGCAGGTGGTGACGGCGACCGGTCCCACGACCGCGATGGCGTTCGAGCGATTGACGCAGGCGATGACCCTCTAACCTTCCGACCCTTTACCCCCTCACGAGGATAGCACGATGGCTGCTGGCAAGTGGAAGCTGTACGATACCGCGAAGCTTTACATCGGTGACGGCACGACCGACCTGAACTCGCACACCTTTAAGATTGCGCTGTTCACGTCGTCGTCTGACGCGAACACGCTCACCGAGTCGACGTATGCGGGGCTGACCAACGAGGTCGCCAGCGGCACCGGCTATACCACTGGCGGCAACACGCTGTCCGGGGTGACGTGGACGCAGAGCAGCGGGACGGCGACGTTCGACGCGACGGACGCGACGTGGACGGCCTCGGGCGGGTCCATCACGGCCCGTTACGCGGTCATCTATGACGACACCTCGGCGTCGAAGGTGCTGATTTGCGTCTGCCTCCTCGACACCGCCCCGGCTGACGTGACTGTGACCAGCGGCAATACGCTCACGATCCAGTTCAACGCCTCGGGCATCTTCACGCTGTCTGGCGCGACGACTGACTAATGCCGTCCCAAACGCTGGTCACATATAAAACAATCGTCACTCCGACGATTACGCTCACCTCGCTGGCAAGCGGGGCGGGGCGTATCTGCGCGGTCGTGGATAACACCACGACTCGCGCACCAGCGGCACAGGTCTACCTCCGCGCCACGACGGGAGGCACGGCTCCAACAGCGAGTACGCCCATCAAGCTGTATCTGATTCGTCGGTCGAACGACGGGACGACGGACCTAGCAGACAGCAATCTCGGCACGGCAGACGCCGCGGTCGCGACCGAGCCGACGAACGCCGAGCAGGTCGGGAGTATCATCGTGACAAACGCCACAAACACGACCTACATCAAGTCCTTCCTCGTTTACGATCTCTCGGCGAAATATTCGTTCGTCGTCTGGAACGCGACGGGTCAGGCGCTCAATGCCACGGCGTCGAACTTCACGTTCCAGATTGTCCCGGTTGTGATGGAGGCGCAGTAAACGTGCCCGCCATCTCGAAATACCAGCAGACGATTTCGCGCACGGGGCTCACCGGTCTCAACGCGACGACGGGCTTCACGGTTTCGTGGTGGCATCGGTGGAATCACTCCATCAACCCGCTGTATCCGGCGCAGGGCAATGTATTCGCACACTTCAACCAAGGCACTGCTCGCAACGGATACGGCGTCGGGTTCCAGACCGACGGGCAGGTCAGCGTAGTGATTTACGGGTCGGCAGGATTGACGACCACGAACACCACGGGTAATGCGCTCGCAACCTCCGGGCGGTGGGCGCATTGCGCGGTGACGTTCAATGATGCCGACAACGCGGTGCTCGTGTATGTCAACGGCGAACTATTGACCCGAGGCACGAACACCCGCGACCTGACCTCGACCACGACGGGGCTGACGACAAGCATCGGAAACAGCATCTCCACGCTGCCGGAGTATCGGGGCGAGTTGTTTGACATTCAGGTTTTCCCAGATGTTGTTATTGACCCAAGCGACATTCATCACTTGATGAACCCGTTCGAGTCGGTGCCGGGATGCAAGGGCCGGTACTTCGGTGCGCAATCGACGCAGTACACGCTCAACGCCGCGGGCGGGGTTCGCGATGAAAGCGAAAGCGGCAACGACTTGACCATTACGGGGACCGCGCTGCCCACTGCCGCGGAACCGCCTTTCCGATTCACCATCGCCTAACCCAACAACCGATGATCACCATCACGAGCTATTACATCACGCCCGCTACGCAGACCGTTGCGGTCGAGTACGCCTATGTCATCGCCGACGAGGTGCAGGGCGTGAGCGTGCCGCGGACGGGGAACGAGCAGCTCTCCGAGACGAACGCCCCGCTCGACAAGCCGGACTGGACGGACGACGACCTCTGCGCGGCGCTGGCCACGCGGCTCGGGCGTCCGGTGTCTGACGTCGTGATGGCGCAGCCGGAGTAGGCTGACCGATGGCCCGCGGCAACTCCGGTATCAGGAACCGTGGGCCATTCAACGCCCAGCGATTTGTCGCGGCGTACCTCGCGCCGGTAGTCATCGCGACGGGGTTGGGTGAGGGGACGTATACGGGGTTCGTCCCGACCGTTGCGGTCACGAACAACATCGCGGTCGCCACCGAGACGGGGGCGGGCACCTATACAGGGCTGACGCCGACCGTCATCGCGGGGAACAACCAGAGCGCGAGCACCCAGACCGGGACGGGGACGTATACCGGCTTCGTGCCGACGTTGACCATCGAGGTCGATGTCGCGACGCAGACCGGGACGGGATCGTACACGGGCCTCGCGCCCACGCTGGTCACCCCGGTCGCCGTCCCCACGAGTACGGGGCAGGGCACCTATACCGGATTTGCGCCCGCGCTGTCGCTCCCGGTGGTCGCCTCGAGCCAGACGGGGACGGGCAGTTACACGGGCTTCGCGCCCACGATTACCGCCTCGGCCAGCGTGGCCACGCAGACGGGGACCGGCACCTACACCGGGCAAGCCCCCGCGGTGGTCACGACGGCGAACCAGTTTGTCGCCACGGCCACGGGTCTGGGGACGTACACGGGCTTCGCGCCGAGCTTGGCCGAGCCGATTACCGTCACGACCGCGCTGGGGCAGGGCACCTATACGGGCCAGTCTCCCGCGGTGGTGGTCGGCAACGCGGTCATCGTCCAGCCGGGGACGGGGGCCGGGAGCTATACGGGGTTCGCGCCGACCATCTTCTCGACGGTGGTCGTCTCGACGCAGACGGGGCAGGTCACGGCGACGGGCTTCGCCCCCGCGGCGATCGATGGGGTCCGGGCGGCGACCCAGACGGGGACCGGGACGTACACGGGGCTGGCTCCCGTTATCGCCACGACCGCGGTCACCCAGACCGGGCAGGCCACGCTCACGGGGTATGCGCCGACCATCGTCACGGGGGGCGCGGTCACGGTCCTGCCGGGGGTCGGGACGGGCACCTATACCGGACAGGCCCCCACCCTGCGCGAGGCCGTCAGGGTCCAGCCTGGCGTCGGCGCGGGGCTGTATACGGGGCAGACGCCCGCGGTGGTGGTCTCGGCCAACGTGGCGGTGGCGACCGGGGTGGGGGCTGGGACGTACACCGGGTTCGCGCCGGTGGTCCGGCTGCCGAAGGTGGCGGCCACGCAGACCGGGCAGGGGACGTATGCCGGGCTGGCTCCCGCGGTGGTGCTGGGCACGGTCATCCGTCCGGGGGTCGGGGCGGGGACGTACACGGGCTTCCGGCCCTCGATTGCTATTGCGCCGGTGGTCTTTGTGCGGGCGACGGGGCGCGACTTGTCCGCCCCGTATGGGCTGGTTGAGGATCGCTCGGGCGCGGAGGTCTGGGCGGTGGACGAGGGCGGGGTGGCGCGGCGGGTGCTTGAGGAGTCCGGGCCGCAGGTCGTGGCGCGGGACCGAGGCGCGAATGAGGTCACCGTGCTAGATTCTTCACAGGGACTAGTCTAGGGGCGACGATGGCAACGACCGCGACGAGCAAGCAGATCCACCCGAACAACGCCTACCTGGTGCGGCAGGCCTTGTCGAAGTACGACCCGACGACGAACACCTACATCGTCTGGACGGGGGCCGCGTCGGTCACGGCGGGGTTCTACGAGGACGCGCTCGGGGTGACGGCCATCGCAGGGCTCACGGGCTTGAATATGACCGAGAGCAGCGTCACGGGGACGTACTACTACGTCGTGCCGGGGACGTCGACGGCGGTCCTCGCGAGCTACGCGGGCGAGACCATCTATCAGATCGTGACGGGCGGGGTGCAGAGCGACCTCAAGGTCGTGACGCCGCTGGTCGTGACCGAGCCCCGGTACGCGCAATGAGCGTGAAAGTCCGCGACTTGTCGCCGGAGTTTCTGAAGCAGTATCGGGACGCCTCGCGGCTGGCGCTCGATGCGGCGGCGGCCTTGTACGAGGGCAATATCAAGAAGCGGATGATGCGCGGCTACTACACCTCGGGTGCGTTCCGTTCGACGGCGCAGATTGTCCAGCACGTCCAGCGCGAGGAGCCGATGTTCGGCGGCAACGGCTGGTACACCAAGGTCGGCGTCCCAGATGGGATTATGGCGAAGCCGAAATCGAAGAAGGCGCAGAAGAAGTTCTTCCGAAAGCTGGCGATGTCGACCAAGATGCCGTCGATGGTCGGGCAGATCGCGCTCGCGTGGGAGATGGGTCACCAGAATATCTTCACGCGTAAGTATGAGCGGGTCGAGATATTCAAGCCGGTCCTGCTGGATTCCTTGCAGGCGATGACGGCGACCTACAACCGCGTCCTGAACCGCTACCTCGAGCGCGGGAGACCCGTCCGATGACGCTGCCCAAGTACGTCGTCCCAGGTAGTACGCCGCTCCCGTCGACCGCCTCCACGGTTCAGCTCTACGCGACCCTGCGCCAGCAGTTGTTGGCGTATGAGTCCAGCCAGACCGAGATGCTGGAGGACTTCGTGGGGGATCGCGTGTGGGTGCGGGCCGCGCCGGACAACCCGGTCTTCCCGTACCTGACCCTTCGGCTCGACCGGACCAGTCTCTCGGCGTTCAACGGCTACCGGGAGACGGCGGTCCTCGAGGTGCAGGCGGTGGGCCGTCCCGACAGCCAGCTCCCGCTCGTGGAGTCGGCGATGGACATTGTGGATCAATGCCTCACCGGGCTGACGCTCTCGTCCTCTGGGCTCGTCGTGGGCCGGAGCCGGACGCGCCAGACCATCCCGCAGATGACCGACCCCGCGGATAGTGCGGTGGTCGGGGTTGTCAGTAACTTTGAGCTGTACCTCTGGCCGGTCGTCTTGACGGCCCGCGCCTAACCCGTTGTACCCTTCACCCCGGATGGACCTATGACCGCACCGCTGACAGGCTACACCTCCTCCTTTCCCCAAGACGTGCTGATGGACTCTGGCGTCCTGTACGTCGGCCCCGCGGGTTCGACCGCCGTGTTCGGGGCGTTCGCTGGGGGGCTCAAGTTTGACCCCGGCCTCACCTACCGCAACATCGACTTCGACGGCAAGCGGTCGCCGGTCAAGCTGCTCGACCGCAAGATGATGCAGATGCCGAAGATCACGGGCACGGTCATCCAGCTCTCGACGACCAACGTCGGCCAGGTCGAGCCGGGGGCCACGGTCGCGACGACGGGCGCGTGGACGGCCTCGACCTCGTACGCGCCGAAGCGGGCTGCTGGCCTGCTCATCGCGGGCGACTACCTCTCCGACGTTCGGGCCATCTGGCTCCGCGGCAACGGGTCGTTCGTGCAGGTGCGGTTCCCCTCCGCGCTTTGCATCAAGTACGACGTCACCTCGCAGGACGGGGCCGAGGTTGCCATCGCGCTGGAGATTGAGGCCCGCCTCGACCCGGCGCTTTCCGGCTTCACCAACACGGGTGACGCGCCGTACCGCATCGAATACATCGCGAGCGTCTGATGCCTCTCCTCGATCTTGACGCCCTGACGAACCCGAACCGCCTGCCGCGTGTCAAGCTGTTCGGGCGCGAGATTGTGGTGAAGCCGCTGACCGGAGCCTCTGCCCACCGGATTGCCTCGGTGCAGTCGGTGGAGGACTCCGGCGAGTCGATGCTCGGAGCCCTGCTGGACGTGGTGCGGTCATCCTGCCCGGACCTGACCGAGAAGGAAGTGACGCAACTCTCGGTCGATCAGGTGGCGGCGCTGGTGCAGTTGAGCCGCGGACAGGTGGCCGAGGTGGAGTCGATGCTTGAGGCGCAAGCGGAAAAAAACTGACGGACGCAACCGGGGCTGAACCCTCGGTCTCGGTTGCGTGGTCGGTGGAGCAGTACATCCGGCGCGTGGTGGTGGAGACGGCCACGCGAACGGGCCGCGGGGTGGGTGAGGTGGCGCAGGAGAGCTTCGCCCTGACCCTCTGGACGTGGGCCGAGTTGCGGGTAATGGAGCGGGAGCAAGCGGTGACGCGGTTGGGGGATCGGACGGACCTCGCGGGCTTGGTGGCCGTGGCGTTCCATCAGCCGCAGGACTTGCAGAAGATGGAGATGCGATACCTGAAGGCGGCGGGTCGGTTGTCGCAGATGTTTGAGGATACGCGGGAACGGATGGCGCACCTGGCCGACCGGATGCAGCAGGCAGTCGCACGGGCGGCAGAGGCCCAACCCCAGCCGGAGTAAGCGATGCGGGTTTTCAGCGTCGAGATGCTAGTGAAGGAGGAGGGGGCGGCGGTCGTCGAGGCCGCCCTCAAGCGGCTGAAGGGCGAGACCGCTGCCGTCGCCGCGCAGATGAAGACCACGACCTCGCAGGTTACGTCGACTGGTAAGGCAATGAGGGATGCCGGGGCCGGGACGCAAATCGCTGGGGATCGTGCGGCCAAGGCCGCCATCGGGTTTGCCGCGGTGGGGCAGTCTATCGCCCGTACAGGATCGCTGACCGCGGACGCCGGGACGCGCATCATCGAGGCCGGTTCGCAGATTGCCACGATGTTCGGGCCTGGCGGACTTGTGGTTGCCGCGTTGTTGTCTGCTGGCGTGGCGATTTCGATGCGGATGAAGCAAGCCAGAGACGAAATCGAACAAACAAAGAAGTCGTTCGACGAACTGGCAGACGTGGGCAATGTGGCCGGGCTGAAAAAGCAGCTTGCTGAACTGACAGTTGGTCGTCCAAGCCAAAACTACCAAGACGGCATTATCGCGCTGTCTACCGAACTGGCAAAGTTGAAGGACAAATACCAAGGCGTGGTATTTGGTCTTGACGGTTTGACTGCGGCATCGCGTCGTCAGATTTTGATGAATGCCGATTTGTCGCGGCAAGAAAAAGACGACCTGATTCGCATCGGTGAACTCAATAGCAAGATTCTGG
>Ga0315909_10002806_pt1 | contig 21920 bp, 17 predicted proteins | sample LakEriMetagenome_11_FD_203527 | JGI IMG/M metagenome (GOLD analysis project Ga0315909, IMG submission 203527) | Freshwater fungal communities from buoy surface, Lake Erie, Ohio, United States - Buoy 2 MA125 | ecosystem: Environmental > Aquatic > Freshwater > Lake | place: USA: Lake Erie, Ohio... | reverse complement strand
TGATTTTGAAAGTATTACATCTTTGGCTTGTAAAATAAAACAAGTACCCTCTATTGGGTTTGGCCATCAAGCCAGTTTCAAAAGTAAATTAACCCCAAGACCAGCCAGTAAAGATTGGATGGGCGAGTTGATTTTAAACAACTATGCAAGTGCAACAAAATATATTGGATTGCATTTTGAGCAGTACGATCAGTTTATTTATTCTCCTATTATAAAAGAACAGGTATTATTGGCAAGTCCCAAAAATCTAGGACATATAGCTGTATATCTTTCTCATTACAGCGATGAAGTGGTAGCCAGTTATTTAAATCAATTACCCGATCAATTATTTCATCTGTTTAGTAAGAAGGCCAAAACCATTAGCCAGCAAGGGAATATCATTTACATGCCAATCGATAACGCATTGTTTACACAGAGTATGATTAATGCAACAGGTGTTATTACTGGTGCTGGTTTTGAAACACCAGCAGAAGCGCTGTACTTAAATAAAAAATTACTCTGTGTTCCTATAAAAGGTCAGTACGAGCAGTTGTGTAATGCAGCTGCACTTAAAAACTTTGGAGTTCCTATATTAGCTAATCTAAATACCAATTTTACGTCTCAAGTAAACAATTGGTTGAATGGTGCCCATCAGACTAAACTTAACCTTAGCTTTGATACAGCAACTATTGTAGAAAAATTAATGGAAGCAGCAGCTTCTTTACAAGTACATCAGGAAGAATTTAATCAATATGAACTCGATCATCTTTCCCTTAAATTTCGCTAATTGAGTAAGGAGACCATTTTAAAAGCAAGTGATTTTGGGGACGATTTTTTATGGGGTGTTGTAATTGCTGCTGCACAAAATGAAGGTGCTTATAAAACAGACGGAAGAGGACTTTCTATATGGGACCAGTACGCCAATAAACAAGGAAAAATAAAAGGGGGCGGAACGCCTTCAGTTGCTTGTGACTTTTATCATCGATACAAAGACGATTTGTTGTTGGTAAAAGCTTTAGGTTTTAAAGTATTTCGTTTTTCCATTTCTTGGAGTAGAATTTTGCCTTTGGGAATTGGAAAGATTAATGCAGAAGGAATTCAGTTTTATCATCGTTTAATAGATGAGTGTATCAAATTAGATTTGATTCCTTATGTAACCCTTTACCACTGGGACTTACCAGCAGCATTAGAAAAAGAAGGCGGATGGACATCTACCCACTTAATTAAATGGTTTAGTAGATATGTACAAATATGCACCCAAGAGTATGGCAGCAAAGTTAAAAATTGGATTGTGTTGAATGAGCCAATGGGCTTTACCTCTTTGGGATATATGATTGCAAAACATGCTCCAGGAAAAATGGGACTCAGTAATTTTTTACCTGCAGTTCACAATGCGGTGATGGCACAAGCAGAAGGGGGGAGAATCATTAGAGCCAATGTGCCACATGCAAATATTGGAACTAGTTTTTCTTGTAGTGAAATCATACCGGCAACCCAAAATAAAAAAGATATTGACGCTGCAAGGCGAATTGATATATTATTGAATAGACTGTTTATAGAACCCAGCCTAGGTATGGGTTATCCGTCCGATGATTTTGCATTAATGGATAAATTGTATTTGCACAATAAAGCCTGGAAGTTTACAGAAAGAATGCAGTTTGATTTTGATTTTATTGGTGTACAAAATTATTTCCCAGTTGTGGTAAAATACAATGCAGTAATACCCATTATTCAAGCATCGGATATTAGTGCAAAATCTAGAAAAGTACCCGTTACAGATATGGGTTGGGAAGTGAATTCGAATAGCTTCTATCATATCATTCAACAATTTGCAGCTTATACAGGAGTAAAAAAAATAATCATTTCAGAAAACGGTGCATTTTATAAAGACAAATTAATTAATGGCGTAATCAACGACACCAATCGCGTCCAATATTTTCAACAATATTTAGGGGCATTGCTAAATGCAAAAAATAGTGGAATAAATATTGCTGGTTATTTTGCTTGGACTTTGATGGATAATTTTGAATGGTCAGAAGGTTATCATGCAAGATTTGGATTGGTGCATGTTGATTTTAAAACCCAACTAAGAACAGTGAAACAGTCTGGTCATTGGTTCAGGCAATTTCTTGCACAATAATGTTGTAAATTGGTTCCATGAAAACCAATGCGAAAAACCGCTTACTTGCCATAGCAGCAATACTGTTCTTGTTGATTTGTAGCAATGTAGTCACCGTTACCACTTGCAAAGGCCAAGCATCCTCAAGCAAAAAACAAGTTTATTATATCACTGCAAGTAAAGTATTTGATGGAGAAAACATGCAGCCCAATTGGGCAGTGATTGTTCAAGGAAATACAATTACCGCCGCAGGTCCTAAAGAAAAATTAGCAGTTCCGGCAAATGCAGTGGTCATTAATTACCCCAATGCTACATTAACACCTGGCTTAATTGAAGGGCATTCTCATATTCTATTATATCCTTACAATATAACCGATTGGGAAACACAGGTATCTAAAGAGTCGGATGCTTATAGAACAGCAAGGGCTACGGTACATGTAAAGAAAACCTTGTTAGCTGGTTTTACCACCGCCCGAGACCTAGGGTCGGAAGGCGCTGGTTATGCGGATGTAGCCATTAAAAGAGCCATTGATGATGGCATCATTCCCGGTCCTCGTTTACTGGTTGCAGGAAGGGCTATTGTAGCAACAGGCTCTTATGGCCCTAAGGGATATGACCTAGATCAACAAATCATGATTGGCGCAGAAGAAGCAGATGGAAACAATTTAATGAAAGTGGTGAGAGATCAAATTGGTAAAGGCGCCGACCTAATTAAAGTATATGCAGATTATCGCTGGGGATTGAATGAGGAAGCCATGCCCACTTTTACTTTAGAAGAGTTGAAGTTGATTAATGAAGTAACAAGAAGTAGTGGAAGGGTTATGGTAGCACATGCCAAAACCAATGAAGCCATGCAAAGAGCCATATTGGGCGGGGCTGTAACCATTGAACATGGAGATTTATTAAATGCAGAAACAGCAGCACTTATGAAACAAAAAGGAGTGGTCTATTTTCCTACATTGGCTGCAACAGAATCGGTAACTCAATACAAAGGTTGGAAAAAAGGAATTGAACCAGAACCGGAAGCAGTAATACAAAAAAGAAAAGCGTTTAAAATTGCTATGGACAATGGAGTAACTATTGGAATGGGTGGAGATGTGGGTGTGTTTGCACATGGAGAGAATGTATTAGAAATGGAATTGATGGTTAATTATGGAATGAAGCCTTTGCAAGTATTGCAGGCAGCTACTGGCATTAATGCAAAAGCCTTGCAAATGCAAAACAAGATTGGATTTATTAAAGCAGGACATTTGGCCGACCTGGTTATTTTTGAAGGAGATCCATCTGTTTCTATCTCAACTTTACGAAAGCCATTGTGGGTAATGAAAGACGGAGTGATTTATCAACCCGAGAGCCTAAAGAATTAATAACTTAGGCAAATGTTGTATCAGCGATATAAGAAAGAAGTAGCCATGCTAATTGGCTTGGCTATAGCATTGGTCTTTTATTTTTTCAATCCATTTTCTTTAGCGCCTAAATCGGTGACGGTTTTATCTATTGCTTTTGCAATGATTACCTGGTGGGTATTAGAAGCAGCACCATTAGCGGTAGTTGCATTAGTGCCCGTTGTGGTATTTCCATTGTTGGGTATTGCAACAGTTAAAGAGGTTACTAAGTCTTATTCGGATTCAACTATTTTTTTATTCATGGGTGGTTTTTTTATTGCACTCGCAATAGAAAAGTGGAACCTGCATAAACGCATCGCACTCGGCATCATTAATATTACTGGCACCAATGGAGACCGAATTATATTAGGGTTTATACTGGCTACTTGTTTTTTAAGTTTATGGCTAAGCAATACAGCCACCACTATGATGATGTTGCCCATTGCGGGCTCAGTTATTCATGTGATTACCAAGCACCACAACAAAGACGGCAATATCAAAAACTTCTCTTTGGTCTTAATGTTGTCTATTGCTTATGCATCCAATTTTGCATTAGGCACCATTATAGGTACGCCACCCAATGTGGCTTATGTGGCCCATATAAGTGAGCGGTTTAATTATACGATTGGCTTTACCGATTGGATGTTGGTATTTATGCCATTAACGGTCGTAATGATTTTTGGACTCTATTGGGTAATGGTTAAATGGCTGTATCCAAATAAAATTAGTCATAGCGTAGAAGGCAAGGCGTTTATTCAAGAAGAGTTGGCCAAGCTGGGTAAAATATCCCTATCTGAAAAAAGAGTACTGATCATTTTTGGCATCACTGTTTTTTTATGGATCACCAAAGACCTAATCAATGGGTTTCAAAAGACTATTCAGTTAGACGATGCTATTATTGCCATGGCGGGGGGATTAGCACTGTTCATTGTTTCTTCGGGCACCAAAGACGCTGAAGCTGTTGCTGATGAAGTAAAGTATAATGCAACAAAAGAAGGCGAAGCCGAATCGAATGCTCGCTTGTTAGAGTGGGCCGATACCAATAAAATGGCTTGGGGCATATTGTTGATGTTTGGGGGAGGCATTGCATTGGCCAAAGCATTAGAAGATGCCAATTTGTTACAGCAGCTAGGTACATATATTGCTTCTTTTTCTTCGAGCAATTTGTTGTTGATGATCTTGGTAGTTACCACCCTCTCTGTTTTTTTGAGTGAAGTCATGAGTAATGTGGCACAAGTAATTGTGCTGGCTCCAGTTATTTCTTCAGTTGCTATAGCATTGAATATGGATCCCTTATCGTTGGGAATACCCATGACATTGGGTGCAAGTGTAGCCAGCATGTTGCCCATGGGTACGCCACCTAATGCCATCGTATTTGCCAGTGGTCATGTTAAAATAAAAGACATGATTAAAACAGGGTTTGTGTTAAATATTATATGCATCATCATCATCACCCTGTTCTGCTGGTTGTTGCAACCTTTTCTAATTAAACTGCATTAATTACCTGATTTTGGATATAAATGGGGCTGTTTGGTCCAAAAAGAATGATTAATAAAAGCAGTATTTTAGGCATTTTATTGAAGTTTTTGGATAAAAAAGGCGGTTTTTGTTTATCAATTGCGCTTTTTTGGCAAGTTTTTTAGTAAATTTCTATTAAATCTATAGGTTATTAATATTGTTTTACTATTAACTTATTGTAATTTAATATCTTTGCAAATGTTTCAGGCTGAATAAACATTATAATTCAGCAGATTTTTTTGCTACCGAAACCTGCGTTTCAGTTCAAAATTGTCAAAATTGTATAAAGAATGATTCAAGAGAGTTTACTGGAAAAAATTAGAAGTTTTACTACCCCCGACGAATTAAAAAGCGCAGGTATTTACCCTTATTTCCGTGCAATTGAAAAAAACAATGACACCGAGGTAATGATTGGGGGCAATAAGGTATTGATGTTTGGTTCCAATAGTTATATGGGGCTAACCAACCATCCTGAAGTGTTGAAAGCTGCAAAAGATGCGATTGATCAGTATGGAAGCAGTTGTTCTGGCTCACGTTTTTTAAACGGCACGTCTAACTTACACGTTGAATTAGAAGATGCTTTGGCCAAGCATATTGGCAAAGAAGCTGCCTTAACTTTTACCACTGGATTTCAAACAAATTTAGGCGCTGTTTCTGCTATTACTGGTAGAAATGGAGTAATTATATTGGATGAATTAGATCATGCATCTATTATTGAAGGAGCGCGTTTGTCTTTTTCTAAAGTGCTTAAATATGCACACAATAATATGCAAGACCTTGAGCAAAAGCTCAGTACTGTTCCATTAGATACCATCAAAATGATTGTAGTCGATGGTATTTTTAGCATGGAAGGCGATATTTGTAAATTGCCTGAAATTGTTGCACTAGCAAAGAAATACCAATCATTGGTAATGGTAGACGATGCCCATTCTTTAGGCGTGTTGGGTAAATTGGGTAAAGGAACTGCTGATCATTTTGGATTAACCAACGAGGTTGATTTAATAGTTGGAACTTTTAGTAAATCATTGGCTTCTTTAGGAGGTTATGTTGCTGGAAGCAAAGAAATGATCAACTTTTTAAAACATACTGCACGTCCAATGATTTTTAGTGCAAGTACGCCTCCTTCAGCTACTGCTTCTGCATTAGCGGCATTAAGAATTATACAGCGCGAACCAGAAAGATTAGAAGCGCTTTGGAAGAACACTGCGTATATGGTGAATGCTTTACAAGACCTTGGATTTGAAATGGGCGCTTCTGAAACACCCATCATTCCTATATATATTAGAGATAATTTCCTCACTTTTACGTTTACTCAGCGATTGTTTGAGGAAGGTATTTTTGTAAACCCGGTGGTTTCACCAGCGGTTAAAAGTGATTCGTCGCTTATTAGAATGTCTATCATGGCAACACATACGAAAGAGCAATTGGATACTGCTTTAGAAAAACTGCAGTTGGTTGCCAACGAGCTAAATATAGCTAGACGCGTATCTGTTGCATAATATCACTTCCATCATGGAAATTACCATTCAAGAAGTAACTAGTAAAAAGCATATGAATGCTTTTCTAGACTTTCCGTATACGTTGTATAAAAACAACCCCTACAATATACCCAAGCTACGTTTTGATGAGGCGGCTACGCTCAACCCAAAAAAAAATCCAGCTTTTGATTTTTGTGAAGCCCGCTATTGGCTGGCTTATAAAGATGGTGTAGTATTGGGAAGGGTTGCAGCCATTTACAACAAGAAATATGTAGCCCGTTGGAAAAACAATTATTTGCGTTTTGGATGGATTGATTTTATTGAAGACTTCAATGTTGCCCAAGCATTAGTAAACCAAGTAGAAAATTGGGCAAAGGAATTGGGTTGTACTGCGGTTCATGGTCCATTGGGTTTTACTGACTTAGATTATGAAGGCATGTTGATAGAAGGATTTGAAGAGCGCGGTACCATGGCTACTATTTATAACTACCCTTATTATCCACAATTCATGGAGCAACTGGGTTATGGGAAAGCGGTAGATTGGGTAGAATATCGAATTGTTGTTCCACCCCAATTACCTGAGAATATTTTAAAAATAGCCAACCTAGTAGAACGTAGGTTTAAGTTGCATGTGGTACCCATGAAATCTACCAAAGATTTAAAACCTTATGCAAAAGAAGTGTTTCAATTGGTTAATGAAACCTATGCTAATTTATATGGTGTAGTTGAACTATCGGAGCGCCAGATTGACTATTATGTAAAAATGTATTTCTCTATGATTCGGGTAGATTTTATTACCCTAATTGCCAATGAGCAAAATAAATTAGTAGGCTTTGGCATTTCAATGCCCTCTCTTTCTAAAGCATTGCAAAAAGCAAACGGGTCTTTGTTTCCTTTTGGATTTATACATTTATTGTCTGCGTTGAAGAAAAATAATGAAGTGGATTTGTTATTGATTGGCGTAGACAAAAGTTTGCAGGGCAAGGGAGTAAACTCAATTGTGTTAAGAGAGTTTAATAAGAATTATGCAAAAGCTGGGATCACTATTGCCGAAAGTAATCCTGAGTTAGAGGAGAATACTAAAGTGCAAAGTACTTGGCAGCATTTTGATGCAAGACAACATAAGCGCAGGCGTTGTTTTATTAAGCAACTATAACCAGCATTTTAATGAAAAACATACTGATAACGGGTGCCAGCGGATTCATTGGTAGCTTTTTGGTGGAGGAAGCTTTAAAAAGAGGTTATCGAACTTTTGCTGGAATAAGGTCTTCTAGTAGCAAGGGATATTTAAATCATCCCGACTTGCATTTGTTTGAAATGGATTTTTCTAATAAAGAAAAATTACAAAACCAACTCCGAAAAAATGCGGAAACATTTGGTCCTTTTGATGTGGTGGTGCATTCTGCAGGACTCACCAAAAGCAGGGTTTTAGAAGAATATTATAAAGTCAATTTACACAATACAGAAAGATTGGTAGATGCACTGATTGAACTAGCAATGGTTCCAGCGCGCTTTGTTTTTTTAAGTAGTCTTGCTTCTTATGGACCTGGTGTGGGTAAAACGCCTGTTGCAGAAACCAATATACAAGCACCTATTACCGCATACGGAAAAAGTAAATTGGCCGCAGAGCAAATGTTGGCAACCAAAAATCAATTCCCCTTTGTGATTGTTCATCCAACAACGGTTTATGGTCCTAGAGAAAAAGACTTACTGGTTTTAATACAGTCTTTAAATCAACATGTAGAATTGTACATAGGCAATACCCAACAACAACTTAGTTTTATTCATGTGTCCGATGTATGTAAGGCGGTTTTTTTAAGCATTGATCAACCCATTATTGCCAGAAATATTCTTTTAAGTGACACGGTTAATTATACTGCAAAGGAATTTAATCATATAGTGAAAGGGGTATTGGGTAAAAGAACACTACCGATAGTGGTTCCTGTTCCAATTGCAAAAGCTGCAGCACAATTGAGTGAGTGGGTAGGTAATTTAAGGGGAGTTACGCCGGTTCTAAACAAAGAGCGGTTGAAAGAATTTCAGGCACCCAACTGGGCAGTGGATGCAACTGTTTTAAAGCAATGGGGATTCTCACCCGACTTCCCACTTCAGAAAGGCTTAGAACATACCATTGACTGGTATAAGAAAAATGGTTGGATCAAGGGCTGATAAAATTTTCCTAATATTTTTTTCGGATACAACGTATAGGTGTTTTACCCTAATTTTACGCATACAACCACAGGTTGTTAAATATGCTAAAAGCCAGCTATATACCCTTCTTATTAAGAAAGCTCAACGCTTGTTTCTTTGTGTTGGCCTTGGTATGGCTTACGGTAAGTACCCCATTTTTAATGGCTAATCAATTTAGTCAAGATCACTTGACCAATATAGAATCTCCAATAGACAATGGAGGAGAAGAAGAAACGGCCAATCCATTAAATAATAACTCCGAGGAAAAGCCACATAACTGCAACAATTTATTAGAAGAATATATTCATCATTCCGCTATTGATATAGCTTTTGATTATACTACTTTATCTCACGCTATTGGTTTAGCCGCCGATAGTTACCAAGCTTATCACGGCGAACTACTAGTGCCCCCTCCAAATAGGGCATAGTTTACTCAGCATTTTTATTTTATCCTTTTTTGTTGAACAAGTTGTTAATGCCCGAATTGCGCATTACTCAGAATAAATTTAATATGAGAAAACATTCTAAAGAATACTTAGAAAATTTAACACCAGCCAAAGCATATGAGTTATTGGTTGAAGGAAACAATCGTTTTGTAAATAACCTAAGTAATGATCATGATCATTTAGAAATGATCAATGAAACCAGAGAAGGTCAATTTCCATTTGGTGTAGTATTGAGTTGCATGGATTCAAGAACTTCTGTAGAATTAATTTTTGACCAAGGGTTGGGAGACTTGTTTAGTATTAGAGTTGCTGGAAATATTGTAAACGACAGTATTTTAGGTAGTCTCGAATACGCAGTAAAATATGTTGGCTCTAAAGTAGTTGTGGTTTTAGGCCATACTGCATGTGGTGCGATTAAAAGTGCCCAAGCAGACGTGAAGGATGGCCATATCACTGGATTGCTTAGTGCCATTAAACCTGCAATAAGCAAAGCGATGTTGAAAAGCAAAGAACAACATTGTTTTAAAGACAATGTAGCATATGCCAATGTGGAAAATAGCATGGAAGAAATTTTGCATAAAAGTGAAATAATTAAAGACTATTTTTCTAGAGGTGAAATTGGAATTGTAGGTGCTATGTATAATGTAGAAACCGGGGAAGTAGATTTCTTTAAAAATCTAACTACACAGCCCGTTCAACATAAACAATTAATTGAAGCAGTATAAGCGTATGAAACTTTCTACTAAGTATTTTAAGGCAGACATGCTTGCAGGTATGGTGGTGTTTTTAGTAGCATTGCCCCTTTGTTTAGGAATTGCAGTAGCCAGTGGCGCACCCCCGTTTGCCGGAATTATTTCTGGTGTAATTGGAGGTATTTTAGTAGGTTATTTGAGTAATTCTAATGTAAGTGTCTCGGGTCCTGCAGCTGGATTAATCGCTATCATTTTAGTTGCAGTAACAGACATGGGGTATCAAACTTTTTTGTCTGCTGTAGTAATAGCAGGAGCAGTTCAACTGGTATTGGGATTGGCAAAAGCGGGGGGCATTTCTAGTTATTTTCCAACTAGTGTTATAGAAGGAATGTTGGTTGCTATTGGCATTATCATTATCAAAAAAGAATTGCCACACGCAATTGGCTATGATTTGGAGCATGAAGGAGACTTTTATTCTTATCAGCTAATAGAAGCCGATAAAGGTTTTTTTACAGAGTTGATTCATGCATTCAATTTTGCACATGCAGGAGCAATAATAATAGCATTGGTTTCAATAGCGATTATTATTGCTTTTAATAAAGTACCTGCGCTTAAGAAAATAAAAGCAATCCCAGGCGCACTAGTAGCTGTTGTTGCTGGTATTTTATTAAATGAATTATTTGCAGTTTCAAGTCCATCTTTAGAAATTAAAGATGAACACTTAGTTGTATTACCTATAGCTTCTTCATTTAATGAATTCACTAGTCAGTTTACTGCACCAAGTTTACAAGGATTCATGAATGTGAAAGCTTGGACGGTAGGTATTACCATTGCCATTGTAGCAAGTATTGAAACGCTGTTATGTTTAGAAGCAGGCGACAAAATGGATCCTTTGAAAAGATTTTCTAGTGCCAACAAAGAATTGACTGCACAAGGAATTGGAAATATGTTATCTGGATTGTTGGGAGGACTACCCATGACATCGGTAATAGTAAGAACATCGGCAAATGTAAATGCAGGAGCTAAAACAAAATTGGCAGCTATAGCGCATGGAGTCTTTTTATTAGTTGCCATATTAGCGATACCTGGTTTATTAAATAAAATTCCCATGGCCAGCTTGGCGGCTATTTTAATTATGATTGGATTAAAGCTGGCGAGTATTAAGACCTTTAAACACATGTGGCACAATGGCGCACAACAGTTTATCCCTTTTATTGTAACTGTTATAGCAGTGGTGTTTACAGACTTATTAAAAGGTGTGGGAATTGGATTGGTAGTAAGTATTTATTTTATTTTAAAAGGAAATATGAAGTTGGCCTATTTCTTTAGAAAAGAAAAGCACCATACCGGAGAAACCATTCATGTTGAATTGGCGCAAGAAGTCTCCTTTTTAAATAAAGCGGCCATTAAGCAAACATTGGCTCATTTACCCAATAACTGCACCGTTATTATTAATGCAGCCAACACGGTTTACATTGATTATGATGTGCTCGAAATGATTAAAGATTTTATGAATTTTGGTTCGAAGGATAAAAATATAGCTGTGGTATTGAAAGATTTTAAGGAAGAATATAAGATGCAAGATTACGCCAATAATCATGTAACCAACTAAATCCAATCAAAACCAAATCCGGGTTGTTGATTAATCATCAACAACCCGGATTTTATTTCAAAACCTCCTTTTACCATGTCTTCCGCCAAATCAAAACTTCCATCTAAATCTAAGTAATGAGTATGAGGGAAACTATAGGCAACATGCAAGGCAGCAGTAATACTGATAATGCTTTCGTCGTTGCAGCCCCAAAATAATTCAATACCAGCTGGCTTTGCGATACCGGCTATTTCTCTGGCCCCCAATATGCCGCCACATTTCATCAATTTAATATTATAAATACCAAATGGGTGGTTAACGCTGGCTAGGTCAAGGGCGGCTTTTGCATGATGTAGTGATTCATCTGCAGCTAGTTTTTTTCTCTTTGATGAATCTAATAATAATTGATCGGTTTCTTTTCCTACAGGAAGTGGCTGTTCAATTAATTCCAAACCGGTATGTTCTGTTGCATTGATAAACCGGGTGAGTTTGCTTAAAGTATAGCCTTGATTGGCATCTACTCTAATTTTGATTTGCTTACCATATTTTTCATTTAATAGTAACACTCTTTCAATGTCTTCCTCTACCTCTAAACCCGTTTTAATTTTAAAAATATCGAAACCCTGAGCTAAATATTCTGCTGCATCTGCCAATGTTTCCGCTGTATTTTTAATTCCAATAGTTACGGAAGTTTTAAGCGGTCCGGATTGTATTCCATAAAATTCTGCTACTGATATACCAGCCCATTTTCCAAAAGCGTCGTGCAAAGCAATATCTAAAGCAGCTTGTGTTCCTGGTAAATGGTGAAAATGCTTCTGCGCTTCAACAATTATTTTTTGAAAGCCTCTGATATCTCGCCCAATAAATTGTTGAACAAAATCAGATTCAAGATTAGCCAATGTTTGAATAGGACTTTCGCCTACCACATCTTCAGCAGGACTGGCCGAACCAATTCCAATGATTCCATTGGCCAATATTATTTCTATAAATACAATTGATACATCGGAGTAAGTATTGTATGCAATAGTATAGGGCTTTTTTAAAGCCATGTGTTTTATAAATGATCGAATAGCAATAATTTTCATGAATTCTACATTTATTGCAATAATGATTTTAATACAGGAATCAAAGGCGCAACCCCTTCTTGAATGGGCAATAAAACGGGTATCTGAAGGGCTGATTGCATAGAAGCTTGAATGGCAATTGCCTCCTCGTTACTACAGCCTTCTGTGTTCATTGCTAAAGCAATCACTTTAGAACCAAACTGTTCAATAATGGCTATCTCCGATTCAACACTAGGTATTTTACCCCAATGTGCTTCGTTGTCAAAATAGATTCTTTTAGGGGCAAAGAGAAGAACTACCTGCTTTGCATTTCCAGAAATCAACAGCTCTAATCCACAAGGCCCACTAGGATTTCTTAATGCAGACTGGCCTTCTAAAAAAATAATGTTTGGGTTAACTTCTTTATTACAAGTAAGAATTGCGTTTTCCAATTCTCCTGAAACAAAATCATTCAAGGTAGAATCGAATACAAATCCATATTTGCTTCCCTGCAACCAACCTGTTTGGCCAGTGTAAATCATTTCTGCTTTAATATTTTCTTTCGCACAAGCTTGCATCAACATTCTGGCAGTGGTTCTTTTACCCATAGCACAGTCCATACCAATTACCGCAACTATAGGTGTTTTAATATTGAAAATATCACCAGTAAAAAAATGAAGGTCTTCTCTTTTCTTGGGCTTTCTAATATCTGTAAGGGTGATATTATTTTTCTGAGCTAATTCAACTAAGTCTGCATGGTCATTTAAATAATCGTGTAATCCATTTACAATCGAAAGGCCATTGGTAATGGCTGCTTTAATAATCACCAACATTTCTGAGGGCAATTTCCCCCCTACTGTTGCAACTCCAATAATGAGTGTTTCTGCATCGGGTACAAATAAAAGTGCCGTTGCTAAGTCAGCATAAATAGGAATATTTCTGTGTTTGCCATCTAACAATTCACCGGCATCTTTATTCGCCGTATCTGCTTGGTCAATTATTCCAGTGATTAAAAACCGATCAGAACCTCTTACCAAACCATGTGCAGTTTTTGCATCTGAAGTTTGGTATAGTCCATTTGTTAATACCAGTGCTTTTTTCATGTTGCTTGCTTAGTTACGTTTAATTAAAGTTCCAGATAGTTCACCAGTAGCTTGTTGTTGCTGATAAACTAATTTTCCATTTACCCAAACATAATTGATTCCAGTAGACAAGGCTTTACCATTATCAATCGTTGCATTGTCATTCACAGTAGAGGGATCAAACAACACTAAATCAGCAAAATAACCAACTGCTATTTTTCCTCTTTGTTTTAAACCCAACTGTTGAGCGGTTAATCCTGTCATTTTATGTATTGCTTGACTAAGTGTGAGTTGTTGCTGCTCTCGAACATATTTTCCTAACACTCTAGTAAAAGCGCCATATCCTCTGGGGTGCCCTCCTGCGGCTCCGTCTGAACAAATATTTGCATGAGACCATTTTATAAATTCGGCAACATCCGCATCGTTCATAGACTTGCCTGCCAAAGCTTCAATGCCACCCGCGTTAGGATTTGCTTTTTTATAATTGGCTGCAAGTTGAATTAAATTCATAAGGGTTGCTGCTTCAGATTCATTTCTTTCTTTGGCAATAGCACCAATTGTTTTGCCTGCATAAGATGGATGAGGTGCAAATCTCACTAATACCGATTGGTTGGCATCAAATAATTTATTCACAGCCAACTCTGCGCTTTTAAGATTGGTAAATTGCTTGTCTGGAAACAAAACACGTAAAGTAGAATTCCAAAAATTGTATGGGTATACATCGGCAGTGATCTCTACTCCTTGTTTACGTGCCAACTCCAGTTTCTTAATAATCAATTGCGCATTGCCCCAATCATCTTTATTGGCAATTTTAATGTGCGACAATTTTACAGGCATACCAGTTATTTTTCCAATGTCAATAATTTCATCAATGGCTTCATTTAATTGGATGTCTTCGCTTCTAATATGACTCATGTATCTGCCTTTAAACTTTGCAGTTAGTTGAGCCAATGCTAATACTTCTTCTTTACTACTATAAAATGCCGATTCATATTCTAAACCAGTAGATAAACCCAATGAACCTTTTTGTAAATCGGTTGCTAAGTATTTTTTCATTTGGGCAATTTCTTCTAAAGTTGATTTTCGGAATACATCGTTTTCGCCCATTATTTTTTCTCGAACAGAACTATGCCCCGTATAGCTGGCAACATTAACAGCAATTTTGTGTTGCTTAAAAAACCTATTTAAACTATCCATGGGGTAGCTATCTCCATCTTGTCCTATTATAATAGTGGTAATTCCTTGGTTAGTCATAGCCACACCGGTAGGCTCTTTTTTTAAGCTGCCAAAATGATGACTATGTGAATCTATAAAACCCGGACTTAAATATTGTTCCTTGCCATCAATTACGATTTCACCAGCAAATGGGGTTAAGTTTCCAACTGCCACAATACGGTATCCACTAATTCTTACAGCCCCCTTTTTTGCATTGCTGCCTGATCCATCTACTATCCATACATTTTGAATAAGTGTAGAAGGATTTTGTTTGGTTTGGCTATGTAATTGAAATTGTGATACAATTAAAAGCAGGATTAAATAAAAACGAACCAGATTTTTCATAAAGTAGTTGGATGATACAATCCTTAAATTTATTAAACATGATTGGAATAATAAAATGCAAACATGGAATGACTTTATTTTGCCCTACCTGTCGTTTTGAATTTCTTTAAGCTTATTTTATAGGGTAGTTTCTTTAAACGGCCTTATATTTATTACACCAATTTACTTTTGAATGCCAGATCCAAATTTTGAGCGAATACCATCAACACCTCCTATAATACTACCACTCCCTCCTGGAACTAAACGTGTACAATGGTCTGTAATGATTCCAGTTTATAACTCTATTCATTATTTAGAGCAAACATTAAATTCTGTATTATCTCAAGATTTTGGAGAAGACCGAATGCAAATAGAAGTGGTGGATGATATCAGCAATGATGGGGATGTAGCTGCATTAGTAGAAAGAGTTGGTAAAGGAAGGGTTACCTATTTTTTACAACCAGTGAATGTGGGCAACGTTAGAAACTTTGAAACCTGCATTAATAGAGCAGTTGGAGAATATGTTCATATTTTACATGGGGATGATTATGTAGAGAAAGGCTTTTATACAGCGATTACCCAATTATTCATTGATTTTCCTGAAGCAGGAGCTGCTTGTACAGATTGGCGTGTAGTGGATGATGCTGGTATACCGGTTTGGACTAATGCTCCTGTTGGAGATGAACGAGGAATTTTAAAGGATTGGCACCATCGAATTGCAATCAGACAATATCTAGAACCACCAGCAAAAGTGGTTAAAAGAAGTACGTACGAAAACTTGGGCTCTTTTTATATGGTTAATTGTTCAGAGGATTGGTTAATGTGGAACAGAATTGCCGCCAAATATCCAGTGGCTTATCATCCTGAAGTATTGGCTAAATACCGTAATCACGATCAAAATACCACTGCTGTTTCATTCAAGAATAGAAAAAATTTTTTAGACATCGAAAAAACGATGTTATACAATATTGCTCACCTACCTGAACACTTAAGGGCTACATCAGAAAAAGCATCCCGCAAAAACTTTGCGTTTTATTTTGCCAATTTAGCACACAGACAATGGCACGCCAATCATGATAAGGAAGAAGCGCTGATCGTTGCTAAAGATGCATTGAAGTTTCAAGTAAATGCGTACTCACTAAAACTCTATCTTAAACTCTTGATTAAATTGGTAGCAGGATACAAGGGGAAGACCAAATAAGTTCTACCCATTTTATTTTAGTTTTGACACAAATTTAAAGAATGGTAAAGGCATTCCTATTCGATTTAAACGGAACAATTGTAGATGATATGGCATACCATAAAAAAGTATGGTATCATGTATTGGTAAATGAATTGGGGGCTAAAATGAGTTTTGAAGAAGTGGCTGCAGAAATGTATGGTAAAAACTCAGAACTATTAGATCGGGTATTTGGTAAAGGAAGATTTAGTCCAGAACAAGTAAGCGAAATTGAAATGGCCAAAGAAAGGAAGTACCAAGAGATATACAGGCCAGTTATGAAACCCCTTGATGGGTTAATGGAATTTTTAGATGCTGCCAGTTCAGCTGGAATTTCTATGGGTATTGGCTCTGCTGCCATTCCATTTAATATTGATTTTGTTTTAGATGAATTAAATATCCGCCATTATTTTTCTACAGTAGTGAGTGCATTTGATGTGCCAGTGAGTAAACCAAATCCTGATGTATTTCTAAAAGGAGCGGCCGATTTAGGAGTAGACCCAGCTGACTGTATTGTTTTTGAAGATGCACCGAAAGGAGTAGAAGCAGCTGCAAATGCGGGAATGAAAGCAGTGGCAATTACTACCATGCATACTCCGGATGAATTTAAACAATACGATAATATTATTGCGTTTACGAAAGACTACGGAACCCTTTCTCACTTATTGAAATAAGTAATACAAGAAATTGGTATAATAATTTGGACTAGCCCATTTGTTTTGGTTAAATTGTTTTCCAAAATCAGTAATAATGGCAATACCCAATTGGATAGGTGTTTATCCTGCATTGTTAACTCCTTTTAATTCCGACGAAACCATTGATGAAAAATTATTTTTAAAAAACCTCCAAGCACAAATTGACGCGGGTGTGCAAGGAGTAATTATTGGAGGCTCTTTAGGAGAAGCAAGTACTTTGTTGAATGAAGAAAAAATTCTGCTTTTAAAAACGGCCAAATTATTTGCGCCAATGAACTTCCCCATCATTCTAAATATTGCAGAGTCAACAACCAAAGCAGCAGTAGCATTTGCAAAAGAAGCAGAAGCAGCGGGTGCAGGTGGGTTTATGTTGTTGCCCCCCATGCGTTATAAGTCTGACGATTATGAAACTGTTCAATATTTTAAAGCAGTAGCTGCAGCAACTTCTTTGTCTATTATGATTTACAATAATCCAGTAGATTATAAAATAGAAGTAACATTAGAAATGTTTGAAGCATTAAAGGAACATTCAAATATTCAAGCAGTTAAAGAATCTACCAGAGATGTTTCAAATGTAACCAGAATGAAGAATCGTTTTGGAGATCGATTTAAAATTCTTTGTGGAGTAGATACGCTGGCTTATGAAGAACTCTGTTTGGGTGCAGATGGTTGGATTGCTGGTTTAGTAGATGCTTTTCCTGAAGAAACAGTTGCAATCTATAAATTAACCAAAGCGGGCAAGTTAGCAGAAGCGCTAAGCATTTATCGTTGGTTCTTGCCTTTGTTAGAATTAGATATTCATCCTAAATTGGTACAATATATTAAATTGGCTGCAACCCATACTGGTATTGGATCTCCGCATGTAAGGGCACCCCGACTTCCATTAACCGGAGATGAATTAAACAAGGTAAATAATATCATCAAGAGTGCCTTAGCCGTACGTCCTATTTTACCAGACTACCGATCATTATAAAATTATGACTACGAGTTTACAATCATTTAGCACTATAAAAGGAGCATATATACCAACCACTTTTCCTATTTCTTCAAAAGAAGAAGTAGAACAAGTACTGCATGATGCTGCAGCTGCTTCCATCCCCTTCAGTAAAAAAACTTTTATTGAAAGGGCGAAATTTTTAGAAGCCATTGCAGATGCCATCATGGAATTGGGAGATCTATTATTAGAAAAAACCCATGAAGAAACAGCTTTGCCACTTATAAGGTTAACCGGAGAAAGAGGAAGAACCTGTACTCAATTAAAACTGTATGCGAATATATTGCGGAATGGTTCATGGTGTGATGCAGTAATTGATACGGCCATGCCTGAACGCCAACCCTTACCCCGTGCCGATTTAAGAAGAATACTACAACCCATTGGGCCAGTATTGGTTTTTGGGGCCAGTAATTTTCCTTATGCTTATTCAACAGCAGGCGGTGATACTGCTTCTGCTTTGGCTGCTGGATGTCCTGTAATTGTTAAAGCACATGAATCACATTTAGGTACCAATGATTTGGTTGCACAAGCTATATTACTTGCAGCTGAAAAAACGGGAATGCCAAAGGGTGTATTTGCAAGCTTGGTAGGAACCGGTCCTGTATTGGGTCAGCAATTGGCTTCCGATGAAAGAATACAATCCATCGGTTTTACAGGATCATATAAAGCGGGTATGGCATTGTATACCACTGCAACACAAAAAAGAAAAACACCTATTCCTGTATATGCAGAAATGAGTAGTATCAATCCGGTTATACTATTACCGGAATTGCTTACTCAAAAAACTGCATCTATTGCATTTGCATTAGCAGGTTCAATTAGTTTAGGAGTAGGACAGTTTTGTACCAGTCCTGGATTAATATTTGCACTAGACGACAGTGCAACCCAATCTTTTGCAGCTGAATTAACCACTGCATTGGCAGCAGTTTCACCTGCTACTATGTTGAACCCGCAAATATGTAACACGTATTATAGAGATAAAAAACAATTGGCCAGCACAAATAATATTAAAATAATATTTGAGGGATCAGAACTGTCTGAAGTTTTTCAAGCCACTCCAGCTTTAATGCAAACAACAGGTGTACATTTTATGGCAAACCCTTCTTTGCAAAAAGAAATCTTTGGTCCTTGTAGTTTATTGGTAGTGTGCAAAAATGAAGCTGAACTATATACTGCTATAGAATCATTGGAAGGACAGTTAACAGGTTCGGTATATGGATCAACCGAAGAATTAATGCAGAACCAACCACTGGTTGATTCTTTGCAACAAAAAGTGGGCAGATTAATATTTAACAATGTACCTACTGGTGTAGAAGTATGCAATGCAATTGTACATGGTGGACCATTTCCTGCAACAACTGATGCAAGAACCACTTCTGTAGGACCTGAAGCAATAAGAAGATTTGCAAGGCCGGTTTGTTACCAAGATTGTCCAGAATCATTGTTGCCACTGTATTTGCGCAATAGTAACGAAGCGGGTATACTAAGATTGGTTAATGGAGTTTTAACTACTGAAGCAATTGAATAAGTATCAGTTTGACTAAATAGATTATTGACTAAATATGGCGCATAAAAAATTCTTTTGCATAGATGCACATACTTGTGGCAATCCAGTAAGATTGGTTGCAGGTGGAGGCCCTTTATTAGAAGGCAATTCAATGATGGAAAGACGCTTGCATTTTATGCGTGACTATGATTGGATTAGAAAAGGGTTAATGTTTGAACCACGCGGACACGATATGATGAGCGGAAGCATATTATATCCACCCTGTGATCCGCAAAATGATATTGGGGTGTTATATATAGAAACCAGTGGTTGTTTGCCCATGTGCGGACATGGAACAATTGGAACCATTACCATTGCTATTGAAGAAGGATTGGTTCAACCAAAACAGCCAGGTAAACTTAGAATAGAAACACCAGCAGGATTGGTATTGATTGAATATAAACAAGAAGGTAAAAAAGTAGTTTCAGTAAAACTAACCAATGTGCCCGCCTTCTTGTATGCCACTGATTTGGTAGTTGAATGCAGCGGGCTTGGCACCATTCAAGTAGATGTGGCTTATGGTGGAAACTTTTATGCCATTGTAGATCCACAAGAAAATTTTGCTGGGCTGGAGCATTTTACCGCAGACCAATTAATTAGTTTTAGCAGGGAGTGTAGAACTTATTTAAACAAGCATTACTCATTTGTACATCCAGATAATGAACATATCAAAGGCCTAAGTCATTTATTGTGGACGGGTAAGACAATAAGTGAAAAAGCTACTGCTAGAAATGCCGTTTTTTATGGAGACAAAGCGATTGATCGTTCTCCATGTGGTACAGGAACTTCTGCAAGAATGGCACAATGGTACGCAAAGGGTTTATTAAAACAAGGAGAAGTGTTTGTGCATGAAAGTATAATTGGCTCTATTTTCAATGGAACAATTGAAGCGGTTACAACAGTGAATGAGCAGCCTGCTATTATTCCAGGAATAGAAGGATGGGCAAGAGTAACAGGATACAATACCATTATAATAGATGACGATGATCCTTATGCACACGGATTTCAAGTTATTTAAGGGCACCACTTCACTATATAAATTGAGATAAAGTTTAAAATAAACCGATGAAAAAATATTTATTAGCATTAAGTTTTTCAGCAGCAATTGTAACAATGCCTGCAATTGTTGAAGCACAAGTATCTCCCAATGAGTGGATTCCTTGTCAGGAAATGCCTGCATTGATTCAGCGTTTCACTGCAGATAGTAGGGTGCTGAACAGATACTATAGCCCTGCCCTCAATAATAGTCGTGGAGGTTTTGGCGCAGATTGGAGTATTGGATCACCAGAAAAAAATACCCGTTTACAAAAATTGGTAAAAGACTACCAACAACAATTGGCTGCAGTTAATTTTAAGAACTTAAGTCAAGAATGTAAGGCAGACTATATTTTATTTAAGCGAGACCTTTCAAGCAGATTAGAACAATTGCAATTGGATGCAGCATCATTACAAAAAGTTGCTAGCTGGGTAGTTTTTACTGATAAAATTTATGCATTAGAACAACTTCGCAGAAGAGGTACACAACCCGATGCAAAAGCTGTTGCAAAAGATTGGAACGATATTATTGATCAAGTAAAACAGTTACAAGAAAAATTAAAGAAAACAAGTACAATTGACCCTGATGATGTTGCAATGGCTACAGCAGCCATTAATAATGCACGCAATACCGTTCAAAGCATATTTGAATTTTACAATGGATACGATCCATTATTTAGTTGGTGGGTTCCTGTAACACAAAAGTCTTTGGATGAAGCATTGAATGCTTACAGTACTGCTTTTAGAGCCAAAGCCAATAGCACATTAACAGCTTCTGATAAAAGTGGAATTGTGGGTGTTCAAGCAGGAAGAGAGAGTTTGATCAGACAATTAAAAAATGAAATGATTCCTTATACACCAGAGGAGTTAATTGATATTGCCAATAAAGAATTTGCTTGGTGCGAAGCTGAAATGTTGAAAGCTGCCAAAGAAATGGGATTTGGAAATGACTGGAAAGCTGCATTAGAAAAAGTGAAAAACACCTATGTGCCAGAAGGCAAACAGCCCGAACTCATTTTAAAATTGTACAACGAAAGCATTGATTTTCTAAAGAAAAATCAGCTCATTACAATTCCATCATTGGCCGAAGAAACTTGGGGCATGATGATGATGAGTCCCGAGCGCCAGTTGGTTGCTCCCTTCTTTTTAGGCGGTGCAGATATTATTATTTCTTATCCCACGAATACCATGACATATCAGGATAGAATGATGAGTATGCGTGGAAACAATCCTCACTTTTCTAAAGCCGTGGTTCACCATGAGTTAATTGCCGGACATAATTTGCAACAGTTTGTAAATCAACGCAACAGAACTTATAGAAATTTCGGAACCCCTTTCTGGAGTGAAGGTTGGGCATTGTATTGGGAAT
>Ga0315909_10002805_pt1 | contig 21936 bp, 21 predicted proteins | sample LakEriMetagenome_11_FD_203527 | JGI IMG/M metagenome (GOLD analysis project Ga0315909, IMG submission 203527) | Freshwater fungal communities from buoy surface, Lake Erie, Ohio, United States - Buoy 2 MA125 | ecosystem: Environmental > Aquatic > Freshwater > Lake | place: USA: Lake Erie, Ohio... | reverse complement strand
GGGCGGAGCCGTCCTTGAGGTGCTTCTCGACGGTCTGCTTGGCGGAAAGGGTCGAACCGGCGACGCCGGCGAGGCGCACGACTTCCATGCCCAGCTTGAGGACGAGGTCCTGCAGGTCTTCGGGGCCTTCGCCCTTCAGGAGGCGGACGGCTTCGAGGACTTCCAGGCCCGTGCCGACGGAGTCGCCGAGGGGCTGGTTGATGTCGGTCACGAGGGCCACGCACTTGCGGTTGAGCGAGCGGGCGACGCGGGTGACGATGCGGGCGAGCTGCTTGGCCTGCTCGAGGTCGCGGATGAAGGAACCGTTGCCCCACTTCACGTCGATCACCAGGCCTTCGCAGCCTTCGGCGAGCTTCTTGGAGAGGATGCTGCCCGTGATGAGCGGGAGGGACGGGATCGTGCCCGTCTTCTGGCGCAGCTTGTAGAGGATATCATCCGCAGGAGCGATCTCACTGCACTGCTCGGTGACGGCGCAACCCACGCGTTCGAGCTGCTGGCGGAACTGGTCCATGGTGGCCTTGCCCTTGAAGCCCGGGATCGAGCTGAGTTTCTCGACGGTCGAGAGGCAGAATTCTTCGTCCTTGCCGTTCATACCGGGCATGATGACGCCGGCGGCGGCGCCGAGGGGGCCGAGCACCATGGAAGTCTTGTCGCCTACTCCGCCGGTCGAGACCTTGGCGATCTTCGGCTGGGTGAGACGGTCGAGGTCGATGACGTCGCCCGAGAGGCGAAGCTCTTCGGCGAGGAGCGCGGTCTCCTGCGCGGACATCTGTTTGAAGAAGATCGCCATCGCGAGGGCGGCCTGCTGCGCCTCCGGCATCTCGGCGTCCATGATCGAGTCGACGATATGACGGATCTCGTCGGCGGTGAACTCGCCGCCATCCCGCTTCTTCTCGATGAGAGAGGTGAAGGAGGGCTTCTCCTTACGCTTGTGGTCCAAGATTTTCTCTGTCATAAGTAGTTAGGATTGTGAAGGTTAGGGCCATTCTGCGGAGGACAGGGAGGCGGACTCGCTGTGATGTAAGATTTTCTTGAAAAGTCGAGCCTAAACAGACAAGGCGACCCTTTAGCGTCAAAAAGACCCGCCCTCGCCTGCGTTAGACGACGTAATCACCCCTGATTCGGCCTAGGAGGTCTTTCTAGAAGGAAGGCAGGACTTACCTCAGACGACCCTGATAAAGGGCGTCTGAACCGACCAGGGAGGCCCGGAGGAGCCCCGTCGGGAGCGTCACCCCATCCTGCCAGCCGGGCGCCGTCGGATCGCCGGAGCGCGGAGCGACGAAGGCATACAGGTAGTCCGCGGCGCCGGCCGCGAGCATGGACGCCGCAAGCCGCGGGCCGGCTTCGACGAGCACGCCGGTGATCTTCTCCTGGGGGCAACGTTCCGCCCAGACCTGAAGGAAGGAAGCTTCGTCGCCGACCAAGGACCAGACCTGCACGCCCTCGGCCTCATACCAGGCGAGGTCGGACTTCTTGGCGGCGGCGCCGAGGCCGACGACGATGGTGCGCGTGCGGTGCGCATCTTGGAAGAGATTCAGTCCGGTCCGGCCGGCGGTCTTGAAATGACGATCCAGCACGAAGCGCACCGGACAGGTCTCGCCGTCGTCGCCCCGCGCGGTGAGGCGCGGATTATCGGCGAGCGCGGTGTCGGCGCTCACGGCGATGGCCGGGAAGAGCCGACGCAGGCGATGCACATAGGCCTGGGCGGCCGGTCCGGTGATCGCCCTGCCCTGCCCGGCCGGCAAGGTCAGCTTGCCGTCGAGCGTGGCGGCGACCTTGAGCGCGATGAGCGGCGCACCGCGGGTGATCCAGTGATTGAAGATGAGGTTCAGTTCGGCGCATTCCTCGCCGAGCACGCCTTCGACGACCGCCACGCCCTTGGCACGCAGGAGCTCGAGGCCATGGCCGGCGTGGGCCGGATTCGGATCACGGGCGCCGACGACCACGGTGCGGATACCAGAAGCCAGGATCGCATCCACGCAAGGCGGGGTGCGCCCGTGCGTGCAGCAAGGCTCCAACGTGACGTGCAGGACCGCGTCGGCGGCGGGCTTACGGCCCAAGGCGCGCAGGGCCATGACCTCGGCATGCGGATCGCCGGCCTTGGCGTGGAAGCCTTCGGCGACGATCCGGCCGCCTTCGGTGATGACCGCCCCCACCATCGGGTTCGGGTGCGTGCGTCCCCAAGCCTGACGGGCGAGCTCGAGGGCTCGCCGCATCGGAGGCTCGGAAGCGGGGACGGACACGATCAGCGATTGCGCTTACGCGAGACCGCGGCCGCCTTGGCGCTGCCAGGGGTCAGCTGCGGTTCGGAGTAGTAACGGAAACCTTCGAGCTTACGGCGCTCGATGGTGCGGCCGAGGAGGACTTCGATCTGCTGCAGGTGGTGCATCTCGTCCGGCGAGTAGAGCGTGAAGGCTTCGCCTTCGGCGGAAGCGCGGCCGGTTCGGCCGATGCGGTGGACGTAGTCTTCGGCGTGCTCGGGCACGTTGTAATTGATGACGTGCGTCACGCCGCGGATGTCGAGGCCACGCGAGGCGATGTCGGTCGCCACCATGATGCTGAACTTGCCCGACTTGAAACCGGCGAGCGCGGCGGCGCGTTCGGATTGCGAACGATCGGCGTGCATCGTGGCGACGGGCGTGCCGTGGCCTTCGATCCATTCGGCGATACGGTCGGCGTCGCGTTTGGTGCGGGTGAAGACGATGACGGACTTATAGCCGCTTTTGTTGAGCAGGGACAGCAGCAGGTCGTACTTCTGGAAGATGTCGACCGGGTAGATCGCGTGTTCGACCGTGTCGGCGGCGCCGAGGCCGGTGCGGACGTCGACGGTCACCGGATCGCGGAGGGCCCAGCCGGCGATGCGGCCGATGGCGTCGGAGATCGTGGCGGAGAAGAGCAGCGTCTGGCGCTCCTTCGGGCAGTAGTTGACGATGCGGGTGACGTCCTCGATGAAGCCCATGTCGAGCATGCGGTCGACTTCGTCCATGATCAGCATCTGGATGGACTTCAGATCGAGGATCTTCTGCTCATGCAGGTCGAGGAGGCGACCCGGGGTGGCGATGACGACGTCGACGCCTTCCTCGAGCGCCTTGACCTGGGCGCCGTAACCCACGCCGCCGTAGAGGAGCGCGGTGCGGGTGCCGAAGTGCTTGCCGTATTTCTGGAAGTTCTCGTCGACCTGGACGGCGAGTTCGCGCGTCGGCACGAGCACGAGGCAGCGGGGCTTGCCGGCGGCGGGACCCAGCAGGGAAAGCGTCGGGAGAGCGAAGGCGGCGGTCTTGCCGGTGCCGGTCTGGGCGGCGCCGATGAGATCCTTGCGGGCCATGATGACGGGGATCGCCTGAGCCTGGATGGGGGTCGGCGTCACATAGCCGTGTTCGGCTAAGGAGCGCAGGACTGGCTCGGGCAGACCGAGGTCGGAAAACGTAGACATAAAGTTGAGTTAGAAAGCGATACGCGGGGGCAAAGGGAAAGGATAAAGGGAGGAAAACTCGGCTGAGAAGCCAAACCAACGCCTAGGCGCGGCTTTTGCCCGCCTTCGGGTCCGGGTTTGACAATCCCACCGAGATTCCCTGCATAGGACTTCCTTCCTCCCAAGGAAGGACGCACGGTGGTTGTAGCTCAGTTGGTTAGAGCACTGGTTTGTGGTACCAGGGGTCGGGGGTTCAAGTCCCCTCAATCACCCCACTTTGCAAGAGCCTCGGAGCAATCCGGGGCTCTTCTCTTTTAGCCCCTTGGCTGCCTAGCCCTGTCCCTAGCCCTAGTTCTTTCCCTAGCCCTGGGCTCAGCCGTGGGCGCCCTTGGACTTGAAGTAGGCCTCGATGGTGTCGCGAATGGCTTTCTCGAAGACGTCGTCCTTGGCCTTGATCTCGGCGTCGATGGTCGGCTCCCCGACCTGGGCGCCGCGGCGGAACCACTTCTCTCCGCTGAAGGAGAAGTGCTGGCCGTAGTAACTGGCGTAGGTGACGTGGAATTTATAACCCGACGGATAGTTGGTCAGGAAGACCGAGGCCTTGGCCACCGGGTAGTCGGGTTTCACCTTGAGCAAGGCCTTGCGCACCTCGGCGGTCACCTCGGCAGAGGTGCACTTGATCTGGTGGTCCATGAAGCGCGCGTCGTCGAACTCGACGTCCATCGGGAAGAACACGCCGGACTTCATGCCGTGGAACGCGGTGCCGGGGACGCCGAAGTAAAGCAACGCGGCCGAGACGGCGGTGACAGCGATCAGCGAGCCCATGACGGCCAGCGGATGCATCGGCTTCTTCAGTTCGACGGAACACATGGGCGAAAGAGATAGATAGCCCTCGCCCCGAATCAATCAGATTGGGGCCAGGGCCGGCGGCTTACTTCAGCGTCTGGAGGTAGGCCTTCACGTCCTCGAGCTCCTGCGGCTTGAGGATCAGGCCCATCGGGGGCATCGGGGAGACGCCGAGCTTCTCGAAGCCCTTCGCGAGGACCTTGTTGGGCTCGACCAGGGATTCGTGGATGTAGGCGGGCGTCGCTCGGGTGGCGATGCCGTCAAGCGCGGGACCGATGGCGCTGCCCTTCCCTCCCACCATGTGGCAGATGGCGCAAGCAGCCGTGGGATGTTTCCAGAAGATGTCCGCTCCGCGGGCCGCCACGCCGGCGGTCACCGCAGCCTCGCCCGCGACGGTGAGCTCCGAGAGGCGGACGTCGTCATAGAAGGAATCACCGGTGGCGACGTGCAGCAGGTTGATGCTGGCCTTGGTGCGATTGCCGCTGTTGAAGACGACCTCGACCTCGGTCCAGTCGGACTCGCGGGCGGTGACCTTCTCGGTCTCGGCGCGGCCGATGTGATCATTAAGGCTGGCTTTGCCGCGCATGGCATGGGTCTTGATCCAGGCGCTGAGACGGTACTCGGTGTTCGGCTTCAGCGGAACGTCGGCGAAGAAGCTCGTGTCGGCCTCGCCACGGGTGATGGCGCGCATGGCGTGCTTGCCGGAGCGCACGTTCTTCGGATCGATGACGATGCCCCAGTTGGCGTCCTTGTTGCCCGCGCGCTGGCCGTAGTCGCGGCGCTTCCAGCCGAGCGGGGTCTTCTTGTCGTCAGCGACTTCTTCGAAGCCGGGGTTAGGCAGGAGGTTGGGGCCTTCGACGTAAGTCGCGGTCTTGTGCTTCTTGGCGAGCAGGCGGGAAGCTTCGTTGAGCCATTCGTCGGACTTCACCGCGGGATCGGCGGCAAGCTGGCGGACGAGCGTCTGGACTTCCGGGGAAGTCGGGAAATCGGCGAGCTTCACGAGGGCGGCCAGTCGGGTGGCCGGGGCCTTGTCGGCCACGACGCCCGCGCCGTAGAAGAGCTTCTGGGCGGCGGCATCGGCGCCGAGGGCGCGGATGGCATTGCGACGGAGCTCAGGTGAAGCGGAGAGCAGCGCGGCCTGGTGGGTGGCGGCGTCGAGTTCGCCGAGGCCGTGCAGGGACCAAAGCGCGTGGATGGCGGCGACGTCGGCGGAGGACTTGGTCACGAGCTCGCGGAGGGCCGGAGCGAGGTCCTGCTTCTTCCCTTCGACGATCAGGCGCTGGGCGCGGAGGCGACCATACTGCGTGCCACCGGAGAGGCCGGCGAGGAGCTCGGCGGAGGATTCGCCCTGGGCGGCCTTGGCGACGGCGCCGGACTTGTCCCAGACGATGCGATAGATACGGCCGCGGGCGTGGTCACGCAGGTCGTTCTCGTGCGCGCCACCGACGCCGGTCTTGGCATCGTAACCGCCGCGGTTCACGCTCGGGGTCGGGTTGTGCTGGATGATGAAGTTCTGCCAGTCGGCGAACCAGATGGCGCCGTCGGGACCGACTTCGGCGAAGACCGGCGACATCCATTCGTCGGAGCTGGCGACGAGGCTGTAGCCATCCTTGGCGACGTAGCCGGCGCCGGCAGGCTGGACGTCCATGAGGCCGATGAGTTTCATCGTCGGCTCACAGACCATCGCCTTGCCCTGCAGGCGCTCCGGCAGCTGCGGAGAATAGATGAAAGTCGCGCCAGCCGCGGCGGTCCAGCCGCCCATCACGTCGACCTGACGGAAGTTCGGGGTGATCGTGTGCGCCTTGTCGACGACGTTGATCTTCTTGGCCGACATGCCGCGGGAGCCCTTGGCCCAGGCCGTGGCGGGGATGCCGCCGAAGAAGATCGGGGCGTTGTTGGCCGTGCCGCCGAAGGAGTCGCCGGCCGCATTGGCGCCGTAACCCCAGGTGTTGTTGGAGAACTGGTGGAGGAACTCGAGCTTGGCGCCGTCCGCGCTGAAGCGGTAGCTGCCCATGGCGAAGTTCTTCTTTTCTCCGCCGACTTCGCCGGCGAAACCGCTGTAGCCGACCGCGCCGCGCAGCCAGTTGTCATAGCCATAGGAAAGGCTGCTCGCCTGGGCGTGAGTATCGCGGATGCCCCAGCCGGTGATGATGACCTTACGGACGTCGGCCTTATCGTCGCCATCGGTATCCTGGAGGAAGACGAAGTTCGGCGCCTGCGCGACGATCACGCCACCATTGGCGAAGACCAGGCTCGTCGGGATATTGAGCTTATCGGCGAAGACCGTGAACTTGTCGGCCTTGCCGTCGCCGTCGGTATCTTCGCAGATCTTGATGCGATCGTTACCCTGCTGCTGGTCTTCCTTCACGCCGTGCGGGTAGTCGGAGGTCTCACAGACCCAAAGGCGGCCACGGGCGTCCCAAGCGAACGCGATCGGCTTCATGATGTCCGGCTCGGCGGCGAAGAGCACCAGCTTCAGGTCGGCGGCGACCTGCGTGCGCTCCATGCTGCCCTTGACGGAGAAAGGCTTCTGGAAGGTCAGCGGCTCTGGGCGCTTCTCGTAATTGGCGACGTTGCCGTTCTTCTCGCGGACCTCCGGTTCGCGCTGGGCGAGGAACTTCTGCCAGGCAGCCTTACGGTCAGCGGACAGCGCGGCTTCGAGCTCGCGGCGGAAAGACTCAGGGGTGGTATCGGTCTTGACGACGAGCATCGGCAGCCGAAAGGGGTGGGAGAAGGGCGACTTGACGGCGACCGCGTCGTATCGTTCGAACTCGACGGGGGCGGGAGTCGCGCGCGTGGCGTAGTCGAACCAGATCGCATCGCGACCGAGCTCAGCCATCAGCGAGTGGAGCGGGCCGACGGCGGACTGCTCTTCGCCGGAGGCGTCGAGATAGAGAACGCGAATCGGACCGGAAGTCGGCGCGGCGGAGGCGAGGACGGCGAAGCAGGCCGACAGGAAGGCGACGAAGGGGCGCATAGGGGTATGCAACAAGCCAAAGCCCCGGAGGTTCGGAAGCAACCCGCAGAATCGTCAAAAAGTGGGCAATCCCGACCGCGGCAGCGGCTGGACTGTCGTAAAAATAAAAGAACCCGGCGGGCGGCGGCCCACTCGACCAAAAAAACGGCGCCCAAATGGGCGCCGTGTTCAGGGAGCGATCGCTCAGCGACCTCAGTGGTCGTGGTGGTCGTGACCACCGCCGGCAGGCTTGCTGTCCTCGGGCATGTCGGTGATCAGGCACTCGGTCGTGAGCAGCAGGCCGGCCACGGAGGCGGCGTTGATGATCGCGGTGCGGGTGACCTTGGTCGGGTCGACGACGCCGGCCTTGATGAGGTCTTCGTACGCGCCGGTCGCCACGTTGTAACCCTCGGCACCCTTGTGCTTGAGCATCACTTCCTGGACGATGAGGGAACCTTCGACCCCGGCGTTGAAGCACAGCGTGCGGAGGGGCTCTTCGATCGCCTTACGGACGATCTGGGCGCCGATCTTTTCGTCGCCGGCGAGGGAGTTGATCACGGAGTCGATGGCCTTGACGGTGCGCAGGAGAGCGACACCACCGCCGGGGACGATGCCTTCTTCGACGGCCGCACGGGTGGCGTGCAGGGCGTCGTCGACGCGGTCCTTCTTCTCCTTGAGCTCGGTCTCGGTCGCGGCACCCACGTGGATGACGGCGACGCCGCCGGCCAGCTTGGCGAGGCGTTCCTGGAGCTTTTCCTTATCGTAGTCGGAGGTCGTCTCTTCGATCTGGCGACGGATGAGCTTCACGCGGCCCTGGATGTCGGCGGACTTGCCGGCGCCCTGGATGATCGTGGTGTTCTCCTTGTCGGCGACGATGCGCTTGGCGCGACCGAGGTCGGCCACCTTGACGGACTCGAGCTTGATGCCGAGGTCATCGGTGACGAAGCGGCCACCGGTGAGGACGGCGATGTCTTCCATCATGGCCTTGCGGCGGTCGCCGAAGCCAGGGGCCTTGACGGCGCAGACGTTGATCGTGCCGCGGAGGCGGTTGACGACGAGGGTGGCGAGGGCTTCGCCTTCGATCTCTTCGGCGATGATCAGGAGCGGCTTGCCGGTCTTGGCGACTTCCTGGAGGAGAGGCAGCAGGTCCTTCATGGCGCTGACCTTCTTCTCGTAGAGGAGGATGTAGGCGTCTTCGAGGATGGCCTCGAGCGTCTCGGCGTTGGTCGCGAAGTACGGGGAGAGGTAACCCTTGTCGAACTGCATGCCTTCGACGACGTCGAGGGTGGTCTCGATGGTCTTGGCTTCTTCGACGGTGATGGTGCCGTCCTTACCCACGCGGTCCATGGCTTCGGCGATGATGTCACCGATGGACTCGTCCCAGTTGGCGGAGACGGTGGCGACCTGCTTGATCTCCTTGCGGTCCTTGACCTTCTTGGAGATCACGGCGAGTTCCTTGACGATGGCTTCGGTGGCCTTGTCGACGCCACGCTTGACGAAGATCGGGTTGGCGCCGGCGGCGACGAAACGGAGGCCTTCCTTGTAGATGGCTTCGGCCAGGACGGTCGCGGTGGTGGTACCATCGCCGGCCTTGTCGGCGGTCTTGGAGGCCACTTCGCGCACCATCTGGGCGCCCATGTTCTCGTAGGGATCGTCGAGTTCGATCTCCTTGGCGACGGTGACGCCGTCCTTGGTGACCTTCGGGGCGCCGAACTTCTTGTCGATCATCACATTGCGGCCCTTGGGACCGAGGGTGACCTTGACGGCGCGGGCGAGGATGGAGACGCCGTTGAGCACCTTGCGGCGCGCGGCTTCGTCGAACAGAATCTGCTTCTTGGACATGTTGGTGTGGTTTGAGAGTTAGGGGTTAGATTATTCGATGACGGCGAGGATCTCTTCTTCGCGGAGAAGGAGGTAGATCACTTCGTCGAGCTTCACTTCCGTGCCGGCATACTTGCCGACGAGGACCTTGTCGCCGACCTTGACGTTGAAGGCGACCTTCTTGCCGTCCTTGTCGAGGGCGCCGGTGCCGAGGGCGATGACCTTGGCTTCTTGCGGCTTCTCCTTGGCGGAGTCAGGGATGATGATGCCGCCCTTGATTTCTTCAGCCTCTTCGATGCGCTGGAGGAGGACGCGATCGCCGAGGGGCTTGACGCTGGGTTTGGTGTTTTTAGCCATGGTGGGTGTTTGGGTAGAGGGTGTTACGTGGGGACGTCGGGTAAGTTGCAGAACAGATGCCAAAGCCGTTTCGCCGAGGTTTAGCAAACGATTTAGGGCTTTTTCTGGGGTCCGACCCCCTCTCGACCCTCCAAATGGCCCAATGTTCCCTGTTTTACCCGAGACACCGTGTCACAAGGTGAGACAACGCAAACACTAGGGGTAGGGATAGGGGTTGGGGTCGGGGTAGGCACGACCCCTTGTTTTCCAGCCTATCAAAAACTGCCCCCACCCCTACCCCTATCCCTACCCCTCTTGATCAGAGTTCTCCCGGCTGCTTACCTTCCGGTTCCTTGAGCTGGTCGCCCCAACCGAGGATGCGGGCCTGGGCGCCGTGATGCTCGGCCTTGGTCTTGTCACCCCGTTCCATCCAGATACGGGACATCGACGTGTGGATGTGGATGTCCTTCGGACGCAGCGCGAGGGCCTGCTCGCCGGCGGCGAGGGCTGCGTCGTATTGGCCGGCGGCGAAGTGGACTTCGGCCTTGGCCAGCCAAGCTTCGAAGCAGGCCGGATCGGCCGCGACCGCCGCCGCCAGCTTCGCGAGGGCGCCGGCTTCGTCGCCGATCGCGAAGTCGAACGACGCCTCTTCCGCCAAGGCCAGGGCGCGCGCTGAGGGCGTAGGATCGGACATGCGGACACCGTGCGAGGAGCCCGCGGCATCGCAAGCGCTCCTTTCACGCTTGGAAAGGGCCCGAGGGGGTCGCAACTTACCCGCATCATGGATCCTCGCTACGGAAAGCTCGCCGACGTGCTCTGCGGTTTCTCGACCCGTCTCAAGAAGGGGGAGAACGTGCTCATCGACGCCCACGACGTCCCCGAGGACTTCGTCATCGCCCTGATCCGGGCCGCCCGCGAACGCGGCGCCACCCCGATGGTCAACCTCCACAAGGCCCGCGTCGGCCGCGAGATGGTCAAGGGCGGCACCAAGGAACAGTTCAAGCTGGCCGCCGACCACGAGCTCGCCCGCATGAAGAAGATGCAGGCCTACATCGCCGTGCGCGGTTCCGACAACATCTTCGAAGGCAGCGACATCCCGGCCGCCCAGGCCAAGCTCAACGGCGAAATGATGCGTCCGGTCCTCGACCACCGCGTCAACAAGACCAAGTGGGTCGTCCTCCGCTGGCCGACGTCGTCCATGGCCCAGCAGGCCAAGATGAGCACCGAGGCCTTCGCCGACTTCTACTTCCGCGTCTGCACGCTCGACTACTCCCGCATGATCCCGGGCATGGAAGCCCTCAAGCAGGCCATGATGAAGACCGACGAGGTCCACATCGTCGGCCAGGGCACCGACCTGAAGTTCAACATCAAGGGCATGAACGCCATCCCCTGCGGCGGCGAATACAACATCCCCGACGGCGAGGTCTTCACCGCGCCGATCAAGGACTCCGTCAACGGCGTGCTGCAGTATAACTGCGCCACCATCTACCAGGGCGTCTCGTTCGAGAACATCCGCCTCGTCTTCCGCAAGGGCAAGATCGTCGAGGCCACCTCGAACAACACCAAGCGCCTCAACGAGATCCTCGATACCGACGGCGGCGCCCGCTTCATCGGCGAGTTCGCCATCGCCTTCAATCCGCACATCCTCAACCCGATGCAGGACATCCTGTTCGACGAGAAGATCGCGGGCTCGTTCCACTTCACGCCCGGCAAGTGCTACGAGACCACCGACAACGGCAACCATTCGTCCATCCACTGGGACATGGTCTGCATCCAGCGCCCCGAATACGGCGGCGGTGAGATCCGTTTCGACGGCCAGGTGATCCGCAAAGACGGCCTCTTCCTTCCCAAGCCCCTCCAGAAATTGAATCCCGCATACCTCCTCGGTAAGGCCAAATAACATGGCCAACCAAAAAAAGCCGAAGAAGGCTCAGCCCAAGCGTCTCGGCTCCCGTCCGCAGGCCCGCACGGCCAAGGCGCTCAAGCGCAAGGCCAAGCCCGCCCCGCACGTGCCCTACGCGGCCCGTCCGGCCAAGGCGCCCATCGAGGAAGTCCGTCCGGATGAGGTCTTCAAGACCCGCATCCCGAGCGAGTTCGAACCGGCCCGCGCCGACAAGATCATCGCCACGCTGCTCGACGGCGTCAGCCGCTCCCGCGTGCAGAAGGCCCTCGACCTCGGCATGGTGAAGGTCAACGGCCAGACGGCCGATTGCCGCACGCTGCTCAATCCCGGCGACGCCATCGAAGTCGCCCTGCCCTCCCCCGGCGAGCCCACCGCCCGCCCGGTGAAGATGGCCCTCGAGGTGCTCTTCGAAGACGCGCACATCATCGCCGTCAACAAGCCGGCCGGTCTCCTCACGCACCCCGTCCAGGGTTCGGACGAGGTCTCGATCGTCCACGGCCTGCTCCATTACACCAAGGGCAAGCTCGCCCCGGCCGGCGGCGCGCCCCGTCCCGGCGTCGTGCACCGTCTCGACCGCGAAACCTCCGGCGTCATCGTGCTCGCTAAGACCGACAAGGCCTACCACGCGCTCGTAGCGCAGTTCGCCGAACGCACCGCCAAGAAGGAATACCTCGCCCTCGTCGACAAGGCCCCGCGCCTCCTCTCCGGCGTCATCAACGCCAACATCGACCGCCACCGCACCGTCCGCGTGCGCATGGCCGTCCGCGAAGACGGCCGCGAAGCCATCACCGACTGGCGCGTCGAAGAAAAATACGGCGTCGAAGCCGCGCTCGTCCGCGCCTTCCCGCACACCGGCCGCACGCACCAGATCCGCGTCCACCTCGCGCACATCACGCACCCGATCCTCGGCGACCGCACCTACGGCAAGTTCGACGTCCCGAGCTACACCGGCTGGCCGATGGCCCGCGTGATGCTCCACGCCCACAAGCTGACCCTGACGCACCCGCAGACAGGCAAGCCGCTCACGATCACCGTCGAGCCGCCCAAGGACTTCCAGGAGCTCAAGGAATGGCTGGCCAAGAAGTTCGGGCGTAAGTCCTACCTTCTTCCCGCTTAAGCGGGAAGAAGGAGGGCTTGAGCCAGGGCTGGGGCTAGTTTTGGATTCATCCTTACTAGCCCCGGCCCTGGCCCTAGCCCTTCTCAGTATCCCTTCTGTCCGGGCTTGGGCACTTTGCTCGGGGCTTTCCAGTCGGCAGGCAGGATCTTCGCGGCGGTCAACGGGTCGTTGTCGCCGTCGGCCTTCATCTCGGCGGCGAGTTTGGCCAGCATGGCCTTGATACGCTCGGCATGCTCCGGGAGCGTCGACAGGTCCTTGGTCTCGTAAGGGTCGGCCTGGAGATCGAAGAGTTGGGTACGGTCGACGTGCGGATAGCGGATGAGCTTCCATCGTCCGTCGTTGAGCGCCTTCTGAATGCTCTTATAACCGAACATCAGGAACGGGCGGGCGGGCTGGCTCGGATCCTTGAGCACGGCGGCAAACTCGCGGCCGTTGGAGCCCGGCGGCGTGGCGACGCCGCAGAGCTTCCCGAGGGTGGGCAGGACGTCGAAGAGGTAGCACATCGCCTCGCTGCGCTTGTCCGCGGCGATACCAGGTCCGGCGACGATCAGCGGTACGCGCATCGAATGTTCGTAAAGGTTCTGCTTGCCGATGAGGCCGTGCGAACCGCGGGCCACGCCGGAGTCCGCGGCGTAGACGATGATCGTATTGGCGGCGTGCGGCGAAGCGTCGACGGCGTCGAGGACGCGGCCGACTTGGACGTCGAGGAAGGAGACGTAACGATAATACTCCGCCAGCATCGTCTTCACGTCGGCCTCGGGACGCGGCCATTTCATCAGCTGCTCATCGCGGATGACCATCTCGCCGTTGTCGAACGGGTGCTGGGGCAGGAAGTTCGGCGGCAGCGGAATCGAGGCCGGCGCATAATCGATCGGAAACCCTTCCGGGACGATGTGCGGGTCATGCGGGCCGTCGAAGGCGAGGTAAGAGAAGAAAGGCTGCTTGCCGTCCTGCGATTTCAGGAACGCGAGAGTCTCGTCGGTGGCCTCCTCGCACAGGTGCTTCGGGCCGATCTTACCGGGCGTGAGCTTGCCGGTCGAAAGCATGTCGCTGGTCGGCGCCTTGAGCGGATTCACCATCCCGCCGACGAAGAGCGCCTTGGCCTGCTGGAAGGACTTCGAGATCGAGGGCGGACCATTGTGCCACTTGCCCGTGGCGAAGGTCGCGTAGCCGGCCGCACCGAAGGCATGGGGCCAGGTCTGGTGCTTAAGTAGCTTCTCGTCGATCTGCGCCAACGAGCGACCCGATAGCAGCATCGCGCGCGAAGGCACGCAGGTCGCGCCTTGATTGCCGCCCTGCATGTAAGCGCGGGTGAAAGCCACGCCGCGCTTCACGAGCCGATCGAGGTTCGGAGTCTTGATGACCGGATTACCGAGCGCCGCGATGGTGTCGGCCCGCTGGTCATCGGCGAAGATGAAGACGACGTTCGGCGGCTGGGCGGCGGTCAGGGACACGACCGTGACCAGCAACGCGAGGCAGAGTCGGGGCAGGCTCATGGGCCCATCCAAGCCCGTCCGCCCAGGGAAGGCAACCCGCGTTCAGGCGTTGAAGCCGTGGTGCCCGTCCTGCTTCCGGTGCTCCGGGGCGTCCGGTTCGACATGGACCAGCACTGAGACCACCTCGGGGTGGGACTTCAGGATATCGGCCTTGATCCGGCCCGCGATGGCATGCCCTTCGGCCACCGTGGCGGTCTCGGCCACCTGCAGGTGGAAATCGACCTCGAAGCGGTCGCCGAGGCGACGGGCCCGGAAGGCGTGGAAACCCTTGGCCCCGGGGGCCGCGAGGATGTGTTCGCTGAGATCGTGCAACACATGCGCCGCGGGAGCGGTATCGAGCAGATCCTCGCAGGCGCCTTTGAAGAGTTTAATACCCTCAGAACCCAGCCAGCCGGCGAGCACCAGGCCGACGACCTTGTCGAGGGCGCGCCAATCTGGGTTCACGTTAGCGATGACGACCGCAATCAAAGCGAGCAAGGACGCCACGGCGTCGGCGCGGTGGTCTGTGGCGTTGGCCATGAGCAAGCGCGAGCCGAGGCGTTCAGCCTGCCGGCGCGCATACTGATAGAAACCTTCCTTGATGAGCAAAGCCCCACCGGCGACCCAAGCGGCGGCGAGACGAGGCGGGTCCACGACGGCGCCGCTGACGAGCGCGGAGAGCGACTGCCAGGCGAGGCCGAGGCAGAAGATGAGCACCAGCGATGAGATGAGCATCGTCGCCAGGGTGGAGAAGCGATGGTGCCCGTAGGGATGATCGTCATCCTTGGGAAGATGGGCGAACTTCAGGCCGATGATGGCCGCGATGTCGCTCGCGATGTCGACGAGGGAGTGGATGCCGTCGGCGACCAACGCCTGCGAAGACGCGATGAAGCCGACGCTGAGCTTGGCTCCTGCCATGAGGACGTTGACCGCCAGGCTGAGCGCCACGGTCAGACCGCCCTCGCGCTGCAGCGTCGTGCTCATTTGGGCGAGTTCGCTTTGATCAGGTCAGCCTCGGCGACCCAGTCGATCCGGACGAGCTTGGCCTCGGCCACGGCCGGGTGGCCGTTCAATTCACGGACCAGAGTTTCGAGCTGACCCCACGGGGCGCCGCCGGGCTGCTTGCGCCAGGCATCGAGACGGAGGAGGACTTCTTCGTGGCCGGCCCAGGCCGCGGCGACGTCACCGGTAGCGATCTTCACCTCGGACGCCTGATGGCCGGGCTTGAGCTTGAGGGCGATGCGGTCCGCGAAGGTGAACGCATAGGCCGAAACCGGGCCGGGCTCAGCCAAGGCGACGCCGGCGGCATAGGTCTCCTTGATCAGGATATGCTCCTCGGGGAGTTCCTTGCCTTCGGGCGAATAGCGGCGTGTGCCGCCGGTGACGAGCGTACGGACCTTGCCGCCGTCCTTGGCTTCCGCGACCTGTTCGAAGAGCACGTAGGCGCCGTAGAAGCCCTTCTGCATCACGGCGTAGTCATACATCATCGGGGCCATGCTCAGGGAAGAGCGCACCATCCGGAGCTGGTTCTGCTTCTCGCTGCCGCAGGACTTGCCGCCGAGCAGCACCATGACGCCCAGCAAGGCGCCGACCAGGAAGATGACGAAACGTTCGCGCTGACCCATGCCCAGACTTCAGCCGAGGAAGCCCGCCGGGGCAAGGAGAAGCCTCCGGCGGTGCGTTTGGCGTTGGAAAATCACCCGCGGACGCCAAAATAGCCTCATGCTTCAGGCCACCGTCGAGACCCGCGTCCGCTTCGCCGAGACCGATGCGATGGGCGTCACCTACCACGGCAATTACCTCCCTTGGTTCGAGATGGCCCGCGTCGCCCTGCTCGACCAGCTCGGCACCCCGTATCGCCAGCTCGAGCAGGAGGGCTTCCTGCTGCCCGTCCTCGAGACCGGCCTGACCTATCACCGCCCTTCCCGCTTCGACGACCGCGTGCGCATCACGGTGACCTTGGCCGAGAAACCCAAGGCCCGCCTGCGACTCACCTATCAGGTCGAGCGCGACGGCGAGCTGCTCGTCGAAGGCTTCACCGTCCACGCCTTCGTGAACCGCGAGTTCAAGGCCGTGCGTCCGCCCGACAACGTCGAGGCCGCGATGCGTAAAGCCTTCGGAGCCTGATTTCATGAAGATCGCCGCCGCCCCGCTGGGGCCTTTCGAAACCAACGCCTACCTCGTCGTCGCCGAGAACGGCAAAGACTGCTGCGTCATCGACGCCCCCAAGGACGCCGGCCCGCTGCTGCTCGCGGAGATCAAGAAGCAAGGGCTCAACCTGACGCACCTGCTCATCACGCACGGCCACTGGGACCACATGTGCGACGGACGCTACTTCGCCGACGCCGGCGCCAAGGTCATCGCCCACAAGGACGACCAGCAGCTCATCGAGAACATCGAGGCCTATCGCAACCGTTACCAATCGATGATCCCGTCGCTCTCCGACGACGATTTCCGTTCGGTGAAGGTCGACCGCTGGGTGGATGACGGCGACGTCGTCGAAACCTGCGGTTACAAGTTCGAGATCCGGCACGTCCCGGGCCACTGCCCCGGCAGCATCCTCTTCTACGCTGCCGACCAGAAGATCGCTTTCACCGGCGACGCCATCTTCAAGGGCTCCGTCGGCCGTACCGACCTCCCCAACGGCGATTGGAACCAGCTCCTGACCTCGATCCGCCAGCGCATCTACACCCTGCCGGACGACGTCGTCCTCCTGCCGGGCCACGGCGGCCAGACCTCGGTGGGTGTCGAGAAGCAGACCAATCCGTACGCCAAGCCCTGAGCCGCGTGCCGACCCCCTGCCCCTTCCTGCCGTCCTGCGGCCGCCCGCTCTCCTGGCGCGACCTCAACGCCCTGCGTGACGACCGCGGGCCGGAGCTCTATCGCCTCTGCCTGGAATACGGCCAGCAGCTCTGGTTGGACGACCTGCCCGCGCGGGCGCTGCTCGCCGTCGACCGGGCACTTTATTGCGACGTCCCGACGGGGGCCGAAGTCTTGCAGGAGTATCCCATGCCCTATCGCGCGATCGGGTGGATGGTGAAGCAGCCCGCCGACGCTTTCACCGGCAACGCGCGGGTGCATTACCAGCATCTTGCCGACCGCGTGCGTGGCGAGCGAGCCGAGCTCAAGAAGTGGCGCGCCTGGGCCGCCTGGGCCGTCACGCGTCACGTCCGTCCGGACCTAGAGAGCGACCCTAAGCATATCGTCACCGAGCCCGCCCACGCCGAGATCGAAGCCGGTCTCAGCACCTATGGCGTGAGCGGTGAAATCGCCGAATGGCGCCGCGCCCTCGCCGACTGAACCCACCTGCTATTTCGACATGAATCTCCACGCTGACCATTCCCTCCGCGTCGTCGTCGACGGGACCGACGTACAGGCCGGTCGCACCGGAGAATGCCCGCTGGAGCAGCGTGAAGTCCCCGCGCCTAGCCGCATCACCCTTCGCTCGTTCGAAGCCGGCGAGTCGATGACTCATGACGGCGCGAAACTATTGGAGATACTCGTCGTGCGCGGCCAGCTGAGCCTCAACGGCGAAGCCCTCGGTCCGGCTTCCTACGTCCGCCTATCCCCCGGAGTATCCGTCACCTTCACCTCGACCGAAGCCAGCATGGTGTACCTGAACGAACGCACGCCTTCAGAGCCGGAAGCGGACTCTTACGCGCTCCGCGGCGCGGACTTGGACTGGCGGCAAGGCATGGTCCCGGGACTCAAGGTCACCTCATTACACCAAGGTCTGACCAAGCATACCGCCTTGGTGCGCTGGGCGCCGGAGACGCGTTTCAACCCGCATACCCACGTCGGCGGCGAAGAAATCCTCGTCCTCGAAGGCGTCTTTCGCGACGAGCACGGCAGCTATCCTGCGGGCACGTGGATCCGCAGCCCGCATATGAGCAACCACCGACCCTTCACGGGTCCGGAAGGCGCGACCATCCTCGTGAAAGTCGGCCACCTCGACGTGGCCTAAGCCGTCACTTCGACAGGTCCAGGATCTCGGCCTCGAGCGCGATCGTCCTTCCGCCGCCACCGACGAGGAGCGTCTTGTGGCCCGGCTTGACCGTGATCGTGGTGTTCGTGCGCGAGACCGCGACCTGCGGAGCGGGAGCGTCCACGATGACCGCTTTGTGCAGGACGAGTTCGACCGACTGACCGAGCCGCGAGAGCGTGAGCGCCTCGCGCTTCTCGTCATAGGACTTGAGCGTCCAGCCATCGATGCGGCGACCCAGAGGGACCCACTGGCGCTTACCCGTGGAGTCTTCGATCGAGAACAGTTTATCCTTGGTCAGCACGCCATGGAAGAACGGCAGGCTGCTCTTGGCGCGGGCCGGAGCGGCCGGGGCGACGGGCGTCACCGCCGGGGACGTGGCCGGCGCCGGCGGGGCCTCACGGGACTCGGCGACCGCTTCAAGCGTGAGCGTGCCGTCATTATTCACCTTCGGGGTGACCGTGAAGACCACGCCCTCTTCGGCCGAGCCCACGCGAATCGTCGTCTGCTTGCCATCGACGGTGATCACCGTGGGCTCAGCATAGACTTCCTGCTTACCGTCCTTGTCCGGGCGCATGAACGTCGCCTTAACCTTCAGGTGGGTCGGCACGGCGTCATCGGCCGCGAAGGCCGTAGAGACCAGCAGGACGGCGAGGAATGAGCGAAGCATGGCTTAACGGGCCACCGGCGTGGCGGAGACGATGCCACTGACGGAAAGTTCGAGGCCGCCGACGCCGGGGACCTTGGCGATCTCTCCCGGGCGGATGGTCACGACGGTGCTGAGCTCGCTGGCCGAAGCTTCGACCGAGGACTTGTAGAGATGGAGTTCCTGATGGGTCGGGCCCTGCGAGACCGTGAGGACGTTCGTCTCGACGTCGAAGGCCTCGAGCTTCCAACCTTCGATGGTCGAACCGAGTTTATACCAGCGGCGGGCGCTGCGGCTATCCTGGATGGAAAACAGACCTTCCTTCGCGAGGACCGAGTAGAAGACCAGTGTGCCGTCATGGGCCTTGGATTCGCGCTTACGCTCGCGCTTGGCGTCCTTGGGGTCGATGACCTCCGCCTTGTGGCTGATCGAGACGCGGACCGAGATGCTGAGCATGCCGTCGGGCTGGACGGTGGGGGAGATCACCAGGTCCATCGAGGACTCCGGCTTACCCTTCGGATCCTTGGGGTCCGGGCGACCGGCGACCGACACGCGGGCCTCGGAACCCGAGATGACGGAGACGGACGGGAAGCTCATCACGTCGGACTTACCCGTCTTCGGGTCGAGGTGTGAGACCGTGCCGCGGACCGTCACGGTGGGCGGCGGGGCGGGCGGGGCCGGCGTCTGGGCGGAGACCCCGAGGGACGTCAGGACGCCGAGCGCGAGCAGGAGGAAGCGGGGGGCCATGGGGGTGGGCATGGTTGTATTTCCCTTATACCCCATCGCGAGGCAAAAGGTTGCATCCCGCGGGCCGGAAAGGCCTCAAAGGCGCTTGAAGATCAGCGAGGCGTTGTGTCCGCCGAAACCGAGGTTGTTCGAGATCGCGACGTCCACCTTGCGGGCCTTGGCGACATTCGGCGTGTAGTCGAGGTCGCAGTCAGGGTCAGGGTTCTCGTAATTGATCGTCGGCGGGATCATGCCCGTATGGATGGCCATGACGCACGCGGCCGCCTCGACGCCGCCGGCGGCGCCGAGAAGGTGGCCGGTCATCGACTTGGTCGAGGAGATCGAAATCTTGGGGGCGAGGTCGCCGAAGCAGCGCTTGATCGCGAGGGTCTCGCAGCGGTCGTTGATCGGGGTCGAGGTGCCGTGGGCGTTGATGTAGCCCACTTCGGACTTCTCGATGCCGGCCTCGGCGAGGGCGCGGTTGAGGCAGAGCGCGAGGCCCTTCCCTTCCTGGTCCTGGCCGGTGATGTGGTAGGCGTCGCAGGTGGCGCCGTAACCGGCGAGCTCGCAATAGATGCGGGCGCCGCGGGCTTGGGCGTGTTCGAGGGACTCGATGACGAGGACGCCGGCGCCTTCGCCCATGATGAAACCATCGCGGAGCTTGTCGAACGGACGGGAGGCCTTTTCGGGCGTGTCGTTGAAGTCGGTCGACATCGCCTTCATGTTGCAGAAGCCGGCGTAACCGAGACGCGTGATGGCGGCTTCGGAGCCGCCGGAAAGCATGATGTCGGCGTGGCCGTCGCGGATGTGACGCAGGGCTTCGCCGAGGGCGTGGGAGCCGGAAGCGCAGGCCGAGACGACGCCGAAGTTGACGGACTTCGCCTGGAACTCGATGGCCACCACGCCGGAGGCGATGTTGGCGATGAGCGAAGGGATCGTGAAGGGAGAGACGCGGGACGGACCGCGCTCGATGAGGACGCGGGCCTGGTTCTCGATGGTCTCCATGCCGCCGATGCCCGAGCCGATGATCACGCCGAAGCGTTCGGAATCGATCTTCGTGACATCGAGGTTGGCGTCCTGGATGGCGAGGCGGGAAGCGGCGACGGCATACTGCGTGTAGCGGTCGTTGCGCTTGGCTTCCTTCGCGTCCATGTACTTCGCCGGATCGAAGTCGCGGACTTCGGCGCCGACCTTGGACGGGAAGTCCGTGGGGTCGAAGCGGGTGACACGCGAAATCCCGGAACGACCCTTGATCAGGGCGTCCCAGAAGGCCGCGTTGTCATGACCGAGGGCCGTCAAGGAGCCGATGCCCGTGACGACTACCCGGCGAGATTTGCGGTCGGAGCTCAAGGGGACGGGCCTACGCGAAAAGCCCGGTCAGGTTACTTGGTGGCGCTGGCCTTGATGTGCTCGATGGCATCACCAAGGGTCTTGATACCGGCGGCCTTGTCTTCCGGGATCGTGATGCCGAACTCGTCTTCGAAAGCCATGATGATCTCGACGAGGTCAAGGGAGTCAGCCTTCAGGTCGCCCTGGAAGCTGGCACCAGGGGTGAGCTGCTCGGGGGTGACGGAGAGTTGCTTGACGATGATGTCCTTGACGCGCTGTTCGATGTTTTCGGGCATAATAAAAGGGTGTTTTAGTGGGTTTTGGGGTGTCAGATAGCCATTCCTCCGTCAATCGAAAAGACCTGCCCGGTGACATAGCCCCCCTCTTCCGAGGCGAGGTAGTCCACCATGGCGGCGATATCGTTGACTGAGCCAAATCGTCCCAGAGGGATGACTCCGAGGATCTTCTGCTTCACCTCGTCGGAGAGCTCACCGGTCATGTCGGTGGTGATGAAGCCAGGAGCGACGGCGTTGGCGGTGATCGAGCGGCCGGCGAGTTCGCGAGCGAGGGTCATCGTGAGGCCATGGAGGCCGGCCTTGGCGGCGGCGTAGTTGGCCTGGCCGGCATTACCCTGCACGCCGGTGACGGATGAGATGCTGATGATGCGGCCCCAGCGCTTCTTGGTCATCGGACGCACGAGGCCCTTGGTCCAGTAGAAGGCGGAGGAGAGATTGGTGGAGATGACGTCGTTCCAGTCCTGGTCGGACATCGCCATGACGAGCTTGTCGCGGGTGATGCCGGCGTTGTTGACGAGGATCTCGACGGCGCCGAACTCGGCGTTGATCTGCTCGCAGGCCTTGGCGACCGCGGCGGCGTCGGAGACGTCGACCTGGAAGGCTTTGGCCTTCTGGCCCTTGGCGAGGATGTCGTTGGCGACCTGCACGCAGGTGTCGGACTTCGAGACGCAGAGCACGGTATGACCGTGGGCGGCGAGACGTTCCGCGATGGCCTTGCCGATGCCGCGACCGGCTCCGGTGACGAGGGCGACGCGAGGATTGTGCGTGAGATGCATCGGGCTTTTATGTGCAAGGAAACGAGGCCTCTGGCAAGTGGCTAATGCCCCGCCGGAAGCCCCCTGCCCCGCCTGGTGCGCTCAGTAGACGTCGCGCTGGTAGCGGCCGTCCTTCTTGAACTGCTTCACCCAATCCACGGCGGCCTCGGGGGTCATGCCACCCTGCTCGGCCACGATCGCGTGCAGCGCCGCGTCGACGTCCTTGGCCATGCGCTTGGCGTCGCCGCAGACGTAGAAATACGCGCCCTGCTGGATCCACTTCCAGAGCTCGGCGGCGTTCTCGCGCATGCGGTCCTGGACGTAGACCTTGGCGGC
>Ga0315909_10002804_pt1 | contig 21952 bp, 14 predicted proteins | sample LakEriMetagenome_11_FD_203527 | JGI IMG/M metagenome (GOLD analysis project Ga0315909, IMG submission 203527) | Freshwater fungal communities from buoy surface, Lake Erie, Ohio, United States - Buoy 2 MA125 | ecosystem: Environmental > Aquatic > Freshwater > Lake | place: USA: Lake Erie, Ohio... | reverse complement strand
GGTTACTATTACATGGTGACGGTTGCCGTTTATGCGACAACAACGACTACAAACTACAAGGGGTTTTACAGAACATGACAAACCCAAGCGAAGTCGTCGTGACGAATATGGACGAAACGGCGGCGCTTGTTGCGCTCGTCCGTTGCAATGTCCCGCCGCACATTCAAGAGGTTTTGATTTACGGGTCAAAACAAATGCAGATACCGCCCGGCGCATTGCTTAAGGCTATGGCGGCAGTCATCGCAAAGCGCGTGCCGGGTGCTGGCGTGGGTCAACAAACGGGAACGCACGCCCAGGGATGGAACGCCTGCCGCGAACGTGTGCTGAAGGGGGAATAGCGATGCTCCCGCGCAAACTCCCGAAAGAGAAGCGCCCTGCCCGGCCCCGGATCGACATCGGCCGGCGTGCAGGCCCGATCCGCTGTGCTCCCCATCTGAAATGGGTGCGCGGCCATCGGTGCTGCGTTCCGGGCTGCGAGGCCAGGGACATCGTTGCAGCTCACGTCAGGACCGGAACGGACGGAAGTATGGGGGTCAAGCCGGGCGACGAGTGGACCTTGAGTCTTTGTGTTGCACATCACGCTCAACAGCATGATGTCGGTGAAAAATCGTTCGAAGACCGCCACGGCATCGACATGAAGAATCTCGCCCGCGAGTTTGCCCGCCTGTCGCCGCACCGCCGCAAGCTGGTGCCGGAATGACGTGGAGCACCATCACAATCGTCCTGGCGCCGATCGCGGCGCCTTTCCTGATCGCCGCCTTTCTGGCGTGGCGAACTGCCGTGAGAAAGCGCGATGGCCGAAAGTAAATCCCGTCCCCTGCCCGGTGTCATCCCGTTTCGCGTTCCGGCCGACGTAGCTGCGTGGCTGGTCGGGGAACCAACCGTCGCGGCCTTCCTTCTGCGGGTGTCGGATGGCACCTATCCGCAGGGCAAGCAGGTGGGGCGACGCAAACTCTGGATCAGCTCGGCACTGCGCCGTGCCATTGACCCAGACGACTCAACGGGTGAAATTGTTATCGACGAAAACGCTTTGCTGGCGAGGCTCGACCGTGCCCAAGATCAACATCAAAGGCGTTAAAGTCGTCCGCGCCAAGAGCGGCGAGGTCTACTACTACAACCGCGATCCGTGGGTGCGCCTGCGCTCGCCATTCGGCAGCGCCGCGTTTCTTGACGAGATGCGCTTTGTGCGCGGCGGCGGCGCACCTGAGAAGGCAGGACCGAACCAGCCCGACGGCACGATCGGCGGGCTCATTCGAGCCTACCGCCTGTCGCCCGAGTTCTTGGGGCTCAAACCGGCCAGCCGGGCGGGATACGAGCGCGTGTTCACCTACCTGCGCCCGCTCGAGAACTCGGTGCTCCCGCAATGGACGAGCGCCTTCGTGCTCAAACTGCGCGACAAGACCTACGCCAAGCGCGGGCGCTGGCTGGCGAACTACGTTGTCACGGTGCTCTCGATCGTCATGCAGTGGGGCCGGCCTCGCGGCTGGACCGAGGCCAACACAGCCGAGGCCGTGGGCAAGATCCCGCGCCCCAAGAACATGCTGCGTGCCAACCGGCCGTGGTCGGCCGCCGAGCGCAAAACAGTGCTGGCAGAGGCCCCGGTTGAACTACAAATCCCGATCGCCATTGGGATGTTCGCCGGCCAACGGGAAGCCGATGCCCTCGTCTTTCCGCGCTCGGGGTTCGACGGGCAATCGGTGTCGTGGCGCGCGGCGAAGAACGGCCGCGAGATTTGGCTACCAGCTCACCCCGATCTGATCGAGATACTCGCCAAGGCAAAGGGCGAGTCCACCATCTTTGCGCTCAACAGCCGGGGGCGGCCCTGGACGGCAAGCGGCTTCCGGGCTTCGTTCTTCAAGTTCCTGGGCAAGCTCCGGGCCAAGGGCAAGATCGAGCCGGGCCTGACGTTCCACGGGCTGCGGCACACGCTGGGCGACACCCTGGCCGAAGCCGGGTGCTCGACGCGCCAGATTTCGGACGTGCTCGGCATCACCGAGGAAATGGCGCGCCACTACAGCCGAGGCGCCGACGCGAAGCATAATGTGACGACGGCGATTGCGAAGATGAAACGCAGTAAGAACGAGTTTTGGAAAAAATCAGTTTAATGGTTTGGAAAAAAGGTTGCCGGGTGCTGTCCTATATCGCCGCAACCCACTGATATAAATGGTGCCCAGGGTCGGAATCGAACCAACGACACTGCAATTTTCAATCGCGGCGTAGCGTAATGTTTCCAAGTACATGAGCCGCGCCGAAATGGCAAATAACCCCGCTTACCCGATCTAAAAGCGCAATTCTGGAAAAACCGATATCGACAATCTTCGCCGGAGTCATCTTGATTTCGCGTGCCGTTGTGATACGGTCCTTTTCGACGCGGCGGCGTGGATGGACACGCACGGAACTCGGTGACTGATCGCGACACCCAGAGGGACCCGGATTGAGTTGGTGGTACGGCTCGCAAGGCCCCCATCGTTCCGCGCAAGCGGTTCCCGGTAAGGAAATTCGGTGCAGTCAGCCGGTATCCAATCCGGCCCGCGTCACTGGTTTGGTGTAGGGTGGAGCAGTTCGGTAGCTCGCTTGGCTCATAACCAAGAGGTCGCAGGTTCAAATCCTGCCCCTGCAACCAAATCACCGCTTTGGCGGTGAGCCTTGGGTTAGTCATCGCGCCCTGCAACTCGGGCGCTAGGCGCTTGATGCCAGTACGGAGCGGTCAGCATCCACTTCGGAATGCACCAAGCAAACCCAAGGCTCGCCGACGCGGCGGCGTTCCTGAGACGGGCTGATTTCCCGATACCGCAAGGCTAGGCGGGCATGGCTCTGGTCTAAAGGTGAGCGCGAGCAAGACGACGGGCTTACAAGGTCGCGGACTGGCCCGCCGCCGTAGGTTCGAATCCTACCGCCGCCGTGTCACTTTCCTCGCGCCGTTTCGATGTGAGCCTTCGACCGCCCCCACGACGCGATGCCGAGGATGGCACCCGGAATGCCGAACAGCAGCACCATCTGCGCGATCACGTTCGGGATAGCCGCCATGGCGTTGGCGTCGCCGCGCATGATCGCCATGTGCAACAGGATTAGCACGTAGACGCAAACCACAGCGAACACGCCGGCCGACACGAAACCCCAGAACGGCCGCCAGCGGCGCGACCAGGGATCTTCGGATTTCGCTTCCTCGCGCATCGTCTGGTTTACGGACTCGAGCCGTTTCGTTTCCTCGCCCCACCACGCGCGTTCGTGCTCCATCATGGCGAGTTGCATCTTGGCGGCGAGTTCGGGATTGGCGCGGATCGCAGCCGCAGCCGCTTCGGCGTCATCCAGGCCCGTCACCTGCTTGGCAACGCCGATCACCGTCTCTGCGACCGACGCGGCCTTGCTCTTGTCGTCTCCGGTCAACCAGCGCACGGCGCCGGGCAGGTATTCGGCGGCCAACGACAGGGCAATCGGGATTAGGGGCAATGCCATTGATCAGGCTCCTTGGGTTTGCAGGATCAGAGAGAACAGCGCGGGAATGCCGGTGATGGCTCAATAGCTCCAAATTGCAGGTTCGTTGCGAGTATCCAGGTGCAGGAAACGGGTCGTACCTTTTTGTTGAACGCCGATGCCCCGGAAGCCCATGCGCAACGCAAGCTCGAGCAACCGAACAGCGTCGGCGCCGCGCACAGCAACGTCCATGGCGATGCCTTCCGAGTGCGTTGAAAGCGGCGGGGGAAGCCCGCGCCGGGCGCGGTCTTCGCGCTTTCTCACTTCTTCGGGGTGCGACGGGTCGCGATACCCCGACGTGACGATCATCGATTTGCCAAACGCTTCGCGCAGACCGTCGGCCATCAACATAAAGCCGGGGTCCATTTCGCAGCGTCCGGTGTGCTTGCACGCCATTTCGGCGCGGGTGAAATATCGATAAGGCCATTCACTCATGTCTGGGTCTCCTTTTTAATGAGGACGGAATAGCGCGCGTGATGGCAGGGCCGACCGCGCACGTCGGTCAGCGGGCAAGAAAAAACCCATCCTTTTGGGATGGGTTTGTGGATGGGCCAGAACCGGAAAACCGCCGATCGATTGGCGACCGACCGGAATTTTGGCCTCCGTTTTTTGGCTCGCACTACCGCTCGCCGTAGATCCGCTCGATTTCCTCACGGCGCGGACGGGCTTGCTTGGGCGCGTTCTTGTCGCGCACCGCAGCCCCGGCGAGTTCTTCCCGCACCCGATCCTTGAGGCTTTGCGGGTTGACGATGACCATTTCGTGCAGCGGGCGGCCGTCGTTGAACTCGCGGATCTCGTCGAGGGTGCGGGCGAAGCGTTCCTCGAGCGCCTTGGACTTGGCAGCGTCGTTGGCGTTGTCGGCACGCAGGATGTCGGCGCGAAGGCGGGCCAGTTCCCCGATGTAGCGGTCCTTGACCTCTTTGGTTGCCGTGTTGGCCCTGGTCTGGGCGCGTTCGGACTCCCGCTGGTTGGCGATGTCGGCCGGCGTGAAGCCAATCGCTTTCAGCGCGACGTCGCCCGCCGATACGTTCTCGGGCGGGATAACCACCCTGCCGGATGCCTGGGAGCGCACGCCTTCCGTCGCCCACGATCCGGCGACGATGGGGTTCTTGATGAAGGTCGGCATCAACTCGCCCACCACCAAGGCCCAAGCCCCGCGCTTGGCGTGCTCAACGGCTTGAGAAAAGCGCCCCCACGTCAGATCAAGCGGAATACCGCCCACGTCTGCCGCGTCTCCGGGCAGGATGTTGCCCATGCCGATGCGCTGCAGATCCACACCGGCTGCACGGGGCGCACCGCGCGACATGGCTTCCGCCAGCCCCGGAGAGCCCGTGAGTTCGACCACCAACTCCCGCAGCTCGGTATCAAGGTCGAGATCGGTGCCCTTAAACTTGCGATGCAGGAACTCGTAAATCTCTTTCAGATCCTCGCCAAACGGCGCACCCCAGACGCCTGCCGTCAGCATCAACAGCAGGATAATGGCGGCAACCGCGACCTTCGGCCGGGGACTGGCGTATTGCGTTCCCATGCGGATCTGCAATTCGATCATCTGCATGACGAAGCCCTTGAACTGCAACAGGGCCGCCCCGGCGTGGCGCATCGTCGCAGGGCGGTTGACCTTGCCCATGCGCAACTGGGTTTCGTCGATTGCAAAGCCCGCGAACTTTTCCGGGGTGTAGCCGCGCAGCAGTTCGTCCGACCGCGCCAAGGCGTTGTCGGCAAGAATGGTGCGGGCCGACTGCCGCACCGTGTCCTGCCTGCCCAAGCGATAGGCAGCGATCCACGTCACGATACGGTTCAAGCGTTCGGCCGTCGTGAACATCAAAGCGATGGCATCGACCGCCGTGCGACCGGCCTTCGACAGACGGCGCACTACCTGACTGCGGTTTTGCGCCGTGCCCATCATTTCCCAGGTGTTCAGGGGCACGAAAAAGCCTTCGTCCCACGCCTTCTGGAAGGCTTCGCGCACGTCGTCGGGTGCCTTGCTGGGCGTGAACACGTCCATGCCGTGGCTCGCCGTCGTCATGGCGAGCGCGTCTTTGTAGGCCCTGCCAACGTGGTACATGACCTTGGGCACGGGCGCGAACTGCGTGAGCCAGGGCACCGTCACCAGCGGGACTTGGCTCATGTTGACCATGGCTGCGGCCGGCGAGCCCGCGAGATAGTAGATAAATCCGGCCTGCCGAAGCATCTGCAATTCTTCTTGGGGGCTCTGCGTGTAGTCCCGGTATTTCTGGGCGTAGTCGCGCAGCATGGGCTTCGTGGTCGGAATCTTCCCGATTGCGCCATCCCAGATCGAGCCGTACTTGCGACGCGCGAGATACCCGGCGATGCCTATCGTGTAGTCGGCAATCGCGCGCTCGAAATCGACCGAGTAGCCGGGCATGTTCCGCGAGCCGAAGAAATGCTTGCGGAAACCGCGCATCTTGATCGCCTTATCAAGCTGCTCGCGCACCTGTTCCCAGGATTTGTCGTCGATGCGCGCGACCTCGGCCAGCATGTCCAAATCGGACAGCTTCACGCCTTGCTCGAGCGGCCCGCCCTCGCCCACCTGGAACACGCTGAACCGCACGTCGGGGTCGCCTTCGTACTTGGCCTTGAGCGCGTCCAAGCGAGCCTTGACCTCGGGGAACTGCCCCAACTGCTCGGCAGTCTTGCGGCCCTTGAGTTTGCGGCCGGCGCGCATCAATCGGGAAATCGCGCCATCGACCTCCACCATTTCGTAGTGGATCGTCGTGTAGGGCCGCGTCGCCTCGCCCTCGATCCCCAATGCCATTTGGCGGCTGTCGGCCCGGCGAACCGCGATACCGATCTGGCCCCAGCGCGAGAACGGGACATAGCCGGTGCGCTGGGCCTGCTCGATCTCACGGATGATTTTCGCGGCGTCCTTGTGCTGCTCGGCCTCGCTGTCGCTGGTTTCGTCCGTGATAAGGGCGAGGATGTCGGCACTCGAACGGATCTCGGTCGGATCGTAGCCCCATTCCTCGATCATCTGGGCCTTGAACAGGTCCAAGGCTTTGTCCATGGAAGCCCGAACAGCCCTGTAGCCCTCGATCTGGCGATCGGTGAGCGTCACGGTTTCGCCCGGCCGGGTGAGCTGGGCATCCTTCGTGCGGCCCTCGTTGGCGTCGGGATCGTTCGTGACACCTTCCCGCAAAGCGGCCTCGCCATAGACCGTGCCTTCCAGGCGGCCAAGCTCGAGCATCTTGTCCACCTGTTCCCGGTCCTTCGGGGGAAGGTCCGTGTAGGCTTTGGCACGGCGCGCGATTTCCGCCGCGTATTCGTCGCGCGTCTCGAACTGGCGAACGGCCGCCCGGTACACGGGGACAAAGTGCTTGTCGTAGGCCGCGATGGTGCGGGGATGCACGATCCAGCGCTTCCACAATGCCGCGTCTTTGACGAAATCCCGATCCGCACCGGAAACAAGTTCCTCCCCAGCCAGTTCCGCCATGCGCTCGCTTTCGGCGGGCGAGGCTTGGTCCTTCGGGAGAAGGGAGTACATCTCGTCGATCTGGACATCGGCCTCGTCGAAGATGACGTAGTTGTAGTCGCCATCGCCCTCGCGTCGGCTGTTGCCGTCGAGATACTTGATGCCGGGGACGCCATAACTCTGTAGCACGCGGCTTGCGGACTTTGCGGACCCAAGGACTTGGGAAAGTGCGTTGTAAAAATCTTCCCCTGTTTGCGCTCCCTGCAATGCCTTGCGGGAATACTGCGCCGGCATATCTTCTTCGACTGCAATCTCGCGCAATTTTGCGGAAAGCGGCTGATCTTTTAGCGGACGGTCCCATAGCAAATAGGCGTCCTCGGCAGGCGTGAGCGTGACCTTAAACAGCCGCCCCTTTGTCGCTTCACCCAACATTGCGTCCAATTGACGCTTCGCATCTAGTGCGTCGCGCGTATAGGATTTGTCGCTCGGATTGTAGCCGTTCACCATTTCGCGAATGGCAAAGACAATCTCACTATCAGCGGCGTACTCGCGCAACGACGCATATTTGTTCATGCCATCACGCACATCGTCAGCAGTGACGTTCCAGCCAATCGCCCAATCGTGGGCCGAATGGACTTGGCGCACAACCGACTCAATGAGGTCGCGCGGGTCGCGGTCCTTGCTCAACTTTTCGCGGTAGTGTTCGGCAACCTCACGCCGACCAGCAAAGTACAGCCCCCAGCCGAACGCCTGCGCGCCCTCGCCGGTCCCGATCTTGTCGGTTGTGAACTTGTCGAACTTGTGCGGGCTCCCATGCCAAGCGTCGGCGTACATCGGCTTGAAATTCTTGCGCGGCCCGAAGGGATCCGCGCGCCGAGCCTCGCGCCCACGCGCGCCGATCTTGCCCTGGTCGATCTTCTCGAAAAGACCTTCGACCGTGTTGAAGCCCCGGCCCCGGAACACGTTGCCAATGGCCTCGATGAAGCGCTTGATCTTGGCGAAGGCCCGCGCGATCAGACCGCCCTTGACGGCGCCCGCCTGATCTTCTTTCCAGGCTTCGTAGGCCCGCGCGATGCCTTCCTCGAGGATCAGGTTTTTTGGCAGGTTCTTGTAGCCGGAGTTCTTATCGACCAGCTTGAACTCGTTGACCCAGGTGGATTCCGACCGCGCCGCCAGTACCTTCCACTCGGCGGGGCTGAACAGATTGAGCCGCTTCATGGCATGGACGGCTTCGTGGTGCAGGGTCGAGTTTGGATCGACATCAACTTCCATGCCGCCCGCCTCGGTCAAGGCAATCTCGATCAGCACCGTGGCGTCGCCCCAGAACCGCTGGCGGCCAGCCGAATACTGGACCCCGCCTTCCCCGTCGCCGCGCGCGATGTAGTCGGGCAGATTGAGCGCAACGTCGGTAAGCCCGATCCGGTCCAGTTCCGTGCGCAGATCCGCGTAGAGTTCGGCCCGCATGTTGTCCAGGCTGCGATCGACAATCGGCGCACCGAGTTTGACCTTCTCCCCGTTGCGCGCCCGGCCCGTGTTGCGCAGCGAGTGCATTTCCTCGCCGTCGTCGGCCGCCTGATCTTCGGCTTGTGTTGCCGCCTTCTGTGCCGCAGCCGCAGCTTCGCGCGCCTTGGCGTCCGCATTGATGTCGGCTTCGAGGCGGGCGAGCTTTTCCGCCAGTTCCTTGATCTTGGCGTCGCCCTCGAATTTCTTGTCGAGCTTGGGCGTGAAGTCGGCAATCGTGCGCTCGGCGCGCTCGATGTTGGTTTCGTATCCGGCAAGGTTGTTCTCGAACGTGCCCAAGGCATGCTCGATGCTGCGAACGATACCGAGTGCGGATTCAGACGCCGTGATGTCGGTCTGGAAATCGCCGTTGCGGTCGATGTAGAGCGACACCGACCAGGGATCGCCCTCTTTACCGCCCCAAGCCTTCTGCGACGACGCCATGAGCGGGAAGCCGCCGATTTCGGCAATCTTCACGCCGCGCTGGGGCTTGTCGGCCTTCGCGATTTCCTCGATCTTGGCGAGGACTGCCGCCCCGAACTCCGCGCGCTCGTCAAACTTTTTGCGATCGACAGTCCCTTTGAACAAGTCGCCCTTGGTGTCGATGCGCTGGGCAATGTCCTTTTTGACCTCGGGGATGCGGGATTTCGCGTACTCGATAGACCGACGCGCCGACGCGAGCTTTTCCTTGACCGACCAGATTTCGGACTCGAACGCCGAGCGGCGGCGCCGCGCCTTCTCCAACTCCTGCTTTACCTCGGTCAACTGAATGAGGCGCGGATCGTTCGTGGTCAGCGCCTTGGCCTGTTCGTACAGGCTGGCCTCGCCCAAATCCTCGATCGACCGAATAGACTTGTCGCCCTCAAAGAAGCCCTGAATGAACCCGGCTTTGCGGGCCATCATGCCCCACATGGTTGAGTCGTAGGTGCCCTTCGTCGAATAGTCGTTGATCTCGATTTCCGGGTTCATGTTGCCCTGGCGAAGAACGCGGCCATTCCGCTGTTCGTCGTCGGCGGGATACCAAAGCGGGTCAAGATTGTGGACGGTGTAGAGGCGCTTCTGGGCGTTGACGCCGGTTGCCATCTTTGCCGTCGAGCCGATCAGCACGCGCACCTTGCCCTCGTTCATGTCGTTGAACAGGCGTTGCTTGGCGACGTGGGTTTTGAAATCCGCGATCTGCGCAATCTCGGCGCGCGGCACACCGCGACGGGCGAGTTCGTTTACGATGAAGGTATGGACGTTGAAAGGCCGCGATCCGCCAATGCCGAGATTGGCGAAAATCATCTGCGTGGCCGGGCCGTAGTCGAAGGGCTTGTCGGCGTACTTGCCGTTCTCGGCCTTGTGGAACGGCTGGCGCTTGGTCCGCTGCCAGATGTCGAACACGCGATCGATCATCTGGTTCAGTTTGGAATTGGGGTCCGAGGGAAGGTCGGGATTGACCAAACGCATGTCGATTGCGGCATGGCGACCGTCGTTGATGACGGACAGAATGATGTCGTCGCCCGGCTTGGGCGGGCCGCGCCGATTGGCAATCGCCTTCATGCGGTTCGCGAGTTCTTCCTGATACGCGACCAGCTCGGGCGACTTTTCCGCCATGTGCAATTGGCGCCGGCCGCCCTTGATCTTCGGGCGAACCACATATTGCTCAAGCTGATTGGACGTAACCACGTCCATCTGCTGCCGCACCATGGCCGACAATTCGGGGATGTTGACGAACTGCGCAAAGCGCGTGACCGGCTTGTAGCCGCCCGCCGCGTCCTGTTCCAATTCCGAAGCCATGTCGCCAAACGCCGCTGCCCAAGCGTCGAAATGCGACAGACCGCGCTCGGCAAGCTCGCCCGCCTGCAGATAGCGGCTCACCGTGTAAAGCTCGGCCATGGTGTTCGTGACCGGCGTACCCGATGCAAGAACCAGGCTCCGACCGGGATTGATCGTTTCGAGGTAGCGGGATTTCACATAGAGATCGAAGGCCGACTTGCTGCCCTCGGGGCTGATCCCCTTCACGTTCGACATGCGCGTGGCAAAGTCGAGTTTGCGGAACAGGTGGGCCTCGTCCACGAACAATTGATCGACGCCCATTTGCTCGAACGTATAGACCTGATCCTGTTTCTTGGCCTTGCCCAACAAGCGCTGTTCAAGGCGCTCGATTGCGTTTTCGATGCGGCGGCGCGTGATGCGGTCGCTCTTGTCGAGTTCCGCCATAAGCTCGCGGAACTGGTCGATCTGCTCTTGGATCAGCCCGTCTTGGAACTCCGGGGATACCGGAATCAGCCCCATGGCGGAATGGGTGATGATGATGGCGTCGAGGTCGTCGTTTGCCACGTCGGCCACGAACTGCTTGCGGCGGTCGGTGTGGAAGCGGCGCTCGTCCGCGACCGCAATCTTGGCCGTAGGATACTGCTCGTAGAACTCCTTGGTGAACTGGCCGAGCATGTGATTGGGAACGGCGACCATGGGCTTGCGCACAAGGCCCAGGCGGCGCTGTTCCATGATGGCGCCGATCATTTCGGACGTTTTGCCCGCCCCTACGGCGTGCGCCAGATAGGTGTTGCCGCTCTGGATGATGCGGGCGATTGCGCGCGTCTGGTGGGGGCGCCAGGACCAGCCTGCGGCAATGCCGGGGGTGGTGAGATAGGCGCCGTCGTATTCGCGCACAACGAGGTTGTTGAAGTTCTCGTTGTAGATGCCCGACAGCCGATCAGCGCGGGCGGTATCGGACCAGACCCATTCCGAAAACTTGGCTTTGATCGCCTGCAATTTGTCCTGGGCGGCCTGGGTCGCCGTCGTGTTGAGGGTCCGGGTTTTGCTGCCGTCGGGATTGCGAACCTCGTCGTAGATTTTCGGATCTTGGCGGTTGAGCGCGTCCGAAATCAGATCCGGGGCGGCCTTTTCCGGCGTGCCCCATTCCGTCGTCGCCGCCGAAGAACTGTCGTCGCCCGAAACCGTCCACGTCGCCAGTGCGGGCAAGTATTTGACGCGAAGGCTGGTGAGCCCGATGTCCTTGCCGAAGGCCTCGATAACGTCGGTCGGCAACCACGGCATGCCGAGATTGGCCGAAATCTCCGACGGCGGGAGCGGTGTGGGTTGGACGGCCTCGAGCGCTTCGACGTTGGCCCGGAACTCGGCATTGCGCTCGGCCGCCGCCTGGGCCTCAAGCAGCTTCTTGCGCACATTGCCCGACAGGTAGGCGTCGCGCGTCTCGTAGGCGTCTTGGGCGCCCGGCAGTTTGAAGATTTTGTCGCCAAGCTGCTCGATGGCCTGCGGCACGGTGAGATTGACCGCCGCCGCGATTTCGTCGATCACTACGCGCCCGCGCCGATTGAGGACGTACAACAGCGCGTCGTTGACCGATTTGATTTCCGGCTCTTTTTCGCGCGTGATGATGTTGCGCTCGAAGATCGGGCGCTTCTTCGCCTCTCCGGTGTTGTCGTTGTAGTCCTCGATCGCGCGCAGACGGTAGGACTCGGGATCGTCCATGAACGCATCGACGTTCGGCCGCTTGTCGATGATGATGTCGGGCATGTCGTCGGGGTTGAACGTGCCCTCGTCGAACGCCTTGCCCTCTTTGGCGTATTCCTCGCGCATCGCGTTCCGAGCGCGGGCGATTTCCGACAGGGACTTGCCTTCCGCAATCATCTGGCGCGGATCGAACGTCCCTTCGTCGAACGGCAGACCGTTGAAGCGGGCTTCCTCACGGGCTTCCGACCGGGCACTTTCCTGCTGGATCACGTTCGGGCGGCGCTCGGTAAGCTCGGCCTTGTTGATCGGCCCGAACTCGGCAACGAAATCATCGTAGGCGGCATTGAGCCGCTTGCGGGCCTTGGTCGCGTTGCTGGAATCTTCGGACAGGTCGGCGTCCAGAACGGCGCGCAGCGCGTCGCGGATCGGGACCAGCTTCTTGATGCGCGCCAGTTCCGCGCCCGTCTTTCCGCCTGTCGCACCCTTGCCACGCTGGGGAACGGGCTGGCCTACGCGGTCGCGCATCTGCATCAGGCGACCGCTGGCGTCGAGATAGAACGAGCCGTCCTTGCGCTCCTTGGTCCCGAAATCGACCTCGGCGCGTTCGGCCTGGGTTTCCTGCCAGGGGGTGAGCACGTCGGCGGGCAATGCATCGACGGCCTTCTTGAGCTTGGGCGCAAAGTCGCCTTCGCTCGAGCGCACGCCGTACCGGCCCGGATAGAGCTTGTCGAAGAAGCCTTCGTCGCCCAGCACCATTTCCGGGTTTTCGGAGATCCAGCGATTGACCGCACCGGACTGCTTGGCCCCGTCCTTGTTGGGCAGGGTGCGTTCGACGGTTTCAGTCCATGCCTTGCTGCCCGCCGTTTCGCCGGGCAGGCGCTTGCGCAGGATGATGATGTCGGTCGTGACGCTCGTACCGGCGTTCTTCTCAAACGCATCGCCGGGCAGACGGATTGCGCCCACAAAATCCGCACGGTCGGCCATGTACTCGCGCGCACTGGTGTCGATCTTGTTGAGCGTGCCGGCCGACGTGACGAACATCAGGAGCCCACCGGGGCGCACCGCGTCCAGCGACTTTGCAAAGAAATAGTCGTGCAGAAGAAAGGCGTGTTTGGCATAGGCCGGATCGGACTTGATCGCGACATCAGCAAAGGGCGGGTTGCCGATCGCCAGATCGTAGGTGTCGGCCGGAATGGGTGCCTTCGTGAAATCGTCCTGCCGGATGCCGAAGCGCGGATAGAGTAAGCGCGCGATGCGGGCCGTGGTGTGGTCGAGTTCCAGCCCGTGATAGGTGCTGGCCGCCGCAACGTCGGTCGGCATCATGCCCGCGAAATTGCCGACACCCATTCCGGGCTCGAACACCTTGCCGCCCTTGAAGCCAAGCTGCTGGGCCGCGCGCCACATTTCGCGCACGATGGTTTCGCTAGTGTAGTGCGCGTACTGGATCGAGCGCTGGGCCGTCTTGTACTCGGTGTCCGACAGCAATTCGCGCAGCTTCTTGCCGATCGTCTCGAAGCCCTTGCCGTAGGCGCCTTGCGCGTCTGGGAAGGCATTGCGGATACCGCCCCAGCCGACATAGCGCGCAAGCTCGGCCTGCTCGGCTTTGGTCGCCGGGCGGCCTTCGGCTTCGATCTGGCGCATCAATTCGATGGCGCGGATATTGTCGAGGGCCTTCTGGCGCCAAGGCCGGGCCTCGCCCAGCGCACCGGGCTCGATGACGTGATTTTCGCCTTTAACGTCGGCGTCGGGGCGCTTGTCGGCTACCGCTGAATCGGGAAGTCGAACGTCTCCGCTTGCACCTGCTCCCGAATCATCCGGGCGAGGTTCTCGTCCTGCGGGTCCACGCTCGCCAGCGCTTCCTTCTCGCTCGCGTCGTGTTCCTTCGCCTTGTCGGCCAGATGCTTCGCCATCTGCCCGCTCTGGCGCAGTTCCTTCATCAGCTCGGGCGACTGGTCCCGCATCGCCTGCAGGTATTGCGCTCGGTTGAACGACATCTTCATTCTCCGCTTGTGCCGGGATCATATCGGGTTCGGCGGGTTTTGGCGAGGGGGCGGCCTGCTCGGCGGCTTTCTCGGCCTCGAACTCGGCCATCTTGCGCACGTTCTCTTGGCGCTGGCGCTCGCGGTCGTCGATGACGGGGGGCGCGGCGGCGGGCGGCTTGGCGACAACCGGGGGTGCGGCTGCAGCCTTCTTTGCCCGGGCGATCACCTTGTCGATCAGCGCGCGTTCCGGGGCGCCAACCCACTCGTCGATCAGCTTGTCGCCTGGACCAAACAGCCGAATGGCGCTCGCCGGGCCGCCGCCGCCGTTGTCAACCTCGTACCCTTTCGGCAAGCGGTCGCGCAGATAATCGAGCAATTCGTCTTTGTTGTTAAAGAAGATGTCGAGGGGGCTCGGCGCCTTCGGCGGGGCGGCGGCGGGCGGCGCTTTGGCCGCTGCTTCCAGCCGATTACGAACCTCGGGCGCGACGTTCTGCCACGTCATCTTGGCGCGGCGATTGACCTCGCCTGCCGAAAAACCGGCGCGCACATAAAGCTGTCGGCGGCCCGTCTCGGTCAGTTCTTTGAACCAATCGGGGGCCTGATCCGGTTGAACGACGGGCGCCGGAACCGGCTCGGGGGACGCAGCCGCCCCGCTTTCACGGGGCGGCGCACCCTCGGCGGGCACCTGCGGAGGCTCGGCCGCAGGCGCCGGCTGCGAGGCCGGGAGGTCGAAGGCGGGTCCGCGCTGGCCGCCACGGTAGTTGTCGCCGGGGGCCTGTGCGGGCGCGGGGATACGGTACTCGCGATACTTTGGCGTGCCGTCGTAGGACAGCGCCTTCTTGGTGTTGCCGTTGGCGATCCACTGGCGCAGTTGGGCGAGATCCATGCGCTGAACGGCGCCGATCCGGTCCATACCCCGGCCGTCCGAGAAGCCGTCGATGTAAGCCTGTTCGGCTTCCTCGCCCATCTCAAACCCGGCCATGATTTTGTGTTCGTCGAACTTGCCGGTGTCGGCGTCGATCTGGTCGATCACCCAAACGACGGTGTTCTGTTCGGGGTTGGGGCCGATGGTGATATCGAGTTGGTCGCCGTCGGCGCCGATTGTGCCTTTGAGGCGCCCGTAATGGTGGGGCATCGTGACGGACCACGGCTTGCCGTCTTTGTCCGTCCCGGTGCGCACGCCACCTTGGGGTGTTTCGATTGCGATGTCGAAGCCTTCCCATTCGACGTGGGCGTGCTTGTAGTTTCCGGCTTTGGCCTGGGCGGGGGTCGGCGCGACAACCTGCTGGGCCGCAACGTCAACGTCCTTGGCGGTTTTGACAACCACGGGGTCCGCTTTTTCGCCGGTCCCCTCGGTGACTGTAAACTCGTCCGCACCCAGGACGTACATCTGGCCGTCGGCACCCCGGATGCGCGCCAGCCCTTCGCTGCTGGTTTGCTGCACGCCTTCCATGACGCCTTGCAGGCTTTCGCCGTCGGGCATGGTAAACGTGAACGCGCTCCCAATCGGGGGATAGCCGTACTGGCTGGCAAGTTCTACCTGCTGCTCACGGGCTTTCTGCTGGCGCTCGGCGTCGATTTCCGCGATCGGCCGGGGGTCGGCCATGTCTGCGGCCAGTGCCGAACGGGGGCGCGGGGTCGAGAGGGGCGCGGGCTGCAGGACGGTATCGCCGGTCCCGAAGCGCGGCTCGGCGCGGGGATTGGGCGGCGGCGGGGGCTGGGTGGGCGCTGCGAACGTGGGTTCGATGCGCTCGGGCGGGGCGGCGGGCGCGGCGGGCTGCGGTGCAGCGGCCTCGTTGCCGCCCGACAGTGCGGCTACCCCTGCCCCCGTGATGGCACCCGGCAAGGCGCCCATGGTGCCCTGCGCGCCGACACCCTGGATAAGCGATTGGTTCGGGTCGATCTGCTGCACGGCGACGTTCTGGGCAAACCGGCCGCCGCCTTCTTCCAACCCCTCTTGGAAGCCTTCGGCAGCGCCGCCAGTGAGGACGCGCCGGATGATGCCCTGCGTGCTCGCTTGGCCGAACCCCATGCGCTCCACGCCCGGCAATAGCGTTGCCGTGGCACTGGAGATACCGGCCCCGGCTGCACCGGCAAGGCGGGCGCCCTCGAGCGCAAGCTGTTCCTTGGCCGCCTGCGGGTCGATGCCCGACGCCACAAGAGCCTGGAACGCGGGCGAGGCCGCGAAAGTGTCGTCGGGAAGCCGCAGAATTGCGTCGCGGGTTTCGTCGCCCACGGATGCGCCCTGCATCGCAGCACCGCCCGTGATGGCGCCAGCCTGCCCCGCTCGAGACAGGGTGCCGGCCGACACCGCGCCGCGCTGCGCGACCCTGGCGGCAACCTGTGTGCCCCATTGCGCGAGCTTGCCGAAGCCCATTGTCGCCAGAAGCGACGGCAATTGTTCGACCGTGAAATTGGCAAGCAGGACCGGATCGGACAGGTAGGTTTTGAGGACGGCGCCGACCTCGGCCCCGAAGCCGTCTTTTTCGGCCTCGGCGATGACGGCCTGGGCTTGGCGTTCCTTCTCTTGCAGCTCGGGCGACTTGAGGGATTGGCCGAACTGGCGAACGGACTCGCCGCCACGGGTGGACATCGTATCGAAATCGCCGGTCGCGAGCCCATAGACCTGACCGGGGAACTGCATGATGGATCCAGCCCCGGCCACGACAGAAGCCCCGGCATCCTTGGCAAACCGCATGGTCTGCGAGGCGAGGCTGGGCGATGCGGGGCGCGTTTCCGCGACGGGCGGAAGCGGCGTCGCCGGGTTCAGTTCGGGGATTTCGCTGGGGATTGGCTTGGGCGCGGGCGGCGGCGCGGCGGCCACGGGGGCGGCGGCCGGCTGGGTGCTTTCGAGCGGCACACCCCGGAAGCGCGGCGCGCGAGGGGCGGCAGGCGTTGCGAACGACGGGCCCTGCTCGATCGGTGCGGCCTCGAGCGGGATACCTTGGAAACGAGCCATGCGGGGGTCGCCTTACGGTTTGGAATACATAATCCCGTCGTCGGGATCGACATAGACGGCGCCCGAGGGGAGCGCGTTGAACTCGTCCTCGGTCTGCGGCATAGCCGGGCTTTCGCGCGTGCCCATGGCGGGCATGGCGGGTGCTGGCATTGCCGGTGCCTGCGGGGTTGCCACGCCGGGTCGGGCCATTGGCGCGGCCTGCGGAACGCCGCCCGGCGCCTGTGTCGGGCGCCACGTCTGCACAATTTCCGATGCGCGGGCCTGCAGGGAGCGCTGGTAGGCTTCGCGCTGGGCCGGGGTCGATGTGAGCGGGTCTGGCGCGTTGCCCAACTCGATCTTGGCAATCTGGGATGCGATGCGCAGTTCCGTGGCCGGATCGACCTGCTTCGTGCCAGAGGCGTAGGCCAAGGCGCCCTGTTCGTCGCCGGGATTGACGGCAAGCCATGCCTGCCGCTTCTGCTGGAACACGCTGGATTGTGCGCCGCGCTGGCCGAAACGCTGGCCCGAAAGCGGCTGGCCTTGGACATTGGTGATGGGCTCGGCCTGGGTGCGGCCTTGCCGAAGAAACTGCATGTTGCCGTCGTTGTCGGTGAGGAACTGGCCGCGCGTCTGCGGCGGCCCCCCAATTTGGTGCGACGGATCTTCCACGTCGTAGAACACGATCCCGTCGTCGCCCTGGACCGTGCCATAGCGGCGGCGCTTGACCGGGGCGCCGGCCGCTTGAACACCGGCCTGTGTTGCGGCCTGCACGTCGCCCCCACCGCCTTGCGAGAACGCCGTCACGAACTTTTGCGCGGCGGCTGGATTGTCGGGATAGAGCTGCTTTGCGATGGCCGTGCCCTGCCAGAAGGCGTTGTTGCTCGCCAACTGCTGCGGAATCTGCATCCCGATGCGCTGGGCCAGATCCATTCCCAGATGCGCGGTCGAGGGGTTCGACAGGTAGTGGAACACGCGGGTTTCGTCGGCGTCCTTCTGCTTCTCGTCGCCCTGCCGCAATTGAAGGGCGGCGCGTCCACCACCGGGGGTCTGGGCGAGGCGGTTGGCGACCTGGGTGCCCACGCGCTGCTGGGGGGCGGCGGCCTGCGGGGCGGGTGCTGCCTGTGTCGGCGGCAGGGGGGCGCTTTCGATGCGCCCTGCCCCTTGGCCGCGCACCTGATCGACCGGGCCGGGTGCCGGGGCCTGCGGAACGGGCGGTTTCAGACCGTCACGGATCGCAGCATCGACGCCCTGATTTTCGGTCGATTGGCGCTGGGCCTCGGCCAGATCGAACTCGCCGCGACGCATCTGCAGATCCTGAGCGCGGCGGCGTTCGGTGCGGTCCTGCCCCTCGTTGTAGGCGGCAGACGCGGGATTGAAGGTGATGAACTGGAGTCCGCTTGCCATGGTTCAGCCCGCCATTGTTTCGGGTTCGCGATTAACGGACTCGGACGGGCGCGCGGATCGCGTCGCCCCGTAGTTTGAGCGCCGCCCTTCCTTGGCCGTGTCGTTGATGATCGAGGCAATGTCGCCAATTGCCCGACCGCGCTGGGTCGCGTCGGCAATGCCCTGCTCTGCCCCGATCATGCCGGTCTGGAAATTGGCCTGGCCCTGCGCCATGCCCGAACGAACGTCGGTGTTGGCGGCTTGGTTTCCAGCCTGGAAATACTGGCCCGACAGGCTCGAGGCGGCCTGATCCGCACGGCGGCGGTTCTGGTCGAGCGCGTTGTTGGTGAAATCGGCCTCGGTCTTGCGCACCGCAGCGACGGCGGCCCGACCAGATCCGCGAAGGCCCGAGACGGCGAGCGCGTTGTTGGTCTGGCGGCGCGTATCTTCCAAGGCCGCCTGTTGCTGGGGGGTAAGCCCGTTGGCCCCGGCGATGGTTTCTTGCTGGTATTGGAGAGCGCCCGCTGTGTCGCCCTGGACCTTCTCGAAACGCTGCTGGGCAAGCGCGTTGCCCTGCTTGATCGCATCGGCTTGGGCCTGCGCACCGGCTGCGGCTTTCTCTGCCGCCGCTTGGTTGGCGTTTGAGGAAATGACGGCGCCCGCGACAGATGCAGCCCCGCCGATCGCCGCACCGACCCAATCGCCGCCGCTGAAAAAGTCGGAGAACCAGCCCATATCAGCGTGCCCCCATCTTCATGCGGTTGAGCCCGGTCGCGGGCATCGGGGGAGCTCCGGCCGGTGCCATTGGGGGCGGCATCGCGGCGGCGCGCATGGCGTCCATCTTGGCGGCCGGGTTCATGGGCGCCTGTTCCCCGTTCATGGCGGCCTGCCCCGGATCGTCGAACGGGTCGGGACCGGCGCCGCCGTATTCGGCCAAGACACTCGCGGAGTCCGGCAGAACCTTGCCCAAGAGGTCGATCAGCCGGGGCGTCAGAAGGCTTTGAAGCTCCTGAACCTCGTCGGCCGTCAAGTTGCCTTCCATCGGCTCGGCTTGCTGGTTGGGCTCGGTGTACATGGGCGGTGCTCCGGGGTTGGAAGAACGTAACATGATGCGACGAAACTTGAAACGCGGACGGGGATTGACAGTTCGGCGTCAGCATCGTATTTTTACGATGTTGTTCGACTAATTGCGGTCGGGCAAAACAGCCCAACAAGGCGGTTTCACATGCCCCATGACATGATGCTCGCCGTTCAGCGGCAAACCACCCAAGAACTCGGCAATGCCATGCTGGCCTTGCTGTCCGCGCGCGACACGCTGGCCCGTAAAGCGCAAGCGGCCGGGCGCCACATCACCCTCGATGCCATCGACGACGGTATCGACCGGGTTTGGAAGCAACTCGAATGACAGCACGACACGAAGATATCCGCGCCGCAATCGACATCCTTGGCGGCCCGTCCGAAATGTCCCGCATCTGGGGCATCAACATTCGGAACGCGCAGTATTATGCTGCGGGGCATCAACCTCTTCCGCCCAAGCGCCTCGCCCAGCTTATCGATGCCTTGCGCGCTCGAGCGACGGAAGCGAACTACCTTGCCGACGTTCTCGCCAAGGCGATCGTGCTCAAGGTCGCGGCCTTCGACGGCCAGACGATCAAGCCCCTCTCGGAGAAAGAACCATGAAGGCCATTCTCGCCGCAGTCTTGGCCCTCGCGCTCGGCGCGTGCCAGACCGACAATCTTGTGACCAAGCAGGCCGACGATCCCCGGCCCACGTCGGTCAATCCCATTGCTCCATTGAAGGGCCCGCAAGTCGCCAAGGGTGCGGTGCTGTTCATCAACGGGGTCGATTTCCGCAATCTCACCCATCATATCGACGAAGCAACACCAAGCATCATGTACTGGTTCGCAAACGGCGGCTTTGACGTTTACCGACTAGACCTTGCCCCAAAAGACCAAAACCCAGCGCCACGCCTATTTGCGGCTACAGACAAAGCAATCGAAGGATTGCGGCGCCAAAGCTACCGTCGCGTTTTTGTCGTCGGTCACTCTGGCGGCGGCATTGCTGCACTTACATCAACGACCGCTGGCCCCATTCAATCGGATGGAGCAATCGCCTTTGCCTCTGGCGGAGTAAATGCGCTTGATTCTGCCGAAGAAAACTTGCGCTTTCATCGGCTGCTTACCAGCGAAATTCCGGCCAACAAGCGCGTGGCAATCTTTCATTTTCGCGACGACGAATTGTTGGGCCGTTGGCACAGAGAAGCGGTCAATATCTCTACGTCAACACTCCAAGGGCGGAAAAACGCGATGGTGAGGGTTCCGCCGAGAGTGACGGGGCACCTCGCTACGCAAAGCAGCGCACTGGCAAATATCTACGGACGTTGCCTTGCCGAGTTCCTTGCCGCCGACGATCCGAACGAGCGCGTTTGCCCTCCGTGATTACCCGAGCAAGCGGCGCACGGCCTCGCGGCTGACCAAGCCTTTGTTCAGTGCAGCCATTACGTCCTTGCCGTAGCGCCGGGTTGCCGCTGCCGTGATGACGGTTTCGCCTACGTCGAGTGCAGCATAGCCGTCATCGGGGCCGGGCGGATTAGGGCCGGTCAAACGATCGCGCGTGACATGGCCGCCTTTGTAAAAGCCGCTGCCGCCCGAACCGTTGTCGGATGGGCCGCCGCCCGTATCGCCGCCGCCGCCGCCGCTAGACCCTTCACTTGTGCCACCGCCTTGGGGATCGCTTCCGCCGTAAGGATCACCGCCACTAAACGGATCGGCGGCGGGGCCTGAAAGCCCTTCTGATGGGGCATCTTGAGAACCGCCGAACAAACCGCCCGTGTCCTCGGGGTTCCCCTGCCCACTGGTCGAAAGCGATTGCGCAGCTTGCCCAGGCGATACGTTGTCGCCGGTCCAAGATTGAGGCCCGCTGCTTTGGATTTCGGCTTGCGTTTGCTCAGGATCGACCAAACCGCCTTGTTTACCGTCAAGGATAGCCGCCGCCATTGCATTGTCGAACTGCCCGCGCGACGTGTTTCCTCGGCTACCCGCGATTCCAAGCGTGAGGCCCGAAAGCAAAGAGTTTCCTGCCGCTCGCGTGCTTGAAACACTTCGATCAAGCCCACGCGATTCGAGCTGATCGTTGAGATTTTCCGCATCAATGATTTCACCGCCAGCCCTAGTCGCACCACTGAGAGCTAGGCCAGGAAGCCCTCCGACTAAGGTACCGACGCCGCGCCCAACCGTCGAGACGATCCCGCCCGTTGTGCTGACGTTGGGTGTGATGCTGTCGATGCCCCGGCTCACAGCGCTTGCGATGCTGCCGCCATCGGGTGCCGGGGCTCCTGCAGGCGCGGTCGAAGCCGAGAAATCCGATCCGCCGAAGCTTTGCGCTCCGAGTGCGGTCGATGCGCGCGGCCCGGTCCATGAGTCCCGGTTTTGGGCGGCAAGCTCTGCCGTCACGGGATCGACGCCGCTATCGGCCTGTTGGCCGGTCGAGCGGAAGCCGGGAAAGCGAGATCCACGGAACTGCGCGCCCCGGATCGACTGAAAGATATTCTCGGCCATATCAGATGGTCCTCACGATGAACACGTTGAAGGTCACGGAATTGCCCAAGCCTGGAGCGGCCTGGACGGTGAGCGTGAAGCCTGTTGTCGCCAGCAAGGTGGTGGAGACGGGCACAAAAGCGCCGAGGCCCGGCGTGCCGGTTGACGACACCGCCGTCAGGAACACTTTGTATGTCGCGTCCGGTTGCTGCTTGTCGCCGGGGAAGGTGACATTGGCCGTCGTTGCGGC
>Ga0315909_10002801_pt1 | contig 21959 bp, 27 predicted proteins | sample LakEriMetagenome_11_FD_203527 | JGI IMG/M metagenome (GOLD analysis project Ga0315909, IMG submission 203527) | Freshwater fungal communities from buoy surface, Lake Erie, Ohio, United States - Buoy 2 MA125 | ecosystem: Environmental > Aquatic > Freshwater > Lake | place: USA: Lake Erie, Ohio... | reverse complement strand
ATATTTTTTAACTGTTTTGAAATCAACGGTTTAGCTGTATTTGAACGTCATTCGGCCTTTTTGTCCTGAGAACCAGTAGGATTTTTCAGAACTGATTTCCAGTTTACCAGTAAACTCCATGGGGAAAATCACTTCCCATTTGTCCAGAGTCAGCTTGCCTGTTGTTTTGTTGGCGTCTGGTCGAAATTTCGTATACATGTGCAGCTGAATCAGCGGAGAGCTGTTGAGCACGTCCAATGCTGCTCTGCTGAAATCCGGATCCTGATTGATTTTTTCAACCACAGCTTTGGCGACCATGGCCAGTGCATGAAACCCAATAGTGTAACCCACAGTTTGATTCTGATAAAACTCACTGTTCTGTATATCGGAAGCCAATTTCATGGGTCCCGAATCCAGTTGTGCTTTCAGCGGGTCAACAGAACTATCAAATTTTCTACTGGCTTTGAGTTTTCTTTTCAGTTGGTCTCGCTCAAATCTGTTTTTCTCAAAGGAATCCCTGATGGCTTGCGCCTGATCTTGGGTAATCAAACCCATGGTTATGCCCAACGTCAGAGGGGATTCACGTGTTTTTTCTTTCACCAATATATCAATCAATTTTTCCAGTTTCTTCACATGAGCTTTCTTTAGTAAATCACTGTTCTGATCCCGTAAAGTTTCTATCCCATCATAGATGTTGGATACGCTGGCTGTTGCACCTTTGTTGCCTTTGCTGCTGATTCCAATACGAACTCCGTCTGGGGTCACCAAATAACTGTCAACCAGGCCTGCATTCATAATGTTGGGAAATTCTATACTACAACTGTTCCAGGATTTACCCTTTAACAACGCTCGTTTAGCAGCATCAGTCTGTGGTATTTTGTTCATCCACAACATAATGGGACCGATGATCTCGCCCAGATCGTCACGAATTGCTGCTGTTTTGGATGCAGGTATAGAAAATTCAAATTTGCCTGTGTTTACCAACGTTTCCAGGTCCTGATAAATCTGTTTGCCCTGATCAGCATTTTGTAAATTGGTTTTAAGTGCATTCAAAATCGCCCTGGGATTGGCAAATTTTGTCTGCGTGGGCAGCAGATTAGTGGGTTTGAATCCGCTGAGATTTTTGAGAGTTCTTCCACCCTGAAAAATAAAACCACCCAGTTCGTTATTGTCCCACTGCCCCAAAGAGTCTGGATCAATTTTGGTAATCCATTTAACAAATGCAATTTTTTTATCACTGTCAACGACATTGAAGACTGCAATAGCAAACGCTCGGTACATGTTCTTGTACTCGTTGATTTGAGTTATATCAGATACATTTTGATCTTTCAGATTATCCAGTGTCTTTTTGTACTGGTCCAGTAGCTCAGCAGTCTCAGCTTGGCCATATTTGGGAAATCTTATGATTTCTTCTAGTCTGATTTCCACACCATCTTCATTGCGCCATAGATCATCACGCTTCCTGAACAAAATACCGCGTGATGCTTCCCTTAACAGTTCTTCCAATAGCATACAACTATTTATGAAAATTTCTGTACCAGCTGACCTGTCTGGCCAGTTGAACGCCTCGCTTGCGAGTTTCAGCATTGTCACTCTGCTTCATCCGGTTAGCACGGCTCTTTAGACGTTTGAGGTCACTGGCAGTGATTTTCTCATCTTTGCCTTTGCCAGCTTTGCGCCGCAAACTGCCAGGTCTGCTGCCGGGTTTGGCACGCTGAGTGAAATCCTCGATCACATCTATAGTGAATTCCGTTACCTGTTTGTGTTCAATATCAGTTGATTTCAAGTACTGTTGTAGGTTTTTAACACCAGTTTTGAATGCCCATCTAAGTCGGTGATCCTCGTAGGGATCACCACCGCTTACGTGAGCGGCGCCAGTGTCGGGATCAATAAACAAAGGAACTACATATTCACCCATTTCTGGCAATTTTCTAGTCCAAATAGCCACCGCCCCGGGCCAGTGTGTATCGTCACTGACTATAACCACATCCAACTCCTTGGACAACATTTGATAAATGTTAGCAGTTAAATTTTTACCACGGTAAGACGGATGGGTCCAGATTGTAGACGCCACCAGTGCTTTTTTATGATTCAGCATTTGTTCTGAAAAGCTAATACTCACTACGAACTCGTCTTCATCATCCAAAACCACAGCACGACGCTGTTTAGAACCAGAAAGTGTGATATAAGTTACTGTAATGTCGGGGAATCCTGGAAGATCATAATTTTGAAATCGTTCATATTTTAGCATTGATCGCAGCATTCTTTCCACACTGGGACTCATGAAGTCATCAGAATGACCACTATCAGCCATTTGTAAAATTTCATTTACTGGTTCTTCAGAGTCTGGTCCATGATTCATTGACTCAGAAAAATCGTCATCATCGTCATCTTGGTCCACACTCAGGTAGCGTCGTAGATTTTTTGTTCCGGTCTTGAATGCCAATCTCACTTTAAGGTCACTGTAGGGATCAACATTACTCACATAAGCAGAGCCACTGTTAATGTCAATGTAAACAGGTACTGGGTGTATTCCCATTTCTGGAAGTTTTTTAGTCCAGATAGCACGTCCACCGGGATAATGAATGTCATCGCTGACTATTATGGCATTGAATTTAGTTGATAGTTTTGTATAGATATTGGCACCTAGATTTTTTCCCCGGTAGTGTGGACTGGTCCAAATTGCGGAAATTATCAAAGCTCTTTTGTTGTTGAGCCAAAACGTGTACAGAGTAATAATACATACAATTTCGCGTGTTTTGGTTACAGCCACCACGTTGCGTTTTATGCCATCGCCAATAATATAGGCCAACGTGAGATCAGGGAATCCTGGGAGATCAAACTCATCAACAGCAACACCTCCCTGATCTATTTGAGCCAAAATTGCTTTCTCTTCTTCGGGGCTCAATGATGAGGAGTCTTCGGGTGGGTTTGGTACATAGTAAATTTCATTTACTTGATCTTCATCAATGGTTTTACTGGTGAATTTCAGCATCTGCTCCTGACTGGCTTGATTTGACAGCAAGGCTTTCAAACCTGGATGTAGCGGATTAGGCCAATCGCCATACTCAACCCAGCGGAAGCCCTGTGATTCCCAGTTTAGTTCAGGTTCAAATTCTTCATCAACCACTGCCAAAAAGTTATAGTAGGTATAACCTTTAGCAGGATCTTTGAATACATAGAGAGGAATCATTTCCACTGGACCCGAATACTCAGTCTCTTCTGCCATTTCTCTCTTGGCTGCTGTTCGTGCGTCTTCACCTGGGTCCATTTCGCCACCCCAAGTGCCCCATGTGTTAGGAACATTAACACCCTGACTACGATGATTTACACAAAATCTTCCAGTACTCTTAGCCACAATCAAGCAACCAGCGGCTTTTCGAATCTTTTTGGGTCCAAACATTTCATTCAATATCATAACTGTTCCTCTGGGTCGCTGATTCTTTGTTTGAGATCAAATGCCAATACCAAATTCTTGTTTGATGAGTTATACGCTGTTTTGGGGTCACCTTTGATGTATTTTTGTTTGTAATAATCAAATAATCTAGGTTTGATGCCAATTTTTTCCAATCCCGGAGTTCCATTATGTCTATACCATATTGATTTCCCTTCTGGTGTCTGCCCAAGGTCACTGGTTATGATAACTCCGAAGTGTTGTGCTACTTCTTTATAAATTCTAGCTCCTAGATTCAGGTTTCCATATTCAGGAGTTACGTGAACATTTTTAACTTGCCAGGATTTTCTTTTTACTTCAAATTTGACCCAAGCCACAATATCAATCTCGCCATGTACTTCATTGGTTGCTACTAATTCTTTAATCAGACCCTGGTCAATTATGTTCAGTTGGATGCCCTCGTGGCCACTTAATGGCATAGTTTTGTGTGGGAACTTCAGCATGGATTTGAGTTTAGGCGATCTCAGAATAGAATGACGACCAACGGGATCTAACATATCAGTTTCACTCAGCTGTTTGTCGTTTGAATGAAAATATTCAGGATGTGTTTTGCCAAAGTCACGCATCAGAATTCCAGCAGCAGCATTGGCTTGGTTTTCATGTTCACTGCCAGTTTCACCGCTGTGATCTTCCAGTTCATTATTTAATCTTTGTACATAATGAACTAATTCATGAGCCAGTGTTCTCATGATGTCCATGGGATGTCTTTTATCTAGCACTAACACAATATGATCAGTGTGTGGGTCAAAGTATCCAAAAGCAGTAGGGTGGCTGGTAGCAAAATTCTTTTGAAATTTAATTTTGGGCAATTGCTGTAACTCCAGTTTTTGTACTGCAAACTTTAGAAAATCCGTCAGTACCTGCCCACTCTGTACAGATTCCGAAACTATGTCAGAACTCTTTTTTTTAGGCTTGGATGTTTTAGTTATCATAACAGCAGTTTTTGTGAGGTTAGGTACCTTTTTAGCATCAAACCCTGGTCCCAATATACTAACCACGTACTCAATGAGTTCATTGCCGTCAAAACCCTTTTGGTAAATTCTGCCACCAGGTCTCAAAATCCAAACTGATCCGGGCTCATCTCCGGGTTCGAAATTTTTAGTTCGATCGATATCGTCTCGATATCCTCTAACACCAATAACAGCCATACCTCCAGTTTTGAGCAGTTTGCCAATGTGCTTTACTACTCTGTCTCGAATGTTCGGTGGCAACACGTTCAACACATTCAAACACACCACAGCGTCGTATTGTTCGGTAATCTCCGATGACTTTGTGAAAGTGGGCTTTGATTTGGCTCGTTTGGGTTCAGGCTCATAGGAATCAACTTGAGCAATATCTGTTAACACCGATCTCATGGCATTTGTGCCGGATCCCAGACCTGCACCATAATCCAGAACTCTGGCTCCTGGTTGGATAAGAGGCAACAATAGCGAAGCTGCTTTAGCGTAACTGGTTTTCGTGGCTTCTACTTGCGTGGTTTCTGACCCAGGTTGATGCTCAATATCCTCATCATCTTCTTTTTTGGATTTTAACTTTTCCACATTCAGTAAAGATGGATCGTCCTTTTTGTTTGAACCTTCGCTAATGTTTACGCTTAAAAAATCCCGGAGTTTCATGTGATTATTTATCCATTTGTGTTTTTAAAAATCTCTATATACTTGTACTTCCGAAGGCATTGGACCATTCAGTGTTGATGCCCAAGCTCGGATCTTGTTGTCTCTGTCTGCATCTGTGCTATTGAAGCGATGCAGTATCCGGCCATTCGAATCCACTACTTTCCAGGAGTACTCTCCAGGTTTGGGTGCTTCGGGTTTTGTTTCAGGTGCAGTCTGAGGTTTAGATCTGAGTTGGGTTAGTTCTCTCTGTTGAATGATACCAGTCATTGCAGCTCTAAACTCTTCTTTGTTAATTTCACCTGCTAGCACTTGTGCAAACAGACTGCGAGTGGAGTCGTTGCCAGGCTTGATTATCTTGTAGAATTTTTTGAGGTATTCTTTTCTGTAAGCGTCTGGGTCCATGGCTGCGCTCAACGCCACAGTGTAACGATTTACCACAGCTAACAATTCCTCTATTGGCTTATCTAACCAATTATCACCAGGACTGCGGAATTCTACCCTGTTATCATGTATGTTAATGCTGTCTATGTGGCGAGTCTTGCCTGTGTGTATATATTTAGATGTAATCTGAGTAAAATGCTTGCGCATTTGATTGAAAATTTGATCTGTATATGCAGAATCAAAAGCGGCAGACGAAGTTAAGTTAGCTGCTTTATTTTTAATTTCACGAGTCATGTTTCTGGAATAACTGTTAAATTCTCTTTCAAACTGTTTCAGCACATACTCATCGCCGCTCAGTATAACCAGTTTAACATAATCAATTTTTGCCCGATCAAACGCAGGAAAACTCATGTTGATATGCAATCCGGTTTCAGAATCAGTATAACAGTTACGTAGCCCCCAGTTATAAATCTTAGCGAATTCTCTCACAGCTTGTTCATATGGCAGAGGTGGTCCAATAATTTCCACTCCATGATCAGAGTTATTTGAGCTCAATGAGGAGTCCGGTTCCACGATGTAATAGTCACCGCCCCTGGCCACACCATGATAATTTTCACTCCAAGTAGCATTACGACCAGTTACATTTTTTATTGTTTTTGATACTTTTCCAAATACAGATGCTTTCTTGAGGCGTGGCCATTCAATTACGTCCGAGTATCTATTATAGATATCACTGGCCATTGTTAAATCTTCGCTTGATAAAAAGTCTTCAAATGTATAATGATCGTCAAAATCTTGGAGATATTGTTCGTGAGCCATGTTATATTCATGGGTTTCATTTGATATTGCTTGCTCAACATGGTCTTCCAAATAGTCTAAGTCATACCCTTCGGTGTCTTTGATATCTGTGTTGTCAACTATCCATTCTCGAACATAATCAGTTTTTGCTGATTCCCAATCACGGTTAATTTGAACTGTTTTCCAATATTCAAAATCTTGATCTATGCTTCTCATGAAACGTCTAACTGCATAACTGGAATTTGGACCATCTAAAAAAAAGTCTTCAACATCGTCGTATGTTTTCATTTTTTCATCATCATCAAAATCTGGTTCTTCATCCAGATCATATATGTTACCGTACACAAACATTTCCATTTCAAAACCCAGTGTGGGTCTCAATTTGGCTGCCTGTGTGCTGAGACTGCCCGGGGCCATTTTGATTTCAGTCACATTTTGTTCTATTAGATCACGAAGTTTCATAAATTACAGCCCTTGTTCTCTCATGTAATCATGATTTTTTATAACAGGCATAGTTACTGGCTCATTGATTTCATCCAGTGGCTCTGTTTCAACTGGTTCAGGTTCAATTGGTTCAGACTTGGCGGCAGAAACATGTGGCTGCCAGCTCATGTAATCAGGTCTGGGTTCTTTGTTTTCCTGAACCTCAGCGCCAATCTTACGACGTCTGAGCAGCTGAGTCCAGGCAGCTTGATTTCTAGCAAACAGTTCAATGTGTTGTTGTGTTCTCTGGTCAGTGCGGATGTCTTTGCGATCTTGCATCACACAGGGCACAATTGCATCTGGTGGCACAGTGAATCCCATGTTGGTTGCAAAGTTCAATAGTAGCCCAGTGATTTGTTGAAAGCCGTCATCACTGCCGCTTATGATTGCACCAAATGTTTTGCCATACAGGGGATTGATAGCAGTCTTGATGGCAAAATCGTCATAGTAGCACATGCGTTCCATCAGGGCCTGGATCAGGCTGCTGTGTATTCCCCACCAGATGGGAGTGGAGAAAATCACACAATCAGCTTCCAGCACCTTGGCTAGTGCTTGAGTCATACCATCAGCGTTGCCGCTTTCAGTAACATTGCTTACACCAGGTTCGTACTGGATTTTTCTCAGATTGAACAATTCAACTTCTTTGAAACCCCGTTCCAGTAGCTGCTTTTCCACTAATTTTGCAATATAAGCACTATTGCTGTCTGATTGTTTTTGCTTCAGTGATCCCAAAAATATAATGGCTTTCATGCCGGTATTTATACAACAATGCTGATCAGTGGTGCCACAACAGGAAGCTGGTAATTACATCTGGTCTGAATGCTGCACGATCGCCGTCGCCCTGAGTCACAATCACATGCCATCTGGGTTGATCACTCTGTGGTGTATCCAGCATCTGATCATAAGTGATGATGTCCTGCACAGGCACATGGTAGGTCTTGGCCAACTGTTGACGGAACGTGTTCAGGCTCTTGGCGTCCTTGAACTGAATGCGACCCTTGGCATCTTTAATAAGTGCATTGCCTTCGTGCTGGATCAGATCCCAGAACATGCTCCGTGGCACAGTGATGGCCTGCTTGACAGTTTTACCAGCGTCTTTTGCTCGTTGAATCTGAATAACATCGCTGCGTTTGGCACCAGTGCTGAAGTTGATCAGGAAGTTACTGGGAAGATTTCCAACAGCGATATCAGCCACTTTGGTATAGGCATAAAACTGCACATCGGGGTTTGCTTTGGCCAGATCCAAAGCCATCTCCAGGTACTCTTTGCTGAAGAAGTCACCAGCGTCATGCCAACGAACCACCAGCTCTATGTCTTTCTTCTTGAGCTTTTTCTTGATTTTGTTAATTTCAGTGCTGATTAATCCAAAGTATCCAGCTGGGTCGTTCACCAAAAAGTTAAGAGCTCGGGCAGCACTCAGTGAGCTGGTAGGAAACATCACATACCCACCACGACGAGCATAGCAGTATTTCTGACATTCGCCAGCACTGGGGCAGGTTGTGATTTCCACAAACTCGCCAGTTTCTTCGTCCACCACTATGCCTTTGAGTGCTGGTAAACTGATGTCATAGAGCACTTTGTCCTTGTCGCTGCTCTTGACCATTTTGGCATTGGGGGCACTCTTGACCATCTTGGTGTTGATGCCCATCAGCGTCAGCGGTCGCTTGGTGATTTTCTGTCGCAACTGATCCAGATCCCAAACGTCCTCAGCATCATCAGTCTTGGTGATGTTGCTGGCATGTATGTACGCACCCATGCGTTCTTTGGGAGTCTTGGTCTTGCTCTTGATTCTGCCAGCCATGGCTTGCATTTCGGGATCGGTAATTCTGCGCTGTCCTGGTGGGTTCAGCTTGAGAGCTTCATCCAGCTGGTCGTTGAGATCCAGTCTGTGGACTGTGAATCCACCCAATCGTTTTTCCATTAATTCACGAGTGTTCATGTCATTATTTATGATGTGCTACGCACATCAGCGTCTTCGCTTCCGCAGTCAGCTCGACGCGATTTTTAATGAACTTTTAAGATATCACTGCTATAGATTCAGCCACTCTTCGCCCGTCCGCGGGGCGAAGCGGGAAAGATCTGCTATGAGTTCTTTGACCAGTCAATACAGAAGTTTATGCGGAGGCGGTTGGCCTGTACCCCCTGCTTCTTCTTCGTTTCACACACGTTGGACCATAAGGGCAAACTCACTTAATCCTGCTCAACCTTCAAGCTAATGTGCGAAAACCAACGGAAACACACAGACACAGTATTGACATGCGTCGGTGTGTTAAGCGGTTGTATCTTTTTCACAGAGCCGCTATCATTTGTTTAGGTGCGTAACTCGCAAGATCCGTCCGCAATATCCGATGCTGACTCAATGCGGGTCGAGCTGCCTCGACCAAACAGTGTTACTATGAATGATTGGGCTGGATTTTGTCCAGCCCAGGCTTAAAACGATTTACTTCTGAAATGCAACTCCAAAAGTCCAGACAGTGCGATGCAGATAACCACGTTGTAGTTCATAAGAAGTCACTACTGCAAGCCCCGGAGTAAGATTGTAACCCACACCCAGCTTTTTAATATTGTACTTGGTGTTACGATCATTAGTCAAACTTTTGCTGATTTCGTATCCAGCTCTGAGAGTCATTGCACCCAGAGCATAACGAACACGTGGTTCAAAAATATAACCCGTATCGTTTACTCCATCAGGTCCAAACAACTGGCGAACTCCACCACGGGCACCAATCTCCAGATCCTGTAACTTGATCAGATTGTTTTTCAACAGTGCAGCACTGGCTTGGCTGGGTGTATTCTGACGTTGTTGGAAAAACTGTACGTTTTGCCAGTACATGGGGGCATTGTAATTTCTGCTCTGCACTGACTCTAGGCGAATTTCTGCAGCCAGATTATCGCCTGATAGCTTAATGGTATCAGTGATTCTGACTCCCTTGGCTAGGGATTGCACTTGGTGATCCTTCATGCTAACTGCTTCCAGCCTGATCTGATGATCCAGTGCTTGGCACTGAAACGCCAACATTGCAAAAAACAGTATCTTTTTCATATCAACTCCATTATTTGTAGGGATAATAGGTAGCCACCCGGTCTGCAATCCCCAGTTTAATTGCATCACGAGCCTCCAAGTAAACATCACTGGGAGGAAGCAGGTACTGACGTATGTCAGCATCAGTTTTCAAACTGGTGCAGGTTTTAATATGATTTATTAAACGTCGTTCCAGCCTGGCGAGTTCAGAAGTTTGGGCCATTAGTTCATGAGCCTTGCCACCAGTATACCAACTGAATTGGTGGCTCATGATACTGGTGTTGGGCGTGACAGTGCGATGACCAGGTTCACCAGCCATGAATGCAAACAGGGCACTGCTGGCTATGCTGCCAATACCCACGGTATGAATGGGAATACGGCTGCCTTTCATCACATCAATTAAACCAAAACAAGCACTTAAATCACCGCCATCACTCATGAACATCAGAGTAATGTGTTGTGGTTTTCGGTTTGCTGGGCTGTAATTTTTATTCAGTATAAATTTGATACATCTGGCCACGCTGGAGGTGGTAAATTCCTCACTGAACAGATAAATCCCATTTCGATCCAGATTAGATGTGACATCTGAATCAAAATAGGATTGATCGTCTAGAAATTCTGATACTTCTGCACTGCCAGAATTTTTTTTGTTTTTTGACATAGCGTTATATACAATCTGCACATTTGGTGTAAAGAACACCGAAAATATTGCGAATCTCCGCAGGCACACCACCACAATCTTCACACACAAAGGAACTTCTGTTCTCGTATTCATTGGTGATGTCCCATAGGGTATCACTTGATTGATACAAGTAGACTCGCAAAGTTCCAAATTTTTGTTTTAGTTGTAGCAGTCTGCCATCCCAACCTGCTTGAAATAGTTTCTCAAACATTTCAGTCAGTAGATCATTCCAGCCAACACCCACATACCCTGATTGCAAAAATTTTTCCACAGAGTATGTTACAGGATTTGCCGGATATTCCAGATAGGTGATAACTTTATCAGTCATTAGTCCAACTTTAGAGTAATCCATACGTCTTTGGAGATTTCCATCTGACACTGGTCATCCTGAATTCTGGTGGGTTTACCACCAGTGCTTGCGATCACTGGGCAGACTTTGTTCACTGTTTGTGTGTGAGCTTCGCGAAATTTGCAAATTCTGAAGTACTCCCAAATCCCAAAACCAGCCACCAAGACAACCACCACAATACTCATTGTGAGGTCATTAATATAACGATGCGAACCACTGACTTTACTTAAAGATGTCATAATTCCTCTCTATAGATCAAACATGTTCATAACAAACCAAATCAGTTTACAAAATATATGCAGGGCCTGATCTGTGTGAAAACCAATGTCTTCATTGCTTTTGTGGAAGTCTATTACCAAATGGGTTATGGTTTCGTAACTAGCCAATCTTAGACTGCCAGTCACCAGCAACACCAAGCTGCCATGCACCACGCTGTGGGCCAACAGACTCCAAAACCAGGGTATACCTGGTAAAGGATTTTTATGATTTTTGGATCGAGCCAAAAAATCATTTTGAAACACATAATCGCCAAAAAAATGACCTGCCAATAACCACCATAACACATTAAACATTTTTACCCCTACGCAGGCATTGACGAATAAACATCACACCGGCACTTACAACAGGCACTATTACAGGCCATCTAGTAGGCGCAAACACACCGTGAACTGGACAAAACAAAAATTCTGTGATATCGTTTAGCATGTCTTTGTATTTATTTCTGCACTGACTGTTCCTGAATTATGTATTTTAGATAGCAGCGACCACTTATGTCGTAAAATTTCATCTCCACAGTTTCTGACTGTTCATCCGGGTAGGCCTTGCGGGTCTCCACACTGACATTTGAAGACACTGGGTGAACAAAGGAAACCTTCTGTCCTGGCGGTAACTGAATGTGAGTGACGTGCGGATCAGTGGTGGTGTGAACTTCATTCTGTTGACGAATCCTGCAACTCATCAAAAAAACCATTAACAAAATCATTGCGTAGCGCATGGGTGCCTCTCAGATAAAGAAATACATCTCGATATTTTTCTTGTTTTTGCGTTTGTTGTGGGTGTGCCAATCCATTAATCGATGCACCAGCATTATGGGCAACGGAATCAGTATCAGCAAAATAATCAATGTGAGAATCATGTGGAAAGGATACGCCAAACTATCAGTTGTTCGAGGCTTGACATGCCTGCCACAGTTAACAGCGTCTCATTGGGGACAATTTTGTATCTATGCTTGATAGCCCGCTCACGATACTGATTGATGCGACCTGCCAAACATGGCTCCCAAATTTCAAAGCTCAATTTTTTGGTGTCGATGTGGCCAGTGATGTGAGCGCATTTAAACTCAATCCTGGAAGCATTGCCCATTATAGCCTCGTAGAAGATTTTTTCAGAACTTAAAATCACAAGTGCTCTGAAAAATCCGCGATCATCTTGTGCTGCCCAAGCAATTCTCATTTGTGTATTCTTAGTATCCGTATTTGAGTACAAAAAATGTTAGCAATTCGGGGTCATCAACTATCAACGTGGCATCACGGTATTCGTCTGCTCCTTTGAAGCCAGACAACCCCCATTCAGATTTCATCCATTTGACAAAATTTTTTCTGCTGGCAGTTATAGAATATCCTTTTTGTGCGGTTCTCTCTCCATATGGGCCAAATTCTAAAGTCCAGGCAGCAACAAATGCTCGCTTGATGTGGTTGTTGTTTGGATCGCTGAGTTTAACAGTCATGCTATGCTGCGTATTTGATTAGGAAGAATGTCAATAGCTCTGGGTTGTCAATTTTGATGTTATTTGTATCACTAATGTCAATCCCCATTCTTTATGCAACCAGGTGCTAAAAGAACCGACACAGCCAGTACGCCACCAGTCAGTGACTGAACGACGACATGCTGCATCTATCTGACGAAATTCTGGGTCACTAGTTTTAATAATCATATTTTACGCCAGATTACCGTGGAAGTAGTACTTGCGGCGACTGGGGTCAGCAGGCGAGCCCAAATACTGAAACCCAGCATAGTTGCCGGTTTCGTGAAGCACGTTTTCCAGCACGCTGATCATAGCAAATCGTTCAGCGTCAGTGCAAGTGCTATGCTCCAAACGATAGTTGATGTTGATCACCAACTCCCTTACGCTGAATGTTTTTCTGTTTGCCATACTCTTATGATAGCAAGACAACGTGAGCGATGTCAATTCTTAGTATAAATAATTACATGAGATTCAGGGAAATCAAACACTTCGTGATTGAGTCAACAGAAGATGCTGTGGATTTTTTGAGAAAATATGTTAACGATCCCATGAACAGATGGATCAGTGCAGACCGATTTGACAACATTCTCAGCTATTTTCCCTATCAGGGTGGTAAGCTGTATCGCGGTATGAATTTTCTTGACCGGGAATCTTATGAAAAGTTTCTAGACGATATCAAAGATGGAGTGGTCAAAACACAATCAATCACCAGCTGGACCAGAGACTTGGACACTGCTTCACAGTTTGCAATCACCAGACCAACTTATTACTTTAACTCAGTGTTAGCATCTGCTGAATCGGCTCGACAAAAAAGTGGCGAACATATGGTTGGTTACCGAGGAGTGATTCTGACCACAGTTGTTCCTGCAGAAGTTGGAGTGGATGTTAATCAATCTGGTGTGGGTGCTGAGGATGAAGTTATCTTACCGGCTGGAAACTACAAAATTCAGATATTCAAAGAGTTTAAACCATTTGCCCAACAGGTCGCTGGACGAGATCCCAACGAACTCATTCAGTCTATTTCTCAAGAACAGTTTCGCTCTCAAGAGGAATATAAAAAATTGTTTTATTTCCTGCTCACAAACAACAAACCTGAAAGTTTCTCATCTGCCAGCAAACAACATATTTTTCGTTTACTATACAGGAAACCCTACACTCCAGGTAACATTGCGTACGACGACCGTGTGAGTTACTTTGGATATTTTGAAGTAACGCCCAGGTATAACTTCGCACCTTTTGGTCTCACAGAATACTTTTTGGACCAGGACCTAAAAAAACTGAGAAAAGACGCTGACCTCATGCTAAATGACGTGATGAAGACACTTAAACCCAAACTGGCTGAATTTGGAATCTCAGTGGTAGATGTTAAACTCACTATTCGCCATATTGAATGGGTATTGAAGATGGCATCGCCGGGGGCAATTAGTAAGTACACAAAATTTATCAAATCAATTGTGGCACCAGAAAAGCAAAAGTTAGACCTCTCAGTCAGAGACATAAACAAAATCACTGACTCAAAACAAAAATCCAAAGCCATCGACGAATACAAAGAAAAGATCACCAGATTGATTCGTTTTGCTTCACAGGTTTAGTATTGCTGCTACATTTGATCATAAAAACGCATATAGAACAGGATCTCCTATCCAAACAGTTACGATCTTACTGTCATGATTGTCTATTACAGAGACTATTTCTATGTTCCATTCTTCTTGAAACCAAATTGTGAATTTTCTATATCCAGGATCTCTATTGTTCCATAACGTAGACCATGCACTAAGCAAGGTGTTATACAATGATCGGTTTGGACAGATTGGGTTTCGAAGTTAAAATCATACCCACAGCACCTGGTCAGCATCAGCACTGGGCCGTTCCTGAACTGTGCCCACAATCCAATGCTCAACACCAGCTTGCTTGAGTACCCCGCTTGCATAAGCACCATTGCCTGGCACAGCTAAAATCATGCCCACACCCAGATTAAACGTACGACGCCAATCTCCAACAGGAACCTGTCCCAACTGCTGAATCAATTGAAAAATGGTGGGCACCTCCCACGTGGCTGTATCAATCACTGCTTGATGTGATTTCTTCAGGATGCGTGGGAGGTTTTCTGTAATGCCACCACCAGTGATATGTGCTGCACCCAGCAATTTGGGTCCCAGCAGCAATTGCAGTGTGGGCAGATAGCTCTGATGAATTCGCAGCAACTCTGCAGCCAGCGTGGCGCCCAACTCTGGCACATGACTATCCCAATCATAATGCTGCCTCAACACCTGCCGAGCCAAACTGTAGCCATTGGTATGCAAACCGTTGCTGGGCAGTGCAATCAGTGTATCGCCTGCCTGAATACCTGATCCGGTGATCATGAGATCTTCGGACACCACTCCCACAATAAACCCAGCCAAATCATAATCGTTGGGTTGATACATCCCGGGCATTTCCGCAGTCTCACCGCCGATCAGCGAGCAGTGATTTTCAGTGCAACCAGCAGCGATGCCCTGAATCACCTGTGCAGTGACAGCAGGAATCAGCTTGCCAGTGGCAAAGTAGTCCAGAAAGAACAAAGGTTCAGCACCCTGTACGCCGATATCATTCACACAATGATTGACCAAATCATGTCCCACTGTGTTGTGGCACTGTGTTTCGATAGCGATTTTTACTTTGGTGCCAACTCCGTCGGCACTGCTGACCAGCACATTTTTGTCCAAGCGATAACCAGCACCAAAACTGCCAATGCCGGTAACCACTTGCGAGCTAAATGTTTTTTTAGCCAGCTGCTTGATCATATCTACTGTTTGGTCAGCGGCATCAATGTTGACGCCCGAGTCGGAATAAGTGGTGGGTTTCATGCTGAATAATAGGAAAGAGCTGGTTAACAGCTCTTTCCGTTTTTAACTTTAAATTTTCAAATGATTTTACTAAATTTTAACACATCAAAAATAATATTGCGAAGCCCAATCACAAACTCACTGGCCTGTGTATGCCCAAGGACGAGGCTCTATAACTCAAATATAATTAATTAAATTAGTAACGTCAAGTCATTTCAGTTACCTCTCTTATTTATCACAAAACTCATTTGTTCAAAAACAATTAAGCGTGGAATCCACACACTCTGTATTTTCATACACGCATATATTAGTTCCCATAATCACAACATTAACCGTCTTTTGACCATGGGCATCTGCTAAGGATTCTTTGTTTTAAACAGTTGAGCTTCGTGTATTGTACTCCGTGTATTGTTTTCGTCTACTTTAGTATAACAATGCTGTTCAGTGTTGTCATGCAGTTTGACTATCAAAGTGCCCACTGAAATTAAAAATACCGATATCTTTCTGTTAGGTTTGATTTGTTTTCCACCAAACGATCGAACTGACCACTCTCGCCATCGATGTAAAAACCACTGGGATCCAGGATCCGACCACGTAGCTCTACCCAGCTGTGTGGTACCCACCGAAACTCTTCTTCCAGATTGTTTTGGTAGATATATGTTTTGCGATCTTTTCGCTTCTTGGGGTTTAGACCAGTTGATCTCATCTGTCTGATATCATGACTGGTTAAAGCATCCGGTGTTAGAACCGGGTGATCCAGATGAAACCAACCTTGTGCTTTGATTTGCTTTCCGTTTGTGGTAATTATGTAACCAATTGGTATTATTTCTGCAAAACCCGACAGCCCTTTTGTGTCCAAGAACTCTAAAAAATTCTGACTGGCCGAAATGCATCCGTCAGTCGTAAAATACTGGTCAAGTTTATCCTGACTTTGTTGTCTCCAAAATTCAATTAACAAAGGATCAAATTTTTTGACCATTACCTCTGAGATAAACATATAATCTATTTAGTGATACACTGAAAAAGTCTATCACTAAGCCCAGTAATTTTGGTAGTCGGAGAGGGAGTCGAACCCTCATGTCTTGCGACGTCAGTTCCTAAGACTGATGCGTATTCCTAATTTCGCCATCCGACCACATGAATTTTTGTATTTCGGCGGGAGCAACCTAAGTTGCTCTTCTTTATTTATTTATCTCTACCCTTGGGTGGAAGACCGAAAAAACTTGGTAGACCCTTTGAGCAAATTGCCCACTTTGAGTAATCTTTGCTAAATATATTTGTGGTTCGCGATATGCAACTATCCAACCACTCTATAACTTCTAGGGAGTCACAGCAAATGTATTTATCTGATACCGAACACCTTCTAAAATGTCAGTATTGCGGAAGGCCTGCCAAAACAAAAAACTCAAACGCTCAACACGAAATTCGATGCCATCACAATCCAAACCCATCGAAAATAAAACCTTCTTACGGGATGTTAGGAAAGAAAGGGTCTAATCAACATATCAAATCCAAACAAACTGGAGAGGAATATGTTATCGCTGAGTCAACAAGAAAAAAGATTAGTGAAGCAAACAAAAAACGCAGAATGTCTCTAGAAGCTAGAGAAAATCACAAAAAATCTATGGCAAGAGCAGTTGAAAATCATCCCGAATCACATCTTTATGGAAACTCACGTAGAACAAAAAGATATTATCATAATGATTTTATTTGTCAGGGTAAATGGGAACTTGATTTTTATAAATGGTGTTTAGAACAAAACCTCAAAGTTGAACGTGGAACTTCGTTTCCTTACTATTGGGAAGGTCAAACTAGGAAATATTTCCCTGACTTTTATCTTCCTGAACTAAATCTTTGGATTGAAGTAAAAGGTTTTGAAACTGAACGTGATCGAGCTAAGTGGAAAGAATTTCCGCATTGTTTGAAGATTGTTAAAGAACAAGAAATCAAAGCAATTAGAACCGGAAATTTTTTATTGGTGGACCTGGTTGGGATTGAACCAACGACCCTTCGGTTATGAGCCGATCGCTACTGACCACTGAGCTACAGGTCCACATTTTGCCTTTAACTCCATTGAGCTACGGGTCCATACTCAGATTAAAATCACAATGTAAACTCAACTACTTTATGGTCCCCCGACTGCGAGGGTCATTTTAATGATCTAGTTCTAATTCTAGTCTTTTCAAAACAGTCTAGTTAGTTGAGTTCACACTGTGAAATTGTTATGCAGATTAGCAAACTTCCTAACGGTGACCCTGACTGCGAGGGTTATTAATGGATGGATTATAAGTCCAACCTTTTTAAATACAGTCTGTTTGCTAATCTGCAAAATCGTTGTTACGGCTTGTTGAAGAAGCCCCGCAGAATCTGCACCTTAACAGTGGGCTCGAACTGTTCCGCCAGCTTGTGAACAGCAGCTTCGTTGGCCTTCTTGCGGTTGTACGCATCCTTGTGGTAGGGCTTAACGGTGGCGACATCCATCACCTCACCCTGCTCGCCCACCAGCACAGCGGTGGTGCTCATGCGATTCTGTGTGACCTGCCGACCACGCTGGAAAAACGTCACTGGAGCCAGCTGCCGATAAAACTCAATACTGCACTGCTTACCATTGATAACAACCATTTTTTTATCCTCTGTGTGTTCTGTGTTTACTGCTAAATTTTGTTCTGTTTACTGCTACTCTTTAAGTATAGCAAATTGCTCAACTTTAGTCAAACAATTTGGTTACCATCTTTTATTGGGTTGTGGATGCAGGAATTGCACAATGCTGCCATCCAGATAATGCACAGTGTAATCACTGCTAATGTAGCCGTCATTGGGGTTGGTATACCCATCACTCTCACTACATGGATGCCAGCGATCTCCACAGCATTCACAATCTTTGTTCTCTTCTACTCCGTTGAAATAAATGCCAATATCGCATGCACGACTGTTTGCATGTTCAGCATCAAATGCTTGAATGAACACATGGCAGTCAATACCCTGTTCTTCATCCACATCATAACTACCACCACTGTTGTTTTGATCAAATGAATAAAAGCGTGGCGCCTTTTTTGCCAGTAGATCAAAAGTCAATTGATCCAGATGTTCATTTGCGGGTTTTAGGAGCTTGCTGGTAAACATAAATTTTGGTGGGGATGGAGGGGGTCGAACCCTCACGCTCATTGAGAGCAACGCGGTTTAAGCACGTTGTGGCTGCCGATTACACCACATCCCCAAGTTGCACTGTTCTTACTTATTTAAGTATAGCACACTACTGGCAAATTTTTAAGCATTTTGGTTAACTTTAGTTGATCCAATAGTTCAAATCAACAGGTTTGGACCTTCTCTCACGCTCTGCTATTTCCTGAAGTTCATCACGGATCTGAAGCATACGATTGGTTAACGCCAGGTTTGAATCCATCAACTCCTTGATTTCAATAGAGAGTTGAGCACCTTCTTTACGTCGAGCCTCCAGATGCTCAGTCTCTCTTTTAACAAACCAGCGCCGAAACAACCAACCTGCAGTAATGCCTACCGCAAATGACAAAAAACACTAACCAACATACACCACCTCTGTGTTTTGATTGGAAAACTTTAAAATAAACATAGTGGTTAACTCCTTGGGCAGTATCCACCCACTGTGGATAAAGCAATTTTTTGGCGCCACTTCATTGAGCCAATGATCGATTTCTGCTATTGTTAGCAGATTATATGGTGAAAAATATATAATATCACTCTCAGAGTCAGAGTTACTGTAGATTGTGAATTTCATTGTCGTCATCCAACTCGATCCTCATAGAGAACAAATTTTACTTTTGGATCACTAAATTTCAATGCAAAGAATGATAAAGTAGATTGGTTGATCTCCCAATATAACCTATTATTGAGTACTACTTTGATATCCGTCTGTTGGTCTAACCATTCGTATATTTCACAGTACAGTGAGGATGATACATCACTGGGTAATACAACTCGAATATTCATTTTGTCGGCATGTTCAGAGGGTCTGACCCTAACAAAAATCATAATCTCACGTTAAGCCATTTTTGATTGGTATCTTTGGTTTGCTCCCAAGTGTTCTCATCACACCATTCCAGCTTGCCTTTGGTCCAATTCTGCTGAGCAATAGCTTTACAATGATCAGGATCCTGTGCTAGTATAAAACCACTTACGTGGTCTCGTTCTTTTGATCCAGTCAGGGGGTTGTGTGTGGAAAAACTAATTCCACAGTGAAAAACTCTAAGATTCATTCTGAAACCATTCGCGTTTTTGATGTTTATACCTGCGCTGATGCTGAGCCTTGCTCTTTTTGCTGGTCTCAATCTTGCCAGGTCGAACCCCGGAACGAATTTTGGCAGGGTCATGTTTGGGAAGTGAAATTCTCAAGTTCATAACAATATTTATTGTAGCATCTAACAATCACAATGTCAACTGCCTACTTGTCGTGTATCACGTCAACGATCACAAACATCATCCAGATCCAGACCAAAGCAAACACTGCTTTAAATGCCGGGTTGTTTAGGATGCTATTCTGAATCAGAACGTTGACGAATGAATACCCCAACCAGCACCAGACCAGAATAAAAATCAGTGACAAAAGTGATCTCGTAGATCTATTTATACTAGTATATGAACAGTCAAATAATTAATAAATACACCGGGAGTTCTTTATGGATGACATTTTTAAACTCATAGCTGACGTAGGGTTTCCCATGGCAGCAGCTCTGGCAGCCGGGTACTTTATCTTTTTGGTTTTAAAATTTATTCTGGATGGTGTTAAAGGCAGCGTAAAATCGCTCAGTGGGTTGATTATGGCGCTGGATAATCGTGTAAAGACCATGAATTCAGAAGTTATCCGCATAGACACACTGATGAGTAATGCATTAGGCATACAACCTGATCTAGATCGCATCGCAAGGGCAGATGGAAAAATAGATTGTCGTAAAGATTAACTTTTGAATTTTTTACATTTATCTCCGTGCCATCTTTTGATATTCACTGGCGTTGAAGTTAGACCACAATGAGGACATGTTGGTCTAACAAATCCTTCCCTAAATGAATAATGATTTTTGCCTGTATTTTTAAACCTAACCTCAGGACGTTTAGCAACATTTAACTCTCCTTTGTTCCCGCATTTAGAATGATCTCGGTGGATTCTACCTTCAGCCCAAGCCTTTTTTCTAGACAATGTTATTTTTTCTCGATATTCTAAGTTCTTCCATAATTCTCGAGCTTTCTCTGATCGCAATTGCCTAGTTTTGATTGAAGAATTTGTTACTTGATGTTTTCGTCGATATTCAGGATCCTGCCATAATAAAGACGTTGAATCTGAAATTTCTTTCAAAAAATCCTCTCGTACTTTTTGATAGATTCTAGAATTTGGTATAAAATTTCTTTGACAATAGGGATTAACGCGGTTATTCATCGAAAAAAATGCAGCAGTCATCTGTTTTGATTTATATGCTTTCCATAACATCCAATGAGCTAAATAATGCTGCCTCGGTGTAAGATCTATCAAATTTCCTGGATGATCTAAACCACCCATACTTTTTGGTAAAATGTGATGTTTTTCAGTAATAGAAGTGTTATCAGTATTTTTTATGCTAGAAATAAATTTTATGTATCTGTTTAGATAGTGTAAAGAAATTGCTTCTGGTAAAGAATAAAGGAAACAAATTAAATGGTTAATATAGTTGAACTCATTGGAAAATACGGATTCCCCATTGTGGCGGCTTGTGGATCTTGTTATATGGTTTATTTTACTTGGCAGTGGGCCACTGAAGACATCGACCCAGTACTAAGTGAAGCCAACAAATTGACCATTGGATTGATTGATCGCATTCGCATGTTGGACAATGACCTTCTGCGGCTTAATATGAAATTAAAAACTGTACTAATGATGCGTGAAATTCAGGGGCGAGAGCCCGACGGCACTGTCAAAATCACCAAGAAATAATCACTTGCTTGAGGCACGGTAAACACAGTCCCAGTCTGCTGGTAGATTGGCCTGTTCCAATTCGGTAATTCTGTTCAGCATCATATCATAATAGTGATCCAGTTGACCATCAAAACAGCCACGCAATGCTGCAATTTTGGCCGTTGCGCTGGCCCATTTTTGCTGGCAATAGTATTCCAGCATGCGGTTGTGTTCCTCTCTGGCTATCCAGTAGTCTTTGGGTGCAGTATTCAGTTCATCCACCACAGTGTAGATATCTACTCCCACTTTTTTGCCTTTGACTGCAATGTTATCCAATTTGATTAGAAAGAATTCGTCTTTGGCTTGTTCAGCAGTGGTGGGCCCAATCACTATCTTTACTCCATAGGGTTTGCTTTGACCTTCCAATCTAGCAGCCAGACTCACACTGTCCCCCAATACATCGTATCCAAACCGAGTTTTTGCACCGATGTTGCCAATCAGTGTGGTGCCAGTGTTTACTCCCACGCCCATGCCCACTGGTGGTCTGCCTTCGGCAATCAGTTCCTGGTTAAACTGTTCCACAGCCTTTAACATGTCCAGTGCTGTTTTGACTGCACTGACTGCGTGTTTGTGGTCATCCAGCGGAGCACCATGTACATGCAAACTGGCGTCGCCGATAAACTTGATCAAACAGCCCTGATTTTTCATAATGGGATCAGCAATTGCA
>Ga0315909_10002800_pt1 | contig 21968 bp, 26 predicted proteins | sample LakEriMetagenome_11_FD_203527 | JGI IMG/M metagenome (GOLD analysis project Ga0315909, IMG submission 203527) | Freshwater fungal communities from buoy surface, Lake Erie, Ohio, United States - Buoy 2 MA125 | ecosystem: Environmental > Aquatic > Freshwater > Lake | place: USA: Lake Erie, Ohio... | reverse complement strand
CAGAAGAAGTGACTTGCAAGTTACCATTTGTAATGGATGCACCGAGTGCGTTATCAAGAGGATTAACAACACAGTAGTTTGCCGCTGTCGCACTTGTCAATGTAGGTACATCGGTCATGCTGTCGTAGGTTGCGCCAGCGGTCAACGAGATGTTGTTGGTTGTCCAGTTGTTTCCATTTGGACTGAAGTCATACCCCAGTGTGGTTGTGCTGGCATTGTTGGTGAAAGGCAAATAGAAGCCGTTAGTACCATACGAACCACCATAGGTTATGGGTTGCCATACTCCGTATGAGTTGAATGTTCCAAAACTGTTTGGTGTCAGGGCTTGACCGTCAATGAAGTTGATTTCGGTTAAGTAGCCGTCGAAGTATGAAGAACCGCCATTATCTTTTCCAATATCATGCACAACAGCAGCATTAACCTGCGTATCTAAATTTTGCGTCATATAAGATGCAGATGAAAATGCAGTAACCTGCACACCATTTACATAAATTAACACTCTATTTGATGCAGTTGCTTGTGTTGTGTCAACAGAAATAACAATGTGATACCAAGCCGCAGGGTCACGAAATACTTGCGTTGTTGCAATATAAGCCAAGTTTGCAACAGTTAAATTAACATCGTTGTATGCTAAGTTGTCACCTGCAAAATAGATTTGTGTTGCAAGACCTGCTCCTGTACTAACGACTCCAGCATAAAATAACCGTTGATTGCCGCCCAAACTTCCACGCTTAACCCACCCACTCCAAGTCCAAGTCTTGCGGTTGGATGCACTCGCAGGAGTCCGATTCAAATATGCAGATGCACTTGAACGGAAACGCAAAGAGTTGTTAACCAACTTCAATGGAGTCAAGTATCCACTTGATGTGAATGTGTGGATGACATTACCACCAGAGATGGTTACAGTGCCACCAGCCATGAGTTGGGTAGCACCAGCGTAGCTAATGATGACAATACCTGAGCCGCCGTTACCGCCACCGCCAACACCTTGTCCACCAGCGCCGCCACCGCCACCAGTATTGACAGTTCCAGCAGTTCCAGCAGCGCCAGTTCCGCCACCCGCACCACCACCTCCAGAGCCTCCAGCACCTGCGACAAGACTGACAGCACCATATCCACCAGCGCCACCACCACCTGCGTATGTAACAGAAGAACCGCTAATAGATGATGTTGAACCAGCACCACCAGCGCCAGCTTGTAAAGCTGTTCCAGTTGCACCAACAGCTCCAGCGCCTCCACCACCACCACCGCCTATGCCTCCTCCAGCATTACCACCAGCATTACCTTGTCCTGAAGTTCCAGCGCCTCCAGTACCCGTAATAGCGCCACCACCTCCAGAGCCACCAGATGAGCCGTTGTATGTACCGCCGTTAGACGCACCGCCGCCGCCTCCGACTGCCGCAGTCGAGATTGCACTAAAAACAGAATTTGTACCATTTGAACCAACAACGGCACTTGTTGCCCTAGCTCCACCGCTTCCGACAGTAACTGTGTAAATTGAGTTGGCATCAAGTGTCAATCCAGAGCCAGATAACAAACCTCCAGCACCTGCACCTGCACCAATGTCGTAACCACCACCACCACCACCAGCAACAACCAAATAGGATGCGCTTATAGGTGTAACTGGAACAAGAGTGCCAGAAGTTGTAAATGTGTGAATGGTGTTGCCGCCAGATGAAGTGACGACACCGCCACCAAATTTTTGTGCGCCAGCATAGGAAATGATGACGATGCCTGAGCCGCCTCTGCCTCCACCTCCAGCGTTAGCGCCACCACCACCACCACCGCCTAAATTTGCAGTACCAGCCGCACCAACTTCTGTGCCTGTTCCGGGAGATGGCCCACCACCTGCACCGCCGCCACCAGCGCCACCAGCACCACCAGCGCCGGGGGTCGCTACTGTTCTATTTCCACCGCCACCGCCACCAGCGTAAGTTACGGAAGAGCCGCTAATGCTGTTTGCAGTTCCAGCCCCACCCGCACCTGCTGTTCCATAAGTTGTAGAAACATTACCATTAACACCAACGGCAGAAGCGCCGCCGCCACCGCCACCAGCACGATTAAGCGAACCTCCAGTTGGGCCAGTTCCGCCGTTGTTTCCCTGAGATGGGGATGTGGATGGGGTGTTTCCTGCTCCACCTGCTCCACCGCTTCCATTCGTACTACCGCCACCGCCACCGCTACCGCCTGAACTACCAGTTATTGTTCCAGTTCCACTACCACCACCACCACCGCCAGTAGATGTAATTGTGTTGAATACGGAGTTATTTCCATTGCCGCCAGCAGAAGCGCTACCGCCAGTACCACCAGCGCCCACAGTAACTGTGTAGGATAAAGTGGGGTTCAAAGATTCTGTACCTGCTCGATACCCACCAGCACCGCCACCGCCAGCATGGTCACTACCACCACCACCCCCACCAGCAACCACAAGGTATGTTGCCGTGACAGACGACAAGCCAGTCCACCCAAAGGCGGCTAGTGCAGCAGCTCCAACTTTTGATAAACGTGGCATCTGCGTGTCCTTATGCGAACTTGGTTTGTGATGCCAACACGGTAAAAGCGGCGCTTCCTGTTTTGATGATTACATAGGTGTAACTATCAATTGAGCTTGCATTGCCTGATGTCGGTGCAGTGCCGCCTTGCCACTTGGGAGTGACAGACGAGCCATCTACTTGCACAGCAGAGTTGTAATAAGCCGTAGCACCATTGGTCACCAAGAAAGTCACAGACAAGGATTCGCCTGTTGCCATGATGGTGTTCAACGATGTGCCAACTGAGCCTCTAAAGTTGACCGTGAAGTTGCCAGATGCATTGGTGGTGTAGTACAAGACTGACTGGGTTGTAACATCATAGGCAATCGTGCCTGTTGCCGCAGTCGCAGAGATGGTGTTCACCTCAGCAATGTTTGGAGTCTTGAATGCAGACTTAGAAGAAGAGCCAGCGGTCTGCAAACCAGAGGTTGGTGAAGTAGTACCTATACCCACATTACCGCTGGAGTCGATACGCATACGTTCTGTGTTAGCGGTATCAAATGCCATGTGATCGCCGCTGTTGTTGTAAAGAACTTTACCTTGAGTGTCTGATGCTGTATCACCAAACAATAACTGACAGTTTCCGTCTGTTGCAGAAACCAAAGACACCAAAGTGCTTCCGCCAGCATTGGAGGTGGCAATATCCAAAAGACGACTAGGACTGCTCGTACCAATACCCACGTTGCCAGCGGAGTCGATACGCATACGCTCATTAGCGTCTATGCCACCACCAGAGCCGTCCCGTGTACCAAATACAAGTGATGTGTCGGGTGCGCTGCTTTCAGCAACGCCAGCAACGTATGCACCTACACCAGCGGTTGGAGTGGAATTATCAGACGTATAGAATTGCAAACCACCTGTTGGTTGACCAGTTGTTACAGCAGTGTCTGTTTCGGTTATTCGGATAAGCGTGTCACCGTATGTTGGCGAGCCTACTACCGTTCCTGAAGCAAGTGTTTGTGAAACGCTTACGGTGTATGTGCCAATACCACCAGTACCAGTGCCAAGAGCAGTGACCCTAGTGTATGGCTGAACACCTGAGCCATGAACTAAATCACCAACAGCAACGCCACTTGTGGTGACAGCAGACACAGTCATCGTTGTGCCAGTAATAGATGCCGTCACTGACCAAGCAGTGTTATTAGTCCCAGCAATTTCAAGTTTGGTTACGGGGGTGGTTGTGCCAATACCTACGTCACCAGCAGAGTCAATCCTCATACGTTCAGTAGGCGAACTCGCACCGTCAGCAGTGGTGCTGAATATCAATCGACCGGGCATATCGTTTGTGCCGGGTGTGCCGTCTACAGCGGCGGCTATTTGCGCCCCAATTATTCCAGTTGTGCCATCTGCGCCATAAAACTCTAATCTTCCAAGTGCGTCACCAGAAGCTAAAACAGTAAAATCACCAACCGTTGCACCTCTGCTTTTTAATATGGCGATTGCATTTGAAGTAGCATTTGCAGAAAATCTTGAAAGCCCTATTTGTGCGGCTCCTGGGGCGTTTACTTGAATGTTTGGTGTAAAACCGCCATAGTTAACAGCCGTTGTTGAGCCAGAAACTACAACACCACTTGCATCAATCACAAACGGTGATGAGTCAGGATTCGTGCTGTCCTCAACCAACAAAGCAGCAGCGGTGCCTAGTTGCGTAATACGCAGGGCGGGATAGGTGTTGTCTGTCACTTGAATGACTTGCGGTGTGACATAAGGGCTACCACCAGCAGCCAGTAATATGACATTGCCACCACCGTCAAGTGTGTATATCTTTTTGTCTGTGACGTTGACAGCCAATTCCCCCTGCACCAGTTGCCCAGCGGAGGGAGCGGAAAGTGCAACGGATGAGTTCTTGGTGACTATGGTTGTTGCCATTTAGGGCTCCAGCGGCACATCAGGCCGAGTAAATTTAAGGGTAATGTTTTCTGTTTGTCGTGCTGGCAAACGGTAGGGGTCAAGGTCATCAAGGTCATACCTGCAAACCATCAACCCAGGACTATTGGGATCTGGGTACAGGTCTTCCAACGACATTTTGATACTGCAACGCCCGCACAGGCCAATGCCATAGGTACTGCGTCCAGATGGGTCAAAAAAGATGCTCATCTTGTGTAGACCCCAATATTGGGTGTAAAGTAAATGGGTGAATTGTCCCGCTCCTCCATCTCTGCCTGATTCAAGGCGCGCAACGCCTTTTGATCGAGGATTTGGATGAGGGAAGGATCCACGGTAGGGGTAATCTCAGCCAAGGCAGCTGCGAGGAGATAAACAAGGGCGTTGAACCAGCGTTGTGGCACTTCAATTTCTTCAGTCAGCGTTCCCACATCCATAATGTACCGCTTGGTGTAGGTTGTAATTTGAGAAAGGGTGAAAGCGGCATTTGGAACAGGCCAAATGTACATAAAAGGCTGGTTGAGTTGACGGTCTAGCCAAAATTGAAGGGGCCTACCTTGGAAAGTCTTGTCGGGCAAATTGTTGTAGCTGTCTCGATTAAGGCGTGCCATTACAATTTCGTTAGGTGTATTGCCAAAATTGACCGTTGTTGCACTCAATGTGCCACTTGTCACCCGAACACGCCAATAAAGTGCAGTTACTGACCCGTCAATGTCAGTCCATGTCCATTCGCCTGCCACTAAACTTGGGTTTGCAACTGTTTCTATGGTTGTCCATGAGGAACCATCGGCAGAATACTCAATGACAAAGGGTTGTGAGGCGGCAGACCACAGAATTCCAACGGTTGTAACGGTATTTGCAGTGGACAACTGCAAAGATGAGGTGGTCGACGTGCTTGCTGTGGTACCAGAGAGGTACTGGATGGTGCGAAGATTGGTGTTCAATAAGTCTACTGTACCCACAGGGACAGGGACTTGAGCCATGTTCTCGTACATGGGCAGAATGAGCCGCTCAATGCACCACAGTTGCAGGCCGCGGTTGGCAAGATCGGACATGATGAGGTAGAGGTTTTCCTGCGCCACCTCCAACAACTCAGCACCCACACCTTGTGGCGGCACACGGCAACGACGAAAGGCGTGGTCAATCACCTTTCGTGTGTTAAAAACTGTCTGCGATACGGTTCCTGAAACTGCCACTTTTGTTCTCCGTTAAGCCGCAGTTCGCTGGACCAGCGACCTCGTTGACCAATTATAAGGATAATTCCGGTTTTAGCACACCTTGGGTGAGCGATTAAATGCGGGCACTCCACCTTTTTTCAATTTAGTCATAGGCTTGCCTGGGTGCATGTGTGATTCATGCTTATGAACGGCTTTTTTCATCGCTGCCTTGTCCATTTTCACATCTTCATGCACTTTGCCGCCTTTTTTCATCATGCCGGGAGGTGCCATGGGGGCTGCTGCGGCAAGAGGCGACATAGGCGCTGCCATGGTTTCAGGCATCTCAACTTTTCGAAGCATGGCAACTTCTTTTTTCATCACACCTTTGGGTGCTGCCTTGGCTTTTGCCTTTGCCTTGCCACCTTTTTTCATTGGTGTAGGCGCATCAACTTTGCCACCATGCGCGTAACCTGGCATGCTTGCCCGCTCTGTTGGTTTATTAAAAGTGTATTCACCGTATGCTGTCTTTCCCATGATGTTCTCCTAATTAGGCCCAAGAGCCGATGCTTGTGTCTGTTGTGATTGCTGAAATAGGGCTCAAAGGCCACACTTGCGCGTTTGATCCTGCGATGACGGTTACCACTGTGCCTACTGCTGTCAAACCAAATTGGAAGTTGACGGTGCCCTGTCCGCCTGCCAAAATATCGAATGTTCCACGAATTCGCAACACAAAAGCACCCGCTGCTGCTCCTGAGGCAGCAGAGATTGACACCAAAGTGGCAAAACCAGAGGTAATCCTGTTTTGCATCAATGTGGATGCTGTCGGAGTTACTGCAGAAGCCGCAAACATGGCAATTGACTCGTAGTCGTGCGCTGCCAATGTTGCTGTACCAGCGAGTGCGTACTGAAAGGTTTTTGCTGTCGCTGCTGTGTTGGTGACAGTAAAGTTAAGCTCATAGGCGTAACGTGTTGACGCTGCCACACTTACCGCTTTGTTGAATAGCGTTTGCGTTGTAGTAATTGCACCGTTAGCGGTGTAGTCGGCACCAAGCTGATATGTCTGCATGCTTGGAATCAAACCGCGTTGCAACGCCTGAGGTGAGAAGTACATGGAGGTGCCATCAAACTCTTGCGCCCCTTGAAAGGTAGTGGTCAGTAGGGTACCTGGGTCCCAGTCAAACGGCGCCCTTGTTGCTGTACCAGCAGCAATGTGTAGCCAACCAATTGTGTCTGCAGTAGTGCCCACACCCAATGGAACGGCTGAGGTGATAAAGTCACCAACACGCAACTTTTCAGTTGCTGCTGCACCAGCACTCATAGTGGCAATGACAAAGTCAAATGCCTCAGATGCAAGCGTTACAGCTGTTGCCACACTAGACAACACAACGCCTATTTCATTGACACCATTGGATGTCTCAGTTTCTAGTTCAATAGAATTGCCAATTCCAATTGCCGGCACACCACTGGTGGTGTGCGTCAGGCGAAGCATTGAACTGACTGTGTTTGTTGCTGTGTCATTCAGCACAGGTTGCAGGGTGACTGCAGGTGTGGTTGTATTGATACCCACACGCGCGGTTTCTGTCGCTGTGCCACTTTTCAAGCGCATGACCTCTGTACTCGCCACGCCTTGTTGCATAACAGCAAGGCCCATGTCAAAGTTTTCAGAGCCAAGGGTAACAGCGGTTGCAGTAGTGTAAATGGCACCGCCTAATTTATTGGTGCCACTGGTTGTTTCTGTTTGAAAATCAATTGCTGTGCCAATGCCTACAGCAGGTGTTCCACTGGTTGTGTGCGAAAAGCGGCCTGCAGAACTAATGGCGTTGGTTGAAGCATCATCAACCACTGCTTCAATAGCAGCACCGGGTGTGCTTGTGCCAATGCCCAACTTCTTGTCTTGTGTAAACCTTGCAACCTCAGCTACCGCTGCCCCACTGCTCATCAAGTTGACTGCTAGTTGGAAGTCTTCCGCACCTGAACTCACACTGGTTGTGACTGCAGAAAGTGTAGCACCCAATTCATTGTTGCCAGCTGCTGTCTCTGTTTGAAACCCAATTGCTGTGCCAATGCCAGCACCTGGGACACCTGATGTGGTGTGCGTTGCCCTGATAACCTCAGTTACTGTGTTGTTGTTTGCGTCATCTGTGACTGCTTGCACCGCTGTTGCAGGACTTGCTGTGCCCACACCCAACCGCTTGGTTGAAGTTATGCGGGCTACCTCAGTAAGTGTGCCCCCAAGCGTCCGGACCACTACATCGAACGCCTCATTGGGCGCAGTAAGGTCGGTAGACACAGATTGAATGACAGAGCTTGTCTGTACACCCGACAACGATTCAGTTGCAAATGCAAGCCCGGTACCAATACCAATTGCAGGCGTGCCAGTTGTTGAATGGGTAATGGTCACCACATTGGTGACGCCATTGGTGACGCCATCATCAACGGTGAAGTTGGGTTGTGTGCTTGTAAAAGTCTTGATCTGCGTCGCTGTCAATTTGACAGAGGTTGCTGACTGCACTGCCTCAAATTGCTCAAGCCCTGTTAAGGCTGTGCCTGAAGGTAAACTGGGTATCGTTACGTATGCCATGGTCAGCTGTAAGTCTTAATGACTTCCATCACAACTGAATAGGTGTCACCGGCACCAACATCCATGGTGGTAAACGAAATATCTCCTGTTTTACCTGTGCCTGAGTTATTGGGTATCCCACCAAACATACTGTAGTCCATGAAGTAGTTAGTGTTTTGGGGCAAAGTAATAATCATCAAAGGTGTAGTAGCAGCCCAAAGCATTTGTACTTCACAACCATGAGTTTGTGCCCAAACTCGATTGAGTTTACAACCGGTGCAGGCTAACGCGCCTTGTGGGTTTAGTGTAGATACATCAACTTTGACTACGGCTGTTTCTGTTGTATCAACGAAACCTGTGACCTTGATAATGGCAAGACGCTCGCCATCAAGGATTGTCTGAGTTGTCAGTGTGTTTGCCATCTATAGCTCCTAAAAGAAAAGGGGCATGGTTAGCCCCTTCCCATTACTTCATTGCGTAAACAACAGTCACTAGCCACACACCTTGTGTAGTCACAATTGTTCCGTTGGGATCAACAGTTGCAAATACTGAGGTGTTGGTGCTGACATTTGACATTGCTGTCACTTGTGCTGCTGTGAAAGCCAAAGCTGTACGACCTGCAGTAAAGCAGTTGGTGCTAGACAGATACTGTGTGCCAGCTGCTGCTGTACCAATTGTGATTGGCGCAGTAGTTGCTGTACCAGCACCTGCCACTGGTGCAGTCAATGTGTCAACAAAAAAGTTAACGATTTGAGAGCCAGCGGGAATCGAAATTGACCCACTAACTGCCAAACCGTCAGCTGTACTTGTCAACGAAATTGTCTGCATTAGCGTAGCATAACCACCATTGGCGGCTTCTGTCAACGCATCTCCGGCCACCAAAGTGGAACCGAAGTAAGTGTGAGTCAAACTTGGTGTAGACATTGCGTTTCTCCTTGTTGGGAGCTAGGGGCCGAAGCCCCTAGCAATTTAATTACAGACCGGAGGTACCGTAAACGGTACGAGGATCTGTCCAACCTGGAATGTAACGCTCTGTTGCTTTGTAACGCATGGAGTCGGTTTCGAAATCGCCTTCCATAGATTTTTCCAAAGCACGGCGCATCATCAATTGCAGGCCAACCTTTGCGTCTGTCTGCACCCACCATGCGGTGGTTGAAGTCAGACGAGACAGGTTTGCTTGACCGCCATTCAACATGCCCATTGACTTAATTGGGTTGATGTCGTTGTTTGCGTTACCTGTACGCAACACCGATTTCAACAACACTTCAGCTTGGAAGACGTTGGAGGGGCTCACAACCAGCTTCTCAGGGTTCAAACGAATACGCTTGCCGTTGTTGTCAACTGCGTTGCGGATTTGAATGAGCATCTGTTCAAGTGAGGTTTGTGATAAAGCAGCAGCGCTTGTCAGCAAATTGCTGAAGGTACCAGCTGCAATGGGGTGGTTGTTAGCAACCAATGCAACACCGTCACCACCAACATAAGCACCGCCGGTGAAGGAACGGTTCAAAATGTTGGCGCAAAGAGTTTCTTTGGTTTCAATCAACGATTGTGCCAAGTGTTTGGCGTAGGTTTGACCGATGGAAATGTGATCGCCATCTTCAACCAAGACTTTGGTCAAGGCAAAAGCCAAGCCGTAGACTTTGTAGACATAGCGAGCATTGAACAGCACACCACCTGCTTGATAGGTGACAGGCATGCCATCGGGCAACTCAGGAGCTGCACCAAAGCCGTACAGGACGGGTTCTTCATGGTAATTACGGGGAATACCGCGACGCTCTGAGAAGACTTGCTTCCACTCATCGGCGCGTTGGTCGTAAATGCCATCAAACTCTTCATTCAGAATTGGTTCAACAATTGAGCGGAAATCCGTGGAACGCATTGGAACAGCGCACAGGATCATGCCACTTCGGACCATGTGTCCAAAGAGCATGTCGCTCAGTTTTTGGCCTAAACTCCAAAGGAAGTTTTTGGTGCTAGTACTAACCGTGTTAAACACGGACAAAAGTTTTTGTTTCATGTCTGTTACTCCTTAGAACGCGACTTTATCAGCAACATATTGATGCTCGGAGATCTCGACTTGACAGATCACATAAGTATCACCGAATGCGTTATCTGGGCCGGGTGTAATGCCGATCAGACGCATTTGCGCGCTAGCTGACGTAGTGACAGTGCTAACATCCAAAACAACTGCACTCAAACCAGTGGTTGTTGAACCAGCGGTAATTGTACCTGTGTTGAATTGGTTGCTTATGTTGGTTACGTCGATAGCAGCGTTTGACTGAATCTCATAAACAATCATTGGGTCAGTAGTTGCATAAGCAACAATTTGAGTGCCAGTTGTGCTAGCAATCCACTTGTTCGATACGCGACGACGACCGTCAGAGTCGGTGAACTCAACACCTTGGAATGTTCCAATGAAGGGGTCACCAATTGCTGCGGGAGCCAGTGTTCCATCGGCTGCAAGTTTCACAGGCTGATTCTGTAGCAATGTGGCGCTATAGTTATCAGTCAATGTGAAAGCCTGTGGACGCACAGAACCACTGGGGTGGTAAGCGGGACGAAGCCCGAAAGGTGCATTTACAGTATTCGACATGTTTGTTTCCTTTAAGAGAATGTCGTTCGAGGTTTTGAGTTAGTCAGTAAAAACTGGCTTACCCGGTGCTTTACGCAAGTCCTGCATACCATCACCCTCGATAATGCTTCCACCAGCAGCCATAATGCCATCCTTCATCTGGTCCACCATGGCTTGAAGTTTCTCATCTTCGCGCAGGGGTGCGCTGTAATGTGCTTCAGTCATGTAGGTCTCATAGAGACGCAACGGGAGTTTAAAGGCTAGCATTTCGTTGACACCTACCATACCCGAGTATTCGCCAGTCTTGATCGTGGCGTATTCCCAGCCCGGAACATCTTCAGGCTTGATTGGTTCGTAGCCGAGACGCATACGACCTTGAATGGAATCACGTGGGTTTGTAGTGGTCAGCCAGCAACTGTGGTAACCGGGGATTTTTGGTAAATCAGGCAATGCGCTCTGGAAGAACTGCTGCCTAAACATTTCGACTCTATCGTCGTCCGACAATTCCCTTGCCTCTTTGGCTGCGCGGTCTAACGCTGCCCTGGATTCGCGTGCGGGATCGGAAGTTTTCTTCAGTCGTTCATCGGTCATGGTGCTCACTCCTTAGTTTCAGCGAGTTGAATTTTCTTTATCCCACTTGGCATACTGCTTGAGGTAGCGTTGCCTTGCGGTAGGATCGTCCCAGACGCCAGCATCAATCATTGCTTGCTTCCGTTCTGGAGACACGTATACTTCGTTGCGAGTACTGCGTGGGGCATGTTCACGGCTAGAGCCAAGGGGTGGACCTCTTCTGCCTGACCGTTGCATGTTGTCATCATTTAATGCTTCCACTCGTTTATCCAGCTCTCGCCAGTACTCCAATGTGTTGGGATTATATCCTTCGTTCGCCATGCCTTGGTCAATTTTCAAAACTTTGTCTGACTTTTCATCACCAGAGTTTGGCTTATACCAAGGGTTCATTTTCATCCAGTCCTGTGCCAACTGAGTGGCTAAGGCCTGTGGCTGGGTGTTTTGAGTTGGCTGAGTGGTTGGATTTTTGAAGTTGCTTTTGGCATGTTCAAGTTGACGAAGCTTGTCCTTTGTCTCATCTCGAATGCGCATTGCCTTGGCAACGTCATCACCATTACCAGCTTCTACCGCTCTTGCAATGATGTGCTCAACTGCCTTCGCCTCCTCCTGCACCTGTTTCAACTGCTGATCCAATGAAAGATACTCAGAAGTTGCGCTCTTGTGCTCAATGCTTTGCATTCGGCGCATGAGTTCTTCATTCTGCTGTTTTAGGTATTGAAGTTCCGCTTTGTCCCGCTCAATGGCGAGTTTGCGCCTTTGGGCACGGTCAGCTTTTTCTTCACGCCTGCGCCTACGCAGGTCTTCCCGATCCTCATTGTCAGGTGCTAAGCGACGATCTTCCTCATCATCATCTACTTCTGGCTTTTCATCAACCGGAATTAACTCTTGTTCCTTTGTCTTCGATGCCTGCTGCTCCTGCTCATCCAGGTCATCATCATCAATCTCTTCTAACACATCGTCTTGTGCTTTCTTATTCATTTCAAGCTCCTTTCAGCTTTTAGATAAACGCACGGATTTTGGTGGGGTCACCAGTGACTTTGCCGATGATGTCGAGGTCGTTGAAAATCACAAACTCAATTTCTTCATCGCCATTCTTCACTGTCCACCTGTCACCGCCATACTTGGGTGTACGCACAAAATCGCCTGGGTTGCACCAAGCGCCTTCAGGCCACATGTCCATGGTGTTGCGGTTCTTAAAAGCCAATGGACCTACAAGCGCAACTTTGGACACTTGCGTGTTGCTGGCTTCGGTCTTGCGGGCTTCTTCTGGGATGTAGATCCCACCACTTGTTTGCGACTTGGCACGGCGAACTTGCACCATGACCCGTGAACCAAATGGGATGATGCCAGGATCCACAGTGGGGAAGGCATCTTCTAGAGAGTCATACGACATTGACAAAGGTACTTCAAGTAGCATTCGCTTCTCCGATTGCTGGGTTAAAAATCACGCTCGTCTTGATCTTTCAAGACTTGCTCCACTTTTGAGAGGGCAGCTTCAAGGCCTTGGTAGTAACCTATTGACTTCCCGTACTCAAACTCTACGCTCTTGTCCGGCCCCGGTGGAACTTTCAGGGCACGATGAGCAACACTGTTCTGCTCTTCTTTCAGCAGACCGATGAGCCTAGCAAACATGTATCAACCGCCGCTTGTTGCGCGCTTGGCTGGCATTGCTGCTTGACTCTTCGACATTTTAGGAAATTGTTTTGCTGTGCCTGTAGGCTTGGCAGGTGTAGGTGCTGGGTCTTTGCCTGATCCTGACATACTTGTTGGGTAGCTTTTACCCATTGCCATTTGTTTGTGTAAGTTGACTGCTTCCATGATAGCTCCTTAAGGATTGGGGTTGATGCCTGTGCCGGTTGAGTAGCCAATTTTCTCGCCACTCTGAACTTCAAGTGCCGCCAATTGCTTGGCAGTTTGGTTGTCTTCTGAGTTTGTGAAGATGCGGGTTTGGTTGTCTACATCGTTGCGTGCATCTTCTGCCTGTTGGCGCATTTGTTCGCGTGCCAATTCTGCTTGTTGACGCTGCTGTTCCATGGCAAGCAACGCTTGGCGCTCTTCTTGCTTGTCTGCCATTTCTGCCTGCTTGATTGCCATGTTGGCCTGATCTGCTGCCTGTTTGCGTTCCACTTCCTGTTTGGCAATGTCCGCTTTGGGATCGCCCATGTTGGGAGGTGCCATGGATTGCAAAACCTGCACTGCCTGTTCGATGATGGGCGGCAATGCTTGCAATGATTCGTTGACTTCCTTCACCACTGATTGACTTGCCGCTGCCATGACTTGGTCGAAAGCTTTCTTCTCCTCTGTGCTTGCCTTGACCAGCAGCTTCTCAATGGGTTGACCAGCAGCTTCTGATGCCACATCCACCATTCTACTGACATACCACAGCACCATGTGCTCCCGCAAATGCTCAAGTAGGATGGGAATGGCTGTGGGTGCTGCTACTCTGCTTGCCCCGAGCACAGGGCTGGTCAAGAAGTCAAGGTGCACTTGGATGTGGGCAAGGTGATCTTGTTCTGGGAATGCTGCAACAGGTCTACTCATACTAGCTGCCACATTTTCATTGACTGCATTCATTTCTTTTACTTCAGGCTGTGGCAGGAGCAAAGATTCACCGTCAGGCACTTTGAGTTGCTTCAGCAACATCTTTTCAACTTCACGCGCGTTGTACAAGCCTGGGTGAGTATCTGAACGCTGAACTATCGTTTGCACCTGAGCAAAGCGCTGAGTGTCACTGTAAATGTTGGGATCAGATACGGGCACCACATTCATTGGGCCTTCAAAGTCCTTGCGATACGCCAGCAGCTCACCCGCGTCATCATAGATTTCTTGCTCATCCATGTAGAAGCGGTTGATGCGGTAGAGGACATTTAACAAGCGACCCATCGCGTCATGCACTCGCATGTGGATGGCAGAGAACACAGTCATGCCCTGTTCCATGCGCGCAAGTGTAGTGCCAACAGGTGTGTTGGCGTTGCTGTCCGCTAAGTCCTCAAATGTCGTTCTGACTACGCCTTTGCCTGCGTCAATCAAAAAGCCCATCAACTGAAATAGTACAGCAGAGGGTGGGTTGAATGGCATGGGCATCATTACTTTGCGAATGTCATCCTGCCCAAACGAGCCCTCTATCTCATGCACCTCAGTTGGGTCAATCCGGTCTGTCTGCCCACCAGAGCCACCTTTGAGTTTGAGTAGGCCTGGGAAGTTGTTGATATGGGCTGAGTCAAGCAAAGAGCGCAAAGCGCCAGTGGATGCTGCTGACAAACCACCAATCATGTGAGTCAGGCCAATGGGGTAAGCTCCGCGCCATGGAACAAATGGGAATTCGATGATGTGCATCAGCTCATCCATCAACTTATCTTCCTCTTCCCAATTGCGGTAGATGGCTAGCACCTTTTGTGTGCTCTTGTCTACTGAAATGATGTATGGGGCTGGACCATCTGTGTCATCTTCCACATCGTAGTAAACAGCAATCTCGAAAATGGTTCGCAAGCCATCGGTGTTATACCCATCTGACTGGCGTCCTTCTATTTTGTCATTTGCTGTCTCTGCCTTAGATACTTCTGGGGTATGGGGCTCAGGAGTCAGCTCGATGTCTCGGTACATGCCTGACTTCACCCGTTGACCATACTCCAACTTGGTGATGTACTGCACATGCGTCTTGCGTTCTGCTGTGTAGAAGTTGGTAGCAGCAAATGGCAGCAAAATGTCGTCTGATGAGACGAACATGGGCAATGGGCGTTTGCGTTTTTGGTCCCATGTGAGTTTGATGTACTGCACACCAGACAACGGCATTTGGGTGGACATCTGCTCAAGCTCTGCTCTAAACTCTGGCATCTGTTTGGTCATTTGCCAGTTGAGGAACTTGGTGATGCGTTCTGCCTTCTTGTACTTGTCTTTAGTCACACTGCCAATGATGTCTTGGCGAGCTGGACCTGTGGGTGGAAAGATCTCTTTCATCACCCGAGCAGAAAAGTCAACGCATGCCTCTGTCAGCATGGGATGCACTACTTTGGATGCACCGGTGAATGAGGCGCCACCTGGGGCGTCATCACCTAAACCTGTTCGCCTAATGCCTTCCTCATACTGCTCATCCCGACGCTTCCGCGCCTCTTTATCCTTCTCAACCAACTCACACAAGTCAGCACCTATGATGGCAAGTTCGCCCTCTGGCATGTCCTCTGCTATGTTGGCATAAAACTCTGACTCACCAAGCAATGGTGCTTGGCTAATCTTAACCATTGCACCACCATCTTCTGTGTCCTTCACATCTTCATCATCGTTCTCAATGGGCATCATCTCGCCCAGTTGGTCTTCCATTGTGTCGTCTGTGTCAGCCATTTGCTGTGTCCTTTATGCGGCGTATGGGTTATGGCGGGCGATCACTGGCTTGCGAGGTCTAGCTTCTTTGACGGGCAAGGTGACAGCCATTTGGTTGCGGTCAGCAAGTAGGCGGAGGGCTTGAGTAGTAGCATCAACAAAGTCATCATGCTTGATTGAACCTTCACCATGGAAACTGCAAACCTGAGTGATTAAAGGATCTGCCCAGGAGCGTGGCATGCCAGGACGCTTTTCCGATTCCACTACCCAGACATGTCCATGAGCAAAAAGGTGAGATACGGCATGCAGTCGCTGAAGTTTGTCTGCCCTGCCTGGATTATAAGGGTATGCCAAGATATCTTCACGCGCAAGCATCTGTCTCAAAGAAATCCCTGACCCTTTGTCCTCAATCACCAGCAGGTCAACTGACTTGCCACCTAGGAGTGATTGCTTAGGACCAACCAATGGTTGAATCATGGGCCTTAAATCCTCATCTCCGTATTTGACTTTATACTCTTTCTTTACCCGTTCAATGAGGTCTGGCAACCCAAGGTGATCTTGCCAGCAGTCAAGTAACAGGAAGTTCGGTCGCTTGTCATGCCGGAACAATCCCCAGACAGAGCATGCTGTTGGGTCTGAGTCATGTGTCTTTTTGTCCGTTGTCTTTTCAGTGAACGCTGTGTCCAACGACATGACTATGTACTCGAAGCCTGGCAATGGCTTGTCTGCAGGCCATAACTTGAACTGGCTTCTCTTCACTATGCCTGACTCTTCTGGGTCTATGACCTCAGCATAGATCTCTTGTCTTCCCAACTGTGTGCCCTCATACTGCGACAGCTGGTCAATGAATGACTTGGCTAAGTTGTCTTTGTTCTCATAGGTTGACCCGCGAGTCACATAGACAGAGCCTTTCTTCTTCTCTCCATCCTTAATAAGTTTCCTTACCAACTCAATAGGCCTTGGAGTGGTTGTGACTACTACCTGTGGGTGTTCGCCCAGGCGCAATCCAAACTTCATCATGTCCCATGTCTCATCTGCATATTGCCATGCTGCCAACTCATCGCACCACACACGGTGATGCTGTGGGCCACGAAGTCGATCTGGTTCCTGTGCTGAAAAACCTTTGATGACTGATCCATTCTCTAAAATGATTTCTGATATCGTTCGGTTGTAGGACCTGATGATGGTTTCAGGTAGCACAGACAGCATGCCTGATTCACCCTCAATGCAGGTGTCTCGAATGTCACCAGAGGTTGGTGCAATGATGGAACAACGGGAACCTGGGTGTTGGGTAGCATACCAAGCGGTGTCCTCCGCCCCTGTCCTTGTCTTCCCAAACCCTCGGCCTGCCAAGATCAACCAGACATCCCAATCACCAGCAGGTGTTCGTTGATTGTCCCTTGCTGTTGCTAGCCATCTCATGCGCCATGCCAACAGCGTCAGATCAAACACCGACAACTCAGCAAGTGAGCTGTCTAAGTTGTTTGGGTCAATGGCTACTGTCACTTGCCGCTCAGTTTGCTCATTGCTTGGGAGATCTCATCTATCAGCTTTAGGCGAACCTCAATTGGGTTTCCATCAGCACCTGTGACCTCTATCGACCTGCGCTTGGAGTGCCCATACTGGACAACCTCTTTCAGCGCATCTTTCCTAACAGCAACAGGAAGGTTTTTGTCAAAAGCGATTTCGGCAAGCTCAGTCAATGGATCACCAAACTTGTCAATGATGGATTCCCAAGTGTCTTGCTGTGTCTTGCGCTTGGATGTGCGCGCAGCTGGGATGCCAGGAGTAGCAGCAGATAGTAGTGAAGCAGCTGGCTTCAAGTCAGGTGGCATTTTATCCATACGACAAAAGGTGTGAAGTTAATTTCGTGCCATTATAACTACAACTTCAAACAAATTGCTACCACCTTATACACGTACGTGAACCAAACCATAAAATTTTTTATATCACCACAAGAAAAAGCGTTGCAGCTAAGCCATTGTTAGCAATCAGTAACATATTAGTACTTATTAGCATTTATTAGTACTGCTATTAGCAAATAATCTTTGTTTCCGTGCATATTATTAGCATATTAGCATTTTCAACTTTTTTCTGAAAAAAAAATAATTGGTGTTCTCTTTCTTCACGTGTATAAACCACTAAAAAACTTTCCCCACCCATCACTAAATGCTTGATTTATATGAAACGGCCTCAAACCCCTCACAAAGACTTAACATAAATGCCCTCAATTCCACCTCCCAATTCACCATCTCAACCATGGAATATTGATTGATTTCGCCTGCCAAACTGCCAGGAATTGCAAAAAAACGGGTATCCAACTGCACTAAAACCCAACTTTTGCCGCCATTTTTGGTCTGATTGAAGTGCCAATTGACCTGTTCCTGTGTCAATCCACGCTGACTTTTGAACACTATAGTTTCCTTTTTGGCGGGCACCTTACCATGTTTAAGCTCTATCCATCCCTCCATCCCTTTCACACAAAAGTTGGCATCTGGCATACCATCAATCACCCCGTTCTCCACCCTCTCCCATCTTCCCGGCAAATCTTGTTTGCGGACGATATCCCTCAAACGGTTCCACAATAACTTTTCTGACATCTGGCTTTTCCTTATTCATTGCCAACAAAATAGCCACCAAGCACACCCAAAAGGCAACCCCTGACACCATGAGTACAAAGATGCCAACTGATGCCACTGCTTCTATAAGTGTCATACCTTCCCCTCCATACATGGATGCTCATCTGCCGCTCTTTTGTTGAGAAAGATCATTTTGCATTGAGTACAGCGCCACAACTGCCCCTCCTCTATTACTGTGCGCCTTGCCCCATGCTGCCCTCTCACCTTGCCAAAGAATGTTTTGATTGTCTCAATCATTTTTTCTAATCTCAACTGCTGAACAAATCACATCTATGACCACTGGCACTCGTTGACCATTGAGCATGGTGTGGCTGTAGATCATGCGGGGGCGCATGTTGCTGTTCCTGCACTCCTGCACTGCCTCTATCGACGCTGACCTGTCCATCGGATGCACCTCTCTCTGCACCACCATTTCTTGGAAATGTGATGGCTTGGGTGGTGGCTCCCGGTACACCACAGGCGCAGGGGCAGGTGGTGTGGACGAACATGCGCTCACAAAGGCGCAAAGCAATATAACTGTTCTCATCTCTACTGTACTCCTTTAATCTCTAACCCAACCTGCAACCCATCGGCATACCCCTTTGAATACGCCGCCTCCAACGCCTGTTGCAACACCACAATCTGCGTCCGCATCATCGTCTGTTCCTGCAACACTTTATCTATCTGCGCATCCAAATCGTCCATTACTTTTGTCATTTCACTCATATGCTTTTCTCCTGTATATCGTAGAACCAATCATCGCCTGCCGCCCATTTCCGTGTCCCATCTACCGACCAAAAAACCTGTGCTGCCTGAAAATCTGGAAACTTGGTTTCCGCTGCTATCAATGATTGGTCATACCAAAGGCAACGGTTGTTGGGTTGGCAGGCAAACTGTCCATTGTCCAGCTTAATCCAGTTGAACGACTTATGCTCCTCTGCCTGCTCTGTAAACCCTGTGTCCAAATCCATGCCATCAGCGCAGAAATCAACTGTAAACATGTACTGCCCAAAGTGCCATTGCTTGTCTTTGCCCAAGAACTTCACACCCAGATTGCGCAAACCAATCTTCTCAATGATGGTGAACCTGTATCCCATACAGTCCCACAGTTGTAAGGTGTCAATGGGCAAGTAAGGACCCTGCGAATCCTCTGTGTGCCAAACATAGGCATGGATAGGCAACTTGTCGTACAGCGCACCATACGCTGGCAGCAACGATTCAATGCGAAACACCTGCCCCCTCAACGCCTTAAGGCTCACCCAAATGGCTGGCTCCAATTCACCATGCCCCTTTTGAAAGTTGTAAAGGAATTCCCGCTTCACAAAGCATTTGATGGGCGGCAATGCTGCCACTATGTAACTCATGTATTCTTCTCCTTTGTAGTGCGCATTGCTTCTTTGAAAGCGGCAATTCTGGCTTGATGCTCAGGCGTATATTGCGGTTCTGTAGAAGGCGGCAGGTCTAAGATTTCACTCATCAAATGCACCCCACCATCCGGTCTTTCAATGCAGGCAACCACGCCGATGCGTCCGTCTTTTTCCCAATACGCCTTGAACGAATACTTGGGTGGCTCTTGCTCTGTGCGCTGTGCTGGCGCTTGCATTGAGTATTGACACATACACCCTTGCAATATGCTTGAGTGAAGACCTGCTACCTTTCCGCAGTTTGGACAAGTGTTCATGTGTTCTTCTCCTTGAAGCTGTTCAATGTACTCACGCAGTTCGTCAATTTCTTCATGCAACCTCTGTTGAATCATTGAGTTGCTAATCATTCCGCTTTGATGGTCAGGGTGTTCTTCACAGCGTTGAGAGAAGTATTTGATGTCTTCGTATTTCATGTGTTCATCTCCATTGGTGGTGTGCAAGTATGAATGCTGTCTATGCCACCCACTCGCTTCCCGCATCGTGAGCAAAAGTTCTGCTCTGTGCGCTGTGGTGCAACGACACCATGCACTGATTCAAACTTCATTGTTCTGCCGCAAGTGCAGTTGTATTGAAATATCTTTAGAGGCTCTTGCTCAGTCTGTGCCAAGGCTTCTTTGATGGCAGCTATGGCTTCTTCTGTTTGTTTATTGATTGGGTCAACATCAAAACAACCAGAATAATAGCCATCCATGCAGTACACCAATCCTCCTTTAGTGCCAGTTCCGTTGATAAGTTGGTCGTTTGCTTCCAACGCCTCAAGCGCCAGCTTCAATGCTTCTTGTGTCATGCTTCCCCCCTTGGTGCCACCACATTGATGTCAATCACACTCGGCTTCTCATTGCCGTCGTCAGGGTTGTCTAGAAGTCCACTTGCCTTGGCCAGCAGCCTCAAGACACCCACCTTGTCATACAGCTCAATGTCCAGCGTGGAGTACACATTGCCATCAGAGTCCTTCTTGCTGTTGACCTTGATGCTCTTGATCGCGTGCAACGCATGCTCAGGTATATCGCTAGACCTCTTCACCGTCACATTGCCCTGCTCATCCCAGCTCATGATGTCTGTCAGCTTGGTGTTGGCCATGCTCAGCAACGCATAAGCCACGGCTTCCTTGTTGGCCATGATGGTGCTTGAGCGCTCCAGCCTGCGCTGCACAGACCTCACCCCGCCCCAGTTGGTCAGGGGTGGTATCACGGTTGACTTAACCCGTGCCATCACGCGCTTTCATTTTTCTACCTTTAAAAACTGGGCTGCATTCCCCCGTCCTTGTTTTGCAATAAGCAGTAAATTTAGGCATATTCAAGTTTTCCTTCTGTGTTCCCCAGCGTAAATTTTCTGGCCTGTTGTTGGTTGCATCTTCGTCTAAATGCACTACAACCGCCTTATCAAACAAAGCGGCTCCATGAAACGCCTCGCAAACAAGTCGGTGGACTTTCATGTTCCCAAAGTGCTTGTTTGCAAGCCCCATGTAAACATGCCGAGCTGTTTTGCTTGCCTTTGTTTTTGTGCCATATGTCGGCGCAGGAAGTGTTCTGCGAAACCCGCCATTTGGCATTAAATACTCCCTTACGGGCAAAATAATCCGCCCCCAGCTGCTGGCCCATAAGCCCGGCTTGCTCGGGACGGGTTTCCATACTTCAATGTCTTTATTCATTTAGACATGATATCACATCATTCCTAAAAAGGTATATCGTCATCATTGTCAAACACCGCAGGCTTGGGGCTCGGCTGGGGCGCAGCAAACACAGGCGCAGCAGACCCAGCACCAGAGCTGCTCATCTTGGCCTTGCCCACCTTGATCTTGAACCAAGCCCCGCCGTCAGGCTTCTTGTTGACGTAGATGTCCAAGAAGTGCTTCGTGCCATCAGGCATCACAAACGTGCCCTTGTAGTCCCCATGCCACGCCTCAGTCTTCTCAGCGTTCTTCCACGCCTTGCCCTCACTGGGCTTGATCTCATTGTCGTTTGTCATAAAAGTCCTTTACATGATTGTCGTTGAAAAAGTAGGGAAAAGCCCCCAAGGAAAAAAGAGGGAAAATTTTGGAGTGGGCCCCGTACGCTACGGTGTGGGGTGGGGGGGCAAGGGTCGCGTTCCTTGCGCGTCGTCGGGCGCGGATCGCCTGCGCACCCGCTGGCGCATATGCAAGCCTAGCCCTGCCAGCAGCCAGACACGCATCGATCTGCCAGCCCTGTACAAAATCCATACGTTCGTATGCTGGTTGGACAGACCGAATTACAAGCCCTACAACGCGCTGACAGGTCGAGTGGCTACCCTTGCCTAGACCAGCCTGTGATCGTGGCTTGTAGACCCCTTCTGACCCGCGGAGGAGGTATCCAAT
>Ga0315909_10002799_pt1 | contig 21982 bp, 20 predicted proteins | sample LakEriMetagenome_11_FD_203527 | JGI IMG/M metagenome (GOLD analysis project Ga0315909, IMG submission 203527) | Freshwater fungal communities from buoy surface, Lake Erie, Ohio, United States - Buoy 2 MA125 | ecosystem: Environmental > Aquatic > Freshwater > Lake | place: USA: Lake Erie, Ohio... | reverse complement strand
TACAAACACTCCTGATGCAGGATAGGTTGTTGAAGTCGGGTCAATTGAAGTTGAAGGACTATTTGACCGTCAGGCAGAACCTCAACGACAACTCCAACCAAATGTTTGATATTGCTGCAAACTTGCAGAGCATATATAAAACACAGATGGACAAGGTGGATAGCGGTGAGGCATCCATTGCTGTCTTGAGATTGATGGAAGACTTTGAAAGTGTCGCGAAGTTTCAAGGAACTGCGCCAATCATCAATCCTGTAACAGGTCAGGTCAATATTGCCAAGAAAAAAATGAAGGTGGGACCTGATGGGAAGGAAGTTGAATATGTTGACGAGAACGACATCATGTCAATTCAACAGTTGAGAAACATAGCGAACAGCACAATCAATATGTTCAAGACTGAGGAGAGGATTGCTAAACTGACGAGCAATCTTGGAACAGATGTTCAGTCAATGGTAACGGGCAAAATCGGGCGTGGTCTTTATCAGATTTCAAAAGAGACCAACATTACTCTCAGGGAGATGGCTGATGGAGTACCAATCCCGGGTGCATCTGCTGAAGAGCAGAAGATGGTAAATACATATTTTAAGTGGGAAGAAACATCAGTTGAGAGTGCCGTAACAAACCAAAAGGATAGGGCAAGCATACTCGTTGACAAGTTAGGATATGATGCACAGAAGGCTACTCCTGAGAATATTGAGAGAGCCAAGACGGACAGCAATATACTTCTGTATGAATATGATGGAGCGGGCAATCCTATATTCAAATTCACTGAGGAGCAAGATAATGCCGCGAGGGATTATATCCGTAATGAAATCCGTATGAGCCTTGACATCAAGAAGGAAATCGATACTGCTGTCGAGCAAGCACCACAGCAACCAAATGTCGACTACCTTAAATGGATGAAGGGACAGGGTGATGAAAAACGGCAGTTGAATGATTTCGGAAATATGCTTGGCAAACTTTACAGTGGCGATAATGATGAGGTTGAAGCAGCACTTCAATACTTGGGTGGTATGCCCGGTATTTCAGATGTAGATAGAACAGGTGACGGTGGTGTTGTCGTTACTGATGATGAAGGGAATACCAAGAAGTTCAGTTTCAAAGCGCAAGACGGCAAAACGGTGATGTCGTTTGATGACTTCGTCAAGAGTATAAGCAATTATTTCTTCGGGAAGAATGTTAGCCTAAAAGATATTGCTGAAGGCGCAGAACAAGGCAGGGGTGGAAGAGAATTCCAACCATATTCATTTGGGGAATTCACAACCCAAAAACAAGTGATATCTTCTGAATTTGCAAATGCAGTACGTTCAAAATTGCCACAGAATTTGATTGTCCCCGGTGATGAGACTACTACAGTTAGAAACTTGAATTTGGCTATTTCGTCTATCCCGGGAATGAAAGGATATACTGCGGTAGAAGCATGGTATGGTAAAGATGCTTTTACAATAAAAGATGCAGATGACAATATTATACTTCAAGATATACTTATACCCGCAGGTATGGATGATGCTGAAAAGAATGATGTAATCGATGCAATCATCGGTGCAGCGGCAAAAACCACAGCGATTGGTGAAAAGGCACTTGCAGGTCAAGAGCCATATCAGGCAAGACTTGCTACAGAAAGGGCGACAAGGTTGGATGTTGCAAAACAACAGCGTAAGGCAGCAGAAGATACAGGTGCATTTAAGGGGCAAAAGCCAAGACAATAATTAACAATGGATAAGGAAACACTTAAAAAGGTTCTTGCAGAATTTGTTGCTACAGTAAATAGCAATACATCTCAAACTGAAGACGAGATACTGTCTAAGTTCCCTGAATTGAAAGGTTATGACAAAAATGTCCTTGGAGAATTTGTTGCTACAGTAAATAGCAATAAATCTCAAACTGAGGACGAGATATTGTCTAAGTTTCCTGAACTTACAGCGAACATGGCTAAGCCAATCAACGAACCTCAAAAAAAAAAGGTTGGTCCCATCGCTATGGAATCGTCCTTGGGCGGTGGTTTATTGGCATCCACAGGTACTGAGCAACCTGTAAAGTCTGTAACAGAAACAGTTGCACCCGTAATCGGGTTGATGAAGCCTCAACAACAAGAGGTTCAGGCACCTTTAGTGCCTCAAACTCCCGTTCAAAAAATGACAGAATACTTCCAAGAACAACCTGTTCAAGGAGAGGGAGAAAGAGAAAGACAAGAGATTTCAAAGAGGATATCGGAGTATTCAGAGAAGTTGAAGCGTGGTGAAATCTCAGCAGCACAGTTCGTGCAGTTGGTGAATTATGAGAAGGGTCAAAAAATATCGAGTTATACCGATGAAGAAATAATTGCTGCATACCAAAAAGCACAAAAAGAAAAAGACCCGGGGTTGTTTTTTTCATCCACTCCTTCACAATACCTGCATGGAACGTATTCAACTCCTGAAGGTGTACCTCAAGAAATACAAGAAGCACTCAGGCAAAGGCAAGAAAAACTAAAGAAGGGAGACATCACTTCTGAGGAGATTCTTAAAAAAATAAAGGCTGATGAGGAGAAAGAGTTCAAGTTGAGTAACCAAGCAGCACTTCAGAATCCTGAGTTTGCACAATTGCTTAACATCATAGATGATAAGTACATTCAGAAAGGTGAAGAGGATGCAGTAAAAGAACTCAATGAAAAGTTTAGCAAATATGGTCTTCATTTCGCTCAATCAGGAGCGGGTAGTTATGTAACCGTCAGGACTGCTGATGGTCTCAATGAAATGGAGTTCAAGTTTGGGGATAGGAATAGAGATTATTCAAGTTATGCTGATGCTTATCCTGACATCTCTTCGAACAGGGCAGCACTCAAAAGGTTCATTGTAGAAAACGCACGCAATCCTGAAGAATTAAAAATAGAAAATGAAGATTATCTCACCAAGGCTCTGAAGGCTCGTGAACTCAGGAGGGTGCCGATGATTTCTGAGGATGGAGAGAGGTCAACTGTCAGGTTCACATCCGTTGAGGTTGATGGTAAAAACTATGTGATACCAACGCTGTTCCCCAAAAATCCTACATCATACACATCCAACCCACAAGATTGGATGGAGATATTGGATGTAGAGGATGCATTTGCAGAAGCAAAAAAACGTGGGGAGGTATTTCAGTTTGATAACAAAGAAGATGCCAATCGATTTGCAGAAGGCGAGTGGAAGGATATTGGCATCCACGACTTGGAGGGGAAGAAATTTTATGAGGCGCGTGGTCTCGACTACATGGCAGAGAAGAGGAAGTGGGATGAGTACAATAAGGTACAGGATGAGTTGGATGTAATGAATGCCATGTTGAATGGAAAGTTTGAAGACATATCACCTGCTGAAAGGATGAGATATCCTCATCTTTTTGGCTCTGATGGTAAGCCATTGTACATATATGGTACAGGAAGCAAATCATTCAATCAAAGATATAATGAACTGAAAGGCAGAAGAAATTCACTCATAGAGCAGACCCATGATGAGGCATTTGATGCCATGTACAACATGGGATTATCAAGCAAATCAGATTCAGGTCCTGTACAAAAGGCAAGGGAAGATTTTGACTTGTTCCTTGAAAAGAGGAGAAGTGAAGAAGTAGCAAACGCTGTCAAAACAAACTTGTTTGCTAAGGAGCAATATGACTTAGTAAATGGTATCTCACAAAACTCATTTGGTGTTCCACTGTCTGAGATTGATAATGTTGTTCCAAAAACTGAAGACGAGGCAAATGCTATTGACCAAATCCGTAGGGAGAAGGTCAGGATTGAATACATGAGGGACATTGCATCTACAAATTATGAAAATGCAAGCCTGTACTATGACAGAAAATGGAATAAAAAAGTATCTGAGGATTATGCTGAAAACGTTTCAGCATTCATCAACTCAGCGAAACAAGGATGGTATCGTGGTAAGGCAGCAGATGCCATTTGGTGGGCAGCACTTGGTGTGTATGATGTAGAGGAACAAGGGTCAAGGGAGGAATTGTCTCAGAAGATATCCGAGTATTTTAAGTTGTCACAAGAGGGACCTGAGTCACGTGTTTGGGCAAGATATGAGACAGGAAGAGAAGGAACGGGAATGAAGACTTTCCTTACCGACCCATTTGAGTTTATATCTACTGTTGCTGTGACATCATTTGCTCAGATGCTCCCACTTGGTTTTAAGATTGTCCCCGCAACAACAACAACAGGAGCGGCAACAGGAGCAGCAATTGGTGGAGTCACAGGTGGTCCTATTGGAGCAGGTGCAGGATTCATTACAGGTGGGGGTTATGGTTTTGGCACAGGTGTGGCTGCGACATCATTTGCACTTGAATATAGCAATGCAATTTTTGATGTCATGGGTCAAAAAATAAATCCTGCAACAGGATACCCATATGACATAACGAATCCAAAGGATGTTGAGGCTGCACTGATGAATCAGGAGGTATGGGATGAAGGGCATGACCGTGGATTGAAGAGAGGTATACCTATTGCCATAGTTGATTTCTTGGGCGGTAGACTTGCGGGTCGTGTATTCAATGTAGCAAAAACTGCACCCATTACAATGAGGACAGGTGCTCTTATTGCAGAACGATTTGTTGTTGACCCGATTGCTGAAGGATTGGGAGAATATGCAGCACAAGTTGTGTCAGGTGATGATGTCAACATGAACGAGGTGATTCTTGAAATGATTGGTGGTCCCGGTCAGCAAGCACCCATGATGTCATTGAACTTGTTGAAAAAGTCATACAACAATGAACTGACTGCACACGCATACAATCTTACTGACATAAACAACTTAGCCATGGAGACCACGAGTGATGAGAGAATCACATCGTGGGTTAACAACATGAAGCGTTTGGGTAAGATTGACGATGATGTTTCCCAACGTGTTCTTGAGAATGTTGGTCTTAGAAGAGAAGCACGTGAACTGCTTGGTACCACCAAAAGCACTCTTGGTATCAAGTCAAATGCTACACGTGAAGTAGAGTCAAGGGTAATGCAATTGCTTGCAGCCAAAAAAGAGATGTCTTCTACAGATAGCAGGAAGGCTATTTTTGGAGAAAAAATAAAGGCTGTCAATAACGAATTGGCAACGATTGCAGAAACAGGAAAAATGGTTCCTGAGTCTGAGCGTTCTAATTTTGAAGTATTCAGTGCATTTACACAAAGAGAAGGTGTATCAAACTATAAAATAGATGGTCGTACACTTACTAAGAAGCAATTCGATACGTGGATGGAAAATGCAACCAAAAGAAGGTTGCTCAAGTCGCGTGTCCAAGTATTGAACGACGAGGATACAAAACAAAAATACGAGGAGAAAGTATATGCCATTCTCAAGCAAAAAACAGGTCAAGTACCTGTACTCTCAGAAACCGGAATTAGCGAAACGGTGGAGGGCAGAGCACCCGAAGCAGAATTTGAAGGCGTTACCCGAGAAGGTGTACAAGCGGAAGAAACGCTGACAGAGGCTACTCCTGAGCAAAACGAAACAGAGGCAATCAGTCAGGACATCGAATCTTCAAGAACGAGACTTGAAGAACTCAATGACTTGATTCCTCAGCCTTTATCACAGATTGGCAAGAGTGTAACTGACAGGTTTCAGCAGGGTCAGATGAACGAGCAGGAGACACAATCCCTGTTCTCTACATTGGCAGACAGGCTCAATAACAAGAAGAAACTGACCGATGCACAACAGGCTGTTTATGATGCCAACAAAGAAAGGGTTGATGAGATTCGGGGTCTTGTATCCGAGCGCAACGACTTGAATACAGAGGTATCTGAACTCGAATCAATTATTGAAAGTAGGGAATCAAAACAATCATTCAAGCCTACTGAAGCGGCTGATTTCACTGTCGAAGAGGCTTTGGACGAGGATGGTGAAGTTGATTATGAAGCGGAGCAACAAGTTCGTGCGATTGCAAGGGAAAGAAACCTTGGAATCACGAGTGACAGGGAGATTGCATTTGTTGCCCGTAATGAAAATGGGGATGTGATTGGAGGTGCATTCCGTTCATTTGACCCTCAGACCAAGAAGTATACCTTTGATGTTGTGGTATCACAAGAGGCAGAAGGTCGTGGTGCAGGTTCGAGACTTCTTGACGCAGTTCGTCAGGTCCCCATGGATGTGCGTGAGGCTGTACCGGGTACCAAGGTTGAGGTTGATGTTGTCAATCCTGCAATGCAGGAAATGCTCAGGAGAAGAGGCTATGTCGTCACCAAGCGTCTTGGTGGGGACAGGGTATTGATGGCTCCAAGGAAAGCCAAAAAGGCTGCAAAACCTACAAAGCCAAAACAAACTGTATCTGCAAAAAGCCAAACAGATGTTGAAAGCCTATCGTTGAGGTCTACTCAAAACAAAAGGAGGATAATATCACAGGCTGTACGTGCAATAAATGTATTAAGCAAAATACTTCCTGACTTGGAAATATTCATACATGAAACACGTGAGGAATATAATGACACTGTGAGTAAACTGAATGGGAGGGAGAACTCAGCAGGTAACTTTGCAATCATAGGAAGGGGTCCTAATCAAAAACTTAGGATTGATATAAACCTGAGCGTCGCAAACGAGAATACTGTTGCACACGAGGTTGCCCATGCCGTGATGATGAAGGCATTTGGCGAGAATGTGAAACTGTTCAAGTCCTTCAGGAATCAGATATCCAAGATACTTAGTGATTCAACCAACGAACAGTTGAATCAATTTGCTTCACGATATTCTGAAGCGGAGAGCCACGAGGAGTTTTTGGTTGAGTTTGCAGCATTACTGTCGAACAATCCTAAAGCACTTGGTCAGAGCCTTGTTCAAAAGATAGCGAATGCAATCAATGATGTTGTATCCAAAATAACAGGAGGAAGATTTGTCCCATTCAAGGGTGCTGTTAATGCAAGGCAAATCATTGACTTCATGAACACGTTTGCTACTGCAATGGCAGAGGGCATTGAAATATCAGAATCTGACATTCAAGCAATAGCACAAAACCTTTCTGTTCCAATAGGTAACCCTGTTGTAATCAGCAGAAGTGCTATTGGCAACCCTGTATCATTCCCTAAAACACCAAGTTCTCTTTCTTTTGTAACTGATAAATACAAATTTGATTTTCAGTCTTTCCTTCAAGATGTAATTGACACCAAGAAGAAAGTTTGGTTTTGGATGGCAGACCAACTTGGAAGGGGGTACTATTTTGATGAGGCTATTGGCAAGGAGCACTATCTTGATGCGGGTCCGAGTTTTGCTTTGGACCCTGATAATATCAATAAAAAGGTTCTTTGGGCAAGTGGATTATCTAAGAAGACACTCGAAAAGAAGATAAAAAATTCTGACTATATATTCTTTATCAGTGGTTCTCCGCAAAAGGCGAAACTGTTCAACAAAAGCGTTCTGAACTTTATTGCTCAGAGGATAAACAAGAAATCTGACTTCAACTCATTCAGAGATGCTTTGAACAATTTTGATGGAGGAAGAACCAAAACACTTGAAAAAATAGTAGACATACTGTCGAATGTAAACTCTTTTCAAGAGTTACAAGACAGTCCAAAAAGAAAAGAATTTCTTATCGCAATCGATGATATAAATAAACTGAAGACTGCTAAAAAAGGCTCACTGAAGGCTTTGCTAAGTGATTTTGATGTATTCATTGATTTGAACGAGTTCCGTGATGGATTTTATAGAGAAAACGGATTTGACCAAAACGACATCATGCTTGTTGGTAAACCAACGGGTGTTGGAGGTAAGGCAAAACACTCAACATACGAGTACGAAATACTTGGTGAGGTGATTGGTGTCCCTGATGTCAAGGTTAATTCTTGGGACATAATGCCTAAAGAAATCAAGGATAAATATCCAAGTTTCAAGGGCAGGGAGTCTGAGACAAAATCTCAGCAAATGAAAGTCATCGCAGCAGAAACGGGCAAGGTGCGGAAGTTAGAACAGATTCAAGGATTAGAAGTTGTATCCAAGTCTCAGTTGCCTGTTGATGAGCAGGTGAAATCAATGAGCAGCCTGTTGCCTGATGAGATTAGAACAATGCAATCAATCATCAACATTGGTAGGGAGAATGGTTTCTCAGACTCCGCAATCAAAGAGGTATTGAAAAGCAGAGGGTACAAGGTGCGCGATATCGAAGCCGAAATGCGCGTGAACATTGACCCATTCACAGAACTGCCTACAGCATTCACAAACGTTGAAGGTGGTGTCAATGAAGGTCTGAAATTGTTCAGGGAGGTCAGGGCACAACTCGCCACTTGGATTGCATCCCAAACCCGTAAACCAAGTGATGCGAAAGTAAGAGCCATGGGTGTAGAGTTCATGAAGAACAACCCAATCTACAAGGCTCAGAAACAAACCACTCAGATGGAGTTGACATATGCCTTCGACAAAAGTCTTGGAAGACCCGGAGGAGTCAGGATTCAACGTGTGATGGATAATATCGTCAATAACCTGAAGAGCAGGGTTGGCGGTATAAAAGCCAAGGAACTACAGGCTGCAAAGATTAAACTCAAGAACGTAATCAACGAATTGTTGATGAGCGTTGATGTGGTTAAATCCAAGAACGCTCAGAAGATATTGGATATCCTCGCCAACTCCAAGGAGAATACAATTCTCAGGGATTTGGAGAGAATCATGCCAATGATTGAACAGGAGCGTGAGCGCATGATGAAGGCATCCATTAAAGAAATGGTTTCCTTGATAAACGAAAAGGCTAAAAAAGCACGTACAAGCACAGGGAAGGTCAGGAGCAAGGGAATCGATTCAATAGGTCAATCATTCTTTGCATCTGCAAAATCTGTTTTGGATGCCGTCCTGAAGAATGATGAGAAAAAAATTGCTGAGTTGCAATCACTTGTTGACGATGCAATTGCGGATGGGAGACTTGCTGATGTTTTGGAGAAGCAAGAAGCGGGTGCTGAACTTACATCAAAAGAAGAAAGCATTGCCAATATTGCTTTGGCATTGGATATGTTCCAAGACATACAAAGTCTTGATGTCGAACAGGTCAAAGACTTGATTGAATCACTCAAGATGATGAGGTCTGAGTCAATCAAAAGGCTGAAGGTAAATAAGCAAATCCAAGCATCTCAGTATGAATTCTTGAGGAGACAAGGTGAAAATCAGGCACGTGAGACAATGCCTGTCCTGTTCAATCCCGACGGCACCCCAAAGACATCCGACAGGTTGGCTCAGGAGCAAGCGCAGATATGGGAATCTTTCAGCAAACTCAAACTGTTTGATGCTGTCAAAAAATTACACGCTCGTTGGAAAGCACAAAGGGGAACAGGTGTAAAAGATTTCTTCATGAATAATCTTGCACACCTTGCCACCATTTGTAGTTCACTTGATAATCCTGCGAAAGGAAGGACATTCTTTACTGATAATATCTACAAGCCTCTCAACAGGGCGAAAGAATTGTCTTTGCGCGGGTATTACAAGCAGATGAGCATACTCGACTCCATGGCTAATACAATTCCTAACGTTACCAAAGGCTATAAGCAGATAAAGCAAATGCTTAGCAAGTTGGGTATGCAGGAAATTGAAATAAATGGAGTCAAGGAGAAATACAGTGCTGACAAATTGCTCAGGATATATGCTTTGTCACTGAATGATGTCCAACGTAAGAAACTCGAAAACATGGGTTGGAATCAGGACAAGATTGATGAAGTCAAAAAAATATTAGGTCCTGAGTTGATATCTTTTTCAGAAAGACTTGTTGAGTACCTGAGCAATGACTATTTCAATTCAGTCAATGATGTGTACAGGTTCGTCAACAATGTCAATTTGGGATATGTCACGAACTACTTCCCGACGAGAACTGAACCTACGAAGGTAAGTGCAGAACTGTTGAGGGATGGAAATTTCAATGGCATATTCAATGCTGAAGTTGCTCCTGCCCTCAAAGAGCGTAAGGATGTGAGTGGTGATGTACAGTTGAATTTTGACTTCACCGATGTTGTCGAAGACCACTTCAAATCGATGGAGAGGTATAAGGCATACGCTTGGGAAGTGAAGAAAATATCTGCAATCTTCAAAAACAAATCTGTAGATACATTCATCACACAGGCGAGGATTAAGCCAATCATGAGCCAATTGGTTAACTACGCAATCACACCGTCTGCGGGTAAAGCCAACATGAGGACTATCCTATCAGACATAATCAATAGGTATACGGGATATGCTTTGTTCGGTAAACTGATGCAGATACCTAAACAGGCTATCTCTTCGTTCGTCAACGCATATGAGGACTATAGTTATTTCCCTGAAGGCTCAAAAGTCCCGGGTGTAATCAAATCACCCGTCGACCTTATGATGTTTGCGCTCGACTCTGCCGTTGTGATGGCTACTCTGCCAAAATGGTCAAAGATGGCGTACAAAGAATCTGCGACATTCAGGGAGAGATGGGAAAAAGGTGTTGAAGGTGATGTGTATGGTCTTGAAGGTGGTGGTAACATATACATACCGATAGACAAAAGGGGTACAAAATATGCAATGGCAAGGCGTGCTGCAAAGAAAGCAGGTGCCGCTCCTACAATGATTGGTGATGCCCTTGGTGTGATGGGATACATGGTCAATCTGAGAAGGAATATGATTAACGGTATGCCACTCGAGAAGGCTGTAGAAGTATTCAACGATTACAACGCAACAGCACAAACGAGAAGGGAGACCGAGAAGAATATTCTTCAAGTGGATAACAGTGACACATCACGTGCGTTCACGATGTTTGGTAGCACCACGTTCCTTCAGATGAACAAGGTTTTCCAATCTATTGATAATGTATTGAAATATGTTGGGGCAGGTAAGGTTCCTCGCAGGAAAGATATGCGTGCCCTTGCATTGAACTTGGGAATCTCGAACGCACTGTTCATCGCTACATCCAACATATTCAGGTTGATGTCAGGCGACAAGGAAGACGAGGAAGAAGTGTTGCAAAGAATTGAAGCATCTTTGCTTGGAGCGGAATTGTTATATCAAATACCATTCTTTGGATGGGGATTTGAATATGCCATGAATTATGTCAATGGAGACAAACGCAAGCCAATATCCGATATCGTGAATCCTTTGCAACCCGTCATCAAGGATGCTGTCAAGGTTTATGAATCAGGAGAACCAATCAAAGCAGTGATTCCGATTATTGAACTTGCAATCGGTGCACAAATAGACCCCGTGATTGGATTGTACAATGCATTCAGCGACGGGTTCAATGAGGACTCCATGTATGATATGTTGGGTGTGTCCAAGTCGTACAGACCGGGATTCGGTCAGCAGAAGAGAGAGAAGAAAGAAGATACTGAAGAACTTACCAAGGAAGAGATGAAAAGATACTTCCCTGATGAGTACAACATAATCTATCGGAACCCTGCCGTGATGAAAGCAGAGGAATTTGAAAAGGGTTATGAAAAGCAAGTCGAGGAAATCGAAAGAAATGCAATGGACGCTGCATTTGGATACAAGCCGAAGGAAAAAGAATAGGAGTGTGCTCGAACACACTCCTGTTCTTGTGGGAGAGGTGGGACTCGAACCCACAACTTACTGATTATGAGTCAGGCACTCTGACCTTTGAGTTACACTCCCGATGACTTTTTGAGGATATCAATCAGTTGTTGGAGGGTATCAAGGTCGTCGAATACAAAGTTATTGTAGTCGAGTATCTTGATAATCCACTTATCATCCTGAACTTCGTCAGATGCGGATGATATTAGTTGCATCGAACGCTGACCAAAGTCATAGTAGTAGTACCTGAATTTTGAATCACCACTTTCTTTTTTGGATACGTTTACGACTTTGAATCCAAGTCTTTTTAGGTCTTTTTCGGATATATCTATTTTTTCCATATCTGCAAAATTACAGGATGCAAGACCGCACACCCAACATCCACCATCTTTTGAGGGGAAGCAAATCATAGAAGAGGCTTGATAATCTTCACAATCTCGGCAGTTTCGTAATCTGCCCATGTGATAATCTCTTCCTCTTTGTTGATATCGTAGTGATGCAGGTCAATTGAATGATGCAGGAGTTCATGGAATACAACCCTTGTTGTCTCGACATCGTCGTTGCATCTGCTGAGGTTGATGTATACGAACCTCCTGTCGCCCCACGTGTACCTGTTGGTATCCTTCGGGTAGTAGTTGCTCCACCCTGCTATGTATGATGACTCGGATGTGTTTGGGTGTTTGCGACAATCGTCTGCGTTCAGACCATGCAAATCACTGACACCGAAGTAGTCGAACATCTCGCATGGGCATTTGGACAGCATCAGGTCGTATGTGTTCCTTTCTATTACTATCATCATCGCTTTGTAGATTTTCCGCTCTTGCCATTCCTTGCACGGTTGGTGGAACGCTTTTCGGTTGTCAGTTTACCGCCACGTGTATGCGATGCGTCCATTCCATCACCGTATCCTTCTGTCTGCCTGTTGAACTTGTTCAACTCTTCCCTGTAATTCTTCCTCTCCTCAGTGGAGTGGTACTTCTTGTTGTACTCGTTTTTCTTTTTCCTTGCTTCGGGGTTTGAAGCAAAGTATTTGGCAGATTGTGATTTGCCTGTGCTTTTACCTGCCAGTGAGTTTCTCTTCTTGGTATCCATGCCACTAAGATATCAAATTTCTTGCAGTCGGTGAGGGACTCGAACCCTCATCCCCTCGCCAAGCGAGGTTGCTACCCAAGGTGGTATTCATTCCCACTTACACCAACCGACCTGATGGATTAACGTAGTTTTTATGCAGTAAACCTGAAGTTATGTGATATTTGGCAGACACACATCGCCAGTCCAATCACCTCCGACATTTGGGAACGTTGAGCCAGTACACCATTTAAACCCTCGTTCAACTCTTATCCAATATCCACCCATTAAGGCTTTAAATTTCGTTCCCAAAGGATATTCCCGAACAGGCTTATCTGCTCGAACCCAAACATCACATAACAGCACATTGGCGTTATTGCTTTGTTCTTCGTTTGATACTTTTGTCATAATATTAAAGTTTAGTATTTCTAATTAAATTTTGTAGCAACAACGCCAATCTGCAAACCGTTAGCGGTAAGTTTGCTAATAACCTTCACGAAAGTTACTTTCTATTTCATAACACTTATCACATATCGAAGGCTTGCCATTACCACAATTATCGCAAACCTCACCGCTAACAGGCGGTTGGCGCAATGCTAATTCACGGTACTTTGACAACGCTTGGCAAAATGCCCAGTGTTCTCTTTGAAGGTCTTTGTCCTCTAAACAAACCTCTATCTTGCTTTCAAGCCATTTAATGTATTCTTCCATTCTATTAAAATTTAGTTGTTAATAATACGCACTGCGCCAACCGCCCAAACGTTAGTGGTAATTACTCAACTCACTTAATAAGTCTTGCAATGTTACCACATATCCAAGTCCTCTATTTTCTTTACATCTTGTCCATGCAGCAATTATTTCACCACTCGTGTAACTACTACTAACATCAGATATATGTAATTTTTTATCTGTGTCATTAAGTTCTGTGTTCATATTATCTTTTTTCATATTATTTAAGTTTATTGTTTCAATTTAAGAAAAAACTACATATATCTGAGAAACGTTACTTACGTTCCTCCACCCTAATTTGTATTTCGTTTCCTTTCTCACGTTCTATTTTATTTACTGCTTCTGTCAGTATCTTTTCAAGTTCTTCCTTTGAGTAGCCTATCCAATGTGAAACTACTTCTACTTTGTAAACTGTTGCCATTGTGATTGATTGATTGAAAACCTAACCCCCATTGCCGGGGTGGCAACGGGGGAAGGATGTTGACTAAAAAAATAAAACACTGAGTATTATGAGAAATCGGTATAGCGAATATACTTAAATCCATCTTGCTTGTCGTAATAAACCATGACTTCATCTTTGAAAAATACCTCACCTTTTTTGTTCGCCACTTTGGTATAGATGATGCCATCATCGCAAGACCAAATGATGATTGGGTTAAGTCTCTTGTCGACGAGTTTGATTAACGACTTGCCATCGATGGGCAAAGGATATGCTTGACTTATGTTCTTGTATCGTTGAACTACTTTGACATATGCAATTGGTTCCCCATTTGATAGAATCTTGTAGTCAACGTCACTTGGAGACAGTTTCTGAAAGGAGCATTTGTATATTGATACGAACCTTTCTATAGCCTTGTGTTCACGTTCATCACCTGTCATAAAGATTATTGATAATCTCGTGGTGAACTTTGAACGTGCGGAGTTGGTCCAATTCCTCCTCCATGGCTTTGATTCTCATGATGAGTTGCCTTCTCGTGAAGTCTCCATTCTCGGGGAGTTCCAATCCGATGAACTTTGACTTGACGATGTTGTATTTGTGGTTCAGTTCCCTGATGTTGTTCAGCGCGAAGTCGCTTTGCTCCATGTAGTGGATGATTGTCGAGTGATGTTTTTTCAAACCATTGGCAACAGACACAAGAGTATATCCTTCATCAAGCATGATTTTTGCGTAAACATATCGAGCATCAACGATATCCCTCTTCCTCGATTTGTCCATGATATCGACATTGAATGTCTCGTTGATAATGCTTTTAAGCATTTGTGATTGCACTTCGAACGTTTTCATAATTGAATGATTGATTTGAGTTAATTGCGTCAAGAAATTCGTCTACTTCGATAAGTTCAAAATCCGTGAAAACATGGATGTCGTCATCGTATTTGATGTATGTCAACTTGAAGAAAATGTCACCTGACTTCCCGCAAACAGTGGATGTCCCGTTGACACTTGGCATCGTCGAAATGTTTTCGACAATCTGAGTTACTACATCATCTATTACCGACACCTCATACTTTTGAATCTTGTATTGGAAGAACTCGTCGATTTCGAACAGGTCTTCTTCATCCTCTGTGTATGTCAGTTTTGATACCATATGATTGAAGTTCTTTAATCCTAAAATCTTGTAGTGGAGAAACCTTACCTGTTTTGGTTTTAACCTCAACAAATATCACGTCTGAATCTCTTGGAATTGCAATCAGGTCGGGTATCCCATTCTTGTTGGTCTTCATCAATTTGATGACATAATACCCTTGTTCCTCCAATTCCTTAATCTTCTTAGATTGTATCTGAGACTCAGTCATTGTGGATTATTTATTCACAATGTTAGCAAATCTTTCTTGAAATGTGAAACCGTATAGTCCCTTTTTTTGATGACTGCATCATAAATTAGGTCCTCGATTCCACCTTGTGAAAACACCCAATAGACTTTGTTTTCGACCCTGTCCCTTGTAGTCATCCTGTCACGTGACTGCCAATAACTCGTCGCACTGAAGTCGATGTTGTAGTACACCAAACACTCGGCTTGCTTCAAGGATATGCCTTCCCGCCCTGAGACAATCTGCAATGCGATGTTCTTGTCAGTGTGTTCGAACACACTCAGTTCAGTCGTCAGCATATCACCGAATACTTTCGTCAAGGCATTCAACTCTTCTTTGAATTTGTAGAAGATTGCAATCTTCTTGCCATTGAAATGTTCTTTGATGAACTCAGCCTTTGAGTAGTCCAATACCATGGAGTTACCACTCTCAAACTTGACAGTTCCGCTGTACAGTTGGTGAAGTTTCTGCATGAGTTTGACGCTCGTGTCTGCAAGTATCGTTTCAGACTTGCCTTCAAACACCAAGTTCTTCTTCAGTCTGTCAATTATCATGTAGGTAGCATCTTTAAGTTTTACCTTCAAGATTTCTTCTTTGGTCCTAACAACGAACCCTGCCTCCTGTTGGCTGAACCTGATTGTGTACGGAACCATCGCATCCAACACAGTGGCTTTGGCTCCTGAGTAATCCTTAATCATCACACCGTTAATCAACCTGCTCGATATGTTGACATAGTCGTCGCTCCACCTGTAGAAGTTCTTGTATGATGCGAACGGACTGTTCTTGATGCCATACAGTTGGTGGTACATCTGAGAGTACGATTCGGGAGTTGGTGTGCCTGACAGTAGGATGACCCTGCTGTTGTATCTTTCCACCAATTCCTTCACCATCTTTGCCCTGATGCTTGGCTTAGGGAAGGCACCAAGCGTATGCGCTTCGTCACACACGATGACATCCCATTTGATTTTCGGGAGTTTATGGATGGACTCATAGTTCTTTACGAACATCACATAGTTCGGACACAACTTGTTGAGGTCATCCGTGATTGATGAAATGGCTTTCTTCTTTGTCAGGAACAAAACGTTCTCGACATTCGGCAGGTTGTCACAGATGCTCAGGCTCGTCAATGTCTTGCCTGTCCTGACCTCCATGGCAAGGTAGACGAACCCATGCTTGTTGATGAGTGGGACAGCCTTGTCCACTATCTCTTGCTGATAGTCCCTGAGTTCAATAAGATTATTCATTTCTTGCGATTGTAAATGTTTGTAGTAAGTGATTGAGTCCGACAGTTTTTCCAAGTATCCGTCGGGCATTTTGTACTTTGGAAGGTATAGTGGCTTACCCTTCCTGACTGTATTTGTCGGGACCGTTTTAGTCGCAACCCTGTACAGCCGTTCACAGTATTCCACCATACCTCCGTATGAGTAACCCGCAATACGCTCGACCATTGTCAGTCCTCCTCGTGTGAACCGTAATCGAGTTCGTTCTTGCGCCTGATTCGTATCCACCTGCCAAGTTGGTCACGACCTTCCTCGGGCATGACACCTTCCTTGAACATACAGTATGACACGAGCCACTTGTAGAATTTAGTCCTCGAGATTGTCAACTTGCTCTTCGGACCATAGTCGGGATATTCAGCGATGAACTCAAGGTATAGGTCCTGTTTGTACATCCGCATCCCGGGGTCGAGTGAGCGGTTAGGCTCCGATGTATCGACCAACCCACACCATTCGATGAAGTCATGGCAGGTCTCGGCAGACAGTTGGCGAATCTTCAGGTTCACGAACTTGCTCTTTACAAGACCTGTGTTGAGGTACCCTTGAAGGCATCCAATCATGTAGTTGTCGAACTCGCACCAATCGTCATCGTCCCAATCACCGAACATGAGTTTTCCGAACTCGTCGAGCGGTGTGAAAGACTTTGAGTAGTATTGGTGAAGTTCAAGTTCCCACTTGCGCCTTGCGAATGAGTTCCCTGCACCCTTGATGGCATAGTTGGTCGTGATTGCAATCTTGGGTGACTTGGAGAAAGGAATCTTGATGGCATCCTTGTTCTTCTTCTCCAATGTCAAACCCTCGGTCACGACACTGAACAGCCTCTCGAAGTCGAAGTTCTTCTTGACATCATCGAACACAAGTATCTGCGTGTCGGCAGAGACAAGTTGGTATGCGAAGGAACGCTCGAACGTGAAAGACTTTCCGTCAATCGTCACGACCTTCTTCATGTGCCCAAGGGCATTCATGAACAGACCCTTTCCTGTGCCACCCTCAGGGTTGTCGCTGATGACCTCATCGTTCAGGATGACAGCAGGACAATATGACAAGTTCTTGTATGCGTGCATCAAGAACCCAATCGTTGATTCCATGGACTCAATCCTGCTCAGGTCCGAACCACAGATGTTGCCGACAAACCTCTTGAAGTAGCAGGTATGGTTCACGTTGCACATCACGAAGTTCCTGTCGATGACATGGTCTTTCCAAACGTACCCGCCAAGGTCGAGGTAGTCAATCGTTGAAACCTCATCCTTGGTAATCTTGACCGCACAGTTGCGGTAGTACAGGTACGCTGCTGTCTTGCTGTCCTCGATGAAGTAAATGTCGATGGTGCTGAGCATTGACAGGAACTCTTCCTTGAAGAACCTCGTTTGGTCAGCGAAGTAATTGTACACCGTCATGTCTTCCAAGTCAAGCAAGTGGTTCAGGACGAAGTCCTTGATTTCCTTCTCGCTTGTGTGGTCGATGAGGTTGTTGGTCACCCTGACGAACACGTAGTTCTTACCACCCTCGGGACAGTATTTGTAGAAACCATTATCCTCGAGGAAGTTCTTGAACAGCACATGGACAATCTTCACGGCACCTTTGTCCGTTTTGGTCCAAAAGGTCTGCTTTGCATTCTCGGACTCGACTTTTGCGATTACTGAATCGACTGTTTCGGAATCAAGGTTCGAGCCTATCAACTGACTCCTGATTTCGTTTTTTGGTACGCCCCTCCTCAACTTTTCTCGGATGTTGTTGATGCGCTCCTCGTCCTCGTAATACTTTGTGCCAAAGTTCTGAGTCTTTGAGTATGCGCTGTCGATGGTGCGTGAAATCTCGGAGACATTGAAGTCTTCGCTTGCGTATTGGTTCAGGATGTACGATGCCAATGACTTGTTGACACCGAACTCATTGAACGCGGAAGCAAGAATGAACACGTTTTGGTTGCGTTGACCCTCAACCATGGGGTACTTTTTGGTCCACCACTTGACAAGGATTTCGACAATCTTGTTCTCGTCAGTGATTGGGATGGTACGTGAGTCCCTATTCCTGTTCACCTCCGTGTACTCGGGTTCTTCAATCTTGTCCCATACGCTGCTGTTCTCGTTGATGAAGATGAGCGGGTCGTATGACTCGTAACAGACTCGGCTGATGTTCTTGCTCGTCCTGTCAAAGTAAGGAGAGTTGAAGTGTTTCTCGAGCGAGTTGAAGTAATTGATATGGTTGTCGGGGTCGGCAGGAATCTTGACCAACACCTTGAGACCATTACCTGAAGGTGAGACGAACACACTGAACACGTATTTGTTCTTGCTCATCTGCTCCTTGTCCGACAGCATATCCTTGGTCCTCTCGTACCCGTCGAAATCGAGGCAGATTAGACCGCTGTGTTGTACAAGTGCACTGTCCTGACGCTTGGTGAACTCACCGCTGAAACAGATGGCGGGAAGGAGTTGTTTGAGTTCGTTACGCTCTGTCTTGGACTTGCATGACCGAATCCTTTTGACTGTCTCTTTTGACTTGCCTTCCTTGATTCGCTCGAGGATTTTGAAGACACTGCGATGGAACGGAGCGGAGGTATCCTTGATACTTCCGAAGATTGTGACATTACTCAGCATTTTAATGACGGTTTTGGTGACGAAAAAACCTACCTGTAGATAGGGAGGACAAAGATATGTCGATTATGTCAATTATTTTTCCCAATTGAATTTAAAAAATAATAAAAAGAATATAGTAAATATATAGAGAGAGTAGGGAAGAAGAATTTTGACATTTCGACAGAAAGGTAGGGGGATGGTTTCACCAACCACCCCCCACTCTCAAAGCACATTGTCAAAAATCCAAAGGGAAGTCTTCGTTCTTATCGGCAACCGATGTCTGCTTGGTCTCCTTCTGAGCACCACCCTTCGGCTCGTAGGTATCGAGTTCAACATAGTGGTTGCCCGACCTTCCCGTCTTTACATCGAGGGACACCCAACCGTTCTTTACGTTGGCTTTGAGGAATGCGATTGCCTCGTCAACCTTCACGGTCAATCTGCCCACCACGAAGTCGGGAGCGTTCTCGTTGCGCTTGAAGGAAAACCCTTCTGCAAAAATCTTTTCTTTCATAGTTGATAAAATTTAACAATGGTAAATAGTGTGCTCGAACACACTCAGTCGAGTGTCTCGTCAATGTAATGGTTCAAGATGTCCTCGGGAGCATCATCTGAGAAGTATCTTCTGTACACCTCGATGGCACGCTCGACCTTGGATTCACCTGACTTGATGAAGTTCTCCCCCGGTCTGAACACCCCAAGTTGTCCCGTGACTTTGTCAATCACGTAGAACACCAATGGTTTGCCGAACAACTGTTGGTAGATGTAGCACTGCGAATCGTAGTTGTATTTCTTCGCAGACCACTTGAATCCGTTGATGTCGCTCGTTGTCTTTAGGTCGATGAGGTAGTCAGTACCCACGATGTCTGCCTTGCCCTTGAACATCTGACCCTTGATTTCACCAATGGCAGGAACCTCTACTTGGTTTCCTGTGGCATAGATGGCATCGAAGAATGCGATATTTGCCGTCATTCGTGCCCTCAGGGACATTATCTCCTCCACCTCCTTGGTAAGTAACGCAAACGGAACGTTATGCGTTTCTACGAAGTCTTTGTAGGCTTTGGTGGTTCTTGTGCTGACATCCACGTGCAACACATCCTGAGCCTTCTCAGGCTCGAGCATGAGTTGGTGGAACAACCTACCCTCGGCAAGTGCCTTGTCATCCTCACGCTTCTTACCGAAGTCGGCAGGGTTGTTGAGCAATGTCCCGATATCGGAGTTGCTCAGGAAGGAACGCCCGAACTCACCGTAGTAGTTCGAGTCGTCCTTCAGCATTTCAATGATACTGCTCATGACTTCGTGATTTTAGAAAGTTCCTTGAGAGCAATCTTGCTGATTGCATACTTGCGTTCGAGTTGCTTGACAATCGATGCGATGCCCTGAGACTTGTTGGCTTCAGCATACTTGACAACCTTATCCCAATTCTCGTCACCCACGTTCAACTCGATTGTTGAGGAGGATGCGTCTACCTTCTCGGGAGTGGCTGATGCGACCAATGTCGGCAGGTCCTCGCCCGTCCACAACTGCAACCCCAACCCATGCATGGCAATAGCCTTGGCAGTGGAGCGTTGGATGGATTTGTTGACCTCGAACTGATTGACCTTGTCCACAGGAATTGCCTGATTGCGGAAGTCCATGATTGGCAGATAGTCGATGTGCTCCTGCCCTTCTACTATCACCCCGACCTTTACCCAACAGGTCCTGCCGTCCGTGAAGTAATTCCAACCCGTCTGCGGGTCTTCATACACAACACGCTGTGCATTCGGGAAGTGATGCTTCAGCATGGACCATGCATACGCCCATGACAGGTAATCGATGTTGCCCTTGCGCTCGACCTTATCCTTGATAGGAACCTCGCTAAGGGTCTTGAAAACTGATTTCTCTTGTGACATAACTTGATTTGATTAGATTTTAGACTTGATACCTTCGATGACTTTCCTGTACTCCTTGTCGGTCTTCATGGCTTCAACACCAACCTTGATAGACTTGGATACAGTTGAATGTGGGCATTCCCAATTCTTGTTTTCCCTGAGATAATCCCTGATGTAAATCTGCGGGATATTCAACTCATGGCATACCAAGAAGAACATCTTGCGTGCATCCACGAACTTGTAACGTTTGTTCGAACTGAACAACTCGTCATCGCTCATCTCGAACATGGAGATGATAATCTCCCTTGCCTTGTCAATTTTTTCCTTGTACATAGTTTTCACATTATTTCGTTTTCCCAAATCAAAACTTCAACCTCCTGCAAATCAGGAGACATGATTCGAAAGTATTTGTTGGGTGCATAGATGAACAGTTTGCTGCTGTCCTTATACATCACGACAAATCCTCCCATATACCTGAACACATCGTCCGTATCGTCATCCACCTCAGCATCCGCTTCATGGTAGTCGTACATGAACTGATTCAGACCCATCATCCTTTTTGTGGACCTCCACTGCTCGAACGTGGGTTCTTCATCGAACGTTTGCAATTGCCTGAGATAGTCAGGGTCCTTGAACCTGCGTTGGCTTTGCAACCCCATCTCGTAATCAACCATGCTCATCTCATCATCTCCCTGATTATGAACCCGAACACGATGAACGTAACCGACAGCATGAGCATGGGTATGAACGCATCGACCAAGCCTTGCTCCTCGGCAATCCTAATCAGGTAGATGAATGAGTGGCACATCATCAATATGAATGCACCACCCACCAAAATCCTAAATGCTTTTTTCATGTTGAATCTCCTCGTCATTGATGTTCAATGAAAATTTCAAAATGTGTGCACACGTGATGTATTCGAGACTCAGCATCTCACTCTTGAGTCTGTACTCCCAAGGGTCTGAATCCTTGACCACATCACGCTCACGCTTGAGTTTGTCAATGTTCTTGAGCAGTTCGACAATGAACTTCCTGTCGATGTACACCTGCTTGATATCCATGCTATCCATAAACGTATTCCCCCATGACCATGAATTGAAACACCACATCGGATGACTCGCCATCCCCATTGCCTTCAATCTCAGACATCAGGAACTTCTGCATAACCTCGTCATCCATAATCTTCTGAAGACCTGTCCTGA
>Ga0315909_10002797_pt1 | contig 21995 bp, 24 predicted proteins | sample LakEriMetagenome_11_FD_203527 | JGI IMG/M metagenome (GOLD analysis project Ga0315909, IMG submission 203527) | Freshwater fungal communities from buoy surface, Lake Erie, Ohio, United States - Buoy 2 MA125 | ecosystem: Environmental > Aquatic > Freshwater > Lake | place: USA: Lake Erie, Ohio... | reverse complement strand
GCCGCCTCTCTGATCGCGTTCACATGCTGGAGATCGGCCAGCACCGCACCGCCGAAAAGATCGACGAGCTGGAGCGGGAGAATGCGAGGATGCGGGAGGCGCTGACATTTGTTGTCGAAACGCGCGACTGCAATCATCTCACATCGTCAGACACGTTTCGCGACTATTACGCGCAGTCATGCCCGATCTGCAAAGGCCGCGCAGCACTAGCGGGGAGCGGGGAGAAGTGAGCCTTATAAAGACAGAGGCAGTTGCCGCCCTTCTTGACGTGGACCCGAAGACGGTTCGCGCCCTTGTGGACGCTGGCTCCCTGCGCGCGGTAAGGATTGGTAAACGATGCCTCCGCTTTGATCCCGCTGACGTCGCCGCCTTCATTGCAGAGGCCAAAGCATGTCCGTCTACCCCAAGGGCAGATACTGGCACTATGACTTCGTCTACAAAGGGCGGCGTTACCATGGCTCGACCGGCCAGGAGACGCGCCGCAGCGCTGAAGCCGTGGAGCGAGCGCGCCGACTTGAAGCCGCGACCGGCACGGGTCAGGACGCCGGCGATTTGACGTTGGAAATTGCCGTCAGCCGCTACTATGACGAGGTCAACCACACGCTCAACGAAGCCGTGGACTTGCAGCGCCGGATTGACGTGGTGCTGGACTGCGTCGGCAAGGGCAAGCTGCTGCGCGAGATCGACACCGCAGCCATAGCAGACGCCATCAGGCGGCGCCGCAAGTATCCGGGCCGCACGCCAGCCCCCGCCACGATCAACCGCGACCTTATCGACCACACGCTGCGCCCGTTGCTGAACCGCGCCCGGAAGGTGTGGGGCGCGAAGTCCCTGCCCGCAATCGACTGGCGAGCCGTGCGGCTGAAGGAGCCCAAGGGCATTGTGCGGGAATACAGCGAGGCCGAAATCAACGCATGGCGCGACGGGCTGGAGCCTGTGCCCCGCCTCGCGCTGGATTTGATGCTGACCTATGGCCTGCGGTTCGGGGAGCTGTTCTTCCTGCCCGCCGATGTGGACGGCGTTGGCGCCCGCCTCACCCTGCGCAACCGCAAGGCCGGGGACACGCTCACAATCCCCCTGATGCCCGAACACGCGCGCACGCTGGCCGCAATGGCATCGACGCGTCAGGCTGACGAGACGGTCTTCGCCTTCAGCTATTGGGGGCTGATGAGCCGCCTGCGCACGACAGCGGCCAAGGCGGGGCTAGGGGCGCGTGCAATCCACGGAGCGCGCCACCATGCCGCCACCACGCTGTTGCGCTCCACGGGCAACCTGAAGCTCACCCAGCGCATGTTGGGCCACGCCTCGATACAGTCGACCATGCGCTATGCCCACGCGACCGAGAACGATCTGCGGGATGCGCTCACCACCATGCACAAGGCGCGGAAATGAACGCCTCGGCAACACGCTTCGGGACTAGTTCGGGGATTTCGCTTCCGCTCGGGTGCGCCGTATTCCCTCTGTTCCCCGAACGGGGTTGCAGTGTCACGCGAAGGACTGGCGGAAAACCGTTGAATTTGCGAGGTTTCGAGAATTGCGGGCGTGGTGGAATTGGCAGACACACCAGACTTAAAATCTGGTTGCTCACACCACGCGGAGCCTTTGTTTGCAGGCGTTTCCGGCGTTCCGCGTTTTCGACTTCGGGACTATTTCGGGAGATGCCCTCAAAGCCGCCCCAACACCACAGCGAACCACACCAGCGCGCTTGCGCCTGAGATTGCCAGAAGCAGCATCTTGCAGAACGGCACGTATCTCATTGCCGCACATGCACCCGGATTACCCGTTCAGGGTAGAACCGCCCGCCAGCCTCAACGAGGCATTGCCCGTCCCGGTAGCTCACACGCAGGCCGCTATCAGCCCAGCGCACTTGGCAATCATGCGCATGGCCGTCGAGGAACGCCCACGCGCCGACGGTCCCGGCGACACACAGCGCGACAGCGCCGAGCATCGCCGGGTTCGTTACACGTACCTGCAATTAGCTGAACTTTGGCCGCAGCGACCAGAGCATGTGCCAGACGATCAGCCACACCGCATACAGCGCGAGGCCGTCAAGGATGGTGTCCAGCCCGATGGATTTGTCATCGAACGGGTTCAGGCCGATCAGGCGAACGCCGACCAGCCAGGTTACGATTGCAACGTAGAAGAACCGGCGAACATTCATCCAGTTCACGGCGCCCCCCTTGCTTGTGATTTCCAGCCCGAGAATGTTCACGTCAAGTCTCCTATGTTTTGCAAATGGCGGCATTGAAGGCCGGAGGCCGCTTCTCCGGACAAGCGCAGAAGATTGCGTTGTTGTGGTCCCCGATTGCCTCGGCGGTCTGGAGCGTCAGCACGTCGCCGCGCGAGATCAGGATTGGCGTCCCCGTGGTGCAGAGCGCCTCTTTCCAGATCGCGCCGCTAGTCGCGGAAATGATATTCTGGGAGGCTTTTGGTTCCGTCTGGCAGCTCGACAACAGCGGTATGGCTGCGCACATGGTCAGCCTCGCGAACGACTTCATTGGTGTTTTCCGTGATCTGGGTGAGGACTTCTGACTCTACTTGCGCGGCTTCGATGTCGCGCGCGTCGTTCACTTCCCTGCGGATGCGCTTGTCATGCTGCGACAGCAAGAACTTGCCGGTCAGCGCCATCATGAACAGCGCGCCGCACCACAGGAGCGCGGTGCGCGCCCATTGTGGCAGGCCCATCCATAGCGCCATCATTTGAGCGGCCGCGTGGCTTTGCGTTCGCCCCAATGTTGCACGGCTTCACCGATGACCATGACCATGAAGCCTGAGAACATCTCCATCACGAGCGGATCAGAAACAGCTCCAAGAACCGCGTTGCTGCCAGTCTTGAGCATCCAGACACGGCCCGCCACAACCAGGAGAAGGCCCCAAAATCGGCGGGAGTAGATCATCGACTTGGCAGATGATGACCACTCCTCCGACTTTCTCGCGGCATCTACAGCGCCGGTCTGTTGGCCGATGGGAACGGGCGGGTCAGGGAGCTTCGGGGGCGGCGCAGGCTTGACCGGCGGCGGCGGGGGCTGGGGAGCCGGGACCACCACCGCCGGCGCCTGCGCAACCGGACCACTCGGCGGCGCAGGAACGGGGGCAGACACCAGCGGCGGCCGGTTGGGCTGGGGGGCTTCCTGCGCCGCTGGTTCCGCCTCGCCTGTCGCCGGCACGGCTTCAGGCTCAGCTTTCTTGACCAATTCTGACCAAGGTTTTTTTAGTATCTCGGATGTGTTCGGCGGCTTTGATGTATCGAGCCGCGCACGCATGAGGGTGTCTTCAAGCGACGTGCTTTCGTTCGGGTCGATCTGCCCGCCTTCAGTGACTTGCAGCTTGATCACGCTGATGCTGCAAGCGTTCTCCCACGGGAGGTCGCAGAACAGGCAAGCTTCAGCCAGTCTTCTCCGGTACAGGCCCTTGAGCGGCTTGCCACCTGCGCGGCAGTTGCGGGGAAACTGGAGAAGCGCCGATCCATAACTGCCCGGCGTCATCACCTTGCCCGCGTCCGTCACGCCGCCATTCAAGCAGGCCTTTAACGATTTCGGGATGTACCCGAGATTGAACGCCAGCGACGTCAGGGCGCCAAACTCCCCAGCGGTCAGGGGTACAGTGATGTTAGTGCGCACGATGTTGGCCGCATCATCAGCATCTTGCTGTAGCCAGATATCAGCCTGCTGAAGTGTGCATGTGTCGCCGGGCTTCACGCCCTTCGTGTGGCCGTAACCAATTGTCCACGGCTCGCCAGAACCTTTGCCAGTTCTTGCTAGTTCGCTTGCAGGGTCCGGATATGCCTTGAGGTGCAGTCCCTCAAAGCCTCGAATTAGCGATACCGTCTGATCGGTGACGATATGCTCGTGAGGCATTCTGCGGCGCAGAACTTCTATGGGCACATGTACCCCCATTAAGTTGATGGTCAGTGAGATTTTGCTAAGCTGAGACAGCACGGGGAGCGTTGGAGCGCTCAACCCGTGCCTAACCAAAGCGCCTGAAGAGAGGCACCATGGCTAATCCTTCCGTATGTTCAGTAGACAGTTGCGGCAAGAAGAAGTTCGCCGGAACGATGTGCGCAGCTCACTATGCCAGAGTTAAGCGGCGCGGAACTATAGACCTAATCAAACTCGGCATTGGCGAGCCGCTGCGTTTCGCAAACGAAGCCATTGAAAGCCAAACCGCTGAATGCATTATTTGGCCAACTGGAAAAAACCAAACGCGTTACCCAGTAATTCGCCTTGAAGATGGAACGGCGGTAGCCGCGCATAGATACGTCTGCACAAAAACTTCCGGCCCAAGCCCAAAGGGCCGTGACGCTGCGCATTCTTGCGGCAACAGAAGATGCATAAACCCGCGTCACTTAAGGTGGGCGACGCGAGCCGAAAACCTGTCCGATATGGACGTACACAAGACAAGAATGGTCGGTGAGGCGCATGTACACGCCAAGCTTACCAACGAGATGGCGAGGCGCATCAAATACGAAGAAAAAGGAACAAGCGCAGAAATTGCTCGGCGGTTGGGCCTACGACCAACAGACGTCGCGGCCATTAGGCGTGGCAGCAGATGGAAGCACATTTAGGCTGCGTTTTGGCTTGCCGCAGACCCATTGTCTTTATCCTCCGAGAGATCGGCTTTGGTTTCGGTTCGCGCCTTGCGCATGTCCTCGATCAGTCGGCGTCGCGATGTCGTGCGTCCCCCGCGTGATCCGTTCTCTTGCGCTTCTTTCCGCTTTGACATCGCCATCTGGACGGCAAGCAAAGCCTGCGCGCCGACAGATCCGCACGCCTCGAGCAAGATCACCCAGAACAGTGCGAAGGCGTCACGGAACGTCACGCCATCGAAGCCTGCGAAATAGCGCGCGGGAGCCTGGAACACCGCAGGCAATGCCGGATCGCCAATGGCCGCTTCCGTCGCCTGCTGACGCGCGCCGAGACGGTCAGTCTCTGCGGCGGCAATTTTCGCGTCCTGCTCGTCCAGCTTGGCTTGCGCCTCGGTCTGGTATTGCGCGATGTTCTTTTCGTAGGTCGAGACGTCATCGTTGCGGCTGTTGCCGTCATCAAGGACGAGGTTCATCGACTGACGCGCGGCTGCTACCAACTGGTCACGGTCGGCGCGTATCGCGACCTTTTCCTTCTCGGCGCGTGCGATGATCGTGTCGGCGCTTTCCGTCGATGCGCTTTCCGTCTGCGTAATCGCGGCGCCCTTACGATAGTGCCAGTCGTTTCCTTCAGTGACGAAGCCTAACGCAGCGATGCCACACGCAATCAGCCCCATCACCCAGATGAAGCGCAGCGTGCGGCCGGCAGCGGGGTTGATCTTGTTGGTTTTCAACCAGACAATCGCGAGGCCGCCGAAGATGACGAACGTGCGGAACACGATGCCAATGCACTGAAAGGCAAACTCCATTCCGGGCGGCGCGAGGCTCCGGTAGAACATCGAGTCGAAATAGTAGAGCGCCAGACACGCCAGCCCGACTGCAAACCACAGCGCACTGAATGTTACAAAAGCGACTGTAAATGCGGGCGCATGGTCTTTCATCCATCGCCCAAAGTGTGCAGCCCGGTCCCAGCCCGTCATCTAGTTATCCTGCCATGATTTGTGTGATACCCGTTCTGCCGCTCAGATTGTTTTCTGACGGCAGCAGCTTCCTCCAATGTCTTGAAGCGCCCTAAGTTCTTCATTCGTCCGGTCGCGTCTTTAATTCTCGCGACCCACTTTCCGTTCACCTTGTCCCAGCTAACGCCCATGACGCCGCTTTTGTTTTTGGCGGTCAGCGACAGGTTTTTTCTGTTTTCTGATTGAGTAACCGGGCGAATGTTTGCGCGCCTGTTGTCGGCCTTGTCGCCGTTGATATGATCAACCTGAATGGGCCATTCGCCTGTTTCCATCGCGATGATGACGCGATGCGCAAGCATGACGATGCCGCGATAGTTGGTCTGCCAGTATCCGTGACTGCCCTTCGACGTGAAAGCCTGCTTGCCCCGAACATGGGGCATGACACCTTCGTCAAAGGACCATGTGAGATTGCCCGTCTCACCGTCATAGACAAATATTCTACGGAGCGTTTCAATAGGAACTGTCTTGGTCATGGCACCCTCTTATTGAGAGTTATTTTATGCCATAAAACAGACTGGTATCCCACTCGCTGACGAGAGTTTTACCGCCCCATCCCCTGAAACTCGGCCCAGCGTTCAAGGCCAAGCTGCATCACCGCGAAGCAACCCACGGCCATAAGCACCCATCCGGCAACCGGGATGCGCGCCCACATGCTGCCCTTCTGGCTGTCCTGTACCTGCGCAATTTCGCGCTTGTGCGTGGAGAGGTCGGCGCGGAGATGGTCGATTGCTTCCACGAGCTTCTGGAGCCCGTGGCGCACTTCCTGGCTGTCGGATTGGAGGGACGCGAACTTCGTGCGCATCTCGCTCTCGATGGCGGTCACCTTTGCTGCGATCTGTTCCACGTCTTCTCCGTTTGCCTTGCGCTTCCTGAGCTGTTCGAAGTCCTCCGCAACCTCACGCAATTCACGCTTGAGCGCCTTGAAGCGCTCGTTGAAATCGTCATCCATTGTCCCAGCCTTTTAGGTTCGTGCTTAGGCGTCGAGCCAGCGCCCCAGCGTCTGCCGTCTCTCAAGGTCTTGCAGTTCGGATTGCTCCTCGCCCGTGAGGCCGACAGAGCCGTCCTCGTTGACCTTGATTTCCGGGGCCATGAGGTAGTGGCGAAGCTCCTTGAGACGCGCAGACAGGCGCGCGCGTGCGTCGTCAATCGTCTCGTCCGCAAGCATCAGGTCTGCGAAGTGGTGTTCGGGCGCGGCTTCTGGTTCAGGCGCAACAGGCACAGACCCAAGCCGCGCCATCACGAGGTCAAACGCCTCGTTGACGATTTCCGCGCGCTCGATTTCCATGTCGATCACTGGTTCCCATTTCGGTTCCAGCCGCGCCCGCGCAACAGCCGCCCGTTGTTCAGCCATCAGCATTGCAACCGCGTCTTCATCGGTCGGCGGGACGGGTTCGGCAGGGGGTTCGCCATACTGCGGCGCAGGGCCTGGGCCTTCAGGCGGGACGGGCTTCGGATACAGCGTCGGGTCGAGGCCCCAGCCTTCCAGCGTTACAGCATGATCGCGCATCGCCGCCGCGTGCTGCTCAACGGCTCTGGACCATTGCGCCATGCGTAGCGTGTGCGTTTCCATGCCAGCGCGCCAGCTTTCCATGTCGCGTTCATGCGAGATGCAGGCGCGGTTGTAGCGTTCGCCTGCTACTTCGCGCGCCGTCTCGAGAAGGTCGAACAGCAGCGCATCATCAGGCACACGGCCAAGGCTTTCCGTGAGAACGCCAAGGTCATCGTAAGAGAACAGGTTTGTCATGGTGTCACCTTATGACGGGGTCACGGATGCGGATGCGTCAGCCACGTACCAAAGCGAGGCCGCTGCCGATCCTGACGAAATCATGATGCGGTTGTTCGTGGTGTCGTAGACCATCAGGCCGGCAACCTTGCCCGTGGTGTTCACAGCGTTTGCCACCGCTGCGATGTCGGCCGATGTGAAAGAACGCAGGACTACACCGCCTTGAGCCGTCACAAAGTCATGGGAGCCGAAGCGCATCCCGCCCGCACTGTTGAAGCGGCCCGTCTGCGAGCCGTTCATCCAGATTTCGGTTGGCGTGGTGAAGTCGTTTACCAGTCGGGGCGTGCCTGCTGCGTTCTGGAGCGTGACAGTTCGGTTGGTTCCGCCGCTGTCTTTCACCGTGACGGCGAAGCCCGACGTGCCAGACGTCGCTGCGCTCGACAAAGCAGTTGGGTATAGAAAGTTATCGCCCGTGAAGCGCGCGGCTACGGCGCCTGTATGCGTAACATTTAGCTGGCCCGTCATGGTGAGCCCGCCAGCAGTAATTGTCAGGCCGTTCGGCATGGCGCTGACGCCGTTGACCTCCGCGATGTGTCGGCCCGTGCCCTGAGCGGCTGCCCCTGCCGTTCCCGCATAGGTGGGCGTGAAGCTACCCTCTGTCCGCATCACGCCGATGCGGACGCTGTCAGCCGTTCCGGTGTGAACGTCGCCCGCCGAGTTCGTGACGCCGCGAAAGTCGAGATGATCGACAACGACATTGCAGCCCGTGTCGTTGACCCAGAAAGACGGGTTGCGGGCAAGGTTGCAGAGGATTGTGCCGCCTGCCGTCTCGTTCACCCCGACGTTGGCGTAGGTGTAAGCGTTGCCGCTTGAGCCGACACGGACAAGCTGAACCTGGCCGTTGAAGTCATTGGTTCCCGTGGCTCCTGCGATGACGAACGGATGCCCGCTGTCATAGGTGTTCAGCGGCTCGGCAAAGGTGATCGTGGCGACGTTGCCGGATCTGACAATTGACGTGACGGTGAAATATTCCAGGTCTGTCGGATGATAGGTGGCAGACCCAATCCAGCCGCGCGCACCCTCGGTGACAGCAAAGCCGGTAAAGCGCATCTTGGCGGAGCGCACCTGCCCCACCTTGAAGCCGAGGACGCACTGAAACTTTCCCGCGCGGCCCAGACTTCCGCTCTCGATGACTGACTGGACGTGCTGCTGTGTCGAGTCGTACCAGCCAGCGCCAAAGCCGGTTGACCGCTCAAGATAGAAGCTGCCGTAATTGGTCGGCCCCATCTCGCGAAACTGGAATGCGTTGATTGCCCCAGAGCCCGACTTGTAAGCCCAGAAATCATTGAGCCCGCGCGTGTCGAAGCAACCGAACATATTGAGGACGCCAGAAGTGGTGTTCCCGTCCATTGGTTCGGCGCCAGACATATTCTCGCCGCCGAGGTTGTCGAAATACATGCCGCTGCAGTAAAGCGCATAAGCGCCAAGACACCACGTATCACTGGTGTTGGCCGATCCATCAAAGATGATGCCCGAACAGCCGCCGCCGACATTGGGAATGATTTCAACAATCGTGTAGGTGTCAGACGTGGCAACCGCGAACTCCAGCGGTTCGCTCAAGGTCACGACCAGCGAGTTGATTTCCTCAATGCGGACGAGCTGCGTGTACTTGCCCAGCGTGATAGGAGCGACCGGCGTCTTCTGGATGCGGAGGATATCGCCAACCGCAAGGCTGGTGACGGACGACAGCGAGATGGTTTCCGCCCCGCTCGCAGCGTTGGCTGACAGTGTGTAGCTTGATCCTGTCGAGCCGCGCCAATCGAGAAGCGCTTGCACCGCGCCCGCAACTGGCATCTTAAAGCGGGTATAGTTCGGAATGCCGACGATGTAGTTCCCGGCAGCTATCCCGTCCGGATAACCGGTGAACGCGTATTCCTCACGGCCCGTGGCGTAGATGATGCCGCCGCCTGCCGCAAACGCCGCGCCATCAGCAGCGTTGAGCGCGGCTTCCCAGGTCGTGACGTAATAGTCGTCAAGGTAGAATTGAGGGAGCGACTTGCTAAGATGCGTCTCCCATTTGCTGCCAAGCAAAAGAGCATTATTGTCTAGGCTGTAGGTGACGGAAAACAGCGTGGTTGCATCGTCGCTCGTCTTGGCGACAAGGTCATAGGACAGCGCGGGGTCGAGATAGCGCACCACCGCGCCGAGGCTGTTGCAGATTGTGGGGTTGGCGGCCGGCGTCGTGATCGCCTCGTCCGTGTAGAACGTTTGCGGCGTGCTTGTGCCTTTGATGTACGCATAGAGCTTCGCCCCTGATGCGGGCGCCACGCCGTTAGAGGCGAACAGCGCGGGGACAAGGACGGGCGTTCCAGCCATTGCTCAGGCTCCAATGCGAAAAACCCCGCGCGAAGCGGGGCCGGGTCGTTTGTGGTGGGGGTGGGGAAAACGTGTTAGCTTGCGCGCCTGATTTGGAGGCGGGGGCGTATGGGACTTATCGGACTGGGCTTGCTGCTTTTCGGGCTATACTGGGGGCTTGGCGTATGGCCGTTCGCTTTCTGCCTAGTGGGCATCGTCCTGCTTGTAGGGGAAGACTATAACCGCCGTCGCTAGTCGTTGTTGCGCGGGGCCAGTGCGTTTGCGGGCGGTGTCGTTGGCGTTCCAACATTGAGCGCATTGCGTGGGGGGCGGTTGCCGTAGATGCGGGCCAAGTTCTCGTCTGTCGCGCCGCCGTAGAGCATTTCAGCAATGCGGTTGCGCTGGTCCTGCGTGTAGGCGCCAGAGCGGGACAGCATGGCCAGGCCAGCTTCCAGCGGGTTGCGCACCGCACGGAATGCGTCAGCAGCCACCGCGCCCATGCCACGGTCGGCCATTCCGGCTTGCGAGGTCGCGGAGCCAAAATCGGGGTCGCGGCGCTGTGCGTTCTTCAGGATGGTCTGGTCGGCCCTGATCCGTGCAACGAGATTGTCAGCCGTTTCGCGATCAAATACCGCGCCGAACACTTCGCGCATACGCTCGCTGGACAAGCCATCAAGGCCGCGCGCTTTCTCGATGTCGAGGACGATCTTTTCAACGGCGCCCATCTGCAAGGCCGTCAGCGGCTTGCCGGTGAACTGGGAAGCAATGGCGCGGACCTTCTCGACTGAGAGGCCACCGCCTGCGACTTGTGCGCCTTGCTTGCGCGCGTCACGCATCCGTGGCGCGTCGGCTGCGTCCCGCAAGGGTTTGTATTCCGGCATGAGCGCGTCAAGTTCGTCCTTGATCGCGCCGCGCGCCTTCTCGAGTTCATACGCCGCTTGCCCGCCCGAACGCTTCTGGCTTTCGATGGTTCGGTCCAGCCCACGCTTGACCAGATCCCATATGCGCGCGTTGCTGGGGGCTTGCCCTGCGGTTGTCTGGAGGCTTTCGGACGCCTGGATTGCGCGGCGCACGTAAGGGCCGACGACAGGGTCATCCGCCAACTGCATCAGGCGTTCGGAGTTGACGCCTGCATTGTCCGCAAACAGCTTTTCGTAAGCCGGGCTGATTTCCTCGGATGCCTGCTTGATGGCCACGTCAATGTCGCCTGTGACCGTCGCCGGGTCGATCTTCGTTGTTGCCTGAACGTCAGTGAACAGCCGCCCCGTGCGCGTGCGGGCGAGGTCGCCTGACTGCTCGCTTGCCAGTTCCGCAGCTCTGCCCGGCTGGCGCGACAGGCCAACGCTGAAGTTCTGCGCGTTCTGCGTGAGGTCGGCCAACACTGACGGCTTGTCGCCATACTGCGCCATATCTACAGCGCGGATTTCATCGGCAGAGCGGCCGGCAGGGGCCAGCGCATTGCGCGCCGCGCGCACGGCAACCGCTTCGTTGAAGCCACCGCCACGGATCGCACTGCCTGCGGCTCGGTATCCACGCGCCGCCACCCTTGGCGCGATCATGCCCGCAAAGGCGCCCGTCACCGGGTTGATGATATCAGGCCCGCCATTGCCGTCACCGCCAGAAGCCGCAAGAGCGTCCCCGGCGCTGCCCGCAAACGCACCCACGCCACCGCCAACGATCCTGTCCGCATTGTTGCGCAGGAAGCCGCTGCTCTTGGGCTCTGCGGGGGCGCTGAAGGGCGCGGGCTGCGGCTGGGGGGCTGCGGCTTGCGGAGCAGGCTTGCCCACAGGCGGGGCTCTGGTGGCCTGCATGGCTGCGCGTTCCAGATCGGCCACGTTCAGCGCCAGCGTGTTTTTCGGCACGTTGAGGCCGCGCGCCGCCATCGAGCCGGGGAGCATTTGCAAAGCCGCGAAGCTGCCATCGATGGCAAGCTGCTGGGCGCCCTCGCCCGCTTTCGCCATGTCGCCGTCAATGAGCCCTGCGCCTGCCTGCTTCGCACCCTGATAGGCGCGTCCGAGGTCGTCCACGGGGCTGATGAAGTCCACGGCCTGCGTTGCGCCTAGCAGCGGATCGGCCTGCGTGGTCTTGGCCCATCCTGTCAGCCCGCCGCCCGTGAGCCCTGCAATCGGAGCTTCAAGGCCGCGAACCGCGTTGACTGCGTAGTCAGTCACGCCACGAAGCGGGTTGTTATAGTCGGTCGTATCAGTAACCGGCGCCTGCTGGGCCTGCGGGCGGGCATACCCCGACTTGGCGAGCGGGTCAGCCACATAGCCCATCGCCGCCATGCGTTGCGGGTCTGCGGGCTTGGCGTCGAACGCCGCGAAGCCGCCAGGAATGGCCGCAGCGGCTTCCTCGATGATGGCGTCAGTCTCGGAGCGGAGGGACGGGGCGGCTTCCGCCTCGGCGCGTTTCCGCTTCGCCTGCGCAATCGCAAGCGCTCTCTGTTGTTCGATTGTGAGTGGCATTACTGGAACAGAGCCTTCTGTTCAGGCGTCATGAACTCCCAATCTGCGGGGTCCACACCGTCAGGCACGCCCGCCGCCGCTGTGTTCGTCGGCTTGGCAAGCAGGAACGGGACGCCCTCTCGCGTCTTCTTCGTGTTAGGCCGCGCACGCTCAAGCAGCTCTGTCGGTATCTGATTGCGTCCGCGCGAGATGTAGTCTGTCAGCACGCTCAATTGCGCCTTGGCTGATGCGGCAGACTTACCCAGAGCTTCGGAGCCGGTCACATCGGGAACAGCCGAGCTGATGATCTCAAGGTCAGGGCCGTTCAGCACGCCGAGGTTAAACAGTTCTTTAGCCTGGATGAGAATGGCGGTGCGAGCGGCATCCAGTTGCTTGGCTTTCGGATTGTCGCCACCGATGCCGGTCGTCCAGAGCTGCGGCCCGGCAGCATCGATCAAGTCCGTGTAAGCTTTAAGAGCGCCATCCACGGAATCGAGCGTTTGGGCTTGCTGAATGAACTTGCTTTGCTGCGTCGGCGTGTATTCCGATGCGGGCTTTGCGCCAGAGATAACCTGCGGCTCGCCAGTGCGGTTGTTAATCTTGACTGCGGTCCCAGCGGGAATGCCCCACGAAGCAAGGTCTTGAGGGGTTGCCGGCCGGTACGTGTCCGCAGTCGAGCTTGGCGATTGACTGCCGCGCGCAATCCGCGTCCGCATGTCCACATAGCCCGGAATAGGCTGCGGCGGTCCCTTGCCGTCTTCACCGCGCCACATCCCTTCGGGAAGGTTTTCTGGTTTAGCGTCCCCCGTGATGATCGGCTCATAAGTCACCGGATCATACGCCACGTTGCCAATGATGATCGGAGACTTGGACGCACGCTCAATCGGATTGGACGCGATTATCTCATTGTTCGCGCCGCGCCGCTCTGCGCCAGATGCGAGCGTGTACGGCTCCGGCACGACAGGCCCAATCCCCGCCTGCGCCGACAGCGCCGCGATCTGCCCGTCTAGCGCCTGGTCACTGAACTTCGTGACGTCCAGCGGCATCTGCGAGACGTCCTGCCCGATGATCTTCGAAATCGTCGGCGCGTTCTGCTGCCACCACTGGCCGCGCTGCTGCTCGGGCAAGGCGCGCTGTTGCTGCATCAGGGCGAGCGTCTGTTTCAGCTTGTCGCCCTCTGCGGCCTTGTTTGCCGTCTCGCGCTTTTCGAAGCCTGCCGGGTCGAAGCCACGCTGGAAGCCGTCGAGCGCAGACGCCAGAAGCGCATTGCGTGGCGGTCCTTGCGGCGGTGAGAACGGACTGCCTGCGGATGGCGTCATGGGCGATGCCGTCATTGGCGCAGCCGACATCGCGCCGGGCTGGTAGGCATCCGCCGAGACGTCAAAAGCGGGCGCAGGAGCGGGCGCACCCGTAGGCATCGCCAGCGGGTTCTTCCTTGCGGTGTAAGCAACCATGATCAGGCGAACCCTTGTCCGGGATAAGCAGCGCGCGACGGATCGACATAGCCGGGCTGGCCGTAGGTCGGCGTTCCCGGTTTCTTGAAGAAGTCACCCAGCGATCCAGCCGCCGCCGAGAGGCCCTGACCGTAGCCCTGATATGCGGAGGTCAGCGCATTCGCTCGAGCATTGCCGCCCTGCATCATGGCGTTCCCGGCGTTAGCGCCGTAGTTGCCGGCCGCAGTTGATGCGAGCTGCGAATTCGTCTGCCCCATGCCCGCGAGGTTCGCGAGCTGGTTCGTGTAGTCTCCGAACGCGCCGTAAGTGTTTCCCGCAAGCGTCTTGGCATAGCGGCCTTCCGCAGCTCCGCTGATGGACTTGCCCGCAGCCCCGAGGTTGCCCTTGATCTGGTCGAACTGCTGGTCGTTGATGGTCGTTGCGAGCTTCGCGTAGGGCGAGGCGTAGAACTCCGCGAGCGGGTTGGACGCGCCGCCCATCGCGCCGCCAGACTGCCCCGCCATCTGCGCGCCGCCCGTGGGCATCGTGCCTTTGGTGTCGGTCATCGGCGCGAGCGTGCGGCCCTCGTTCTTGCCAAACTGGTTGTAGTGCCAGTTGGCATAGGCGTCCTGATTGCCGCCGAACAGCGCCTTGATGTCAGGCTTGGCCCACTCGGCAGCTAGGTCAGGCTGCTGCATGTAGGCGGCATAATTGAAGCCGCCCGGCGCTTGCGTGGCGACCGTCTTCCAATCGTCCCCGCCGTTGCGGATCATGCCGCCGACAGCGCCGCCCAGCGCGCTGCCGATAGGGCCAAGGCCCGGAATAAAGCTGCCCGCAACGCTGCCGATCAGGCCCGCTGCCGCGTTTGATCCGCCGCCGCCAGTGTGACCCTGAACCGGCTGGCCTGCGCCGAGGTTGGGCAGCATCTGCGAGCCGCCCTGCATGTTCATGCCACCGCCACCATAGGCCGCCTGATAGTCCTGTGGCGCGATGCCGAACAGCGCGGCCAGCTTGTTGGAGGCCGCGCCGCCAGTCATGTAGCCAGGCGAGGCAAGCCCGCGCTGGTCCATGTAGATCTGACGCTGTAGCGCGGTCGTCTGGTTCGCCGCGTCCTGCTGCGCGTTGGCCGCTGCCTGCCCGCCTTGGCCTGACAGATAGCCGCCAGCCAGTGACGCGCCCGCATTGATCAGCGCGGGAGCGTTATCGACTGCGAACTTTACAACCTGATCCCACATTTTATGCCGTCCACGTAACAGACATTGACCCGGAAAGGCCGGGCGCCGTTATCTCGTTGGTTCCACTCGCGCGCTGTATCTCGAGCCTGATGTCCACCTGCGCGCCCTCGTTCGCCGGAATGAGAACTGCGGTCAGGGGCAGGCCTGTGAATGAGGTCGTCCAGAATGGGCCGATGGTGAACGGTATTCCCGCCTCGCTCTCCTCAACAGCCGCCGCGTAATCCACCGTAAACGTGTCGCTATCGAGCGTGTATTCCGTGCCGCCGCTGGTCAGTTCTTCTCGTATGCGCCAATTGCCCGCGAAGCTGGTGTCCACCGTGCCGTCGTCGCTCAGGCCGCCCGATATGGTGCCGTCAATGTAAGCCGTGATCGAGTAGTCACCGCCCGCGCCGGTCGGGGTTAGCGTGACCGTCGCAATCGTGACCCACGTCGAGCCGCTCGAGACGCCGCCCGAGAACGCCACGGCGTTGGAGGTCATGGCCGCACCACCGCCCGCCGCTGCCTGCACCGCCGCGTCATTGACGATCCGCGCCGCGCGCTCTGCAGCAAGCGCCGTTGCCGCCGCTGCCTGCTGTTGAGCAAGAAGCGCCACGCCGCTGTTGACGTTGCTGGAGAACTTCACCCCGCCCGTCAGGTACTTGTACCACTCGTTCGTAAGACGGCCTTCCTTATCCACGAGCGGCACGGCCAGCGATGGCGGTTTAGGCGCCCGATCCGTCACTTACAGATCCTCATTGACGACAACGCCGAGGTAAGCGGCCGGCGCGGGATCGGACTTCTGGAACTGGAACACCATTCCCGCGAGCTTCGTGCGCCCGCAGCGATGCCATACCGTGCGCTGGTCATAGACGCCCTGCGCGCCCAGCTTGCGTGAGCGCCAGTTGGTCCACGTATTGCCGCCGTCCGTTGACACGCGAAGCTGCACGACAGGGTCAACACCCTGCCCCGTCGCCACGCCAACGCCCTTGGAACTCTCGAGCCGAACCGTCGTGATGGGCAGGCTGTCCGGTGCGCCCGACAGGTGCGCCGTGAACTCGCGGACGATCTCGGTCCCCATCGTGGACGCCGTCGCCATGCTCTCAGAGGCATAGTCCCGGCTCAGCTCGTCAAATTGTCCAGTGCCATCGCAGACAAACACCCGGCCCGCAGCCGTGATGATGTCGGTATAGCGCCACGTCGCGGTCAGGTTGGTCCCGCGCGTGTGCCACTCTTGCGTCAGCACATCGAACACCATGCAGGCGGTCGGCGTGCGGTAGCTGATGAATATGTGACCGCGATCCTGGTAGGTCTTGCCGATGATGTTGGCCGCGCCTGCCGATCTCAGCGCCGCAGATACCCACGGCTCCGAGATGATGGGCGAGCCGCCTTGCCCCAGCCTGCGGACGTTGAAAGCCTCGTCCACGAAGAAAAGCGAGTTGTCAGCCTTGACGATGCCATCACGGCACGCGCAGCCGACTTGCTGCGTCATGCCAGCCTGCGCCGCGAAGGGGTCCGTGCTGTCGCCAGTCTGCGACCAGACCTCAATCGTCTGCGAGCCCAGCAGGTAGTAGAACTCGCCCAGCACGCGGCCCGCGATGATGTCGTCAGGCGAACTCTCGGCCGTGTAGTAGTTCAGCGCCGTCACGTCATCGAGCGCGAGGACAGCCGTGAAGCCGAAGCGGTTCTTGTAGGTGAACAACCCACGCTGCCCGAGGGTGTCAACGCTGGTGAAGGCCGAGGCGCTGGCGTCAGACAGCAGCGTTGCATACTGCGCATCCGTGACCGCCGCGATGGCCGTTCCCGTCGAGACGTACAGCCCGCCATTGAACAGCCCGAAGCCCTGCGTCTCGGTGAATGCGAAATCCCCGCGATCCGTCCCGGCGATGGTTCCCGTCAGGCTTCCCGTCGAGTTGCCCGATGGCGTGAACGTCGATAGCGTCGTCCCCTGCGCGATCAGCACATTGCCCGAGGCGTGGCCGTCAGCCTGCCACATGCCACGGCACGCGCCGGCAAAGTCAGCACGCTGGAGACTGCCAGGCGCTTCGATCAGCACGTTCTCGCGCTGCGGGTCGTTCGGATGCGGTTCGCGATAGACGTTGTGGCACTTCTTCTCGGCAAGCCCCGTGACAACAGCGGAGGCCGCAGACGTCGCCATCGGCACGCGCATCAGAAATACTCGGCCCGCGTCGGCTTGTTGAACCGCTCGCCGCTCTGCACAAGACGCCGCAGGTTACGCTCCGCCGTCGGCTCGTAAGTCTGACGGAACGATGCGGCCTGCCCGCCGTCCATGTAGTCGTCGGCCGCGTGGCAGGCGACATACATAGCCAGATCCTCGAGCATGGATTGCGGGCAAGCGCTGTCGGACCAGTAGGCAATGCCAAGGTCGCGCAGCTTCTCGTTTACAGAGGCAATCAGCCCCTCGATCAGCGCGGTGTCCTCGGCTTCCGCCGTCTCGCCTGCTTGCAGCACCTTGAGCTTTTGCAGCACGCGGTTGCGCAGCTCGGCAAGGGTCGCGTCAGCCATTGACCACCTCGCCCTCGATCACTTCCATCGGTTCGCGTGTCGCGCCCTGAAGCGCCGCGCGCAGCCGTTCGATGCCCCAGCGCTTGTCATAGTTCGCGCCGAGGTCGTCCAGTTGCTGCTTGATGATGGCGCGTTCGTCCTGTTCCCGTGAGCCTCTCGGCTCCGGCGCGTCCTGCGGAACTTCCGTAAAATACGGATGGTTCCGCAGTTTGTTGACCTGCCACGGGAGAAGGTGGCCGACATCAACAGGAGCGCCAGCCGAAAACGTGACGCCGTAGAGGGAGGCGAACTCGTCGCCCCCCTCGTCGTCACCCTTCCAGATGAAAGCCGGCATCAGACAGCAATCGTCGGATCGACCACGTACCAGACAACCACCGAGACGACGCCGGTATGACCTGCGTTGCCCGCTGTATTGGCTTCGATCTGGATCTTGGTCTTCTTCGTGAACTGCGGGAGCGTACCCGCAGCCAGAACGCCGCTTAGCGGGTACATGAGACCCACAACCGGCGACACGTTGCCAGCAGCGAACACATCGCCCGTCAACGTACCGAGATTGCCAAGCCCGTCAGGGTCGGCAGCGTCATACGTTCCCGAACCGCCGTTAGCGGCCCAGCCGATGTCCATGTCAAGCGTTTCCGTGCCGGTATCGAGGTCGGCGCCGTAGAAGTAGCCTCCGACAACGACAGCGCCCGCAGGCACCCAGCACATTTCGAAGATGTCGCCATCTTCGACCGCTGCTGCGATGGTGTACGTGCCGTAAGCGCATTGAAGGACGCCCGCGCCAGCATAGTGAGCAATCGGGAAGCCCGTTGCACCGCGCGTTGCGGTGAGTGTTTCAGCAACCATTGTTCAATGCTCCTTACGAGTCAGCAGCGGCGGCAAAGAAGCACGACACAACGCCGTGTTGCTTACCATTGTACGCCAGTTTTTTCACGCCAAGCAGTTCCTCGATGGCGACGCCAGGACGGAACTGATAATCTTTCTGCATGTCCGTGCGCGGGGTCGGCTCTTGGCCCCATGCGATGCCAACCGCCTGCGCGCCGCACAGGAAGACCGGACGAACGTCCGTTGTTCCCGAAGCGCCGGCGTTGGTCAGGTTGTAGGTGCCGGTCGATGACACGTCATCGATCTCCGGGACTTCGCGATGGATGATCCCGTCATAGAGCAGGTCGCCGTCCTGGAAGATCGGGTTGTCATCCATGCCAGAGCCTTCACGCGAGCGAGCCTCACGGTTCGCTTGCGTCATCGTGGTGTCAGCCTTCAGGTCGCGGAACGTCCGCGCGCCGTGGAACGCCACGTAGTATTCCCGGCCGTCCGCTGTCTTGTACGGGCGGATATGGGGGTCAGCCGACTTGGCGATGCGCTTCGCCAGCGACATCGACGCAACCGTGCATTTGTCGTCGGTCGTGTCGAGGGTTGCCGTGGCGGTCGCCCATGTCGCGGAGTAGTTCGACTTGAGCTTGCCGAACAGCAGGCGATCAGCGTTCGCAGCCGAGTAAGCATTGCGGTTCGCAGACGATGAGCTGGCAAGGGAAACCGTCGTGTCGCCAGTCGTGACAACCGACAGCATGGCCGTGATGATGTCATTGCGCAGCTTCTCCGCTTCCCATGTGCGCAGCATGTCTTTTGCCGCGCCGAAAAGATCGATTTCGGTCTTGTAGGACGTCGATTTCGGGATGCGAACCGCGTTCCTGCGCCAATCGACGCTGATGCCGCAGTTGTAGTTGCCAAGCTCTTCTTCGTTGCCGTCGAGAGAGGTTGCGCCGGTTACGCCCTGTCCCACCAGTTTGGTGATCAGGGGGATGTTGATGGTTTTTCCGGCTTCCTCTTGCAGCTCATACTTGGCGATGATGATGCTGGAAGACGACTTGCCCATGTAGGGCTTGAAGCCGGAATTGCGCACATACTCAGCGTAGTATTGGCTGATCCACTTCTGTTTCTCAGAAGCAGAAGCCAGCATGACTTCTGACATTGGTTATCCTCTGAATAGGTTATCGAAAGCGTTGCCCGGTCCCGTAGGAACCGCGCCTGCTCTCGCTGCCGCTGGTCTTCCGACCACTGACGGCGGGGGTTGCTGTGACGATGGGGCTGGCGAGACGCCCTGCCCCTGAAGTTCAGCCAGTACCTGCGCGCGGATTTTCTCGGCTTCGCTCTTGCGCCATGCTTCCGGGTCTTGCCCGATCTCTGACATCAGCTTGTGCTGGCGGTACCATTTGACGACAAAATCGTATGGATGGATTTGGCCTTGCAGTTGTTGCTGAAGCATCGGGTTTTGACCGACAGCAGACAGAAACGCCTGTTGCGCCTCGCTCACGATGTCCTCGCCGTGGGCCTGTCGGGCCATCAGCTCGGACGTGTTGAGGCGTTCGTTAAAGGCGATGCGCTGCTGTTCAGCGAGCGCGTACTGAATGATCCCTGACGGGTCAGTCGGTATCTGCTCGGGCTGTTGCGGTTGCTGGTAGCGTTGGAGCTGTTGCTCGAGGTCTATCCGCTTTGCAGTCTCGGCTTGTCGTTTGTCGCGCTCGTCTAGAAGCGCGGAGATGGGAACGAAACGCCCTGTTTCCGGATCACGCGCCCTGCCATCGCCTTGCGGCTCTGGTTCGGGTGCGGCTGGCTTCTCGGCTTCGATGACCGGAGCGGATGGCTCAGGCGCAGGCGTTGCCGGTTCTTCAGCGTCCAGAAAGTTCAGCTTCTCATCGCTCATCGTTCGACCTTCCCGTAGTCGTCACGCAATCGCCCGAAACAGCGGCGTCCTGTTTGACGCCCGATTGACCCCGGCGGCGGGTACGAAAAAACCCGCCTGATCAGGGCGGGTTTCTCAATCTCGAATTGTGTCTGTGATTAGCTCGGCAGGATCAGATCATGCCGTCATGGATTGCAGCGCGGCATCAACCAGCGCGGTGTTGAATACGGCGGCACGGCGGATGTAGTTAAAATTTAGCCCGATGCCTGTGCTGGTCGCGCCTATCGCGATGCTGGTCGGCGTGGCTGGGACAGCCGCGCTCACGTCTTCAGTTCCCAGCGTGCCTGACCGGCAGAATTGCACGCTGTTGACCGCAAAGCGGCCAGCCATCTTGTAAACCGTGTTGAGCGCCAGCGCGCCGGCAACCGACACGTTCGCGACCGCCGCCCCGCCGTCCGTCATGACGCCGCGTGCGAGGCCCGTGCTGGCTACGCCGATATTTACGCGTTCGGCGTCGGTGCCGTCGCCTACTTGCATCTCAATTTCGGCTGTTGCTCCGGCTGGGCCAGCATCCACAACACGGACGATCTCAGCAAACAGGCTCAGAGGGTAATTCACACCGGGGCTGGAAATGGTCAGCACGTCCGCGTCACGGGTTACGCTTGCGCCGGCTGTTGGTATCCAGCTTGAGGCGAACGCCCCGGCCTCAAGGTTCACGTTCGTGCATGACCCGGAAATCGTGAGGGTCAGCGTTCCCGCTGTCGGGGTAAATGTCAGGGTAACGCGATCATTGGCGCCCGTTCCGACCAGAGGCCCCGCCGTTGATGTTCCTGTGAGGGTTATCGTTCCGGTTCCCCGGAAGCTCAGCGTGTGAGCAGCGGCGGCGACCGTGACGCCCTGCGTTACGCCCGTCGCGCTATTAAGGAACAGGTTCGTTCTTGCGCCTTCGATCAAGACGCCCTTGTCAGTGCGGCGAAGCTGGCCAGAGGCAAACTGCACGATGTTGCCTGCAAGGTCTTCCGCCGACCCAACAGTGGCGCGGGTGAAGCTGTAGCCGGGGGTAGACGTGATTGCCCCCACATCCGCGCCGTTGAACAGCGCGCGGTTGGCGGTGAAATCCCAATAATGCAGCGGCTGGACGCCGCCGAGTTGCGAGGTGGCTCTGCTGAGAAGGTCACTGATACCGCCAGCGCGCCTGGTATAGCTGCCGACGTTGTCAACCGTGACGAAGCGAGGCACGCCCTACCACTCCGTAATGCGTGCAGCGCCAGAAGCATCAGATGCCCAGATGCCGGTAATAGCGCCCGTGTAGGTCGGGGGCGTCTCATAGTACCCATCAGCCGCAATCTTCGCGCTCGCAGCCGTGGCGCTTGCCGTGCCGCTCGCGAGCAGGACGTAAAGCACCGCCGTGCTGTCGTTCCAGATCGCCGCGCCCTTGCGCTCGCTGTTGGCAGCGAGAAGCAGCGTGCTGCTTGCTGTGTCACTGACGTTTGACTGCGCCATTCATCACCTTTCGAAATCACGCCGCCATCAGCAGCAGGATCGCCTCGTCTTCGTCTTCCTGTTCCTGCGCAGCGAGGGCTTCAGCCTCGGCGCGTTGCCGGTCGTATTGTTCAAGAGCCGCGACAATCGCGGCCTGCGTTCTCGCGAAGGCTGCATCATGGCGCGCGATGATGTCTTGCGCTGCCAGCGGCGGGATTGCCGGCCGTGGCTTCGGCGGTTGCCAGTCGTCCCCGAAATCCTTCGAGACAGGCTCGGGCTGCTTCTTCTTCTTGCGCTTCTTGTAATAGTAGGGGTCTTCGCCGCCTTGTGAGCGGGACTGAACCTCTTCTGGCGCTGCGCCCTCAATCGTTCCGTCAGATGTCAGCGTAACATCGCTCAGCGTGACGCTCAGCGCCCCTTTAAGCGCAAGCGTTCCAGCCGATGAAAGCGTCAGTGCGGCGAGTGTCGTCGCCTCTGTGCCCGCAATGCCAAGCGCGCCGGATGAGCTTAGCGTCAGCGCGTCCAGCGTGACGGACA
>Ga0315909_10002796_pt1 | contig 22007 bp, 16 predicted proteins | sample LakEriMetagenome_11_FD_203527 | JGI IMG/M metagenome (GOLD analysis project Ga0315909, IMG submission 203527) | Freshwater fungal communities from buoy surface, Lake Erie, Ohio, United States - Buoy 2 MA125 | ecosystem: Environmental > Aquatic > Freshwater > Lake | place: USA: Lake Erie, Ohio... | reverse complement strand
ACCGTACGGTTCGTTTTATAGCAACATTGATCAGCTTAACCCGGTTTCTAACGCCGTCAATTTGATGACGTATAACCAGACGGTTGATTTTTTTAACGTCAGTATCGGCGCTATCAACTCTCGTGTGTACGTAGCTGAAGAAGCTATCTACAACATTCAGTTCTCCGCCCAGCTAGACAAGTCTGGTGGTAGTGCGTCTGCCGTATATATCTGGCTCAGGCTTAACGGTCAGAATGTTGCAAACAGCGCAACTAAAGTTACTATCGACGGACCAAACTCTGAGATCGTGGCCGCATGGAATTTTGTGCTGCCTTTGGCCGAAAACGACTACTTTGAACTTGCTTGGCAGTCGTCAGATACCAACGTGTTTCTGGCAGAAGAGCCTGCTTCGGGTAATGTCCCCGAGATCCCATCCGTTATCATAACCGTCACGTGGGTGTCCAATGTGTCGGTGTGAAGTGTTAATATCCACGAAACTTGACCCCTTGGGGGCTGTATGAACCATAACCCTTCTATGGCAGGACTCGCTTCCCTCGTGCAGTCACGAGGTCGGAACGGCGACTCTGTGCTTGTCCACATGACCCCCGGCGAGGTTCAGGGCTTGCAGAGTCTTGCTCTTGCGGCTGGCGGTAGTCTCACTGTTAATCCTGATACGGGTTTGGTTGAGGCTAACTTCCTCAAGAAACTTCTGCCGACACTACTCGGATTTGGATTGAACTTCTTAATCCCCGGCCTTGGCGCGTTGGGTAGTGGTCTTCTAGTTGGTGCTGGCGAAACTATCCGTACCGGTGGCGATCTGGGTAAGGGTCTTATGGCTGGCCTCGGTGCGTTTGGCGGCGCGGGATTGGGTAGTGCACTAGCTGGTGCGGGTGCTGTTGCAGGTGGTGCAGGACAGTCTGCCATTACGGCTGCTGGTGAAGCCGCTGCTAAAGAAGCCGCCACTAAGGGATTAGAAACCGCTGCGGTAGAAGCCGCCAAAAAGAAAGCGATTGAAGAAGCCACCAAGAAGGCTATTGCTGAACAGGCCGCTAACAAAGCTGTTTCTGCGGGTAGTACTGGGTTTCAAAATCTAAAGACTGGCGTAAGCAATCTATTTAGTACAAAGCCCGGTATCGGTGCGTTGGGCGGTATGGACGCCTTTGGCGGCACATTTAATGCTCTCCCCGGCGGCATGATTGGTAAGGCTGGTTTAATCACTAGCACGGCCAACGCCTTAACTCCTGATATGGAAGTGCCGGAAGGCGCATACAACATTGACGATTCGTACTATCAATCGTACGGTTACGATCCTGCTCAGGGTCGATTCCTTGGTGGTCAATGGCAAAAGGGTTATCCGGGCTTCCCCGGCTACGCTATGGGCGGTCAGGTTTCTCCGCCGCCTAACTACTCCTACCCACAAGCGGGTATCACTAAATCAAATTACGCACCAAGTCTTGAATACGCCAAGCCGCGTGAGATCCTTGACGGTTATGACACCAAGATTGATCCGTTTACGGGCGCGGAAGGCTTTGCCGATGGTGGCGGGGTTGGCGTAGCCCCTGAGCAGAACATTCAGGCTCAGATGGGGCCGCAGTCGCTTGAGCAGTACTACCAGAGCCTCCTGTCTGCGCCGCAGGCACCCGCTGCTGATCCGGCTTTTGCCAATTACTTGCAAGGCTTCAATAAGTTCGTGACCTCGCCGGTCGCGCCTCCTCCACCTCCTGCCGCTGCCCCTCCGGGCACTCCAACAACTCCGGGCGGCGGTACAACTCCGACTCCGGGAGGTGGTCAGCGTTGGGATCCCACTTTGGGTAAGTTCGTGCCTAACCCCGGCAGTGCTGGCGATTCGTATACAAACTTGTCGGACCTTGCCGACCTTGTGAACTCGGGCACGTTCCCCGGTATGAACTTTGGTGATCTAGGTAACTACCTGCAAAACGGCGGGTATGGCGATACTTCTGGCCTTACATACGACCCAACGAGCGGCACGTTCCGTCAGCCGGGTAAAGGATCAGATCTTGAAGGTGGGTATAACGCGTTCAATGTTGATATGGGCGATTACGGGCAGGGGTCAGATCTTGAAGGTGGGTATAACGCGTTCAATGTTGATATGACCGGCTACGGACAAGAAGCAGCTCCTACTGCCGCTACTGCTGGAAAGTCAACTTCTGGCATAACTGCTGGCAGTATTCTTGCTAAAAGTTTTCGTGGCGAACCTTTGACCGCTGAAGAGCAAGCATTTGCTGATCAAATGGATCAGCAGCCGCAGCAGATCAATACTGGCTATGATCCGATTGCTGCTAGAAATGCTTTGATGCCTCAAGGCGGTCTGACCCCCATCCAAGATATCTTTACTCCCGGTGGTCCGGGTAGTCCGGTAGCGCCACTGTCTAGCTATGGCGATATGACTCCGTACGGCACGGAGTTTCAAGGCTTTCAGCCGTATCAGACCGACTTTGGCTCGACCTACCAAGCTCCTGCCATGCAGACTCCATCGCTCGACATGATGGCTTACTCGCAGCAGCCGACTGACTTTGGCAGCATGGGTAACTACGGACTCGGCGCGTTGGGTACGACCTATCAAGCACCAACATTCCAGATGCCATCGACGGACTTTGCTAGTCAGACTCCAGCAATACCGACCACTTCGTTCTCAACTCCGATGACGACTGGTATGCCATCAACTGGAGCCACGGCTCCGCAGTACGGGTTTGGTAACTCCGACGTTATGTATGGACAGTCAGCATTTGGCGGCAATGAACCCAACATCTTTGGCTTTGCTGGCGGCGGTACGATCCAAAAGGCTGCGGCAGGTAAACTCGTGACGGGCGATGGCGATGGCATGTCCGACGATATTCGTGCCAACATCAACGGTAATCAGGAAGCGCGTCTTGCTGACGGCGAGTTTGTTATCCCGGCTGATGTAGTGTCTCACCTCGGCAACGGCTCGACTGATGCCGGTGCGGATCGTCTGTACAGCATGATGGATCGTATCCGTAAGGCTCGTACTGGTCGCAAGCAGCAGGCTCCCGAGATTGATGCTGAGAAGTATCTTCCGGCATGAACCTTCGCCAACTTCAAAACGAAGACGGCGACTTGAGGAAGGTTATTAGCCTTCTTGTTGAGCATTTTGTGCCTGAACACAAGATGGGTCCGTTGAGCGCAATCAACGTCAATCTTGAGAAGGGTGTGAAGTGGGTTATATACAACGTTGAACAGGTGGCGTTTGGTGTTGAGGACAACGGCAAGCTAGTTGGCTCGCTAGGTCTGCACCGTACGTCACCTTGGTATTCTGATTCCGAGTATCTGGCAGACGGCTGGTTTTATGTTCTGCCTGAATACCGCAAAACCGGTGTAGGTAAAATGCTTATTGATGCAGCGAAAAAACACGCCGCCGAAGCAAACCTCCCGCTTATCATTGGAGTCTTCACCAGCGAAGACGCGGATACTAAAGCTCAGGTCATGCAGCGGCTTGGCCTGACGATGGTTGGCGGCTTGTTCGCCACAGGAGTTTAACTATGTGCGGCGGTGGCGGCGGATCTTCAGCACCTTCTCAACAAACAGTAACTCAGGTCACGATACCGCCTGAGATTATGCCGTATGCCAAGAAGCTTCTTGGTACGGCTGAGAACCTTGCATATAACCAACCCTACCAAACGTTTGGTGGTCAGCGCGTTGCGGGACTAAATCCGCTTCAGCAGCAGGCCATGAACCAGATCCAGCAACAGCAAGTTGCTTCGCAGATTGGTCAGGCTACTGGGTTTGCGGGACTTGCTGGGCTTGAGGCGCAGAAGGCGGGTAAGTACACCCCCGGTCAATTCCAAGAACTTGGCATCTCTAGCTTTGCCGATGTAAACGCGCCACAGCTTAAAGACTTACAAATGGCTGCTCCTGAACGAGTTGCTGCACAGCAGCTTGAGCAGTACCAGATGGGTCCAGCTAGAGATGTTGAGGCTGAGCGTTTTGGTCTTACGTCGCTTCAACCCTACATGTCTCCGTACATGCAGGACGTTGTGCAGTTTCAGAAAGATCAGGCAATTAAAGATTACGCCAGACAAATACCGGGATTGCAGGCAGCAGGAGTTCGATCTGGTGCGCGTGGCGGCACTCGTGAAGCGATTCTCCAATCCGAAGCTCGTCGCAATCTTCAAGAAGGTCTGCGTGGTATCCAGTCATCTGGTACACAACGTGCGTTTGAACAGGCACAACAACAGTATGGCGCAGATCGTGCTGCCGCGATGCAGGCTCAGTTGGCTAATCAGGCTGCGGGTCTCACGGTTGGTCAGCAGAATCTTGCCGCACGACTCGGCGTTCAGCAGTTAGGCGCACAGCAGGGCTTGCAAGCAGCGTTGGCTAATCAAGCCGCAGGACTTACTGCGGGTCAGGCTAATCTTCAGGCGGGGCTTCAAACGCAGGGTCTTGGCGCTCAACAGTCTATGCAGGCTCAACTTGCCAACCAACAGGCACGACTTGCGGCTCAACAGGCTGCGTTGCAGCAGCGTCAGTTTGGTTCGCAGTTTGGCGAGCAGTCTCGTCAGTTTGGTGCCAACCTTGGTATGCAAGGTATCCAACAGCAGTTGGCTGCGGCGGGTATGCTCGGTAATCTCGGCCAGCAACAGTTCGGTCAGCAGCAGGCAATTAACCAGTCGCAGATGACGGCTGGCTCTCAGTTGCAACAGATGGAGCAGGCTCGTCTGCAAGCGGCGTACGAAGACTTCCTCAACCGTCAACGTTATCCGTATCAGCAACTTGGCTTCATGTCAGACTTGATTCGTGGCACGCCCACGGCTGGCGGTATCCAGTCCATTTACGGTTCGCAGTCTAGCCCGCTTGGTGCGTTGGCAGGACTTGGCGGCCTCTATATGGCCGGTCAGCAGAGATAAGCAGGGGTAGAAAATGGCTAACACTATGTACGGTATATCCGCCCTTGATCCCCGTGTTGCTGCCACGGACAAGTTCATTCAGGACAAGAAGATCCCGCCTGATCAGGTGGAGGACTTTCTGTTGTCGATGGGTGCGGACCCCAAGTTGGCTAGTCTGGTATTTAAATATCGGAAGGTGCAAGAGGCTGCTAAAAATCAACAGCAAGCTCCGCCCTCGACTACCAACGTCGATCAAGATATTTCTAACCAATACGCTCAGCTAAAGCAACGGCAGCGTGGTATTGCCGGGATGTCTGTCCCTGCTATTTCTAATGCTCCGATGCAAGGCGGTATTACTGGCGAACCTATAGTGCAAGCGGCTGGTGGCGGAATCATTGCGTTTGGTAGAGGCGGTAAAACTTATACCGTTGATCCTGAAGGCAACGTTGATACCGGCGAAGGCCGAGACATTATTCCTTACGAAGTTCCAGAAGCACCGCCGCAGAAGAAAGCGGGCATCTTACGGTCAATTATGCAGAATCCGATCCTTCGTCGCGCTGGCTATGCGGGTCTTGGCTTGGCTGGACTCAGTGCTTTGTTTGGCGAGGATGACAAGAAAGAGCCTACGGCGGGTGCCGCAGTAGAGATGGTTCCAGAAGGTCTCAGCGAAGAAGACCTTAAACTTATTGCACGTAGAGACGCTGGACAAAAGACGGCTCCTGAAGCAGCCCTGCCGGGTATTCCTGCGGCCCCCAAGTTTAAGCGACCGGATCTTTCGGCGTTTACTGAAGCGATTGATGAGGCCAAGAAACGCGTTCCTAAGAGTGAGCAGGAGGCCGTTGATGCCGAAATGAAAATGCTCAAGGAGGCTGGAGCGTTTGAAGGCATTGAAGCCCGTCGTAAACAACTTGCTGGGCAGAAAGAGAAAGCCACTACGTCACCCGAGAAGAAGTTCTGGTTGGCGTTTGCTCAAGCAGGGTTTGCAGCATCTAATAAGGGTGCCCGTAACCTTTGGGAAACTCTGTCCATGGGCGGCGTAGAGGGTATGAAAGCCTACGAAGCCATGAAGGAGAAGGAACAAGAGACGCTTGAGAAGATTGCTGACAGACAGTTCCAACTTGATGAGATGCTTTCTAACAAGAAGTTGACTGCTACTCAGGCTGGCCGCAAGCGGTTTGATGATGCCCGTAGAGATTTGCAGGCACTTCAGTTGCAGCATGCTGCTCAAGAAGCCTCTATTACCAACGCTGAGAATACGTTTGGCGCAAACATTTACGGCACTCAAGCTCAAGTTGCTGCCGCTGATCGTCGTTTCAACCAGTCAAGACAAGATAGAACCCAACTTCGTAAACTTGATCAAGCTATTGATGACGCCATTCTTAAATCTACGGATGCTACATTGACTCAGCAGGAACGAGCGGCGTACAGCCGTCTTGCTGATAAATTGATGCGTGATCGCACGCGCAAAGAGTCTACTGAAGCCAGCGTAATTGCTGCTGAAAGAAGAATCCAAGATAGGGCTAATATGATCACTAGGCAGGGCGCTTATGCACCTGATGGTGATGGCTTTGGCGACATTCAAGTAGAGTAGGCCCATGCCTAAATACAGAGTGACAATGCCTGATGGTCGTACGTACACCATCAACGGCCCTGCTGGTGCGTCTCAGGCTGAAGTCATTGCCGCCGTACAACGTCGCATAGGTGCGACACAGCAGGAGGAAGAGACCACTCTTGGCGGCGAACTGAAGGAAGCGGCTAAAGGCATCATTCCCGGCGCGGCTGGACTTCTTGAAACGGCGGCTACTGGTGCCGCTGCGCTGTTGCCTGAAGAACAGGAAATGGCTGTACGAGCCAAGGCCGCAGAGATGGCTGGTGCCGCTCGTGAAACATTTGCTGCCGCACCCGGTTACGAAGAGTCTGTTGGTCGCAAGTTTGGTGAAGCCCTTGGCTCGACTGTACCGTTCTTTGCGCTTGGTCCGATGGGTCTGGCAGGTCGTGCTGCTGCCACTGGACTTGGTGTTGGAGCAGGTGCAGGTGAAGCTCGGCAGCGTGCTGAGACTGAAGGTGGCGAAGAAGATAAAGGTCTTGCCACTGCGGCAGGTGCCGTAGTCGGTGCCAGCGAAGCCATACCGGTATTTAACTTCGTCAAACGTCTACCTCGTGGCGCACAGTTAGATATTGCTGACCGTGTTCGCCGTGCATTTCAGGCCGGTGGTGAAGAAGGCGCACAGGAAGCCGCTGCACAAATCGCTCAGAACTTAATTGCCCGAGGCTTATACAAGCCAGATCAGGCTTTGATTGAAAGCGTCGGTGAAGAAGGTGCGTACGGTGCGGGTGTCGGTGCATTTATTCAAGTCTTGACTGACATGGCGCTAGGTCGTCGTGCCAAGACTGCTCCGCCTCCTGAGCCTCCCACTGCACAAGAAAAGTTGGCTGAGCCTGAGACACCGCCTACTGCACCGGCTGGAACGCAGGCAGCAGCAGCCGAAGAAATATCAAAACAGGTCGATACTGAAGCGACTGTTAGAAAAGCTCTTGACGAAGAGATTGATGCAGAGGAAGAAGCCCGTCTTGAGCGCGAGGCTATCCAAGCCTATGAGCGTGAGCAAGAAGAACTCGCTGCTACCGGACGTCGTCAATACGACGAGAGAACTTTGCGCGAAGCGGCGGAGGCTGAAGCACTTGCTCCGGTAGACGAAGACATTCCGTACATGCCGTCCATGAGCGAAGAAGCTCGTGCTGCCCTAGATATGAATCTGGGTGAGCGTCTCATGGGGGATGAGATAGAAACAGCACCCGCCGTTAAAGATTATGCAGAACAAGTTTTTGCTCAATATGATGCGTTGTCAGAAACAGAACGCGAGTCTGTGGCGCAAAAACTTGGGTTAACTCGACCTCAGTTAATTGAATCAGAAATAATATTTAATCAGCCCGAAGCCGTTGCCGGTGCTATTGAAACGGTCAAAGCTGAAGTCCAAGAACCTGAATACACGATGCGGGACGCTGCCCTTGAAGTGTTCCGTGAGACTGGTAGAACTAACGTCGATACGTTACGTGATCGGCTGGCTATTCCGTTGCAGGAAGCCAAGCAACTGCGTCAGTCATTTATTGATGAAGGATTACTTGTAAGGCGTGGCAATACCTACATATTGCAGGAACCGACCGAAGAAGCTCCGCCTGCCAAGGCAGAGGAGGTGGAAGATGCAGCAGTACGCGCCGGAGATATTGAAACAGTTGACGCTGGAACAGTTGGAAGAGGCGATGTACTGCCTACATCACGACCTGTATCCGAAGGACCTGCTGTTACAGAGCCTACAACTGCCGCAGTGGAACGAGTTGGCGAACCTCTTGGCGCTATTGCTGAAGGAACGACAGCAGCAGACACTGCACTAACTGCGGCTACACCTGCGCTTCCTGAGAAAAAAGTAAAGAAGGCAGCGGAAGCAATTACCGCTCGCCGCATACAGCCGGGTTTGCCTCTTGAAGATACGCGCGAAGCAGAGCCAGAAAAGGCTGCTCCTGCCAAACTTCTTAGCAGACGGGCTATTTTCGATGAAGCAAAAGAATTATATACAGCGGGTCAAGTAAGCCCGCGTACGTATCGTGCTGTTTTGGAAGAGATAACCAACGCGCCGTTTGGTGAACTGAAGCAACGTGATCTGATAAAACTGCGCGATAAATTACGTGCGTCTCAGCAGCGTATTCAAGCAAGTCAAGCGGCTCCTGTAGAGCAGGAAAAAGTAGAAGCTCCGGTTTCTACTGACGAAGAACTTGCTGAGTTTTACAAGCGTAGACAGGAAGAAGATACGCGGCAACGTGTACGTCGTGAACGCCGTGATATTGGTATGCGCTTACAGCGTGGATCCGGTATCGGCATGGACGCAGGTCGCATCCAGCAGATTGCTGACAAAGCTGCTGCCAACTGGAAGAACAAGCCTCGCATCATTGCTGTTCAATCAATCGACGAAGTGCCTGAGTCAATCCGTGACAAGGTTCCAAATGATGCACGCGGCTTCTACATAGCTGGCGATGTATGGCTTATTGGTGATAACGCCACGACCGAAGCGGGCGTTCGTGCCACTCTGTTTCATGAGTCGCTTGGTCACTACGGCTTGCGTAGCATGTTTGGGCGACGTCTCCGCGAGGTGATGCTCGATATATACCGTACTAATCCCGCCATGCGTAAGGCAGCGGATAAGTGGTTGGGCGATGCTCAGAACGCTACTACGTACGACTACATGGACCGGGACGGCCAGACTGCTATGGCTGTTGAGGAAGTTCTTGCTGAAGCGTCATCGCAGGGTGAGATCAAGAACGCCGGTATTCGTGCTGCCTTCAACCGTGTTGCTGCCCTTATCCGTAGGTTCCTGCGCGGCATGGGTATCCAGATCAATTACAGCAACAACGATGTCCGTCAGGTTCTGATTGAAGCACACAGCACGGTTATTACTCGTGAGCGTGAGGCTCGACTTGGTGACGGCACGATTGCCTTCCAACGGAAAAAGGCTGAAGCCCGACTCAGTAGCGTATTTAATGTCAATCTGACTGCACCAAAGTACAACGAAAAGATTGGCGATGGCGTACGTGGTGCGCTTGGTAATGTTTACGACTCACTACGTGAAAGCGCGATAGGCTTCCTAGGCATAGACCAGATTGCTGAAGTGTGGGCTGAAGAACTTCCTGCTGTTGAGAAACTAGACAAGATTCTTAGCGCACGTGGCTCTACCGAAATGACCCGGCGCGAGTACGTTAGCAAGAACGTGACTGACTGGTTTGAATTGTCCAACAAGCATTCGCCTGAAACGCTTGATAAATTTTTCCGCGTAGCCAACATGACTACGATCTATCAGGTTGATCCGTTGGATAGTTCGGTACAGGCAGTATTGAAGAAGCCAGTTACTGCTATGACGCCGTTTGACAAGGTCTCGTATGACATTGTCAAAGAGTACAACAGCATGCCTGTCGATCTTCGCAAAGCCTATAAGGACATGCGTGAAGATTACGATAAGTCGGCCAAAGAGTTCGAGAAGCTGCTTGAGCAGCGGCTCGGTAAAGACGTACTCGATAGAATCAAAAACAAGTACGACAAGAAGAAACTTCAGGTCTATTTGCCTTTGTGGCGTGACGGTAAGTACTGGCTGACTTACACCGACAAGAACAATGAGACCATCACTTCTGCCTACGCCACTGACGTAGAGAGGCAACGAGCGAAAGAAGCCGTGTTGGCTGCTGGTGGCAGAGATATTCAAGACTTTAAGCGTCTGCGGGATGCGCGTGAAGGTGCGCCGCCGACCGGATTCTTGGGCGAGATCGTCAAAGAACTTGACAGTAAAGGTGTGCCGCCTGATGCCATCGACGCCGTGTACGAGGCGTATCTAAACTACTTACCTGCTGAGTCTATTCGTCAGATGCGTCGTCCTCGTGAGGCGTCATTTGATTTGACCACGGGCGTAGATCGTTACGGTGTGTTCGGCTTTGAGCCTGACATCTTCCAGTCCTACGCGAACGTTGCGCCGCGCATCGCTAACCAGTTGACCAATCTGGAGTACGCCATCCCCATCGAAGAAACGATGCGGGAGATCAAGAGGCAGGTTGGCGGTGACAGGCCGCGCAATTCGACGTTAGCTGCGGTCTATAACAATCTGGAAAAACAGGTCAACTTCATCCGTAACCCCGAGAAGAATTGGCTCGTGGACGGTGCCAGCTACTTCAGCTATCTGTGGTTCATCGCAGGTAACATTTCTTCTGCGTTGATTAACTTGACCCAGATTCCCATGGTGGTCGCGCCGCTACTTGGCGGTAAATACTCTATTACAAAGGCTACTGCCGCGCTGGATAGAGCCTCGGCTACTTACTTCAGCGGTGGGTGGGATACTAACAACGGTGGCAGGGGCGCATTTCCGTCTGACTTCACGTTCGGCGCTGCCGACAATCTGCCGCCTCGTTACAAGAAACTGTATAGCCGTGCAGTAGCTCAGTCGATCATCCGTCGCTCAACGGGCTACGAAATCACTGAAGCGCAGCGGTCTGGCGTTAAGGACTTCGTGGGAATACGGGCACGGGTTGAGCATGGCCTTGGCTGGATCTTCCAAAACTCAGAACGTTTCAACCGTGAAATTACGTTGCTCGCCGCATTTGATCTTGCCTACGAAGAAACCAAAGACGTAGACAAGGCGATTGATGAAGCCTTGAAGTTGGTGAAGGCGGCACACGGTTCTGCTCTTGCCGAGACTGGTCCGCGTCTGTTCCAGCAGGGTTTTGGTAAGGTGATGTTCACCTTCAAACGCTTCGCTCAGGCGCAGATCTATTTGCTGTCCAAGCTGTTTAAGCAATCATTTGGCGATGCTGATCAACGCACCCGTGAGATTGCACGTAGTCAGTTAATTGGTATCTTCGGATCGTCGTTCTTGATTGCAGGTATTCAAGGCATGCCGATGTACGGCGCGGTCGAGATGCTGGCTAACCTGCTGCTTGGTGACGATGACGAGCCATACGACTTTGAAGCCTACATCAACAAGAAGTTTGGCGACATGGGGCAGAAGGGTCTGCTCAACAAGATGATTCAGGTAGACGTTGCTTCGCGTACCGGCTTCAACAGTTTGATCTGGAAGGACGATCCGCAACGCATGGCTGAAGTTGGTCCGTTCTTGTACACCTTGGAGCAGGCAATGGGTCCTGCCTACGGCGCGTTCTTGAGCGGTCAGCGTGGGTATGATCTATTTAAAGAAGGTGAGTACCGACGTTCCATCGAGGCAATCACACCGTCGTTTATCCGTAACGGGTTCAAAGCAATTCGTATGGCCGAGGAAGGCGTGCGTAACAAAGACGGCACACCTGTTATTGAAGACATAAGCCGTTACAACTTGATGATGCAGTTGGTCGGCTTTACTCCTGCCAAGGTAGCCGAAGCTCGTGAGAGCGCGGGTGTAGATAGAAAGATAAGTGACAAGCTTTATGCACGGAGAGACAAACTGCTTAATCAGTATTTCTCTGCTTGGCAGGAAAACGACCAAAAAGAAATGCAAGAACTACTCAATAAAATGTATGAGTTCAGCATAAAGAACCAGAAGCCCGGCTTGTTCATTGATGCCGAGACGATACAAAAGTCGATCACAGGTAAGTTGGAACGGCAGGCACAGTCAGTAAACGGTATGTATTTGCCGATGCCGGTACGTACCAGAGTGGAAGAAATACGAGAGGGTGGTTAAGCCACCCTCCATACCCTGACGCCAAGGTGTCCCTCCTTGGACGAGGTGTAAGCCTTTACTTTGACCTTGGCTTGCTTGGCGCAAGTATCTACTCTGTAAAGCATGTCTGCCGGTTTGACGGTAGGCACGAAGAACGAGTCCCCGACTTCCATACCATCAAACGGGAAGATCCACTCAGGCTCCTGAAGCCTTGTCTCCGTCATTCTTTATCTTCTCCAAGAATTCTTTTGTAACTTCCGGGTCAGCGTGGAAGGCATACACCCAGATTGGTGCGGTCACGCCACCCTTCCAACCCTTTGACAGACGCATCTTCTTGGCATCTATCAACGAGCCTTTCGCCTTCAGCACCGTTTCCATCTCTTCCGTACTGACGTTACACTCGTTCACCAAGAACTTTCTTAGCTCAGTCTTGGAGATGTACTGCGTGCCGTTGTCTATCTCAATACGGGCGACGATTGCACCATACGCATCCGACACCTGCCTGCCTTCGTTAAAGACAAGTATGCCGTTCTGATACTTCATCAAGAACTCGGTGATCAGCGCATCGTAGTCAACTTCGCCATCCTTCACTGTCTTATCCCTCACCATAATGGATTGCAGCAGCACGTAGTTGAACAACCGGTCGAGGTCATAGCTGACAATGTCAGCACGACCGGCAATCTCCAACCCTGCAAACGATGCCGCCAAGCCGTTCTCGTAGAAACGATACGAGGCATCAGTCCCAAACCGGGACTCTCTTATCCGGTTGTGCCACTTGTCGAGGACTTCTGCGGCAGCTTTATCACCCATCTTCAGCAGGTACTTGATGTACTCATACCCTGCCCAACCATAGTTGGTATTGAATGGGTCGAAGATCTCCTCGCCTAGCCTTGGGTTAGCAGCCATGGCAGCGGGACGGGCTATGCGGAACTCCATGTACCGCGCCATCTCACCAGTCGGGTTGCGCTTAGAGGCAAAGATCTTGTCCCGCATGGACTCGTTCGATGTCATCAAGCACAGTTGTGCCGCAGTCAACTCCTGCTCACGCTCTGCGTTCACGTTGGACTTCAGGCGAATCTTGCCCTTGCCCTGCGAGATGGAGTGGATCAGGTTGGACAGTTCCTTCGGGTCCTTGTCCTTGACTTCGTCCAATCCTAAAAGAATGTTCTTGAGGTTAAGAGCACGCTGCACAAGTCCGTTGTCAGTCGCTTTGTATACGCTGACATCCTTCGGGTTAGCAAAGACACTACTAGCAGCAAGCAGCGCACCAGTCTTACCGCCACCTGTGTTACCGGTGTAGCAGAACGTCATGCCACTCGTGGTGCAGTAACGCATCAGCGGAGAGCCAAACGCCATGCCGACCGCAAAGGCGTGCATCTCAAAACCCGGCATGTCGAGTTTGTTGGCGCACTCCTTCCACTTCTCAAACGAACCTTTCGGCTCAAGCATCTTGGCGATGCTCTTCACCAACGGCGACACTGGAGCAGGCCGCTCCTCGCCTGATCGTGTGATCTCGGTCGTGCCAATCACGAACACATCGTTCTCAGGTGTCCATCCCATCTGGCTGCGTACTTGTTCGGCAGCGTCCTGTGCTTGTAAGTAATGTGCCCATTTAGTCATATAGTCCACCAACTTCGGCCATTGCGCTTGCGTGGGCGGTGATACACCCGCCCTACCTAGTGTGCGTTTGAATTCGTCCAAGGACTGCACCGACTCATTCGACAGATCAACTTCACGAGTCTCATGCGGCAGCACCACCCTGATCGTATAGATCTCACCCTCGGACTTGCTGTACATCCGCTTGATGGGATAGAAATCATTAGTCGATATCAGCGTAGGTTCTGGCTGGTACTTGGTTCCGTCTTCGTCAACTTCGGCGGGTGGGAGATAGTAAATTCCTCCGGATCGCCCTCGTACATAGGGACGGAGCGCAGGTGGAAATGCTTGAATCTCTTTGGAATCCTCTTCGACCCGAACTGAGTCCGCCTCAGCCCTTTCTTCCGTGGCTTCGACAAAGCGTCTGCCGACTGCAAGCGGGTTTGTGATTCGGCCTCGTAGTGGGCAGCCTTCGCAGCCGCCGGGGTTGAGTTCGTTGAACTTCTCGCACGAAAAAGGTTTACCAAACGATTGATTAGCTTTTCTAATAGTTGCTTCATGGTTGTACTCGGGGTGGTCTTCGGACATCAAATGGATAGCTGATTCCCAGTCCGTGCAGTGCCGTGCAATCGACAACCCCGCATACCACAACGGTTCTTCCAGTCTGGTCGCATTGACCAGAATGTGTTTGATCTGAGCGCAGCCCTCATCGCTCAGACTTTTCTCAGCTATGTCTTGGAACGTCGTTTCATAGTTATCCAGACGAGCAATCTTCCTAGTGTCTTCGTCCAGACCTTTCGGCAGTAGATCAAGAATTGATCCTGCTGTTTCAGTCTCACCTAAGTAACTCTTAAACATGTCGAAGTCGTACTCAACGAACTCCGTGTCCAAGAACTTGGTAGGCGTGGGAGGATCTTTCTTGTGATTGAACGTCTCAGGGCAGCGAAGGATACGCGCTGCGTCTGCCGTTACGGCAGGATCAATCTTGAGATAGTCCAAGCACATCTGCTTGAACTTGGTTGCATAGATCTTCCATTCCTCGGTAGGAACATCGCGGTCGAAGATCCAGTACGCATGGACGCCGCCACCGGAATCAACCCTGACCGGAGGTGGTAACTCGTATTGCTTTACGAAGTCGTCAAGTGCAGCCAAAGCCTCCTCTTTACTGGAGTACTTCTTGTCACTGTCACCGACATCAAGATCAATGAAGAAGGACTTGCAGTACTGGGCGTAATCCGTCTTCCTGCTATGTCCTTTGAAACTGTTTAGTGCGACAAATACATTTTGGCCTCCATCATTTAACTCGTTTACAACCTTAACTAAGTCGTCGAATGTCTCTACGAACCGGTGCGTTGTTCTATCGTTTTTTATACCAGCTACACAATAGACACCCTGCGACGGTAATGCTTTCTCGTAAAATTCTTTTATCATGACCGTTACAGATAAAAAAGGCGGGGTGGCAGTCCCCCGCCAACTGAGGTGACTACAAACTCAAATCAAAAAGTTCCTCCTAACATCTGTGCGATGTAGATCTTGGCATCGAGGGAGTTCCGAGCGGGTAACACGCCGTCAGTCATATCTCTCTCAATCAATGAGATGAATGCTTCGATGCGGTTACGCTTCTCTTCTCTTATACCCTGTCCACGAAACCACGCATAGACCGTAGTACGTGAAGTCTCCAACGCCTTGGCTACGTATGCCGCAGGGATGTTAGCCTCGACACATAGTCTGCCAAGCCTGACCCCTAGACGGTTAGGATCGCCGTCCTTTAGTGCAACCAAAAACTTGTCACCGTATGAGCGAGGCATACGTACTCCTTACTTCTTCGCCCACTTCTTGACAACGTCAGCAACGTCTCCGGTAGGAGCGGCATCAGCCTTCTTACCAGTCTCACGCACTTTTGGTTCATCAAGCGCAGCAGGTCCAGTGACAACCGGCGCACCCGGCTCAACACCTTCATCTGCCTGATACACAGTCAACTTGACCGCTGCTTCTGCCGCAGCAGAGTTACGCTGCCGCACGATGGTCTCAATGTCTTCTTCCTCAACGGCAGAGACGGGCGAAAACAGAACCTTCGGCACAGGCGACTTGGTGTCGAACTGCATCTTGGTCACGACGCGACCCGCGCTGATGTCGTTGTTAGCCAACATCTGAATGTACGGACGGAACGGCCACTTGCCATTCTCTTCCTTACCAAAGCACGACGTAGCAGGGAGAACCAACTGCATCACATCGCCACCGGGGTTGTTAGGTAGAACAACCGCAGTACGCCACGACAGACGGCACGCAGTACCGCTGCCACCCTGACCAGAGCCTTTAACAGACCACGGGCACGAGTCACATGACTTGGCTTGCGGAGTTTTGACCTCGGCATCCGGAGTCTTGGAGTCCGACGACCAGCAGAGCGGAGCGACCTTCTCGCCTTCCTTGTACGCACCAGAGTAGTAGGTGCGGCTTGCGGTGTGTGCCATCTTCACAAAGATCACGTTCATGTGGCGATCTTCGATAGACGCGACTTCCTTGCCACCTGCCATTTTGCGGAACACGCCGCCCTTGATGGAGATGCGCTTCATTCCACCTGCGCCGCCACCTGCGACTGCGCGAGTGTCATCATCAAGCCCCGTTTTGATCGTGGCAATCTGGTTCTTCAAACTAAGAATGATATCGTTACTCATAAATCCTCACTTACTAACTTTACGTACTGAAACGCCATACTCGCGCATCACGTTGACACCGGGCGGCAACCCGTCGCCTTCATGATCTTTCATAAACTCTTTGAAGTTGCCCTGATGGATGCGCCGTTCAAGCAGTTGTACCGCTTCGTTATCAAGAACAAACTTGTAGAAGTTATCCCAATCTTGGCAGAAGAAACGCTCGTTCAACTTACGCATCACCGTGCCGTGGCTCGTCTTGATGCTGTCTGCATTTACGCTGTTGCAGATGTTGAGCAGTGCCGTTTCGATCTGCATCGACTCAGCCTTCAGGGCTTTGTCAGCAGCTTCATACTCTTGCAGGAGTCGGTCGCGCTGATTGCGTATAGCGATGAAAGCCTTCACTAACTCTTCTGTATTTACTTCACTCATACTACGTCCTCACTGAGTACATTACTGTACAGGTCAACTATTTTTTGATGACTGTCCACCTTGCCTTGCAGCATGGAGTACATCTTCTTCTCAACGTCCGAGCCTTGCAGGTGAACAACAGTCATCTTGTTCTTCTGCCCGACTCGTTCAATACGTCCGATACATTGCAGATAAGTCTCGACGCTCATCACTGGCGACCAGAACACAATCGTGTCTGCCGCCGTCAAAGTAATTCCATGTGCTGCCGATTGCGGCTGAATCACAAGCACTCGCGGATCAGTCAAAGTTTGAAAACGTTTGATAATCTCTGAGCGTTCTTGCGCTGCTACCGAACCTTGAATGACCTCACACGTAACGCCTTCGTCTGCTAGGAACTTCGTGACTACATCAATAGTATGGATGTACGGAACAAATACTACAACCTTGTTTGACGTTTCTTCAAGCACTTCTTTTAGCGCATTGAGTCGCGGCGAGACATCGAACTCAATGACCTTTTGCTTGTCGGTGTAGACCGCACCGCCACTGATCTGAAGAAGTTTATTTAGCGATGCCGCTGCATTGATGGCGGAGACTTGCTCGCCAGATGCTTCTATGAGCAGTTGTTGTTTTAACTCTTTGTAGTACTTGGCTACTTGTGCAGTAAGCGGCACGATGCGTGTCTGATAAGTAAGTTCTGGCAGATCCAAACAATCCTTTTTGGAGTATCTGATCGCAGGTTGTAATGCTTTGAATACGTCTTCCTTGTGAGTCGGTCGTGGCATCCATTTGAACCGTGTCACTTGGTACATGACCTTATCTCGCCAAGCGGTAGTGAACTTCGGTACGCGCTGCGGTGCTACCAATCGCGCCAAGCCAAACGCATCAAGCGGTGACTGTGATGCCGGTGTGCCAGTCATCATCCAGAGCCACGTGTCAGGCGTAAGTAATTTAGCCAGTGTCTTCCATCGCTTCGTCGATGCGGTTTTGTATGCGTTGGCTTCGTCGATGATGATCAGGTCAAACTTAGCGGCAAGCAGTTCATCAAATACCACGTGCGTACCGTCATAGTTGATTATCGTAAAATCGTAATTGTTCTCAATGATCTTCTTGCGTTTCTCACCGCTGCCGTGTGCAACAGCACAACTGCGGTGCATAGCGGTCTTGAATACGTCTGCTTGCCATGCTGAGTACATGATCGACAACGGGCAGATGACAAGAACTTTCTTGATGATGCCCAACTCCATCAAGTAGTCAGCAGCCCAGATGGCGGCAGAGGTCTTGCCTGTACCGGCTTCGTTGAAACAGAACGCTCGTTGTCGAACGGACAAGAACGACGCTGTGTCTTTCTGGTGTTCAAACGGACGGTGAATACCCGGCCAGTTATAGTCACGCAGTATGGGCGATGGGAGCTTCGGCAGGTGTGGGTTAGGTTGTGCCGTGTCTAAGATAGCTGATGCTATAGACACTTCTTTGTGATCCCAAAACAATAAAACGTTTTTAGCGAAAGCGTGTGCTTCTCTAATCTCGCACTTGTCTATGTGAGAGTAGATCTCATCCGCAAGGTTGTAAGGAATTGTGAACTGTAATGCTTGGTTTTCTACTATATTCATAACTGTACCTGTTAATTAAAGCCCGTCTCGTGGGCTAGACGGTTGACGCTCAAGGTGGAGGCTGTGCAATCAGGAATCGCACGCTTGGGACTTGCCGTCAACTGACGCGGTTTGCGGTATGTCACTCCCGCAGAGTCGAATACGTACTCTTCTCCCTCACACTCGCGCCTTATGGGGACTACTTCATCGCTCCGCTCGACTTGCGACGGAACGAACGATTCTTGCTTGGCGGCTCTAACCTAGTACCATCACCGTTGCTGCCGCCTTTTGACAGTGCCTTCACATGGGCAACGTCTTTACCTTTTCGGTCAATACCTTTCTTGTCGTAGGATCGACGCGCACGTTGGCGCTCTATGCGATCCTCGTGTTCTCCACGCTCTTTCTGCTTTTTGTATTCGTGCTTGTAAGGCCGAGGCTTGTTTACATAAGGCATGTCACTTCACCTTGTAGAATTTGCATGTATCAACTGGACACCAACCGCACAGGCCGCTCGGCTTCTCAGGCCAAAAGCTATTCTCGTATGCGTTCTCCAGTCGAATCAAATCTGCTTTGAACTCTGCCCACAACTTGTCTATGCCAGATCTCGCATATTCTTCTGGCACGAACGAGTTGCGCGTGATGAACAGCAGACCTGCCTTGATGTTGATCACATCCGGAAAGTGCGCGTAGGTCATCAACGCCATCAGTTTCAACTGCTTCGGATCAGGATACTTGTTGCTGCCGGTCTTGTAGTCAACGATGAAGGCATCCTCACCGTCAACGATCAGCAAGTCAACGATACCTCGTACCCAACGATCCTCTGCATCAAACTCGCATTTAGTCTTGTCGAACTTCAACGCCATCTGATACTCGGGGTATCGCTTGCCCGGTATCTTTAGTAATTCATCTAGTACAGGCTTGTAGTGTGCGTAATGTTTCGCAAGCGGCTTGCCATCACGGACGTAGTCTTCTACCGCCTTATGCACCTCAGTCCCGTACAGCATTTGCTCCGTGACCTTCTTCGTCACGGACTTTGCTATCTTGACCTCATAGTACTGCTTCGGGCAGTTGATGAAGTCCTTGAGGCTACTGTATGACCACTGAATCACTTAACACTCCCCGTAGGACTGACCATGCTTCGCCTCACAGGCAACCGGCAGACCCTTAGCCCAATCAGGAGGAGTAGACATTACTTGTGTTATAAACGCAAGTGCTTCATCTAGCTCACTTTCTGGGGCAACAATTACGGCAGCGTCATGCACAGTCAGCACAGGCCGGTAGCGTTCGCGTAGTTTAAGCATCTGCTCACCGACGATGATTCTGGCTAGTGCCTGTACCACGTTCTCAACTACAGCCCCACCCCAAATGGATACTGATCCTTTGCGGGAGTCGTAGGTCATGCGTTCATCTTCAATACGTAGATTCGGGTATCGAATGTACAACCCGTTAGGCAGTCGTAGACCTGTGCTGTTTACTCTGACTACGTCGTGTTGTCCCAACGAATACTCATTCATCTCGCTAGTCCAACGCGCGATGTGACCCAGAGCCGTATCTGAATCACGCCACAAGCCCACGATCTTGTCGTTGATGTTGCGATACAGATTCACGATCTGCTTGCACTCGTCCTCTGACAAGTCAGCTCCCGGCGGTTGAGTCTTCAGCGTGTGCCGTAACTTCGCCGCGCCTGTGCCATAGCCAAGTCCAAGAATGCAGGTCTTGCCTACGAACCGTTCGACGGGGTTGGCCTTGCTGATCGGTCGCTTGTAAATCTTGCTGGCGAACCTGCTGTATACGTCGTCACCCTCTCGGAACTGCTCAACCAGAGCGTTCTCTCCTGCCAACCACGCCAGCACACGCGCCTCGATCTGTGAACTATCACAGTTAATAATCACGTGGCCTTCTGGTGCTACGACAGACTTCTTCAGAGCCTTCTTCTTGGCATCGCGGCTCGGCAGATTCTGAAAGTTGACTGAGTCAGCCCCTGCCCACCGCCCTGTGTGTGCGCCGTAATACTTCAGCGGGATCGGCAGAAGTCCTTTGTTCCGCGCACCAATACCAATGAAGCGTTCAATACGCGACTCTTCGATGGTGGACTTAGTACCCAACCGGACAGCGCACAGTTGCTGCACGATAGGATCTTCATGCTCCTGTAGTGCGATGAACCCCTCGTCGTTCTTGGCGAGAGCGAACGTTTCCTTGCCGGTAGCCGCACTCGTCTTCATGGGCGGCGTAACTCCCATGTCTTTCAACACGGTAGCAAACTGCGGGTTACTAGCTAACTTGGCGCGAACCTCTTCCTCACTGCCTACATCCAGTACGCCTTTCAGTCCGTTCAGTAACTCAGTCTTCTCAGCCTTGATCTCTTCCAGACGTTCAATCAACAACGCATCGTCCACGCGCAGAACCGGCAGCGTGTACATACGCAACGTCATGTCAATCAAATCTAGTTCTGACTGCGGAAAGTCTGGGACAAGTTTGCCGAAGAGTCTGTAAGTAAGCTCGACATCATTCCTGCAATAGCCGCCGTAACGATCAAGATCATCAGGACGAAAATCACATCTTCTTTTCCCCAACGCATCGACAACCTCCGTACCTTTCTTGCCTAACGAATATCGCTCTGCCAACTTGGCAAGCGAACCACCTGCATCTACACCGTGTACGGCACGTGCCATACAAAGCGTATCGAAATAGTATGCAGGGGTAATGTTAAAGATGAAGGACAAGATGCCGCCGTCGAACTGCGTGTTATGGCACAGCAGCGCAGACGTATCCCAATCAACTTGATTCAGCCAAGCCTTGATCTCGTCATGAGTCCCGCTGAACCATTGCGTCTCATCCTCATCAATCTTCATCGCCACGCCGACTACCTCAAAGCGCGGATGGCGAATGTATTCCTCTGTGGTTAGCCGTGTGAGACTGAAGTCCTTGGCGTAGTAAGTTTCAAAATCAAGTGTTATGAAACTCATGCTTCCACCCTTTGCCTGTCTCGATGAACCCGGCTGCTGCTAGGGCTTCCAACGAACGGCACTGACCGAACTTGTACTTGTGCGACCTGAATGATTCAGGGTTGGCGAACTTGCGCTTGCACTCTGTGCATCTTCTTTCTTTTACGACGACTGTCATTTTTCAATCTCTCCACTTCAGCCCGTAAGTATTTGATCTCGTGGTGGCACTGCCACAACACGCTACCCACCGTCAAAAATTTAAACTCTGTGGTCGTTGATGTGTCATTCACCTCGTTAGGTAATGCACGAATCAAGTCCAGTATGTCATCTTCAATCTCCAATCTTCTTCCTCCTTTTACGCACCGCTTTGCGTGTTAAATCCCAGTGCAGTATCCGATGGCAGTTGGAACACAGAGGTATGCACTTCTGCTCTGCTTCTTTGATTGCCTCGGCTATGTTTCTTTGTCTCACAGCCAAGTAGTTAACAGATCGCTTACCTTCTTTGATGACATGGTGAAAGTCAATGATAGCCGGGTGTTTTTTCCGACAGTGACTACACCGCTGCTTCGACTTGTATGCGATCCACTCTACTCTGTTTTTATCTCTACCCTTCCTTGCTCTCTTAATAACCTCTTGTCTGTTTCCTTCGTACCACTTCCGTGCGTACACCTTTTGCTTGGCCTTACGTACGGCCTCGTCCTTAAACGGCATCGAACCCCCTACAACCTCTTGCGCCAGTACAACGCTCTTGCGAACGAGTACGTGATCTTGGGGGTATAAAGTCTGA
>Ga0315909_10002795_pt1 | contig 22009 bp, 17 predicted proteins | sample LakEriMetagenome_11_FD_203527 | JGI IMG/M metagenome (GOLD analysis project Ga0315909, IMG submission 203527) | Freshwater fungal communities from buoy surface, Lake Erie, Ohio, United States - Buoy 2 MA125 | ecosystem: Environmental > Aquatic > Freshwater > Lake | place: USA: Lake Erie, Ohio... | reverse complement strand
CAAGCGCACTTGGCAGGGCTCACCCGCAAAGATTGCAGGCGCACGCGCCTGACGCATCCGCCCGCCCTTGGGGTGGTCGTACTCGATGATGCTCTGCCGTGCCGCCACGCGCGGATCTTCCAGCACCTGTTCGAAGGTGTTGACCTTGGCGCACGGCACATCCTCGGCCTCCAGACGAGACACCAGCGTATCGCTGTCGAAACCCGGCGCCACCTTTTCGAATTCGGCCAGCATCAGGCTGTAGTTGGCGAAGCGATCGCCGAGTGTCTGGAAACGCGGGTCATGCATCAGTGCATCAATTCCCATGGCGCGACAGGCTCCCCGGAACTCACCATCACCCACGATGATCATGTTGACGTGGCCATCGCGGGTCTTCAGCAGGCGATAGAACTCGGCAATCAGCGGCTTCTTCGAGACGCCCTCCTCGCCCACAAAACTGTGGTTCCAGTAGACCTCCGGCCACAGGAAGGCGAGGCTCGCATCGAGCATCGAAAGCTCCACATGATGTCCGCCGGCATTGCCCCGTTCCCGCGCGAACAGGGCGGCACTGATGGCTTGCGAGGCGGTGACGGCGGCCACCTTGTCGCTGGCGATGGTCTTCATGAGCGCAGGCGCGCCGCCCACCCCCTGGGCTGCGGCAAAACCCGCCACGCTCTGGATGACAGGGTCATAGACCCGCGCGTTGGCACCGGGCCCGACCGGCCCGAAGCCCGAGATGGAAACGTAGATGAGCGACGGATTGATCCGGTGCAGATCCTCGAAGCCGAAGCCACTGCGATCGAGCGCGCCAGGGCGCGAGTTCTGCACGAATACATCCGCCGTTTCGATGAGCTTGTAGAGCCAGGGTTTGAGAGCAGCGTTCTTGAAATCGACGGCCATCGAACGCTTGTTGCGATTCATGTAAGCGTTGTACGCAGAGACACCCCCTCGGCTGCCACCGACGTGGCGCGAGGGATCACCCGCGCCCACTGGCTCGAGCCGGATCACATCCGCGCCCTGATCGGCGAGCATGCCGGTGGCCATGGGGCCGGAGGCATTGGAAGTGACATCAATGATGCGAATACCGCGCATGGGTTCCATGGACAAGCTCCTCAGGAATGAAAGGTGGTCCACTCGTCGAGTGGGGCGCGCTCGGTGCGCAGTGAGTTCTCGATCGCGGAGGTATCCTCGAAGCCGAGCGACATGCCACACAACACGCGCTCATTGTCCGGTAGTCCAAGGCAGGGTGCGATCACGCGCTGGAATTGCACGAAGGCAAACTGCGGACAGGTATGCAGGCCGCGTCCCCGTGCCGCCGTCATCAGATTGGCCATGAACATGCCGTAATCTACCCAGGCGGCATAGCCCAGGCTGCGGTCAATCGTGAAGATCATCCCGACCGGTGCATCGAAGAACTGGAAGTTGCGCGCATGCTGGGCATGGGTGCGCTCCCGATCGCCCTTGCCGATGCCGAGCAGGCCATAGAGATCCCAGCCTACCTTGCGGCGACGGTCGATGAATGGCGACTTCCATTCACTGGGGTAGATGGGGAATTCGCCCTCGTGCTGCGCCAGTGCCACGGGGTCGTTGAAGACGGTGAGGATCTCGCGGGAGAGTTTCGCCTTGGCGGCCCCGGTCAACACGTGGACCTGCCAGGGCTGGATGTTGGTGCCTGAAGCCGAACGGGCGGCTACGGTCAGGATTTCCCGTACGGTCTCCAGGGGAACCTCGGTCGGCAGAAAGGCCCTCACGGAGCGGCGGGAGATGATGGCTTTGTCCACGGCGCGGATATCGAGGTCGGACATGTCGCTTCCAAGTCTTTATGCCAGCAAGGATTCTAGTCGCATTCAGCAATGCCTTGTGATGGCAGGTGATTTGCGACGGCGGCCCAACCCCAAAAGTACTACCCCAGCTTGGGGCTCGGGTTTGGCTGCGGCTCACTCTACCTTGAGAGTGCGCGGGTGGGCCTTGGAGTCGGCCCGTGCCAGGCACAACTCCCGGAATGACAATGCGCAAAGCAGGCCACACCACACCCCAAAGCCAGCCACGCCTGGGTCTTCAGACCGGAGACCCGGTGTGGCTGGCTTTCCTTCGAGTTGGCGGACGACACGTGGGGGCGATCGCGGCACTCGTGCTCTTCCCACCCACCTGGCCACTGGTGACGCTCTTGCTGGTGAGTTATCTCATCCGAATCTGGGCGATGGAGGCGGTGTATCACCGTTACTTCGCGCATGCCGCCTACCGCGCCGGACGAGTCATGCAATTCCTGCTGGCCCTGCTCGGTACCCAGTGCGGGCAGCGCGGCCCGCTGTGGTGGGCAGCCACCCATCGCACCCATCATCGCTTTGCCGATACGGAGCAGGATCCCCATACCCCGGTGTACAAAGGATTCTGGCACGCGCACGCGCGCTGGCTCACCGATGCCAGCCAGCTCAACACCGATCTGGATGTGGTTGCGGATTACGCGCGCTATCCGGAACTGCGTTGGCTGAACAAATATTACTGGGTCCCGCTTTATCTCATGGTCCCCGCGTTGTGGCTGGCCGGCGATGCAGGCTGGTTCGGCCCCGATATCACTGGCTGGTCAGCCTTGCTGTGGGGTGGCTACCTGCCCACCACACTCGCGCTCCACATGACCTCGCTGGTCAATTCCATCGGACACATGCCGCAGATTCCGGGGGGCTACCGCCGCTATCCGGGTTTGCGTGACAGGTCGGTCAATCGGCCCCTGCTTGCATTGCTGATGCTCGGCGCCGGTTGGCACAACAACCACCACCGTTATGGCGGCGCTGCCCGTGCGGGCTTCGCCTGGTACGAGATCGATGTCGTGTACTGGTCTTTATGGCTGATGGAACGCCTAGGCCTCGTCAGCCATGTGAAGGGGACTGTTCCGCGCGCCATCCTGCAGGAGGGGGGGATAGGGAGGGCGCGCAGGTATTCCCCTGTCGATAAATCACAGACCCAGATTATCTAGCCTCGGAATCCTGAACCGGTTTTCTCCCGCCCTGTCCCGATTCCCTATACTGGATCCCTAGTCAATCACGGGAGTCCATGAAAATGAGGAAAGCATCAAGGGCCGTCACAGCGGTTGCACTTTTGTCGTGCTGGTCTGCCACCACGCTTGGCGCATCCTGCGTTTTGAGCGATCTGGCGGGCACATGGATTGGTTACGCCTTCAACTCTGGAGGCTTCTGGACCCGTTGCAATGTGAAGGTGGATACCGTTGGAAAAATCGTTCAGGGCTCATCTTGTGTTGGTCAAGATGGGTTATCGGCTCCAATATCGGGCTCCTGGTCCCTGATCTCTGCAGCAAATTGCACTGTCAAGGGCTTCTATACTGGTGGCGGCTTGAGGTCGAATATTACCCATGCCACAGTCTCAATCGATCGAAATTCAATCGCCGGTGTGGGTAAAGCTTCAACGACCACTTTCGTTTTCAATGCCAATCGTCTCTGAGTAACACTTCGCATTGAGAGCTGGATACGCAGCTCGCGCTGGCAGATACAGCGACTTTCAGTTCTCTTGGGCGTGGAATAGACGGCAGGACACCGATGATGGCCATCTGATCTCCGTAAATAGGGTAACTATCACCAATTTCCGAGCCGATTTCTGAGTGTTGCAACGTATCTCATGATTCGACTACTTCACTGGGAAGAAGCTAACCGGAGTGACCAGATCCGGGCTGAGTAGCTCCCCCTTTTTTACGAAATCTCGTACTGCCGCGCCCTTCTCCCCCGCAAACCAAGCCATTGTCCCCATTGAAACGCGAGCGAATAAAGCTTCTGTATCGACCTTCCCCTGTCAAATGCTGAGAAGACCACGATACCTGCGATGATTTTGATGGATATCACCAGAGGTGGCCTTGGGGAGAGACCCTTCGAGAGGGCGGCAGAAACCATGCCCTGAGAAAGACCTCGCTTCCACAGATAGGACAACGTCAAGCGCTCAGGCGGCAGCTTGTCGGTGACAACTGCGTCCCCTGCCCAGCCGGATCTTCCACCAGCGGCCCTCAACGCGATGGAGAAAGCGGAGTCAGATCCCCCCGTTTCGCACATTGCGTCATCAAAACGCAGTTCGGCCTTGCGAATGATATCCAGTCGGGCAGCCCAGTTGTGCGTGTAAATATTGAGTTGCCCGTCATCCGCGGAGGCCGCGAGATTGTTGCGTTCGTTGCGCATTGATGCATATTTGCACTGCCAACCGGCCAACACCGTGGCAGCTCGTCGGCTCTTCAATGGTTCTGTTGCGACGGGTTCGATTGGTCCACCAACAAGATCCAGTTGCCGCCTGACCAGGGTACCAACCAGATTCTTGAGCCAGTTGCGTGAAACCTCGCCGTCGTCATCAACGAAGCAGAGTACATCGGCACCATTGCGCAACGCCCACTCAAGGGCAGTGTTGCGGGCAAACGGTATGCCTCTTCGTTCCTCCGTGACATGGGCCACGTGCTCAGTGATGCGCGATCTGAAACCGTCGACGACAGGGGCGGCTTCTGCAATGGTGTGGTTTTCGACGATGAGGAACGTCACTTCTGCGAGCTCCGGGCGCTCCATGTCAATGAAGGTATCCAAGAGCTCGCCGAGCAGCTTTGGCCGCCCGTGCGTTGCGACTGCAACTATGATTTTCATTTCGGGAAGGTAATCACTGGATTAACACCTCGTGAATGCTCGCTGAAATCAGTTCGGGACGCCTTGTTACTCGCAGGTCAAAGCAACCTTTGTTGCAAGCGCTTTGCCGCTTCTGTTGCAAGGTCTCGATCCGCAGCCATAACAAAACCCGTGATTATGTGCTTGCCGTCGCTCAAAGGGTGCTTTTCGCCGTTGAATAAACGTGTGGGAACAAACCAACCTTCCTCAATCGGTTGATGCAGTCGTTTCGCTATCTCATCAAACGGAGCACACGGACTCGACTGGAAAGACTGGCTGACCGGCAAGCCACTACGCACTGAAGCCGCTTCATGAAACAGTAGCTGGCTGGAGGATGAAGCGATACGGAAGTTGGGATCAAAAACCAGATACCGTCCGTCTTTAGCCCGCCCAATGTCCAGTCCCGCGATGCCTCGAAAACCCATGCCCCGGGCGAGCTCGCCCACCCGCACCGCAAGCTGTCGCGCCTTCGCGGTAAAAGGTCGTTCAGGGTCGATGATACTACCCGACTGTTTTCCCGGGCTGGAGAACAACTGCTCCGCACCACCAAAACAAAGCGTCGAGGTCTCATCGATGGCGAGCCCGGCGCACCAACAGCAGTCCACTTCAATCCATTCCTCAACAAGCACGGCAGGGATATCCTGGCTTCTCTCGACGAACCACGCCTTGGCCTTCGTGAAATGTTCCTTATTCAGGCAGGGGAATACCGCATAACCCCAGCCAGTTGCCGCATTCCCCGCGGCCTTGAGACATACCGGCTCTGAAAAATCGCAAGCCGCCATCTGCTCGTGACTCAAAATGTGTCTGCGCGCCAAATGTTCCGGCGGCAGCCACTGGGCGAGATTCTCTTTTGCATTGAGATAACGGTAGAGATGCGGGCTCACCAAGTGCGCTGCATCTTGATAGCGACCTGCAGGCAAGGGATATGGCCAGAACAGGAGATGGCCCGCACGGATCAGCTGATTGGCACAGGCAACGGCATCTGCTTCCGTCTGGTAGGTATGAAGGCTCTCTTCAACCGCGATCCCCGCGCGAAGAAACAGATCGATGATTTCAGGGCCGGCTGCCGCTTCATGACGAATGACAGCGAGACCGTTCAGGAGACCCATGAGCACTGAAGTGGCGGTGTCCAGCTGCAATTCGGTATAGCCCAGCATTCGCGTCTCGAACATGTTCGTCCGTGCCATATATACGGCGTGGCGAGGGTAGAGATGATCCGATGAAAGGGCCGGGAGTAAGGGCTTCACGACTCTGGCATGCCCTGAAAACTGTAAATCCCTTCCGCCAGATCCCGCAAACGGGGGCTGTCTGGTGGGGCAATGGTGGTGGGGGTTTTATTCATGTCGATTACAACAGCACGCCCCTCCACAACCACGTAATCGAACTTTCCAAAATCAAAACCGTGAGCCCGCCGGAAAAATTCGAGTTCTGGCGGCACCTGCTCCAGTATTTCAAAGTGGGTGATATTACCGGTTTTCACAACAGGCGCCGTCGAAAAAAGACGATAGGCGTAGCCGCGGTTGCCGAAAAAAAGCCAGCCCCGTATTGAATAGAGATCTCCGTGTTTTTCCGGCATGAACCGTTCAACAATCAGATCCTCGCGTTCCCATACCCAGGCGGGCACTGCGTGAACACTCTGCAGCACCGGGTAGTCACGGGCGGGCAATGTGCGTGCCAATTTCCAGGATTTGAGTGCGAGTTTTCGCCGCCTGCGCTCGAAAAATCCGGGACTGTCAGCACGTCTTTCTGGGGCACCAAAGCAGTTCAGGATGGATTTTATAATCACAGGCCCATCCCACAGGCTTTCTTGGTAAACACGCAACTCGGAGAATCTGTTTTTTGAAATATCGAGGATGTACTGATTCAGGAGCGGAAGTGATGTTGGGGAAACTTCTTCCGGCATCACACGGGTTTTATCTATATGCAAGATACCTAGACCCGCTGCCGGAGCGCGGGTCGGGTCGGCAGTCACCTGATGTCCCCAGGCGCGCCAGTAGTGGGCGAGCCTGGCTACAACATAATTGCCCCTGAGATCGGCAAGTTCATTGGTGAAAATATGTATCGCGGACTTCATGCTCCAAAAATTTTAGCAGATCCCGACGCCACCCTTGGGCAAAGCTGTCCGCGCGAGGAACACTGGCCGAACATCCTGTCGCTCCGTCTTTTTTTTGATACTTGATCTCGATTATTGAGATTCAGTTCGATGCTGACGGTCCGGGGCCTCCACCTTCTGCTGGCTTGACGTTTGTGGTCACCCTCCCTCCAACGCCGGCAGGAAGCACACTTCACTGTCGGGACGCAGGGCCTGCAGCAACGGGTCGGGATAAATCTGGCCATCGATGGCCACAGCCGCTCCCGTGGTGATCGCGTTCGCGAATCCCGGGAATCGTTCTTCCATCCGTTCGATAAGCGCCTGGCAGGTATTGGCCTCGATCTCGATCAAACGCTCACCCGCCGTGTGGCGACGCGCAAATTCAGGCTGGAGCAGGACGGTAGCCATGGGAAAGGGTGCCCGATGGGAAGACCACCGGACACCGCGCACTCATTTCATCAGGGCCGCCAGCAGGCGGGGGGGTGAGATCGGGAGATCATTCACCCGGACACCGGAAGCCCGCGCCACGGCATTCGCGACCGCGGCGAGTGGCGGCACGATAGGCACCTCCCCCACGCCACGCACGCCGAAGGGGTGCGCGGGGTTGGGCACTTCCACCAGCACGGTGTCGATCATCGGCAGGTCGGAGGCCACCGGCATGCGGTAATCGAGGAACCCCGGATTCTGCAACCGCCCCTGTTCGTCGTAGACATATTCCTCGTTGAGCGCCCAGCCGATGCCTTGCGCGGCACCGCCCTGCAGCTGGCCTTCCACATAACCCGGATGAATGGCGCGACCCACGTCCTGGATCACGGTGTAGCGCAAGATCGTGACGCGCCCGGTTTCGGGATCCACCTCCACGTCACACAGGTGGGTTCCGAATCCCGGACCGGCGCCACCCACATTCAATGACGCCTTGCCACTGATGGGACCGCCGGTGCGTGCCGCGCTGGCCGCGATTTCCGCGAGTGAGAGCTGGGTGCGGGTATCGGTCTGGCCTTGCGCAGGGTGGGCCACGCCATCTTTCCAGATGACATCTTCCACTTCGCACTTCCAGATTTTGGCCGCACGCGCCCGCAGCTGCTGTACCACGTCGTTGGAGGCTTCCACCACTGCCTTGCCGGTGGCAAAGGTCACGCGGCTGCCACCGGTGAGGAAGCTGTAGCCGACGGACGCGGTATCACCGATGAGCGGTTTCACCTTGTTGTAATCGATACCGAGAACCTCTGCCGCCATGATGGCCATGGACGCGCGCGAGCCCCCGATGTCCGGGTTGCCCGTCACCACCTCGGCCGTGCCATCCTCGTTGATGTGCACTGCGGCGCTGGACTGGCCACCGATGTTGAACCAGAAACCGGAGGCGATACCGCGGCCCTGATTGGCCTTGAGCGGTGTGTTGTAGTGGGCATGCGCGCGGGCTGCTTCCAGGGTCTCGACGAAGCCTATCACTGGCATCTTCGGACCATAGAGCGCGCGTGTGCCTTCCTTCGCCGCGTTCTTGAGGCGCAGTTCCACCGGATCCATTCCAAGCTCGAGCGCAAGTTCATCCAGCGCCGACTCCACTGCGAACGCCGCCATGGGTGCGCCAGGCGCGCGATAGGCAGCGCACTTCGGGCGATTTGACACCACGTCGTAACCCACGGTGCGGGCATTGGGAATGTCGTAACAGGCGAAGGCCGTCATGCATCCAGGGATCGCAGGCGAGCCCGGGAAGGCGCCCGCCTGATAAGCAAGTTCACATTCCGCAGCCACCAAGGTGCCATCACTCCGGGCACCGAGCTTCACTTGCAGGACTCCCCCGGATGTGGGGCCGGAAGCCTTGAACACTTCTTCACGGGTCATGACCATCTTCACGGGCCGACCCGACTTGCGCGACAGGGCGATTGCGAGAGGTTCCAGATAGACGGTGGTCTTGCCGCCGAAACCGCCCCCGATTTCAGCCGGGAGCACACGGATGTCGGAGTCCGCAATCTTCAAAAGCTTGGCGCAGAACTCCCGCACCATGAATTGACCCTGGCTGCTGGTCCAGACCGTGGTCATGCCATCGGCTGCCACACTGGCGACACAGGCATGGGGCTCGATGTAGCCCTGATGCACTGGCTGGGTGGTGTAGCTGCGCTCGATGATGATTTCGGACTCGGCAAAGCCCGCAGCCGGATCGCCCAGCAGGAACTCCGTGCGCTTGGCGATGTTGGACGCCCGGCTGGGTTTGGGATCGACGCCCTCCGTGTAGAGGTTGTCATGGAGCAGGGGCGCGTCTTCCCGCATCGCCTCATGCACGTCGATCACATGCGGCAGGACCTCGTACTCGACGCGAATCAGTTTCAGCGCCTGTTCGGCCACAGCGGCATTGGTGGCGGCGACCGCCGCCACGGCGTGCCCTTCATAGAGAACCTTGTCGCGCGCGATCGCATTGCAGGAGATGTAGCGGTAGTTCACCGGTGATTCACCGCCGGCCACGACCTCCGACGGCAAATCCGGGAAATCTGCCGCGGTCACCACAGCACGAACACCGGGCAGCTTGCTGGCCTCGGTGGTGTCTATCGAGACGATGCGGGCGTGGGCGTGAGGGCTCCTCAGCACGCGCCCGGCGATCATGCCTGGCAGGCTGAAATCTGCGCCGTAGTTGGCTTGGCCTGTGACCTTGTCCACGCCATCAGGACGTACCTGCCGGGTACCTACCCATTTGAATTGCTGTTCTTCATTGCCCATGGTTCATGCACTCCTCATGACGAGCGCGGCCTTCTGGACCGCGCGGACGATCTTGTCGTAGCCCGTGCACCGGCAGAGGTTGCCCGCCAGCCAGAAGCGGATCTCCTCCTCATCCGGATCCGGGTTCTTCTCGAGCAGGGCCTTGGCGGCGACGATGATGCCAGGCGTACAGATGCCACATTGCAGGGCGGCTTCATTCAGGAATACCTGCTGCAGCGGATGCAGGGTATTGCCCTCGGCCACGCCCTCGATGGTCTCCACGTCACAGCCGTCCACCTCGGCAGCGAGCACGAGGCAGGCACAGACCAGACGGCCTTCCACGCGCACGCTGCAAGCGCCGCAGTCACCGGAGCCGCAGCCTTCCTTGGAGCCGGTGAGACCGAGTTCATCACGCAGCACATCGAGCAGCGTCTGCGCGGTATCGCACAGAAACTCGACGGGTTCGCCGTTGATGGTGGTGGAAATATGATGCTTGCTCATGCCCGACTCCTCGCGCGCTCAAGTGCAATCTTTGCGGCACGTCCGGCAAGAACGCCTGCCACATGGGTACGGAATTCGATGGTGCCGCGCTTGTCGTTGATGGGCGCACAGGCCGCGCGCACGGCGGCCATCAGGGCGTTGAGTGCCGTCTCATCAACGGTAGTTCCCACCAGCGCCGCGCCGGCCGCGTCCACCAGACGCGCCGTTGGCGCCACGGCACCCACCGCCACGCGAGCCGTCGTGCAGACTCCTGCTGCATCCAGTGCCAGATTCACCGCCATGCCAACCACCGCGATATCCATTTCCGTGCGCGGAATGAAACGGAGATAAGCATCTCCACCGCGCGCTGCCTGTGCAGGCAGCATGAAATCGACGACGAATTCGCCTGCGACCAGGCTGGTCTTGCCAGGCCCGGTGACGATGCTCTCCACCGGCACTTCGCGCCGCCCGCCGGGTCCGGCCACCGTGCAGCGTGCGCCAGCCGCGATGAGGGCCGGCACGCTGTCTGCAGCCGGCGAGGCATTGCAGAGATTGCCACCGAGACTCGCTCGGCCCTGAATTTGGGTGGAGCCAATGAGGTTGGCGGCTTCCACCACACCGGGCCACATGGTCTTGAGTCCGGCATGCTCGCCCAGTTCCGCGCCGGACACAGCGGCGCCAATGCGAAAGCCACCCTGCTCTGCTCGCAGCACGCGCAATTCCGGTATGCGTTTGAGATCGACGATGCCTTGCGCCGCGAGACGTCCGCTGCGCAGCTGTACCAGCAGATCCGTACCACCGGCGAGAAGGCGGGCCGCGTGCTGCGGTTGCTGCAGGAGGACGACGGCCTCGTCCACGGTGGTGGGTTTGTTATAAGTCAGCAAGTGAGCCTCCGACAGATTGCCTCGGACGTATCCGACCCCACAGCGGGCGCCGGTTTCAGGTCACAGGATAATCAGGTTGGAGCTCGGAATATATCGGGACTGGGGCTTGCTGCGCTTGTGCCTGAGGTCTGATATGGCTTTTTTCCGCGACTCCGGAAAGGCATTGCCGAACCTTCTCGCGCGCGAGGCGGGGAGAAAATCGCCTCAGTGCCCCCAGCGCTCGCGCCAGGCTTCAAAACAGAGCACGCCCCACAGCTGGTACTGCAAATTCTGGCCACCCGCGAGATGGGCTTTCCACGCGGTACGGATCGGCGCCGGATCGAAATACCCTGCCCGCTGCAGGCGTTCCTCGGACAACAATTCCTCGGCCCAGGATTTGAGCGGGCCACGCAGCCAGGCGTCGATGGGCACGCCGAACCCCATCTTGGGCCGCTCGAAAATCTCGCGAGGCACGTGCCTGGCAAGCACTTCGCGCAGCACCCATTTGCCCTGTCCGTTCCTGACCTTCCAGGCATGCGGCATGCGCCAGGCGAGCTCGACCACGTCGTTGTCCAGCAGCGGCACGCGGGCTTCCAGACTAACCGCCATGCTGGCCCTGTCCACCTTGGTGAGGATGTCGCCCGGCAGGTAATGCGCGGCGTCGATCGCCATCATGCGTTCGACGTTATTGAGACTGGCGGGTAGCGCCGCTGCGCGCGCCACGATATCCGAGGTGTCGGTCATGCCGGGCAGCACCTCCAGAGGATGCTTCCACAGCGAGATGAGCTGCAGATACATGGCCATCGGATCGTCGATACCCAGCAGGCCGGCAAACTTGTGCAGCTTGTCGCCGGCGGTCGGCTGGCGCAGTTTGGCCGGCAGCACGGGACCCAGCAGAGAGAAAATGCGATCCCAATGTCTCGGCGCTACCGTGGTCAGCAAGCCTGCGAGCGCCTTGCGCAGGGGATGCGGCAGGGAAGACTGCCGACGCCAGAGCTCGGCCCCGATGCTGTAGCGCGAGTAACCCGCGAAGAGCTCATCCCCGGCGTCGCCGGACATCGCCACCGTCACCTGTTGTCGCGCGAGCTTCGAGACGAGGTAGGTCGGGATCTGGGAGGAATCCGCGAAAGGCTCGTCATACATCGTGGGCAGCAGAGGGATGACGGCACGTGCTTCTTCCGGCGTGACATAGAGCTCGGAATGTTCAGTGCCAAGGTGTCTGGCCACTGCTCGCGCATGAGGAGCCTCGTCGTAGCCGACCTCGGTGAAGCCGATGCTGAAAGTCTTGATGGGCCTCGTGCTCTGGGTCTGCATGAGCGCGACCACAGTGGAGGAGTCAATTCCACCGGAGAGAAAGGCCCCCAGGGGAACATCCGCCACCATTCGCTGGCTCACGGAGCGGGAGAGTGCTTCTTCCAGGAGGCGTACGCCGTCTTCCGGTGAACCCTGAATCGGGTTTGATCTGCCGTGGGCGATGAGTTGGGTGAGTGAAAAGAACGGCCGGGGATCGGGATATTGATTGCGCTCCGAGGCAGAGATTGTCAGCACCGTCCCTGGCGCGAGCTTGAGGATCCCCTCATAGATGCTGTGCGGCTCCGGAATGTAGTTGTGCCGGAGATAGAGCGGCAGGGCCGCCCTGTTCACCGTGGGCTTGAAACCCTTCCACGCATGAAAAGCCTTGAGTTCGGAGGCGAAGAGGAACACGCCGCCATGCCAACCGTAATAGAGCGGTTTCTCACCAAAGCGGTCCCGCGCGAGATGGAGCTTCCGCTCCGCCCGATCCCAGAGCCCGATGGCGAACATGCCGTTGGCGCGACGCAGGGTTTCCTCGAGCCCCCAGTGCACGACACCTGCGAGCAGTACCTCCGTGTCGGAGTGGCCTCTGAACGCGGCACCCAAGGCCTCCAGATCTCTGCGCAAGGACTGGAAGTTGTAGATTTCGCCATTGAAGACCAACACCCAGCGCCCGCAGCTGGAGTGCATGGGCTGGGCGCCTGCGGGCGAGAGATCAAGGATCGAAAGACGACGGTGGCCGAGGGCGATACCGGCATCCTGATCCACCCAAACATCGCCAGCGTCCGGGCCGCGGTGGTGGAGGGCATGGACCATTGATCTCATGCCCGAGTCGAGCGATCCCTGTCCGTTACCCTGCAGTTGCAGGGCTCCCGAGATTCCGCACATCTTTATTGCTCCATCCGGAGATAGCACGAAACAAAGTCAGCAGCCGCAGGTCTTCGCGGGGCTGTACCAATCAAAAGCACTGGTTCTGCGGATGTCGGCAGTCGCGTCATTCGGGCGCCACCCCGCTCTCCCGCAGATGCTCCGAAAACCCGAGCAGCGCACAGGCCAAGCCAAAGGCACGGATCCAGCGCAGCCGCCAGGAAACGAGGAATACCTGCATCAGAAGAAATGCTGACCCAGATAAATGGTGCTTTTTCACCAAGGAGAGCACCCATAGCGGATTGGGTGGGAGAAGAACATTCCGCACCATCTCAGAAACAGCGCGACGCCGCCCAAGGAGCGATACTGCCCCACCTGCCGTTCGCAGCACTTTTTGCCGCAATGCCGGCCAGCGGCGCGCGGGCTTGCAGACTGCCGCTTCTTGGCAATACGCCAAGGTCTCTCCAGAACGACTCGCGGCCTTGGTCCAGCGTAGGTCCTCCCCCGACCTGACAGCTTCGTGGAAGAGACCCTGTCGAGCAAAGACTTCACGGAGAATGAAAAGGTTGGCAGTCATGGCGTAACTATGTTGTTCGATTGCTTCCTGCATCTGCACGTGAACCATCGAATCAAACAATTCGGCCGAGGTCGGCTTTGAAGAGCCAAAAGAGAAGCGCACCTGACCTCCCAGCACAGTGGCTCCATCTTCACTCAGCTTGGCCATGCCTGCGGCAAACCACCCGGGCTCCGGGGTGCAAGTGGCGTCCAGAAGAATGATCACCCGTCCGGAGGCGGACTCGATTCCACGATTTCGCGAGGAATAGGGGCTTCCTTCGTGCGCGTGCTCCCGGAGAACGCGAGCACCAAACCGCTCCGCCACTTGAACAGTGTCATCATAGGAACCGTTGTCGACGACGATGATTTCCACTCGATTGGAATCAATCTGGGCGGAAACCGCGGGAAGTGTCTTCATCAGTGCGGCGCTGTCGTTCAAGACCGGAATGACCACACTTGCCTCAAGCATCATGCGCCCCTCTGCGCAATCTGGATACTTTCCATAAAATCTTCGGAACCAGAACAAATCGAAATGAGTGGTTGCCCAAGGGGGCCAGTACAAGTGCGTGAAGCAGCGCCACGCCCATCGCAGCCCAGCGCCCGGACCTCGCGTATACCCCTGCTGTTTCGAAAGCCATACCGGCTCTGAAATTGCGTGCGAGCTTTTTGGAAACAGAACGGAGGAGCCCGAGATGGCGCTCCCGTATGTGCATCAACCCTGCCAGAACCACATCAGGTGACCCTCCACCGCTTGCTTTTACATTAGCCAGAGCCTGTCGCAGGAACCCGATTCGATGCCCTGCCTCGACCATGCGAAGCAGTAAATCCCAGTCTTCCAGTCTTCCAAGAGCGGCATCATATCCGCCCATCCGTAACAAAAGCTCGCGCGAAGCCGTCAATGTCGTTCCGGGGCTGAGATAGCATCCCCAGACGAGGTCGCTCAGGCTTACCAGTTCATCGTAAGGTCGGTCACATGGAGCCCCATCCATCGAGAAGCCCGTGCAGCACAAGTCCAGGTTGTGCATCACCATGAATTCCGCCTGTACACGAAGCTTGCCCGGGGACCATGTGTCGTCACTATCCAGGAATGCCACGTGCGTGCCACGGGCGACCGCAATCGCGGCATTTCTAGCTGCCGCTGCTCCCAAGTTCTTCGGCGAGCGCAAAATCGTGATTTTCGTTACAAAAGGCTTTAGCGCTTCCTGTAGATCATCGACGGATCCATCGTCGACCACGATGACTTCCAACGGCGCGAGGTCCTGCTCTAGCGCGCTTCGCAACGCAGCTCCCACGCGATGGGCCTGGTTGTAGACAGGGATAACCACACTTAGGGTTATCGTGCGATTCTGATACGCTGGAAGAGTTGGGATGGCGGGCTCTGAAAGGGTGGCGCCCCCATACCTTGACATAAGGCTGGAACCGATCCTGGCCACGATCCGGGGCTCAGCACGGAAGGCCTTTACGAACATGGTTGACGCCCGTCCAACCTGGCGCGCCTGGAGTAGCTTACCCATCTGCACGAGGCAGCTGTTCGCAAAAAACCGGCGCCGCTCTGCCGAGGTCAACGCACTGATCTGATCCCGATATTTCAGTTCCAGCAGGCGATATGCATGCCGATAGTTTCCGATTCTCGTGCTGATTCGCACAGTCTCGTCGAGCGATCGGCTTGTGAACAACAGATCATGGCCACCGTCGTACCGTACCGGGGCCGCCATGGCTAGGCGTACCCACAAGTCATAGTCTTGAAGCGCCGGGAACTCCGGGTCAAAACCACCAACCTGCTCGAATGTGTGACGCCGTATCGCCACTGCCGAAGTTGGCCCGACGAAGTTTCGAAACAGAATGTTGGGCCACACCCAGCCCGACTCATGATGCCGCGACAAGCTGATCGTTTTTTCCGAGATCCGGTCAACAGCTGCCATACCAGTATAAACCCATGCAACCTCTGCATGGGCTTCGAATACAGCCATCTGCCGTTCAATTTTCCCGGGGGCCCATTGGTCATCATCATCGAGGAACATCAGCACCTCGCCAGTCGCCACCGTCGCACCCAGATTGCGGGCAACCGGTGCTCCTGAGCGTCTTGGCAAGGTCCGCGTGCTGACTGGAACGTTGCCTGTGTCCAGAGAAGCCACAAATTGCTCGACATCGTAGCTGGAGCAATCATCGACCACGATGATCTCTTTCGGAGGCAGGGTCTGACGAGCCACGCTCAGAATCGCCCTGGCTACGGCTTCCTTCCGCTCGCAGGTAGTGATGACCACTGAGGAGCTCAGCATTTTTTACCTTTATCTGCGCCGCTCGGCAGCAGCTGTGCTGCGCGCTAGAGCAGCTGCCGCGAGAGCAGCCGGCCGAATTTCCCGTCGGCCGCGAATTTGAGCTCGTCAAATTTGCCTTGCTCAACGATTCGACCCTCATCAAGGACGAGAATCTGATCAACATTCTGGATTGTGGAAAAGCGGTGGGCGATCAAGATCGTGGTCGTTCTTCCACGGAGCTCGTCGATACTTTGCTGGATGGCATGTTCCGATTCAGAATCGAGAGCGCTTGTTGCCTCATCCAGAATCAGAAGTCTTGGATTCCGGAAAAGCTCGCGCGCAATGGAAAGTCTCTGGCGCTGGCCGGAAGACAGGCGCAAGCCCCGATCTCCTATTTTGGTGGCGTATCCCTCTGGCAAGGAATCGATGACATGATCGATGTGTGCTTTGCGCGCCGCGTCGACAATTCTGTCCCTGAGTTCGCGATCTTTGGAGAACTCCCCAGCCCACAAGGAAATATTATTTGCGATCGTGTCATCAAATATGACTGTGTCCTGGGAGACGTAGCCGATCTGCTTTCTCCAACTTGCCGGAGCTATCTGCTCACCGGGCATGTCGTCGATGAAGACCGAACCTTCTCGTGGTTCATGGATCAGGGCGATGAGGTCCACGAGCGTTGACTTCCCGGAGCCTGACTCTCCAACGATCGCAACCGAGGTGAATGCAGGGATCCGAAGAGTCAGATCCTTCAGGACATCTTCATTTCCTTCTGGGTAGGCAAAGTATACCCCTCTCAACTCTATCGCTTTGGCGAAGGGACCCATGCTTTTTTTTCGGGACAGATCTGGAGGAACGTCTGGGGGGGACAACTCCCTGTCCAGCAATTCGATGCTCCCGCTCTGCTCAAGAAGGTTCTGCCAAGCGCGCTGAATCCCGATTGCAGCATTCAATGCCCTGTTGAAGAGAAATATTGAAACAAGGATGGGCGCCAATGGTTCCTTCAAGTAAATCACCTGGACCGCCACGATGATCATGATCATGATTACGGCAACGGGCTCCGTGACGGCCATCACCACCCCCGACGCCATGCCCACACGGAACTGATGATTGGCAAGGCGTTTTACGGAGTTGTTTATTCCGATTTTCAGGGGTTCAAACTGGTTGGTGGCGGTCAGATACCTGAAAGCCTGGATGACCTGCAGGGTCAATTGCGAAAGGTGACCGGTTTCCTCGGTTGTTTCACGTGAGAGCTCTCGCACCTTTCGATTCATGGCCGCAAAGAACGGCAACATCAACGTTATCGCAATCGCGGCCACTGCCCCCAAACGCCACGCCAGCAGAATCGCCAGCCCGAGATACAAGGAGGCCGTGGTGATCTGCGTCGCAAGGCCGATGAAATTCTGGAAAGACTGAACCGCGCGGGTTACGTGCTGATTTACTAGACTGGAAAAATAACCCGTGTTTTTTCTTGAGTAACTCGTATAGCTGATACGGGTGAAGGCGTCGAGTGCGCTGATCTTAAGCCGGCGCAGAAGCTCTCCGCGGAGGTGCGATTGGGCACAGCTTGCGCAAAAAATCATCAGCGCCTTGAACAGAAAGGCTGCCGTGATGATTGAAAGGGCCATTGTTATTGCACCCTTGGAACTGGTTGACGGAAGGAGCTCGATCAGCGTTTTCACAAACCCCTTTGTTTCGACGAGTCTGCCAACGCCTGCGCGCGCGTCGAGGGCGCTGATCAGGGGCAGGAACATGATTATGCCGAAACCCTCCGCCAATCCGGCGGCCGCAGTGAGGGGTAGCGTGTAATACAGCTTGCGGCCAAGATATTTGTGGTAGAAAACCACATATCTGGCGAGGGCCGGCGCCCTGTTTTTCAGATTTGAGTTCAAATGGATGAAAATGATGATTTGTGGAGGAAATGTCCGGGATTTGCGTGACGGAATTCAGCAACGCTGACGAGCGTTGACTTGGTTGCCTTTGGCATTTTACGGTCGTGCCGGGTAACACCTGTTGATCTGCTGCCCGATGCTGATTCGCACGAAGCTCCCGGCAGCCGTCCTTCGCGCAGGGGCTGAGAATTGCAGATTCAACCGTTGAAGACCAGCATTCGGAGGCCTCAGCCGGGCTTGTTCCGCAAACGCTCACCAGGCTCAATGACCTTGTCGTATTTCCATGCCTTGCTCTAATCTTGGTCCCTTCCCGACACATGTCAGGCTCCTCGGAGAAGCCGGGGTTGCCAATGCCTAACTCCTTCGAATCAGCCTCAGTGTCCAACCGGTCTGCGCACCGCGTGGTCGTGGGAACCTTCTCCCTCAAGATTGCGGGAGCGGCCCTCTCCACTGCGTTGGCCGTGCTGATGGCAAGGCTTTTGGGGCCCGTCGAGTATGGCACCTTTTCCCATCTTCTGGCGCTTGCCGGAGTCGCTCAGATCATCATCTCGGGGGGAGTGCCGACATTGCTGCTGCGGGCAGTTGCAAGCATCCGGGACAATGGTGGGGCATCCTCGATTGTCGGCCTGTATCGTCGTGGTGCACTCCTCATGTGGACCGGCATGATTCCTGGCGGCCTCTTTGCGGTACTCCTCCTGCGGACTCTGGATCGTCCCGGTATCTCCGGCGCGCTCCTTGCCACACTCGTCGGAATCGTTGCCTGCAGTTCGCAGCTGTCTCTGGTGGCGAGCGCCCTGAGAGGAATGGAAATGACCCTGCGCTCCCAGCTCCCGGAGTTGATCTTGCGGCCCCTGGCGTCAGTCCTCCTTCTACTTGGCTACTACGGACTGGGAGATGGGCCAATCGGGCATCCGGCATCGCTCCAGCTGCACCTGGTGGCTATATTGGGTGCATTGCTGGCGGCTCGACTCACCCTCAAGAGCGGCCTCTCCCTCCACAGTGCCTCTGTGCACAGTCAGCCAGTCATTCAACCAGACTGGGGACGGGCTGCAATGTGGCTGACCCTCCTCGAGCTCGTGAATCTGCTGTCGGCAAAAGGAGACCTGATACTGCTTGGATTCCTCAGACCCCCTGGGGAGGCTGGGCTGTATCAGGTGGCTCAACAATGCAACGAGCTGATCGGCTTCGGTGTCTCGTCGGTGGCCATAGCGCTGGCGCCTGTGCTGACCCGGTTGCACATCGCAGGGGAAAGACCACAACTGCAGAGACTCTGCGTGAGCGTCGGGCGTCTTTCCTTCGGCATATCTGCACTGGGAGCCACCATCGTCCTCATCGGCGGGCCCGAACTCCTCGCAATTGTTTTTGGAGGCGACTACGTGGCCTCCTTTAAACCCCTGTCCATCCTGGTATCGGGCCTTCTCCTGAGCAGCGTGTTCGGTTTCCCCGGATTGGTATTGATATCCTTGGGGTTTGATCGCGATGCAGCGAAAATCTCTTTTTTCACCACTTTTGCTGGGATAGTCGCTTCTTTCATCCTGATCAGGGAGATTGGCTTGTCCGGCGCGTGTTATTCCTTTGCCTCAGGTCTCGTGATCAGGAAATATCTTCTCTGGAAAACTCTTCTTTCTCGAACCGCATTGAACAGTGCGATTTATGCCGCTGTCCGGGTCACTTCAAGATGATGGAGATATACAAACGTCTATTCGGGGTCCTTTCAGCGGCAAAGATTCCTTTCTTCCTGTATAAAAGCATCGAGCAACTCCCACTGGATCTTGCCGGAGTAAGAGGGGACCTGGATATCTTGGTATCACCGGCACAACTTCAGGAATTCGTGCGGCTTGCGAAATCCATTGGCTTTGTAAAAGCAAGTCCAAGAGGTTCATTGCCGGTGTATCTGCTCGCGCGTGACGACATTACTGGTCGTCTCGCAATGCTGGACCTTGATTGCCAGCTGCGCGCTGGCCCCAAACCTCGAAGAGGCATAAGAGTTTCCCTGCCGTGGCATACATTTGTCCCAGACTTTGTGGACTCTCCGCTTGGTGGGCTTCCGGCGCTTCCTCCTGCTGAAAGGATAATTGCGGCACTAATAATGCGGCTCACGGCGCGTAACCCGAAGCAGGAGGACCTTGATGAGGTAAAAGGGCTGATTGGAGCAGTCAGCCCCGGAGATCTGCTGGGTTCGACCATTCTCCGAACCGCAGCACCGCACGTAGATGTGAAGGCTCTAATCTCGGATGTTGCCATTGCCGGCACCTGGCCGGAGCTCAGGGCTGCCTGGGACAAAAAATTCCAACGCGCACTCGTTCCGTCCTTGATCGAAAGAGCGGCCAATAATCTTCTGGATCGACTCAATCCGGTTGATTTTTCACGAAGGCTCATGCGCAAACTGACAGGAGCACCTCTCATGAGGCTTGGTCGGGGGATCGAGGTGGCGGTCCTGGGCATCGATGGGTCGGGAAAATCCACACTTATTTCCAACATCCTTGATGATCACTTCCTGAGGCTTACGGGTGTCAAGAGCATCTACCTGGGTCACAATCACTACATGATTCCGGGGCTTTCCGCTCCATCCGTATTTTTCATGCGCATATGGGCAGGCCGCATCCTCATTGAGCTCCTCGCTCGATGCGACCGGCAGCTACGGTACCTGAAAGGATTGTGGCTCGTATGGAGCGGGAACGTCGTGGTGTTTGACAGGCACTTTCACGATGACCTCATTGCAGCCGAGCAGGCTCCGTCCCCAGTCGGATTCGTTCGCCGAACCCTGCGTCAGGCGAGCAAGATGTTCACTCCAAAAATGATGAGGACACCAGATCTCGTCATTTTTCTTGATCTTGATGGGGTCACAGCGTTCAGCCGGAAGGCGGATCTCCCCCTTGACGTCAAGGTGGCTGCCTCGCAGGCCTACCGTGCTGGTCTTAGTAAATTTTTGAATGTGGTCACGATAGATGCTTCGCAGTCGGCAGAGCAGGTATTTGTCAACGCCATGAGAGCATTGCTTGCGACCCGCTCCATTGTTACGAGTCGGGCAGAGGACTGACTCGTGCTGTCCGATGGTTTGAAGCGTTTTGCGATGAGCCTTGGTCTCCATGTCGGCTCTGCCCGTTCTTCGCGACCGGTCCTGCCTGCCGAACATCAATGTATCTCCCCGCTTGACGCAGTTTTTGTAACGGGTGGTCGCCCATTTCTCATCGATGTTGCGCTCTCGGACTGCCGCTGCTTTGGATTCACCGCTTTCCCACCCACCCCCGAGGGACTGAATCCCTTCAGCCTCGCAGTGGCCGAGCTGCAGGTCGGTCCGGTGGCGCGGCCTGATTCTGCTCTCGTGAAATTTTACAAGACCTATCAACCAAAATCGGCTGCCGAGCTACTCGGAATTGATCGGCCTGACAGCCATCCATTGTCAATGTTCGGACCAGCCGGCGCTCCTTGGCCATGGCGGCCTGAGATGCCCGGCTCGCTTGAAGCGCAGCGTCCGGGACAGGTCGCGGCAGATGCTCGCAAGGCGGGAATATCGGACCGGGAAGGAACCCTCGGGGATCCATTTTTTGGCCCGGTATCCGACGCGCGCGCAGCTGCCGAAATCAAACGCCTGGAGCACCTCGCGGTGGTGCTGAGAGGGGAAGGCTACCGTGTGGACCCCGTGGGCCTGGACAACATCACAGGAGTCGTGTTGCAACTGGGCACTGAGTGGAGGGTTCTTGTTACAGACGGGGGGCAACACCGCCTGTGTGTGCTCGGTGCGATGGGTATTCAGGCAGTAACTGTGCAGATTCGAGCAAATGCCGGTACCGGAGGAATCGTGAGAGGCGAGGATGTGGAGCATTGGCCCATGGTGAGGGCGGGCATCCTGAAAAGCACCGAGGCTTTTGGAATCTTTGAGAGGCTCTTCCGGGGTATTCCTCCCGCAGCGGCATCCGAGTGGGTCGATGTCGCCTCTTCACGACTCGCGTCACTTCGGGCACGGTCGTGAGCCGGCAGCTCAGCATCGCACTGGTAATCTCCGGTTTGGGCTGCGGCGGGGCTGAGCGGGTCGCGGCCAACCTGTGCAATTTCCTTTCGGAGACCGGGGTGGCCGTGAAGCTCATCACACTTGATAATGCGCCCGGGGAGCGGTTTTTCGAGCTTGCTCCGGATATCAATCGGATTCATGTGGGTATCTGGCCTGAGGGCAGAGGAATGGTTACCCGCTTGGCAAGGGTGCTTAGGTGGGTATTCCGGATAAGACGCATCCTTTCGAGGCTGAAGCCAGACGTCGTGGTTTCTTTTCTCGAGATGACCAATGTCATGACGTTGGCAGCGACGAGGACCGGGGCCCTTGGTAATACTCCGGTCATCGTCACCGAACATAGCGACCCGGCCCACTATCGCCTGGGGATTTGTGAGTCTTTTCTGA
>Ga0315909_10002793_pt1 | contig 22029 bp, 16 predicted proteins | sample LakEriMetagenome_11_FD_203527 | JGI IMG/M metagenome (GOLD analysis project Ga0315909, IMG submission 203527) | Freshwater fungal communities from buoy surface, Lake Erie, Ohio, United States - Buoy 2 MA125 | ecosystem: Environmental > Aquatic > Freshwater > Lake | place: USA: Lake Erie, Ohio... | reverse complement strand
GCTTCAACACAGATCATACTTGGAATAGTTAAATTTGATACACATCCATTAGCTGATGATGCCGTTAATCTGATATCATAACATCCTGCTGAATTAAATGTGTGCGTTACTGTTCCACAACCACTTGCAGTTGAACCATTTCCAAAGTTCCAATTGCAGCTCATCGAATTTAAAGTCGTATTTGTGAAATTCACTCTTAAAGGCGCACATCCTGATGTAACATCAGATGTAAAAGTTATTACAGGTGCGTTTTCAACTGTAATTGTAACTGATGAATTTAAGATTTGCGAACAAAAAGGTGAAGTCGTAATAGCAACGCCTGTCAACGTATAAGTTGCATTAGAAGTTAATACTCCTGTTGAAACTGTTGCACTTCCTTGTGCATTTAATGTTACGGTTTGAGCAGCTCCTGAATTTACTGTATAGCTTACCATTGCATTAGGTGTTCCACTAAACGTCACTACAGCTGGAACTCCTGAACAAATCGTTGTTGTTCCTGAAATAGTTGCTGTAGGTAAATTAACAACCGTTACATTTCCTGAACCGCTTACACTTGAACATAAAGTAGCCTGATCTGTTACAACAACACTATAATTACCATTTGTTGAAGTAGTAAATGTTGCAACATTTCCTGGATTTGTAAAGCCAGCAGGAACTGTCCATGTATAGATGTAAGTACCTCCTCCTACTGGAGTTGCTGTAACATTTGCAGTTGTCGCTGCACAAATTGTAGAACTATTTACCGAAACTGTTGGAATTGGATTTACAGTTGCAACACCAGAAGCACTTGAACTCACACATCCTGTTGTTGTATTTGTTATAACAACACTGTATGTACCAGCAATTGTAGTTGAAAACGTAGCTATATTTCCCGGTGCAGTAGCTCCAGCTGGAACAGTCCATGCATAACTATAAGTTGCTGCTGGACTTGGTGTAGCTGTTACCGTCGTTGACTGACCAGCACAAATGGAAGGACTGTTTACCAAAACAGTTGGATTCGGATTGATCGTTGCTGTCCCAGAAGCACTTGAACTAACACAACCTGTAGTTGTATTTGTAATAATAACGCTATAAGAACCAGCTGTTGTCGTTGTAAAATTGGCAACACTTCCTGGATCACTTGCTCCCGCAGGAACAGTCCATGCATAACTATAAGTTCCAGCAGTACCTGGAGTAGCAACAACGGTTGCATTATTTCCAGAGCATATCGAAGGATTATTTACCGTTACAGTTGGTAAAGCGTTTATTGTTAAAGTACCAGAGGCACTTAAACTTGAGCAAGTTGTAACTGGATCAGTAATTATTACCGAGTAGTTTCCTGCAGTTGATGAATTAAAGGTTGAAACATTTCCAGGTGCAGGAACTCCTGCAGGAACTGTCCAAGCATAATTATATGTACCAGCCACTGTTGGAGTAGCTGTAATTGCAGTTGTAATTCCCGTACAAGTAGATGGACTATTAACAGTAACAGCAGGAATAGAACTTAAAGTCACAACTCCATTTGAACTAGCACTAATACATCCAGTTGTTGTATTTGTAATAATCACACTGTAAGTACCAGCTATTGTTGTTGAAACTGTAGCGCTATTTCCTGGAGCGGTTGCTCCTGCAGGAACAGTCCAAGCGTAGCTATATGTTGCTGCTGAACCTGGTGTTGCAGTTAATGTCGCAGTAGCACCCGTACAAACTGTCGGACTATTTACAGTAACAGTTGGAGTTGAATTAATCGTTGCTGTACCACTTGCACTTGAACTTGAACATCCTGTTACTGTATTTGTAACAACAACACTATATGTTCCAGCTGAAGTTGTATTGAATGTAGCTACATTGCCAGGGTTTGTTGATCCACCTGGTACAGTCCAAACATAACTAAATGTCCCAGTTGTACTTGGGGTTGCAGTAACTGTTGCTGGAGAACCAGAACAGATCGTAGGACTATTTACTGTTGCTGATAATGGATTAATCGTTAACGTACCTGAAGCACTTGTACTAATACATCCTGTTGTAGTATTTGTAATAACAACGCTATATGTACCAGCTGTTGATGAGTTAAAATTTGCAACATTTCCTGGATTTGTAAAACCAGCAGGAACTGTCCATGCGTAGCTATATGTTCCAACTGAACCTGGAGTCGCTGTCATAGTTAAAGCAGTACCCGAACAAGTAGAAGGACTATTTACAGTAACAGTAGGGATTGGATTAGCTAACACAGTACCAGAAGCACTAGAACTAGAACAACCATTTACTGTATTTGTAACTATAACACTATAAGTTCCAGCTGTAGTTGTATTGAATGTTGCCACATTTCCAGGGTTGGTAGCACCTGCAGGAACCGTCCAAACATAACTAAATGTTCCAGTTGTACTTGGGGTTGCAGTTACAGCTGCAGCAGTGCCCGAACAAGCTGAAGGACTATTAACTGTAGCAGACAAAGGATTAATTGTTAATGTGCCTGAAGCACTTGTACTTGAACAGTTTGTTGTTGGATTTGTAATAACAACACTATAAGTCCCTGCAACTGACGAAGGAAAACTTGCAACATTTCCTGGATTTGTAAAACCAGCAGGTACTGTCCAAGCATAATTATATGTACCTGCGACACCTGGAGTAGCAGTAATAGTTGTTGCGGTTCCAGTACATGTTGATGGACTGTTGACTGTAACTATGGGAGTAGCTACACCAGTAATAGCAACATTTGAAGACTGAGAAGGGATACATGCATAAATATCATCAACTACTACTGTATAAGATTGGCCAGGTGTTAGCCCAGTCGCTGTAGATGTACCTTGCCCACCTCCAGGAGCTGGAGTCCAAGTATATGTCATAGCTCCAATTCCACCAGTCAAGACAGCTGTAGCTGATCCATTATTAGAACCACATGTTGCAGGAGTGGATGAAGTAGAAACTGAAAAAGTATTAGTACATTGTAAGAAATCAATAAAAACTCCTGAATCATATGAATTATCACCCGCATCAGCAATACCCAATTTAAAATGATACGATTGACATGGAACTACATTTATCGTTCTAGTCAATACAGTAGTTAAACCATCAAATGCTATTGAATTACTTGACCCATTATTTATATAATATGCCGTATTTGTTGTTGAGTTAATATTATTAATACTAACAATAGTTGAATTATTAGGAAGTGTTGCAACATTTAGATTAGTATAATTTCCACCTGCAGGATTTTGACCTGAAATAAAAAATCCAAATGCATCATTAAAAGAGCTTGTTTCAAACTCAGGATATTCTTCTGACCCGAAAACAAATCGAATTGTCAATTCATTACACTGTGGTGTTACATCAAAATTTAAAAAACAACAATCGTTCTCTGCCAGTGACTCAATCGCTAATATTTCAGCATCATTACAAGTTGTTCCATTATTTATATCAACGTTTGGATTAAAATCTTGATCTCCAGCAGGCCCTGAAATTTGAGATGTATTACCTGTTGTTAACAAAATACCATTAGATATCCCTAAAGTAGTTGAATTACCCCCAGAGAATGTGCCATAAGCAACACTAGGACAAGTGATAACAGGAGTAGAGACAGTTAAACCTGAACCAATAAATCCAGAAACAATAGTTGCAGCAGGCGCTCCTTGATTTGTAATAACTAATTGAGAATATGAAAAATTAGTTATAAGTATCAGAAATAATAATGATATTTTGTTTATCATGGTTGAATTATATTTTTATAAAAAAGATATTTTTTAAGCAAACTTATATATTTAACGTGAAAGCATAATATTAGTTGCTTACGATTAACACATTAGCTTTAAAAAGTTAAAAAAAAGGGTTAAGAAAACTTAACCCTTTCAAATATTAAAACAATATTCTATCTATATAAAGTCATTTTAACAGCCTTCACCACCCTGTCAATATTAGGTAAAGCTTCATCTATCAATGTTGGAGAAAAAGCAAAAGGTGTATCTGTTTGAGTCACCCTCATAACTGGAGCATCTAAATAATCAAATGCATATCGTTGTAAATGATAAGCAATTTCAGAAGAAATAGAAGCTAAAGGCCAAGATTCTTCAACAACTACGCATCTGTTTGTTCTTTTTACAGACTCAACAACTGCAGGGAAGTCGATTGGACGAATCGTTCTTAAATCAATTACTTCACATGAAATCCCTTCTTTTTCTAAAACTTCAGCTGCATCTAACGCAACTTTGATTATTTTACCAAAAGAAACAATAGTCACATCTGTACCTTTTCTTCTTGTATTTGCAACTCCAATTGGAATAATATATTCTCCTTCTGGAATCTCACCTTTATCTCCGTACATTTTCTCAGACTCTAAGAAAACAACAGGATCATTATCTCTAATAGCAGCTTTCAATAAACCTTTCGCATCATAAGGCGTTGAAGGCGTAATCACCTTTAAACCTGGCACATGTGCATAAAATGCCTCAAAACTTTGAGAGTGAGTCGCACCCAATTGACCTGCAGTACCATTTCCTCCTCTAAAAACGATTGGACAAGAATATTGACCACCTGACATTTGTAACATTTTTGCAGCACTATTGATAATTTGATCAGCAGCAAGAATTGCAAAATTCCAAGTCATAAACTCAACAATAGGTCTTAATCCATTCATTGAAGCTCCAACTGCAATTCCAGCAAAACCTAACTCTGCAATAGGAGTATCGATAATTCTTTTCGCTCCAAATTCATCTAACATTCCTTGAGAAACTTTATACGCACCATTATATTCGGCAACTTCTTCCCCCATCAAAAGAACATTTTCATCACGACGCATTTCTTCTGACATCGCTTCTCTTAAAGCTTCTCTAAACTGTACTGTTTTCATTTGTAACTATTAAATTATCGTTATCAAGATCGCAAATGTAAGAAAAAATGAAATAAATGTCTCATTCTTTTTCCTTTCAATCAAAGAATACTTAAATTTATGAAAAAATTCACTCATTTATTAAAATATGTCAATATATTAATATGAATAAATGAATTTTATTAAATTTGCCATTAAGAATTTATAAGAAAATCTATAACACAATGAAAATACTAGTTTGTATAAGTAAAGCACCGGACACAACTTCTAAAATTGCGTTCTCAGAAAACAATACGAAATTTGATGAAAATGGTGTTCAATACATTGTAAATCCATATGATGAATGGTATGCTTTAGTAAGAGCTCTTGAAATCAAAGAAACAATTGGAGGAAATGTAACAATCATTACTGTAGGTAATACTGCTGATGAGGCAATTATTAGAAAAGCGTTAGCAATTGGTGCGGATGATGCAGTAAGAATTGATGCTGAACCAAACGATGCTTATTTTACAGCTTCACAAATAGCTAAGTATGCAAAAGAAAATTCTTTTGATATCGTATTAACTGGAAAAGAAACTATTAATTATAATGGTTCTCAAGTTGGTGGTATGATTGCTGAAGAATTAGACCTTCCTTTTATTTCATTAGCAACTAAATTAGACCTTAACGGTACAACTGCAACTTTAGAAAGAGAAATCGTTGGTGGTGTTCAAGTTGTTGAAGTTTCAACTCCATTTGTTGCTTCATGCGCAAAAGGAATGGCTGAACAAAGAATACCAAACATGAGAGGTATTATGGCAGCAAGAACAAAACCATTAACAGTTATTCCTGTTAGCTCTAATGAAGAATTCACTTCTTATACTTCATACACAATGCCAGATGCTAAATCTGCATGCAAAATGATTAATCCTGAAAATATGGATGAATTAGTTGCATTATTGCACAATGAAGCAAAAGTTATTTAATAATAAGTATAAAATTATAATATGTCTACAATCGTATATATATCAAGCAATAATGGTTTAGGTAAAAGTGCATTCGAAGCAGTTACTTATGCTAAAAAAATGGGAGAAGATGTAATCGCAGTTACTGTTGGGAATGCAAATTCTAATGTATTAGCTGAATTAGGTCAATATGGTGCTTCAAAAGTATTAGTTGACAGAAACGCTAATTCTGATGATGATCAACAAATTACTAAAGTGATTGCGTCAGCTGTTTCTTCTACTGGTGCTAACAAAGTAGTTTTTTCACATGACTTAATTGCAAAAGCTGTAGCTCCTAGATTATCTGTAAGACTTAAAGCTGGTTTAGTAGCAGGTGCAATTAGCCTTCCTTCAACAGATGGTGGTTTTTCTTGTAAAGTAAACGTATTCTCAGGAAAGGCGTTTGGAAATGTTACTGTTAAGACTGAAAATAAAATCATTTCATTGTTACCAAACAGTATCCAACCAGAAGTAACTGGATCTAATTGTTCAGTTGAAGAATTTAATGGTAATGCTGGTGAATCAAAAGTAAAAGTAATCAGTACAAAAAAACCTGAAGGTGAAATTTCATTACCTGAAGCTGAATTAGTTGTTTCTGCAGGAAGAGGATTAAAAGGTCCTGAAAACTGGGGAATGATCGAAGATTTAGCAAAAGAATTAGGTGCTGCAACAGCTTGTTCTCGTCCAGTAGCAGATATTGGGTGGAGACCTCACCATGAACACGTAGGTCAAACAGGTGTTGCTATTCGTCCAAACTTATACATTGCTGTTGGTATCTCAGGAGCTATTCAACATTTAGCTGGAGTAAATGGTTCAAAAGTAATTGTTGCTATTAATACAGATGCTGAAGCACCATTCTTTAAAGCAGCAGATTACGGTGTAATTGGTGATGCTTTTGACGTTGTTCCAAAATTAGTTGAAGCCGTTAAAAAATTCAACGCTTCAAATAACTAAAAATTAAGATAAAATTGTAATTTTATCAAAAAATACAAATAGGGAAGCATTTAAAACGCTTCCCTATTTATTTCTAAAACCCAACGTGAAGACGAAGGCATGAATAAAGTAAAACTAGAAATTGTAGGATTATCATATAGCCAAACTCAATCTGGCGCTTATGCTTTGGTCCTTGCTGAAGTTGGTGGAAAAAGACGTCTGCCAATTATTATTGGTGGATTTGAAGCGCAAGCAATTGCAATCGAATTAGAAAAAATGACCCCTACTCGACCTTTAACACATGATTTATTTAAAAGTTTCGCAACTTCTTTTGATATTGAAGTTAAAGAAGTCGTTATCTATAATTTAGTTGAGGGAATTTTTTACTCAAAATTAATCTGTGAAAAAGACGGATTGACAACTGAAATCGATGCAAGAACATCTGATGCAATAGCAATTGGAGTGCGTTTTAATTGTCCTGTCTACACTTTCGAATCAATTTTAGCTAGTGCAGGTATATTGTTAGACGAAAATTCTTCAGATAATGATTTTGCATTTGGAGAAGATGAAGAAGAAAAAATTGAAAAACCTAAAGAAACTATTAATTCTTTAACAATTGAAGAATTAGAAACTCAATTAAATAATGCTCTTGAAAATGAAGACTATGAATTAGCTTCAAAATTAAGAGATGAAATGAATAAAAGAAATTCAAATTAATATTTGATTTCTTTAAAAACTATTAAACTACTACTATTATGGAACGATTTATTGGACTAATCGGGATAGTACTTATCTTGGCTATAGCCTTTTTATTTTCAAACAATAAAAAGAAAATTAATAAACGTTTAGTTATTTCAGGTTTAAGCCTACAAGTAATTATTGCCATTTTAGTATTAAAAGTGCCTGCTGTTACATCTTTTTTTCAATACATAGGTAATGGAATGAGGCACATTGAAGAATTCGCTAAAGAAGGTGCAAACTTTGTATATGGTGGATTAGGAATTGTCGGCAAAGACGGTGTTCAAAATTATAGTGCTCCTTCAAATTTCATTTTTGCATTCAACATTACTGCTACCATTATTCTTGTTTGTATTCTTGTTGCCATATTTTATCATATTGGAATTATGCAAAAAATTGTAGCAGTTATTGCCAGAGCTATGAATTTTGTAATGAAAGTTTCTGGCGCTGAAGCATTAAGTAATGTTGCAAGCGCCTTTGTAGGTCAAGTTGAAGCACAAGTAATGATACGTCCCTATTTATCCACCATGACTAAAAGTGAATTATTAGCTTCAATGAGTGGAAGTTTAGCTTGTATTTCAGGCGGTGTACTGATCGTATATGTAAATATGGGGGCACATGCAGAACATTTAATCGCCGCAAGTTTAATGGCTGCTCCTGGTGCATTAGTTATTTCAAAAATAGTTTTCCCAGAAACTGAAGTTTCAGAAACAATGGGCCATGTTAAACATGAAGTAAAAAGCAATTATACAAATGTGATTGATGCAATAAGTCAAGGTGCAGCTGATGGCTTTAAAATCGCGATGAATGTTATTGCTATGTTAATCGGTTTTATCGCATTGATGGCCTTGATCAATTTTGTTTTAAGCTCAATGTGGTCAGGTTTAACTCTAGATTATATTTTCGGGAAATTATTTTCTCCAATGGCTTGGTCTATGGGGATACCAGCACAAGATGTAGATAATGCTGCAAAGTTATTAGGACAAAAATTAACAGTGAATGAATTCTTAGCATACAAAAATTTAACTGATTTAAATTATGCAAACCCAATTGTTACAGACAAAGGCTTACTTATTACAAGTGTCGCATTATGTGGATTTGCAAATTTCAGTTCTGTTGGAATGCAAATAGGTGGAATTGGTGCCTTAGCACCTGAAAGAAGAGCCGATTTAGCCAAACTAGGAATGAAAGCATTACTTTGTGGAACCCTAACATCTTACCTTTCAGGATGCATAGCCGGCATATTATATTGAATATATAGAACTATTACCCAACCATTTTATATTGTAAAACGTCTTAAAAAAAAACACATTAATTATGAGTTGTGTTAAATATTTATTAATTTTATAAAAAATATATTAATTACTATGAAAAAGGTTTACTTATTTACTAGTGTATTATTAAGTGGTTTATCGCTAAACGCTCAAAAAATTGAGAAAAACGTTTCAATCCCACAATCTCGTAATACATATACTGTTGCAAAAGCAGTAAAACAAAACATCAACCCTACAGCAAAAGCTCAAGGAGATGTTTTATGGAATGATAATTTTGAAACTCCTGCTAATTGGGCGTTCACAGCTGGTACAAATCAATCAGCAGGAACAACTGGTCAATGGAGTGTAATTTCAACATTTCCTACATCATTAAGTTCTCAAGTAGGAAATTATGGATTTCCAACAAGTTTTGGTACATCAGGAAACAAATATGCATTTATTAATTCTGATGAAGCAGGAGGAGGCAAAAAACAAGATGCTTATTTTAAATTTCAAAACACAATAGACTTGTCATCTAAAGCACCAGGTACAGGTTTATATTTAGAGTTTGATAACATTTACAGACGTTTTCAAGAAACTCATTCAGTTGAAGTAAGTAAAGATGGTGGTGCAAACTGGATTATTTTTCCGGTTAATGCTGATGTTGCTGTCAATTCAAATTCTGGAAATCCTGAACATGAAATTATCAATATTACATCTGCTGGTTTAGCAGGTTCTTCAAATGTATCAGTTAGATTACATTATGTTGGTACTTGGGACTGGTTCTGGGGTGTAGATAATATCAAAATTACTGAAGCTTGGGCTAATGATGCATTATTAGTTTCTTCTTTCATGGGAACTGATACAGCTACATCTCAAGGTGCTGATTATTATTTAATCCCTTCAAGTCAAGTTTCATTTCCTGGACAATTATTTACAACAGCAGCTTTAAATAATGGAACTGCTACACAAAATAACTTTAGAATTAAAGCTTCTTGTCCTGCTGCTATTTATAGCGAAATAAGCGGTCCAGGGTTAATTCATGGTAGCACATTAGCTATGGGGGAAATTGATACGTTTAGTATTACTACTCCATTTAATCCTACAGATCCAGGAACGTACAATGTTTCAGTTAGTACAGATTTAGGAATTGGAACAACAGATTCATATACAGCAAATGATACAACTTCATTTAGAGGAATTGTAATTGGTGGAAATGATTATGGACGTGACAATGGTGTAATGACTGCTGGATTTACTGGTTTATCAAATGTTACAGCTGTAGGTGCATATAACATGTTTAATATTTTCGATGATTTCCAATTAGGCTCTATTAAAGCTTTTATACCAACTCAGTCAAGTACTTTTACAACTGATGGAATATATTGTTCTATTGAAACTTGGGATGGTTCAGCATGGAATCTTTTATTAAGCACTGATATAATTGACATAACACCTACAAATGATAATCAATGGCATACTTTTAATTCAGATCAAGGAATAACACTAATTCCTGGTTCAACTTTAATCAGAGCGACTATTAATTACAATTCAACATCAGGTATAAGAATTGGTCTTGCACAATCATGTCCATCATCAACAACTGGTTGTAAATTAGATGATGGTACTACATCAGGAATTATAGATCCAAATGCATTTATGATTCGTTTATCTAGTGATTACACTGGAGGATTAAATGAAAATACTTTTGTAAATAGTGTTTCTGTTTATCCAAACCCTGCTGTATCTACAGCAAATGTATCTTTCAACTTGAAAAACAACGCTAACGTAGACATCACTGTAACTGATGTTACAGGTAAAGTTGTTTATTCAAATACACTATCAAACGTTGTTGCTGGTAACCAAAAAGTAGTTATCAATACTGAATCTTTAAACAATGGTATTTACATGGTAAACATCATTTCTAATGGTTCTAAAACAACAGAGAAATTTGTTGTTAAAAAATAAGAAAATAATTAAACTATAATTATTTGAAACTGCCAAGCTAAGCTTGGCAGTTTTTTTTTGATCAAAATAATATTACAATTAAGGTTTACTAAATATAAATTTTACGAATTTTAAAAATATAACTAGATTTGCAAAAAAAATAAAAACATGAAAGCATACGTATTTCCAGGTCAAGGAGCTCAATTTTCAGGAATGGGAAAAGACCTATATGATAATTCTGATTTAGCAAAAGAAATGTTCCATAAAGCAAATGAAGTTTTAGGATTTGATATCACTAAAATAATGTTTGAAGGTACAGATGAAGAATTAAAACAAACAAAAGTTACTCAACCAGCAATATTCTTACACTCAACTATTTTAGCAGCTTGCTTAGGTGATTCTTTTCAACCGGACATGGTTGCAGGACATTCATTAGGTGAATTTTCATCTTTGGTAGCAAATGGAACATTGAAATTTGAAGATGCATTATTCTTAGTTTCAAAAAGAGCACTTGCAATGCAAGAAGCTTGTGAAGCAGAACCATCAACTATGGCTGCCATTCTTGGTTTAGAGGATGATGTAGTAGAAAAAATCTGTGCTGAAATAGAAGGTGTTGTTGTGCCTGCAAATTACAACTGCCCTGGACAATTAGTAATTTCAGGAGCTTTAAAAGCAGTTGAAGAAGCATGTACTAAATTAACTGAAGCTGGAGCTAAAAGAGCAATGATCCTCCAAGTTGGTGGAGCATTTCACTCACCATTAATGGAACCTGCAAGAGAAGAATTAGCTGCTGCTATTGAAAAAACGACTTTTCACCAACCAAAATGTCCAGTTTATCAAAATGTAACTGCTTCTGCGATTTCAAATCCAGATGAAATTAAACGTAATTTGGTTGCTCAATTAACTGCACCTGTTCGTTGGACACAAACAATGAATCAAATGATTGCTGATGGAGCATCTGAAGTAATTGAAGTTGGACCGGGAAAAGTACTTCAAGGTTTATTTAAAAAAGTAGATAGAGGATTCGCTTGCTCAAGTGCTGAATTGCAATTGAATTAATCAAATTAATAACTAAAATTAAAAAGCTGAAATAATTTTTCAGCTTTTTTTATGGAATAAATAATTATCAAGCATCTTATTCTAAAACACTTTAAAATTTTAGAATATGAAAAAGTTAATCACATTTATTGGACTTCTTATTGGAAGTCAAGCTTTCTCTCAAGGTCAAGCGTTAGGAGAAATAGTTGGAACAGTTGTCGACGCAAAAGATAAATTAGGGATTCCAAATGCAATTGCATGGATTGATGATGATGGCAAAAAATATCATGCTGTTGCAGATGAAAATGGTAAATTTAGAATCAGTGCAATTCCGGCTGGAGAATATGTAGTTATGATTACAGATCTAATGGACACCATTACTACTAATAGTGTTTCAGTACCAATGGATGGTTTTGGGAATCTTGGAACAGTAACATTTGCAAAACCAACGTATTTAGGCGGTGCAACAATTATACACTCAAAAACTCATGATGAATTAGTTTTAGCATTAAATTCAACACCAGTTTACACATTAACAGCAAAAGACATTCAACATCTATCCGTCAAATTTGATGTAAAAGCAATGATTTCTATGATGAGTTCAGATGTGAAAATGGATGAAAATGGAGATTTATCATTTAGAGGATCAAGAACTGGAGAAATGATTTATTATTTAGACGGTGTAAAATTAAACGAGACACAAAATACTCCAAGCTGTTCAATTAATAACATGATTGTATACACCGGAGGGATTCCTGCAAAATACGGAGACACACTGGGAGGAGTTGTAGTGGTTGAAACAAAAAGTTATTTTGATTTACTAAGAGAATACAGTATTCAACAGCGAAAAGGTAATTAATTTATGTCCTCCCATCTCCTTTAGTGAGGAAATATATTAAATAAAAAAACCCACATTTATTAAAATGTGGGTTTTTAACTTTATCAAAACTATTTTTAACATTTAAAGAACTGTGGGCTTTTTTCAGCCATTGGCTCCATGTATTTTTTTAAATTTTGTTCATCATCTTTGTTTAAAATCATCAACATATTATCAGACTCAACAACTATGTGATTATCCAATCCTTCGATTAATGCCAATTTATTATTTGGTAAATTAACGATGCAATTTGTTGAATTAATAATGTGAACATTATCACCAATTACAGCATTTCCATTAAAGTCTTTTTCTAAATGAGTAAATAAACTTCCCCACGTACCTAAATCAGACCAATCAAAATTAGCTAAAACAACATCTGTATTTTTCGCATTTTCCATTACAGCAAAGTCGATTGAAATATCTTCACAATCTTGAAAACATTGATTAATTTTTTCTTGCTCTTTTTCAGTATTGTAAAACGATAAATCTCCTGCAAACAATTCGTAAAGTTCAGGTTTGAATTTTTCTAAAGCATTCAAAATAGTTGATGCTCTCCAAATAAAAATTCCTGAATTCCAATAATAATTACCACTCTTCAAGAACAACTCAGCCATTTCTCTACTTGGTTTTTCTCTAAAATGTTTTACTGGATTTACTTGACCTGGTAAAATCTCTCCTTCTTCAGAAAATTCAATATAACCATAACCTGTATCAGGACGTGTTGGTTTAATTCCTAAAGTAACTAAACGCTCATCTTTGTTTGCTACATCAATCGCAATATTCAATGTTTGAATAAAGTTTTCTTCTTTTAAAATCAAATGATCTGATGGAGCAACAACTAAAGTAGCTTCTGGATTTTTTGCGAAAATTTTAGCGGAAGCATAAGCGATACAAGGTGCTGTGTTTTTTCTTAATGGCTCTGTCAAGATTTGATCATCAGTCAATTCTGATAATTGCTCTTTAACTAAATCAAAATAATTTTCATTTGTAACGATATAAATATTCTCTTTGGGAGCAACATTCAATAAACGTTCATAGGTCATTTGAAGTAAAGACTTTCCAATTCCCAATACATCCAAAAATTGTTTCGGTCGTTGCGGCGTTGACATAGGCCAAAAACGGCTTCCGATACCGCCTGCCATTATAATACAATAATTATTTTTCATTCAAATTAATATTTAACTGGACTGACTTGCGCTAAAGCATTTACTAAAAACATTCTCCTACTTGAAACTTCTTCACATAAGAATTTTTTTCGTCTCAATTCCCCTTTCACAAAGTGTCTTCCATTTAACACAAATGTAGTGTTTTTTGGTAATCGTTCCAAGGTTTCAATACCTTCTTGTTTTTGATCATAATTTTGAAGTACTCTACTCAAATTAATATCTGTACATGAAGATGCTTTTGTCGAAATTAAAGAATTCATCAATACCTTTTCGATATCATTAGGTAATTTTTTAGAATCAATAATTGGTAATAACAATTTGCGATAACAACTTTTCCATTCTTCACCATGAGGAGCAACTCGCATACCGTATTTCAAATAGGTATGTAGGTGGGCAAATTCATGTAAAGTTGTAATTAAAAACGAATAAGGATTCAGATCACCATTCACAGTTATCAATGGTTTTGGAAAATCTGGTCCAATTCTAAAATCGCCTAATTTTGTTTTTCGTGGCGGAACAATCTTAAAATGAATAGAATGCTCAAAAAACAAATCAACGACGTATTCTTCAAATCCTTCAGGTAAGAATTTTTTAAAACTATTTATTGCTTTCTGACGCTTATTTATTTTTGGATTATCCACTATTCAAAATTAGAATAAAAAAATGAAAACTTTAAATCTATGGCTGCAATAAAAGAAATATCTATTAACTTAGCACTCAGAATGAAAATACTAAGTAACATAGGGAAATATTTTTTGATGCTCTCGGTAGTTTTTACACGACCTGAAAAGATGAAAATATTTCGTCGTCGTTTGTTTCAAGAAGTACAGAATATCGGAATCAACTCTATTCCAATTGTTGCACTATTGTCAACGTTTATGGGCGGTGTAATCGCTTTACAAACAGCTGCGAATATGACTTCACCCCTATTACCCGAATACACAATCGGATATATTACTAGATCCAGTACAATTTTAGAATTTTCTCCAACAATTATCTCCTTAATTTTAGCAGGTAAAATAGGTTCAAATGTTGCTTCTGAAATAGGAACCATGCGTGTTACTGAACAGATTGATGCATTAGAAATAATGGGGGTTAACTCTTTAAATTATTTGGTTTTACCTAAAATAATTGGAGCAATATTGTTTTTCCCAATTATGCTAATATTCTCGATCGGATTAAGTTTAATTGGCGGATGGTTATCTCTATTAATGGCTAATTTATCGAATACAGAAACCTATATTTTCGGCTTAAGATCTTTCTTTTTCACAGGTGACATTGGTTATGCTTTAGTAAAATCAATTGTATTTGGATTTGTAATCGTTACAGTATCTTCATTTTACGGATATTACACCAAAGGTGGAGCACTAGATGTTGGTAAATCATCCACACAAGCTGTAGTAATTAGTAGTGTTGTGATTTTGATTTGCAACTTCTTCCTAACTCAAATGATGTTGTTGTAATGATAGAAGTTGTAAACGTAAATAAATCATTTGCCAGTAATCAAGTATTGGATAATGTTTCAACGAAATTTGAGACAGGAAAAGTCAATATGATTATTGGTCAATCTGGACAAGGTAAATCTGTTCTAGCTAAATGCATCGTAGGTTTACATGAAGTTGACAGTGGAAGTGTTCTATATGATGGAAGAGATTTTTCAGCAATGGAAAATCATGATCGACGTGAAATCAGGAAAGAAATCGGAATGTTGTTTCAAGGTTCGGCTCTTTTTGATTCGATGACAGTTGAACAAAACGTAATGTTCCCTCTTTCTATGTTTACCAAAATGACCAAAAAAGAGATGCAACATCGTGCAGATTTTTGTTTGGACAGGGTAAATCTATTAGGTAAAAACAAATTATTACCTGCAGAATGCAGTGGTGGTATGCAAAAGCGTATTGCGATTGCTCGCGCAATTTCTATGAAACCAAAATACTTATTTTGCGATGAGCCAAACTCAGGTTTAGATCCAATGACTTCAATTGTCATTGATAACTTGATTCGTGAAATCACCTATGAGTTCAACATTACAACGGTTGTAATCTCACACGACATGAATTCTGTAATTGAAATTGGAGATAACATCATTTTTATCTACAAAGGACAAAATTGGTGGAGTGGTGATAAAAAATCAATCATACAAACAGAAAATCCTGAAATCAACAATTTTGTTTATGCTTCAGAATTCATGAAGGACATCAAGGCGTCGATGCAGAAAAAAGTATAATTCACACTCAAAAATAAGCTACATACCCAAAATGCACTTTTCCATTTTTAATTAAAATGGGATTATCGAATTGTTTTCCCTGTGCATAGGAAATAGAGAAAATTCCGAGATTTGTACCAAATGAAAAACCAAATCCAAACCCAAAAGGTTTATCATTAAAGTATTTTACTGCATTATTCTCATACCAACTTTGATCAAAAAAAGCAAAAACACGTGAATTTTGATCTACTAAATAACGATATTCAATACTCATCGTTGATTTTGTTGTAGAGTATAATTCTTCTTCGTTAAATCCACGCTGAAGCGTTAATCCACCAAATCGAAACACTTCATTTTGAAAAATACTCGGTGCATAATAACAAGAGGTTTGATTTGCGATTCTAAGAATGTGCCTCTTGTGTAAAGGGATAAAAAATTCAAGATTAAAATCAGCTCGATATGTTGTGGATTTTAACTGAGTAGAATCTATTTTTGAAATAGATTTTCGATTTCCTATTGCTATTTCAGTATTAAAAATGATTCCTTTAGAAGGATTGGGTATATAATCAACTTGTTTTTTCAAAATTGCTAAACCGTAACTATTTGTTTGAACTGAATTTAAGTTTGAAAACAAAGGATTATTTTTCCCTCCTGACAAAACACTTGATGCATCATTTTGATAGAAAACTTTGAAATAATTCCCTCCCTTTAAAAAATACTGAACTCCAAAATTAGCTCGGGTTTCTAAATAAGAGGAATCCCTTTTGTACAAAGAAAATAATGCATCTAGACCGAATGGAGATTTTAATATAAACGGATAATTTACATGTGCCTTCATCGATTGTGTTTGCACCTGAATACTTTTCCAGTTAAATTCTAACAATTCACCTTTCCGTATCACATTTAATAATTTTAAGGCGACATCACCAGTTAAATTCACCTTATTTGTAACTGGATTAGGTTGAAGCCCGATAGCTCCATTAACTGAACTCACCGCATTTGATTTTACATACAAATACAATTCTGCTCCATCTTTTGTAAATAATATTTCGTGTTGTTTAATTTCCTTCAAATAGTTGACTTGTTTAATCCGTTTTGAAATTAACTGCAATTCCTCTTGTGAATATTTTTCACCTGTTTTTATTCGAATAATATTCATCAAAGCGACTTTAGAAACTGCACTATCCCCTTTCACATGAATGGCATTCCATTTATAATATTGATTTTTTTCAACCCTAATGTTTGCATGAAGATTTTCATCTTTCACTGAAATAGAATCTAAAAACACTTTAGCGAAAGGATACCCTTCATTTTCCAGAACATTTTGCATTTTTCTTAGCAGCGATGATAGTTGCAAAGATGAAAATGGCATATTCGTAATTAATTTTTCATTAATTCGCATATGCTTTTTAAAGAAATAAATTTCAGCCTTTTCAATTTTTAAAAAAGCCTTGCCAAATTTGGGTCCTATGAAGAAAGAAGCTACTAATTGATTCGGTAAATATTTGATTGTATCAACAGAAGCAGTTAAAAAACCTTGTTTTATAGCATAAAGTTGAAATTCTCTCAAATACCTTTTTGCCTCTAAACTATCTTTAAATGTAGATGTATAGTTTTTTTTAATCGATGAATATTCATCATTGGAAAATGTCAACGAATATTTTTTTTGTCCAAAAACAATCGAACTACAAAATACAATAAAAGTCAACAATAATAAGCGCATGAGAATATAACGGTCTGTAAAATAACGTATTTTAAATAAAAAAAGTGGAAAATTTTGAAAATAATTTATGTTTATTATTTTTTTTATTATATTTTTGTTACAACAAACAAAGAAAAGCCTTAATATTAATTTTTTAAACCAACAACAAATGAAAAGATTTTTGGCCTTAACAATTGTAGGAATTGCATTAGCAACAATCGTTGCATCTTGCGGATCTTCAAAAGGAGGACATTGTGATGCTTATGGAAGTGTTAATCAAGTTGAGAACTCTGATTTAGCATCTAAATAATTTACAATTAGATTTTCAAAAAAGGCGTCTTGATTTTATCAGACGCCTTTTTTCATTTCTTATTTTTTACGCAATTCAAAATTCTGACCTAGATAAACTTTTCTTACTTGCTCATCTGAAGCTAATTCTTCTGCTGTTCCTTGCTTTAATATATTCCCCTCAAACAACAAATATGCTCTATTTGTAATCGATAAAGTTTCTTGGACATTGTGATCTGTTATCAATATTCCAATATTTTTCTTTATTAAATCCGCAACAATACTTTGAATATCTTCAACTGCAATTGGATCAACTCCTGCAAACGGCTCATCTAACAATACAAATTTTGGATTTGTTGCCAATGCCCTTGCTATTTCAGTTCTACGTTTTTCTCCACCAGAAAGTGAATGCCCTAAGTTTTTACGAACATGTGTTAAACTGAACTCTTCTAACAATTGCTCTAACCTTTCTTTACGTTCTACTTTAGTTAAATCAGTCATTTCTAAAATGGAAAGCACATTATCTTCCACACTTAATTTTCGGAAAACTGAGACTTCTTGAGGTAAATATCCAATACCCAATTGCGCTCGTTTGTACATTGGATAATTAGTAATATCTAAATCATCTAAAAACACACGACCTGTATCAGGCTTAACTAAACCTACCATCATGTAAAAAGAAGTCGTTTTCCCCGCGCCATTAGGCCCTAATAGACCAACAATTTCGCCTTGATTCACCTCAACTGTAACTCCCTTTACAACTTGACGTCCCTTGTATGTTTTTTGAATGTTTTCAGTATGTAACTTCATTGTAAATCAATCTCTAAAAATTAAATGCTACTCTTCCTCTAATTCCGACAGGGTTCATTCCTGGATCTAAGTGAGTTAGTCTCCAAAATACATCAATTCGAATTACTTTTAATATATTCTCCAATCCGACACTGCATTCAGCATACGGAATATTACCAAATTTCTTAGTGAAACTAGGCAGTTCCATTTCAACATTATGTCTAGAGGAGATTGAACCGTATGTTATTCTTCCTGAAGATACAACCCTTAATTTCATATCTTTCACATAAGGAATTGCATCGAAAAATAATCCACCCCAATGATTTTCAACATATCCTCCTACGTATCTATCTGAAATAAATTCAAAAAAATTCAACATATTAAATGTAGAAGTCAACAACCAATAAGATTGATTCCCTTCATGTACTTTTAAAAATGGATAGGCGGCAGTTCCAAAAACATTTCCACAATTTATCCCATAATTCATTCTCCCTAAAATTCCTATTTTAGCGTTATGATCCATACGGAATTCAATTTTCTGATAATTATAATCCCCTCCAAATAAACCTTTAACCCCAAAAATACCTTGAATAGCAAAAATTGGATATCTAGAACGAAGCGTAGAACGATCAAAAGCACCCGCTATAAACTCTTCATCCTTTGTCCATCGAAAACGCGCAGTGAATTCTGATGTGGTTATCTTATGAATTGTATCATAAGAATTAAATTGGCTATTAAACTTGATATAATTCGCTAAACCTAACGGAACAAATTCTTTCCTTTCAAACCCACCATATATTACAATATCTTTTTTAATATCCTTTTCAATATTTATCCCAATTCTTTCGACAAAAGTTAATTTATCCAAAGGTCCTGTTCTAAACAAAGTTCCAAAAGAAGACCCAACAGAAGTAGCCGTAGGAGACTGCCCTATCTGTTCAATATCGTAACTATAAAATGCCGTTAACATCCCTCTTTTCTTAGGAGTAACATTGTAACGAATTAACCCACCATATTTGAAATTTTCATCAAGTGTTCCATAAGCAACTCTTCCACCTATCTCTAAACGTTTCGAAAAATTATTTGATGTACGTATTGCTAAAGCAAACCTATTTTGTTCAATTGGATTTCTACTATACAATCCACTTGCCTTTCCAATTTCTAATTTGCCTAAAGGATAATAACTAGTAGAAGCAAAATAAGTTAACTTCTTCATTGTTTTAAAAAGTGGCAAGTTATTTAAAGTATCAATCATCTCATTGATTCCATTTTCTTGTTTTGACAACGGAATATGTCGATGTTCGTTCCAATACTCTTGATTTCTTGTTTTTGCACTATCAAGAATCTCTACTGTAAAGTCGCTTTTATAGTATTCATCTTCTTTGGGATTGTTTATGATATAATTTTTTCTTGAGGCAGTCTTTCTACCTATCAAACCATTTAAACCTGAATTTTTAGTGACTTTTATATCAGCTAACATTCGTTCATAAACCAGCATCCAGACTTCTTTTGCAACTTGATCATATTTCTGTTCAAAATAAAAATCTTGAACAAAATTCATATTAATTCCTGGTGAAATTTTTGCCTCAATTGATTTTACAGCATAAGTTGTATCATGAATCCACATAACCCCTTGAAAGGTTAAATCAGATGTCCTTTTAGGTTTAAAAGATAATTTATAACACCACTTATTATCTATAAAAGTTGAATCCTCTAAGTAAAAACGATAAAAAGTTCTTGCATAATTTGCTAAAGGACTAATAAATGACTGATTAAATAAATTTATGGAATTATCATATACATTAATATCCACATACATATCACCTAAAAATTGATTTAATTGCAAAGAAGTTACACCTGAAATATAAGTTGCAGACATTATTTCTCTTTTCTTTTTAGGATTGTTCTTGAAATAAAACTGTGAAATTGATTCACTTAATAAAGCAGGGAGAAAAGGCTTTTGATTGGAAGAGTCAATGTATTCATTCAAAACATCAAACTTATCAATCATCGTTTTATCTAAAACATTCCCTCCAACATTATCAATATCTAATTGAACCTTACTATAAAGCTCATATTCATATGCATCTAACTTCTCTTTGTTATTGATATGTTTATTAGCTATTACTCTTTTATGCAATGTTGTAGATGGAAACTCATCAGGAGGAAGAATTTTAACCTCTTCAATCTCCTCAACTTTAATTGATAAACTTATATTGATTTCTTGCGGTTTATCTAAACTGACTTTAACTACTTTTCGTTTATATCCAGAATAATCAAAAATGAGGGAGTCAGTAGCATAATATGTCTCTAGAATAAAATATCCATTCGTATCTGTCTCTGTTCCTATTTTAGAATCTTGAAATCTAACAGTTACAAAAGGTAATACTTCATTTGAAACAGCATCTTTTACAACACCATAAACCTTCGTTTGTTGAGCAAACGAAAAATTGATTACAAATAGTAATAGAAAAGTTATTCTAAATAGCATGCTTATAATTGATTCGGACTAAATTTAATCATCGTTTTTCTAAACAACGAATTAAATTTCATTCTTTTTGTTTTTCTCTACACGAACAGCAACAATAATACCAATTTCATAAAGTAAAATGATTGGAATTGAAACTATTATCTGACTCACCATATCTGGAGGTGTAATAACAGCAGCCAAAATTAAAATACCTACGATCGCATGCTTTCTATATTTTCGAAAAAAATCAGCTGTGATTATTCCAAGTTTTGCTAGCAAATAAGAAACAACCGGTAATAAGAACAACAAACCTGAATAAAAAACAGTAGAAATTATCGTACTCATGTATGAGCTGATAGTAAAAATATTTTCAATTTCACTGCTAATTTGATAAGCTCCAAAAAACTGAATACAAATTGGTGCAACTACAAAATACCCAAATAAAATACCTAGAAAAAATAATAAACTCACATAAAAGACTATTCCCTTAGCAACAGACTTTTCATTAAATTTCAAACCTGGTTTAACAAACGACCATAACTGATAAAAAACATAAGGAAACGCAAAAACTACCCCTCCTAACATACTCATCATTAAAGCATAAGAAAATTGACCTGATACTGTTGTACTTTGCATTTTTACTGGAATTTCTCCAACACACATTCCAAAATACTTACACATCAATTGAAAACTAATAAAATTAGATTTACTCATTGCCAAAAAGATATTGTCCATGATCCATTGTTGGTAAGACCATATCAATACAGCAAAAGAAACAATCGCAATAGAGGATTTAACTAATCTCCATCTTAACTCTTCTAAATGGTCCAAAAAGGAC